>Ga0307379_10001090_pt1 | contig 43674 bp, 78 predicted proteins | sample UN2MG_FD_202237 | JGI IMG/M metagenome (GOLD analysis project Ga0307379, IMG submission 202237) | Soil microbial communities from Risofladan, Vaasa, Finland - UN-2 | ecosystem: Environmental > Terrestrial > Soil > Coastal area > Acid sulfate soil | place: Finland: Risofladan, Vaasa | collected...
CCTGACCGTGCGTAGTAGTTCAGCTTGGCGCTCCAGTTGTAACGCACAGGACCCCAACCCCACTCGCCATCCTTCTCTTGCACGAGCTGGCTGACGATGAGGTAGACTTTCGTGGACTTCTCGACTTCGCCTTGATCAGACCATACAGTGGTCTTCTCACTGTCGTTCACACGGTAGACGACCGAGAACGTATAGTTCATCCCACGGATGTTCCCCAAGTACGTGTGGACACAGTTGGGACCCATCAGGGTATCACCCTTGTCGCAAACGTTTGGCTCACCCAACGCGGGTAGGGCTACGGAGGCTGACAAAATCAGGATCAGGAAACTGAGCATCTTACCCATATCTGTCATACGTCGGAGGGTTTCACGAAATGAACTTTTGGGGAAGGTTCATTTCGTGTTTGGCCGTGGCGTATGACAGGAGCCGAGGCAACAAGGTCGGCGCATATCTAAATGAAAATCCAAAAAGGACCCCCAAAATGCCACGTGCGGAAAAGGACTCCGATTTCCGGGGACTACGCCAGGCTGCCCAAGAGCAGGGTTGGGTCGTTGAGAAGACGGCCAACAACCACTGGAAGTTCCTACCCCCAAAAGAAGAAAACCGTCCGGTGTACTTCTCAGGATCACCTGGTGACTGGCGGGCTCTCCGAAACTTCGTCTCGGCGCTTCGTCGCAGCGGGTTCGTTCCTCCTCGGAACATGCGAAAGGGTGGCAAGTGATGGCTGAGCACGCACTGGTTGTTGACCGCAAGGGACTGGCGAAGAAGCTCGCCAATAAGCCCAAGGCCTTCATCCTCTACGAGTTGCTACAGAATGCTTGGGATGAGAACGGCGTCTCTCGTGTTCGAGTCGAGGTCACTCCGACCCCCAACAAAGCTGAGGTACGTATCCTCGTCGAGGACGACTGTCCCGATGGGTTTCAGGATCTCTCCAGCATCTACACGCTGTTCAAGGACAGCAAGAAGGCGCCGGACCCAACGAAGCGAGGTCGCTTCGAGCTGGGTGAAAAGCTGGTGGCCGCCGTGGCGACCCGCATGGAGGTGGTCACCACCAAAGGGTGCGTGATCATCGAGGGGAACACGAGGAGGTCTCTCCGCAAGAAGCTCCAAGCCGGTTCCTGCATCTTGGTCGATGTCCGCCTGACCAGGGCGGAGCACGAGGAAATGATGCGAGAGGTTGCCCTGCTCATTCCGCCCGACGGGATCGTGACGAGCATCAACGGGGACCACCTGGCACCACGAAAGCCGGAACACACTTTCGAGACCACTCTCCAAACGGTCTTCGCGGACGCAGAGGGTAACCTCAAGCCAACGAGTCGTAAGACTGAGGTGCGAGTCTACCCTGTACGTGACGGTGAGACGGCTCACATCTACGAGATGGGGATCCCCGTCGTCGAGACCGGTGACCAATGGCACTACGACGTACAGCAGAGAGTGCCCGTCAACTGGGAACGGAACAATGTCCCACCCTCCTACCTCAAGTCGATTCGCGTCGAGGTACTCAACGCCTTGCACGACAAGCTCGATGTGGAGGAGGCCAAGACACCTTGGGTGACCGAGGCCCTGACGGACGACCGTTGTGAGGCCGGAGCCACCAACACAGTGCTCGACCATCGCTTCGGCAAGAAGAGGGTCATCTTCGACGCCTCAGATCCTGAGGGGACCAAGATCGCTATGAGCCAGGGCTACACCGTCATCCCTGGCGGGGCCCTTCCAAAGGGCGCCTGGTCCAACGTGAAGGCACATGGAGCGGCTCTGCCAGCCGGCAAGGTCACCCCGAGTCCCAAACCCTACGATCCCAACGGTGAACCTGAGAAGGTCAAGCCGGTGAGTGAGTGGACAGCTGATATGGTTCGTCGCGTCGAGTTCGCCAAGTCCCTCTTCTTCGAGTTGACTGGCGAGATCCTCCAGGCGTACATCGTGACGGAGCCTTTGGTCCGCTGGGCCGCCAACTTCGGCGGCGGACGCCTGTGCCTCAACTACGGGCGGCTCGGCAAGAAGTGGTTCACCGAACCCAACCGTAGCGTCCGGGTCCTTGACCTCTTGCTCCACGAGTTCTGCCACCACACGGTGAGCGACCACCTCTCCCACGAGATGGCCGACACGGCTACCAAGCTCGGCGCCAAGCTCGCCAACCTGGCCCTCGACAAGCCGGAGCTGTTCGAGTGATCACTGGCGGTCGGGCCGGTGTATGGTGCAGCCATGCGACGATTCGAGCTGCATCGAGAAGAAGATGAGACCGGGATCAGTGGGACCGGTCTCATCGCCGAGGGGGCGGAGTTTACCGACGGGACCGCCTGTATGCGTTGGCGGACCCACACCAATTCCACGGGCACCTACGATTCGATGGAGGACCTGGTGAAGATCCATGGGCACGGAGGCAAGACCAAAGTGGTGTGGATCGACGCCCCTTTGGATGAGCGCCAGGAACAGATCCAGCGCTTGCTGTCCCGTGCCGAAGCTTGCCCTCCCGGCGAAGGGACTGACTGCGCCCTCGCCGCCATCCACGCTCTAGGACCGGTTCGATGAAGGTCGACGGTCCCAAGATCGCCACACTCACCGGGCTCGCTGTCGGGGATGCCCTGGGGATGCCCTTCGAGATGGAGCCCGCGAACAGCAAGCTCCTCCTTGGCTGGGATGGCTGGTTCAAGGACGGTGAAACCAACCCGTTCACCAAAGGCCTCAAGCCCGGTCAGTGGACCGATGACACCAAGATGGCCAAGGCCCTCACGGAGTCGCTTGTCGAGAACGGGACCTACTGCCCAGGCGATGCCGCCAAGCGCTACCTGGCTTGGTACGACTCCAACGACCTTCGTGGGATCGGCACCACCACCGCCAAGGCGCTGAGTCGCCTCCAGACAGGATTGCCCTGGACGCAGTCAGGTGTGTCTGGATCCGAGGGCAACGGGACGGCCATGCGGGCCGCCCCCATCGGGGTAGCCTTCTGGCGGAACATCCAAGCCGCTGCTGAGATGGCTCGGATCGACGCGGCCATCACACACAAGAGCGAGATGGCTGAGCAGGGCTCAGTCGCCATTGCTGTTGGGGTGGCACTCCTCATCGAGGGCCGGCACGCCAAGGAGGACTTCTTGCTCAAGGTTCTCGAATGGATCCCCAAGGGCACGATGTACTCCCGGATTCTGACGGCCCACCACAAGTCCAAGCTCGGAGCCCACCGGAAAGACAAGAACGATCGGAGCTTCATCGAGGTTCTCGCCCAGCTGGGGGCGGGCGGTCACGTCATCCAGACAGTCCCCGCCGCCTTTTGCGCCTTCGTGGGCTCCACGAGCTACCAGGACGCCGTCGAGCTGGCTATCCGGTGTGGTGGGGACACCGATACCACCGCCGCCATCACAGGGGCTCTAGCGGGCACCCACTACGGTATCGAGCAAGTGGCTCGGTACGCCGACACTGTCGAAGCCGGTGAGGAATTACGCAAGCTGGAGGTAGCTCTTCTCGCTGCCGTCCCGCCTGTCGGGAGAAAAGCATGAGCAGTCTTGTCTACACAACCGGTGACGCCGCGATGCCGCGGGGCCCCGGTCCCAAGGTCATCGTTCACTGCGTCAACGACATCGGAGCCTGGGGAGCCGGGTTTGTCCTGGCCCTCCGTGAAGCCTGGCCCAAAGCCGAAGAGGCCTACCGGTCCTGGAGTCACAACAAGGAGGATCCCCAAATCGAGGAGACCGGTTCCCGCCAGCTTGGCGAAGTCCAGTTCGTGCTCGTCGGACCCAAGCTCTGGGTGGCCAGCCTCGTGGGCCAGATCGGAGTGGGCCGTGGCGACGATGGCCGTCCGCCCGTCCGCTACGACGCCATCCGTACAGGGCTCATCAAGATCAACCGGTTTTGCAGGATCCACGAAGCCACCGTTCACATGCCCCGCATGGGCTCTGGGCTCGCCGGAGGCAACTGGACCGCCATCGAGCAAACCGTCCAGGCAGAGTTGGCTGGTAAGGGCGTCACCGTCACGGTGTATGACTTACCATGAGCTGTGATCGCTTCATTCGTTTCGACAAGGGTAAGGTCCCTCTCAGAGCCGACTTGAAGTTCGCTCTGGAGGATTACCTTGGGGCCTTCATGACTCACATCAAGTGGGTCAACGGCAGCTGGGTTGCCCAGCTCGAAGGGGGTAAGTCTTGGCCCTTCAAACGGTTGGAGGCAGACAGCCGGCTGGCCGCCGCTCGTGAAGAAGAGGCCAAAGAGAACCGCTGCATCGAGGTCTTCATCGCCAGTGACAACATCGACGTGATCACCCGTCGAGCTGATGAGGCCACCATGAATCTAGCTGACGGATTCGCCAAGCTCGTGACCCGCTACTGGAAGGGCAAGCTGGAGATGGACAAGTGATCCATCTTTCGCAGACGACATGGCCAAGGGAAACTCGCTGTGGAGCCAAGAACAGCCTGAGAACGGGCGACGCCATCACCAGCGAGTTTTCGACAGTGACGTGTCCGGCGTGCATTGCTCTTGGCGACTACCCGCCGCCCCCGATGCGAGACGTGCCGCTCGTTGAGCAACTCGCCCACTTCGGAGATAGCCACTACGGCGAACTGGAGTGGATGGCCCTAGGGTTGTTCACGGTGGGCTTGGGGGTCCTTCCGATGATCGCCACCAAGAAGGTCTGCCAATTCATCATGAGGAAACGAGATGCGTAGCCCTGCTGCTCTCGTGGTCACGACCGTGGCCCTGTCCTTCCTGGTGTTCTGCAACACCGAGCCGCGGAAGGCTCCGCCAGAACCCTTGGAGCCTGCCGTCTCCGAGCCACTCATGGCGTCAGCGTCAGCGTCAGCTCCTGAGCCCCAGCCGGAGTTGTTGTTCACGTTCCAGACCTTCTTCAAATCCGGGCCCAAGTACGAAGGCAGGGTAGCCAACATCAAGAAGATCGCCCGGATGCTCAACGGCATCCACATCCACCCAGGTGAGACGTTCTCGTTCAACCGTGTTGTGGGCCCTCGCACCTTGGAAGCTGGCTTTCTGGAGGCGCCCACGTACTTCCTTGGCGAGGTCCTACCGGGCGTTGGCGGGGGTGTCTGCCAGGTCAGCTCGACGATGTACGCCGCAGCTCTCCACGCCAATGTTGAGGTCATCGATCGTCGGCCCCACAGTCGGGCCTCGAACTACATTGAGCCCGGCCTCGATGCGACGGTGAACTACCCACCCGAGTGTTACGACAACAACGGACCCGTCGCCAAGCCAGACAAGCGGGTTTGCTACGACTTCAAATTCCGCAACCCGTATGACTTTGATCTCATCTTCAAACTCTCGGCGAGTGACACCTCGGTGGAGAAGGACAAGGGTGTGCTCATCGTCTGGGTCCAGGGCACGGGCAAGATCCCCAAGGTCAAAACGAAGTGGGCCGCCTACGGAGCCCCGCCCTTCGACATCCGTTACCGAACCGTGTCCTGGTGGAAGGATGACCGGAAGAAGCTCAAGCAGAGCGGGAGGCCGGGACTCCGGGGTGCTCGCCTGCTCACCATCGAACACCTCGACGGGAAGGTCGAGAAGAAGTCTGTGCCCTCCAAGTACATGCCGGTCCCCGAAGTGTTCGAGGTCGGCGTGGAGTTCGACGCACCTGAAGAAACGCCATCTGAGGAGGAGCCGACAGATGGATGAACTACTCAACCTGGCCCTCATGCTCACGACGATGATCGTGGGAGCAATCCTCATGGCCTTCGAGGCTGTGACAAGAATCCAACTCTTCGCCGTGGAGCCAGACGACGCATGATCCATTCGGAAGCAATCAAGAACTTCAAACCCCTCATTTGGGTGGAGGGGATCATCGGAGCGGGGAAGACAACCTTCGCTCGGGAGATCGCCAAGCGACTCGAACTAAGGCTCATCGAGGAGCCGGTCGATGACAACCCCTACCTAGAACCCTTCTACAAGGACCCCAAGGCCCACGCCTTCGGGATGCAGGTGCTTCTGTTGCATCGCCGGTACGCGATACAACAACTAGCCAGCCTGGAAGCCACAGGGATCGGAGGCTACCAGGGTGCGATTCTCGATCGAAGTCTCAGCGGTGACCGGGTGTTCGCCAAGCTCCACCTCCAAGAGGGGAACATCACCGAACTAGATTGGAAGACCTACGAGGAGGCCTACATGATCATGGCTCGGACGCTGCTGCCTCCGACGCTCATGGTGTTCCTCGACATCCAACCCGAGACCGCCTTCGCCCGGATGCAGAAGCGCAACCGGGAGGCTGAGGTCGGCGTCCCAATCGAGTATCTCAACAAGCTCCAGAACGGATACCAAGAGCTACTCCGCGAAGCCGAGCACGGGCTCCTTCCGTGGGCCCATGCTGTGAGAGTCTGCCGCATTCCCTGGGACACGGACACGCTCGAACCGTCCGCCTGGGACGCTGTCTCAGAGACGATCCGTGGCGCTTGCCGATTTGCCTACTGAGTCATGGCAGAATCCTTCAAGTTCCACCCGCATCTCCTCGACGCCTTTCGTGAGGAGGCCGGGTTTGATTTGCGTCGGGACCTGATGCTCGCCGCCAACTGGGGCAGCACTTCCCACAACACGTTCATAAAGCCGGGCAGACGCAACGGGGTCGACGATTCTGACTTCTTCTGCATCCTCAGCTCGAAGGGCGGCCCCTGGAGGATCCAACTTGGCCAGTGGGACCTGCACGTCATGTCCATCTCGACATATATCGAGCGGGCTCAACAAGACCCCAACGTCCTGGGTGTGCTGTGGGGACGAGATGAGGACAGGCTCGTGAAGGTTCCAGCCATCAAGCCCCTCTTCGAGAACAGGGACGCCTTCACCTCTCAGAAGGTCCTCACAGCTTTGCACGAGAACGCCCAGCAGCTAGGGAGCCTTGACCCAAAGAGCGTTTACGAGGGCTTCCTGGGCGAGGCAAGGGGCAAGCTGTACGCCCGCATCGGGTTCGACACACACGGTGCCGGCCAGCTGTTTCGTGCCCTCAAGATGACCATCGAGTTCGCCTCGACTGGCGAGCTTACGGTGTACCGTGAGGATGACGCGGACCTCATCAAAGCTATCAAGCGAGGCTACTTCCAGATCCCGGAGGTTCTCGCTATGGTCAAGCGCCTGACACCAATGGCCGCCGAAGCTGTCAACACCAACACCCTACCCCCTGAACCAGACCAGGAGCAAATCAACCAGCTCCTGACCGGAGACACGACATGAGCACTGCGAAAACCATCCGCCCCCTGAACGATTTCGTCCTCCTTCGTCGCCAAAAGTCCGAGTCCACCACCAAGGGAGGTCTCTTCATCCCCGACGACAGACAGATCAAAAGCCTGTTCGGCGAGGTCCTTGCTGTTGGTCCTGGCAAGTACAAGAAGAACTCGTCCGAGCGCGTCCCCATGGCGCTCAAGCCAGGCGACGTGGTCATGCTCCGCGGTGTCACGAGCGTCGTCGGCGAGATCGGTGATGACGACGAGGGCAACGACATGCTGATGATCCGCGAGGAGGACATCGATGGGATTGTCGATGAGCCGTGAGCAGATCATCTGGGCGGTAGCCGACCGTGGGCTCGACGCTCCTTGTGCTTGGTGCAGCTACAATGGTCAGGGCTACTGGCAGTCCGGTACGCATGCGGAGTCCTGCCCCTGGCACAAGATCGGCGGTCACGAGGAGCGCAAGGAGCACATCGCCAAGAAGGCGAGTGAGGAGGCCGGCTGATTTTTCTTGACGCCTCCAACCAGATGCTTACTCTGATCCGTGTGATGCACTTCATCTCGTCCCATTGACAGTCAGCCCTTCAAGGGCTCCGCTGCTCGAACGAATGAACTGCTACGTGCGCTGAAAGCCTGGGAGCTGACCTTTGTGGTCTGGCTCGCGGGCTTGCTGCGTTCCATCTCGGACTGCCGCGAACGTGGGAAACACGGTGTCAACGATCGTCATGAAGGTCGTGGTGCAGCGGGGTCATGTGGAAGCCTAGGGCGAGGACCGGCAACGCGACCGGGACGGACCTCAAGGCAGAAGCATGTGTGGGCGTTCGATCCGCCCTGGTCCGGCTCATTCGCGGGTAGCTCAGTGGTCCAGAGCACCAGCCTGCACCGGATGGTGTGCGTTGGAGGTCGGAGGTTCGAATCCTCCCCCGCGAGCTGGTGGCCGTGTAAGCGGGTAAGAACGGTGAGGGACCGCTGCCAAGAGCCCTCCGTCGCCACCGCCAATTACGCCCCTGGGGTCGGAAACGGCTCTGGGGGCTCCAATGCCGAGGTAGCTCAACTGGCTAGAGCATCGGGAGCTTCGGCTCCTGAGGGTTGGAGGTTCAAATCCTCCCCTTGGCACCATGGGGGTGCTTGTCCGAAAGGGCGGTGCCCCCACCAAGGGCGAGTAGCTCAGATGCAAGAGCGCTGTGTCGAAAGGCTCAGAGGTCGGAGGTTCAAGTCCTCCCTCGCCCACCGGTGGTGTAGAATCACCACCACAAGGGTCCGTAGCTCACTTGGTAGAGCACTGTGGAGTAATGCCCCCAGGGGTAGCCAGTTCGAGTCTGGTCGGACCCTCATCACTGTGTCGGCCTTTGGAAAGGCGTCGAGGAGTAATGCCCCTCGACTTGCGGGTTCAATCCCCGTCCGACGCGCCAACCCCCAACACTCGTTGTGCATTGAGAGCGATCCAAGCTCGGTTTGCACAACACCAACTCTGGAGAAGACCAAATGAAGATGTTTGTCATCGTTCGAGCTGATCTCGACCCCGGCTCTCAAGCCGCTCAAAGTGCCCACGCCCTACGCCTCTTCGGCGCAGAGCACCAAACCATCGATCGCTACTGGTATGCCAAGTCCAACAACCTGGTGCTCCTCTCGGTCCCCAACGAGGCCGCCCTCAAGCACCTCGCCAGTCGAGCCGCGGACGCAGGGTTCGCCTGCTCATCGTTTCGCGAGCCTGACTTCGACAACACGGTGACCGCCATCACCATCGAGCCCGACGGCTACAAGCTCGTGTCGAACCTGCCTCTTGCGCTCAAGGCCAAGCCACAGATCAAGGCCGCCTGAAAAAGAAAACGCCGGCCCAGCCCGGACCGGCGATTCCCTGAACCCAACGAACGGAGACCGTTCAATCGCTACTCTGACGTCTCACAAGGACTTTTGCAAGTTTTCGATGAGGCGCTGCCAGCGAGTCCGGGGAGTCAGGGTCCAATACCGGACGAAGGCGCTGAGGGGCCAGGACCCTGAATTGGTCACGATGTTCTCCCCACGGGACTCATAGATGGTGCAGTTCATCCCAAAGGGTTCGTCGTTTTCCCAGACCTGACCGACCTTGGGGATCAGGGACAGCTCGGAGTCACCCCAACCAAATGGGCCGGGTTCATCCCCCTCATGTAGGACGAGGTAGCCTCCGTGTTTGCGACGGTTCTCGACCACCTTCCCGCGCCTGCACTTGGGGACGCTGTCGCTGGTGACGTAGACCAACGTCCCCAGTCGTAAATCAGGCCCAACTCCCATGGTCTTCCCATACACCGGCTAGCGGCTGAAGACCTCGTAGGGGATCCCAGCCTTCTCAGCACGAGCGACCATGTCTCGGGTGCCTTTGCCCAGGTCCGGGTCCTCGTGGAAGGCCAGCACCTTGTCGATGGGCTCGGCCTCCGTGTGCTCGCAGTCGAGCATCCGCTGATTGCGGAGGATGCCGGCCCGCGGCCCCTGCATCTTCCACTCGTGATGCCCCACAGGATAGGGCCGGACATCGAAGTCCAGTATGTGCTGTCCAACGTAACCGGCGATGTTGTCGGCTCCTCGACAGGCGCCGTGAACCAGGATCGTCCCCGGAGGGAGCTTCCGTAGTTCCCTGTCGATGACCTTCTGGGCCAACCAATTTCGACTCCCGCAAACGAGGACTTTCATAGCCTTAGGATACACCGCGGAACCTTTCTCATCACTGACTGTTGACTTCGAGTGAGTTCGACAAAGTCCTGCGTCGGGTCGTGGGCAAGCCCGCCTATCGACCCTTCGCGATGCCCACCTAGTCTTCAATCTCGATGGCGGGGATCGATTCCTCGATCTCGAAGTCTCGCCGGACCACACCGTTGATGATCCGCTTCCATTCGGGCGTCCCGTCGTCATTCAGACCGGCGATGCTGAACTCATCCCCCTTGCCACCGGTGATGCGCCAGAGGGTGTCCTTCTCGTAGACGCTGCCGCTCTGCATAGTGACAGGGCGGACGAGGCGGACGGCCTTGCCCATCAGTTCCTTGCGGAGCTTGCGTTGCTGGTAGCGGCGTCGCCCTTCAGAACTACTTCTCACCTTGGGCTTTGCCTCGACAGGCTCAGCGACCTCACGGTTGCCAGCGTGGTACTCCTCAGCTTCCAGGAGCAGGGGTGCCCACTTGAGATACTCCTGTCGAGTTCGGGGATCGTCGAAGAACTGTCGGAAGTCCCCTGGCGTGTAGGCGCTCACGTTGAGAAGGCTCCCTGACGAGCAGGAGAAAATGGTTCGGATGTGAGTGCTCTTGTCCGGGTCCTTCCAGGAGTTGGCTCGTTCACGCTCCCAGGCGAAGGTGCAGCGACCAGACTTCTTGGTGAAGCTGAAAACCTTCGCCAAGAGTCCAGGCCCGGGGTTGCCATGAGGGCTGTGCCGCTCTGGGAACCAATTGCCATTGTAGTTGTAGTCCGCCTGGAGGCGCTTGCTCTCCTTGTCGCCTTCGTACAACAGCCAGGCGTCCTCTTGACCAACGGTGACCGAGCCCGGTTTGATCTGTGCGTTGAGCCGTTTACGGTAGGCCTCGAAGTCAGGTTTTGGACCCGCCACCAGTGCACGGGACTCGTCGTAGACCAGCTCCAAAGCTGTGTTGAATCCTTCAGCTGTCCAAATCTGCCAGGGCGGGTGGGGGTGCAACACGGGAGAGCGGTCGAGCAGACCTTGGAGGATGAGGCCAATCCGATTGTGGTGGCTGATGTCCGCCTGGATCTTGCCCATGATGTCGTCGTAAAAGACGTTGGAGGGGTTGACCTGCGTGTACTTCTTGGTGGGATCGTCGTGCCATCCGTGTCCCGGCCAAGGGACATCCACACATGAGCCGTCAGGTTCCTTCAGTCCTCGCTTCTTGGCTCGTGCCTTGGCCTCAGGTGACTTCAGAGCTGTGTCCCAAGCTTTCTTTCGAACCTTGTATTCCGCGACCTCTTGCTGGAACTCCTCCTTCATCCCCTGGCACTCGTTGTCGGAGATGATCTTCCCGACTTTGCCCCAAGCCGTCTCTGCCCAGAGCTTGCCACTGTTGAGCTGGGCCTTGTCGAGATCGGGGAAGAGCTTCTCACCGAACTCCAGCTTGGTCCGCATCACGTAGACCTTCTCGCCGTTGCGGATGAACAGGAACGTGGCCAGGTCAGCTTGCTCCAGATCCTGGACGTTGAAGAAGTCCGCGATGGTGCGAATCTCGCGATCCTTTGTTTCTCGTCGAACCCGGAAGCTGACGATGCAGCGTTCGAAAGGCAACAACCTCTCCAGGTTGTCAGGACGGACGAGCCACTTGTAGAAGGCGGGGAGGTCTGCGAACTCCATACCGCCCGTTTCGTAGCGAGCGATGCACTCCTCATCCATGTAGCAACGACGCTGAAGCAGGTGAATCTTGGTGGCGAGAGGAGCGGGCTCCCCGTCCTTGATCAAGGCAACCCGTTCGGTGAGCCCGGCGTACAGCTCGACCGAGAAGATGCGTTCCTCGATCTTGTCGATGACGCCTCGCATGCCTTCCGCCTGAGCCTTGAGCGGGATGACCTTTGCTGTCATCCAGTTGGCCAACCCCTTGTTGGCCTCGCCGATTTGAGCAAACAGGGCGGGAAGATCCTTGTCCTTCGCCTTCACCAGATCAGTCGAGTAGCTGTCGAAGTTCTGTCCGGCGTTGACCTTGGCGAGAGCCGCTGTCTCGTTGCCGCTGGTCAGTTCAGCACTGGGAGCTACACCGAGCCGGGCGGTCAGCGCTTTGACCTCACCCATGAGCTGCTTGACCTCACCCTGGTAGTGCTGGATGCGTCCGTCGATGTAGGCGTCAGGGTCAGGCTCGAACCGACACCGCTTGTCGAACTCGTTGAAGTGGATCCGGGCCGAGCCACCATGGACCGTCTCGACCTTCGCGTAGTTCGAGCCAAGGGTGACGATGCAACCAAACCAAGTCTCCTCCTCGTCGCTGTTCTCGTCGACCCAGAACCACTGCCCCGTCTCCAGTTTGGGGGTGTCATCGGGCAGCTCTTCAGCTTGCTGAACAACTGTCTCGGCTTTGACGATCTTGTCACTCATCGCTCTGCCCCTGGCATCTTGGTGATGTAGTAGGAGGCGAAGGGCTTACCCTCACCGGTGATCTCTTCGAGAGCTGGACGTACTCGGCCGAGGGCTCGGGAAGCAAAGTCCTTGGGGCCGTCCCCAGCGAACTTCTCCTTGAGGTCGTCGGGCAGCTCGTCCCAGGTCAGCTCAATCGTCATGCGCCACACGTGGCACCTCCTTGGGGATCGGGTGATACCGGCGGTCCTCGTAGGGCTTGCGAAGCTCTTCCCGGTCGCACTTCTCCATCGTGCCGTCAGCGGCACAGTAGGAGCAGAAGCCGACGAAGCCGATGCGATAGAGGGTGGTGTTGCAGCCCATACATTTGCTGTGATTTTGCATCTTCTTGGTCTCTCAGGCTGCTTCGCAGAAGCTGTCGCAGGGGAGGGGCAGTTGCTTGGCTGGGACGTTGGCCACCAACTCGTCGGCCTCGGGGGTCTTGGCGAACTCAACCAGCTCGCTGATTGAGAAGTCCTGCCGCATCGTCTTGCCGGTCAGCTTCTCGACCTTGATATACTCTTGGGCCAGTTCCGGGTAGTTACGAGCCGAGATGGTCAGGTCCCGCTTGCTGGCCAGGATGCAGAAAGTGCAGCTCAACCGGCTCATACCCTTGCGGTCACCGGCGTTGTTGCCGTCGTAGGTCGGGGCGTACCGCACACCGGACTCGTGGATGAAGTTCCAGACTTCGTCGGTGCTCCAGCTCTCGATGGGGAACCACTCGTCGACAATCCGCTTGCCGTTGCTGTGGCCCTTGTGAGCCTTGCGGATGGCGTGGCCTTCCTTGGCAATCATCGCGGCGAGACGTTCGCTCCGGGGACCGCTCTCAGCGGAGCGAAGGCCCAGGCAGCTCAGGACACGAACCGGGCGAGGCATGTCGCCGCCCCGGCTGAACTTCTTGCCCCAGGTCTTGACGCAGAACTCATCGACGAGCTTGGTGACGAGCTTCATGACCTGGGCGGTCTTGTGCTCGGAGGTACACCAGCTGTTGGCCTTGTCCGGCCATGCGACCTGAAGCTCACCGTTCTTGTCACGCTTGTCGCGACGGACGATGCTCTCGTGTTTCTGGACGGTGTTGTCCAGGATGTCACCCTGTTTGCGGCTCACAACCACGAAGGGGATGCCGTAGGCTTCCGCCTGCTCGCGGGCGAGGTCCATGGTGCCGTTGTGTTCCATGCGGCCGAGGTCGGCGTGGACGGCGGTGACGCAGTCAAGGACGCCCTGCTCGCTGGCCATCTTCACGACGACGCCCATCTGGCACTGACTGTCCTTGCCGCCCGAAGTGTTGACGAGGATGATGTCGTACTCAGTGAGGTCCATAGCCGCGACGGTGCCCGGCGCGGGGGAGGAGAAGAGAGGAAGCGATTTGCCCATGTCTGTATTACCCCGCTGCCCGTCTCGAAATGAACTTCCGGTGTACCTTTTCCACGATGCCTGAGAACAATCCTCAAGTCGGCGAGACCTGGGAGATAATCAACCCTTCGACCTCCACCCCAGAGCAGGCGGTCATAGGGTCCTTTACACCGACAGCCGTTCGTCTGATCAGTCGGCTCGGTCGGGTGATCAGTTTCCCCCACCGATCCTTTGAGCTGAGCTGGAAGTTCGCCCACGGGCTCCAGGATCACGACTGCAAGGCCTGCCCGAATCCTGGCTACCTCCAGATCGAGGAGGCTGGGGTCTGGGTTTGGGTCTGTGAAGAGCACCTCCCACCAGAGCAGAACCGTATTCGGCTGCCTGGGGACAATCCTCGAAACTTGGAATCCTTGCCCGGTGGGATCTCCCAGTGCCCCAACTGCCAACTGGCCATTCGGGACGACCGTCCCTTTGATGCGGGCAGCTTCACCTGCCATCGCTGTCTTGGCTGCAACCACATCTGGACGCTCTTGCTGGGGCGGGGGATCCCCGAAGACGGGCTCAACCTGTCCGAGATGATCATAGATGTCGCTGATGCTCTTCACGGCCGCGTCATGAGCCTTGAGGCCCTCGTCGGGTCAGCGGCCCTCAGCGCCATCCAACGGGCTGTAGGGGACCGCTCCTGGCGAAGTGGGGCCCATATCGGCGGCGTCCACGTCACGAGCGCCAGCAGATTCGGCAGCCTCAGCGTGGTGATCGTCGGCCCCTCCGGCACGGCCAACGTCAGCCGTCTCGGAGGGATCCCTGACAGAGGTCATGTCCACAACGAGAAGGATGCTGATGAACAGCTCGCCAAGATGGACGGTCAACCCAAGCCGGGCGACACCTGGTTCCACAGCACCGCTGGGACACCTGCCTACGTCCACAACCTGGATGCGACTCCCGAAGGTGACCCGTTCGTGATTTTCCGAGAAGACCCCAGTGAGCCCGCGTCCAATCTACTACTCAAAGACTTCTTGTCGGAGTACACATTCCAAGAGGTCCCTCCCCCCTGCCAGGTGGGGGACGAGTTGGTCAAGTCAACGGACGACTCACTCTGGATTGTCACCGAGATGACCCCTGATGCTCATCAGGCCGTCGTTCGAAGCAAGGGTGGTCGACGTATCCCGCTCACGTTCCACGAGGTGCGGCTCCACTATCGGACTCTCGTACGCAAATCCGCCTATGAGCACCTCTTAGGAGGTGGTGGAACCTTTGACTTCGATCCTGAAGATTAGCGCAAGCACTCTGGAAGAGTTCGCCCAAAAAGGGCTCATCGAGCTGGAATACGCCAGTGAACTTCCGGGGGCGTTAGCGATCATCTCCCTCTCCCGAAACGCTGTGGCCCTCAGCGATGAGGCAGGACTCATTCACATCCTCCACCCTGGGGCCCGAATGCTGACAGGGACCCCCAACATACATAAGCGGTTCATCCAGGGGATCGGTGGACGCACCCGCTGGGAGCATCTCCGACTGCTCATGCTCAACCAGGATTGACCCCTAGGACGATTTTTGGATCATCTTAGGGGTCCGCGGTGTAAGGGAAGGATCATGAACGACAATATCAAAACCAAGACCCTTGCGTTTGTGGAAGACCTCACTGCGATGATTCGCAAAGAGGTCCTCGGTGAGATGATCTCTCGCCTGGAGGGAGCCGTAGGTGGCTCTGTCCCGAAGACCAAGCGACGAAAGAAGGCTCCCAAGGACTCGGCGGTCTCCGCCAAGCCGGGTCGAAAGACCAAGCTGGACACGCTCACCAAGGCTCAGCGTGGTGTCTACGACGCCCTCAAGGCGACCGGTAAGCCGATGCCCACCGCGGACATCGCCAAAGCCATCAACGTCTCTGTCTCCACCACGCTGTACCACCTCACCAAGCTGGAGAAGCTCCGGGTCATCAAGCGGATGAAAGAGGGCCACGCCCACTACTTCCAGCTTCGCTAGGCCGTCCCGGTCGAACCGAATCCGTTACTACCACGCTCGGTGTCGTCGAGGTCCTCCGTCTCTAGCCACTCCACTTTGAAGATGGGGCAGATGACAAGCTGAGCGATCCGGGACTGTGGCTGGACCTCGAAGGTGGTGCCCGGTCCGTGGTTCCATAGGTTGAGATTCACGAGCAGGACGTGCACGTGACCACGGAAGTCCTGGTCGAGCGTGCCAATACCGTTGGCCAAGGTGATCCCATGGTTCTTGGCGAGTCCTGAACGGGCTCGTATCTGGCCCTCGTAGGACTCTGGAATGGCAACGGAAAGTCCTGTGGGAATTGCGACGCATTGGCCGGGGTGTATCTGCACCGGTTTGGCAATGGCGGCGTGGAGATCCATCCCCACTGCTCCTGTCGTTTTGTAGGTCGGCAAGGGCACCCTGATGTTGCCGACTCGTTTGAGAGGAATGCGTAGCGGGAGGATGGCCATGCCTAGTTCGGTACACCGGTAGAAAAACATTCGAGCCGTGTTCTTTTTTCTTGCCAGCGGCGGACCGCCTATGAGAAAACCCCCTTCGTCGTTCGGGGCAACTCGGACGGTTCGCAGAGAGACACAGGCCGCAAGGCCCGATGTGCGAAGCCGGAAGGTCGAAAGGCCCAAAGCTACCTGGAAGGGCAACCGGAAGGGGCATCGACTCGAAGCTGGGAAACTCGCTTCGGGGGTGGATTCGGAAACGTCCCGGTCAAAAGCCGGAAACGCGCTGAAAACGTTCGTGGACTCTCACCTGTCACCTAAGACGTGGCAGCACCTTTCGTCAAAGCCGGGCAACCGGAGAGGGCCTCTCGCAAGAGAGAGAAGAGAGACGGCACAAACCCCGCGAGGCTTCGGCCTTTGCGGGGTTTCGTGTTTCTGGGGGTGTATGTTGTGCTCGTGACCGACGAGGACGCTCCACAGCTGCAAGAGTCGCCGACCGAGATCACGCACAAACGGTACACGAGCAAGCTGCACGGCTACGTGGTCACTGTCCGGTCGGTGCGGAACTTCCGTGGCGCCCACGGCTATCACACAGTCGTCGAGGTCGAGGGCAGCCTCACGGACAAGAAGGCTGTGGTCTCCTGGCCGGCCTTGACCTTCTTGCGTGACTTCAAGCCTCGTGGGCGCAAGCTCCGCATCAAGACCCGCTACGAGCGCCTCAGGGAGGCTGACCCGCTGGTGTAGTTGAGGCTTATGTGGACCATGAAACAGCTGGAGGAATCCTTCCAGCACTTCAGGCAAGGCAACACTGGCCCCAATCGCTTCGACGATTACGACATCTGGTTCAGCGATCAGGGGTTTTTCGTTTACGGGCCGCCGCCCCCAGAGGAGATGGTTCCCCGCCACAAGGCCGCCCTCGAAGAGATCGGCTGGAGCTACGGCGAATGTCCCGGCGGCGAGAAGAGCTGGACCATCTGGAGAAGCGACTAGGGGCTCAGGCAGCAGCGGAAGCCGGTCTCGTAGTCGTGGTAGGTCGGGGCGTGCCCTGCAATCAGCTTGTAGCAGGGCTCAGGGGCGCTCCAGTAGCGTCCCATCAGGCAGTAGCACTTCCGGTCCTCATCCTTGCCCACGCAGTTGTTGCCACTCTTAGAGGCCCAGGAGGGGCACTCCACCCACTCCTCGACGTTGCCCATCATGTCGGCCGCCCCGCTCGCCGACACACAGCTCTCGCGAGCCCCAGACCGATCTGCCTGGTACAGCCGGGCCATCTCCTTCGGGTCCCGAGCGAAGACCTTCTCGCCGTCGGGCTCTTTGAAGTGCTGGGCGTAGTTGCACTTTGCGTCTTCAGCCTTGGGCTTGCGCTTGGGGAGCTTGCTGCCGAAAGGGTAATCGGAGCCCCGCGGTCCGCGGCACCCCGCCGTCCACTCCTCTGAGCCACACAGCCGCTTGCCCACCGACTTGCACATGGCTTGGGCGTCCATCACAACCCCGGCCTTCTTGTCGAAGATCGAGGGCGTCGCCGTGAAGCCCACCAGGGGCTTGGCCCCAGCCTTGTTGGGCCATTCGTAGAGATCCACGCAGGTCTGGGTGGCTCGAATCAGCGTCATGTCCTCCGGGCACTCGGGCGGGTCCTTGGAGCCCAGGAGCAAGGGGAGCAGGATCAGGGCTGCCGCTTCAACCGGTAGTCGGTGTTTTGACGCTGGAGGAGATCCAGGTGATCGCGGAGCTTGGCTAGTTCTGCCCGAGCCAGGTCGTTGCCCTCGCTGGCCTTGTGTAGGTGCGGGAACAAGTTCCGAAGACGGGCAGCCTCTTCCGCGGCCACTGCTTCGGGATCTTGGGGGTTGGGTTTTGGGGGATAAGTCCATGTGGTCACGTAACCTCGCACCTCAGCGTTCACCTCAACTACAATCGAGAGGGTCTTGCTGACAACAAGGTCTACATACACCACGGCGTGAATCATTCCAACCGCGTCCGAGAACGTCACGTCGATGCCGGCGCCCATGTCCCGCCAGTCGAACCCTTTGACATCGTAGGCCAGGGATTCAGGGAGGATCTCCGTGTCGATGAGCCCCTGGAGCCCAGCCAAGATCACGTTCCGTTCCAACTCGATCGCAAGAGGGAGCCGGGCGTCCCCCATGAACTCGCGGAGTTCGTCATCGCTCACATCTTGGGGGTTGTATCAAAAGAAGGACGACGCTACTCGGTCCGCTCATCGAGAACCTGACGGAGGTGGAGCTTGGTGAACTTCTGCTCGAACTCCTCAAGGTCCCAGACATTGGGGCACATCTGCCACTTACCCTTACGCAGGATGCTGAAGCTCAGGAGACCCCCCAGTTCTTCCTCCACACGCACGATCTCGTGCGTCTTGTTGTGCTGCCAGAAGTCTCCGGGGGAGGTCATGGGGACTAAGTACACCGGACGGCCACGGTTTGGCGAGTCCAAACTCGACAAGTCGTGACTCGATGAAAAAGAGCTTGTGAAACTCCTAAGATGTGCTCCTCTTGGACCTATTCACTGATCCGTTTGGGTACACGCTCTTGGAGGTTGTCCTTGCGATCCTTGGGCCAGTGACGCTCTTCTTCCTGAAGGTGTGGGTCTCCCAACTCTGGAGCTGGGTGGTGTAGTATGCCTCTCGTGCCCATCGAGTACCTCGCCCCAGCCGCGTTCGTCGTGGGTCTTCTCTTCGGGGGCCTCCTCATGCACCGATGGGCTTCGAAGCGTGGATACGACAACGGGCTCGAAGACGGTCGCAGCGGACGCTAGGCCACGCTGACGATCGAGGTGGTGTCGAACACGACGACCTCACACTGACCTTGCTTGTCAGGACCAGCGACGATGCCGCCGTACCCGGCTGCCAGGAAGGTCTCACGGATGCGTTGAGCAATCGCAACACGCTCCTCATGATCCGCCGTCACCGACATCATCGAGCCGTCGCAGAAAGCCACTCCGTGGAACAGCTTCTCCTCGGAGGTGGTGGGCTCGACCTCCTTGAATCCGTCCAGGAAGTAGGGGCTCTTGATGCGAGCGAATCGAGTCACGTCGACCTCGACGCTCAGAACCTTCGTGCCATAGCTCCGTGCCCGTGACGCCTCGTCAGTCAGATACGCTCCCCAACCGAAATCCCCCGGGTCACTTCGCCGAGGAGCGTCCAGGTCAAACCCCTCTTCGAGGATCCGCTCAGCCAGTTCAGAGGTGGTGCCGTGGAGGAGTTTCATTTCAGAAGTCGTACAGACTTGGAGCCTGGAAGGTTGTACTTGGTGCCGTCGTCAGCGACCACGACGAGAGCGGGGGCCTCGACGCCATCGACGATGCTGGTGGCTCGGTCGCTGATGGCGACCACACCGCGGACCGTACCGCGGGGGTAACGTTTGACGCTCACACGGTCACCAGGGTGGATGACCTGACCTTTGCAATCGGTGGCGTGTTCGTAGCTCATCACCCCAGCCTCCAGTTTGCTTCGTCACGGGTGAACCAACCCATCCAGGTTTCACCTCGCCAGGTGTCTCCGAGAGACTCGACAAGGATGGCGGGGTCCCCTTTGAAGAGGTCTTCACGAAGGAGCTTCATGACAGCTCCGTGCTCACGGATGCGGTTTTTGGCTCGCGTCCCCTTTGGGTGAATCGTGATGTTCATCACTCCCCCGAGCTGCGACGAGTACGGTTGGAGTTGCGGGGACGACGCTTGCGACCCTTACCCTTGGCAGGGCGGATGGTACGCGAACGGAATCGCGTGGGGTCGTTTTTGGCGACCCAGGCGAGGATCGGGTCACGATGAGCGACCGCATCCCTGGGGACGGTGATGGTCATGATGGTTTTTTTGCTCATGGGTGATCTTCCTCTGGTTGGTCTAGCGTTCGTGGCGGGAGTTGAACCCGCAACCGCCCCAAGGGAGCGGCACCACATGCACGAACGGGTCGGGGGCAACCAAGCCGACCACTTGTTAGTGGGAATCGAACCCACCGCCTCGCAAGCGAGGTGACCACTTGGCCCGGAGTCAACAGTGGGAATCGAACCCACTTCCTCCCGAAGGAGGGGCGCCATCACTGACATCTATCATACGTCCTAGCCTCCTAAGAAATGAACCTAGATGTTGAGAAAGTTGCTCGCCCCGTCATTGGGGTTGGCGTGCAGGTAACGGCTCGTGGTGGCCACGTTCTCGTGCCCCAGACTCCGTTGCACCAAGTGGATGGGAGCCCCGTTGTCGAGCGTGTGGCTTGCGTGAGCGTGCCGGAACCAGTGAGGCGTGAGCCCTTGGGAAACCACCTCAGAGATTTGCTTGATGATGTACCAGCAAGCCCAGGGGCTCATGGCGTTTCCCTTGGTCGTCAAGAACACCGAGTCGGAGTCCGCAGCCGTCTCAGGACGCAGAGCCAGCAACTCATCGATGATGCTCTGAGGGAGCAAGGTCGTCCGGTTCTTGCTCCCCTTCCCCTGGAGCGTCACCCGGCGGCCCCGGATGTCCTTCCAGCGGAGCTTGCACAACTCGCTGTTACGAGCCCCGGAGGCGTAGAGGAATCGAACCATGGTCTTGTCGCGGCCCTCGCTGGCAGCTGTCATCATGTCGTGGATGGTGGTCTCGTCCACGATGCGCTCGTGAAGCATGTTGGGCGTCTTGGGGCGGAGGAGGGCGGCCCCGACGTTGAAGACCGTGTACCCGGTCTTGTGTGCGTAGGAGAGAAGGCTTTTGACCGTCGACACCTTGCGGGACAGCGTGTTCGGCTTCCCTTCCAGGCTCTCGGCCCAACGAACGAGGTCAGCCACCGTCGCCATCTGGAGGCAATCGGGAGCGAGGAACTCCAAGAGGCTCTCGGCCACCGGGCGGTAGACCTTGACCGTCGAGGCAGGACGCCCGCTGAGCCAAAGCTCAACGAGGTGTTGGTCGCTCTTGGCGCCGGAGTAGTCTTCGGGGTAACGCATGTCTGGGATACGCCGCAGCCCAGGCTCAAATGAACTCAGGGCTGGTGTTTTTACCAGACGAGGTAGACGTGACCGTCGTGGACCTCGACCTCCATCTCGTGCTCGGCCGCCTCTTCACGACACTGGGTCATCCAATTCTTGACCCACTCCGAAGGGACCCCTTGGAATAGGCGCTCCATCGAACCAAGGAGGTAAACGAGCTTGCTGGGGAAGGCCTCGTTCGAGCCTCCCTTGCGGCGAATGTTCTCGAAGTTCGTGACGCTCACGACGCCACCAGGTAGGCGCCGATGGGCGAGCCGTTGGTCGGGGTGTAGAGCGTGGACTCGTGGGCGGAGAAGAACTCCTCCCCAGCGTAATCCTGGCAGACCTCGCCTTCCACCTCGCCGATGTAGTCGGAGAAGGTGGTCACACTGAAGTCGCTGAGACGGACCCAGTAATGGGTGCCCCAGTCATTGGTTTCTTCGGCGAGCACGGTGCCGGTGTCCTCACCGCACATGCAGCCGTATTTGAAGAACACGAGGTCGCCGCGTTTCGGGGTAGCTTTCATGCCTGTACTACGCTGCGGGACCCTTCGAAATGAACCTCTGGACCAGCTCGTTGAGCAATCCGTTGAGCTTTTCCACAAGCTTCCCCAACTTGGGGGTCCGGTCCTCCGGGTAGCAGCTCACGTAGATCCGGCCATCGTTCCGCCAGAACTTCCCGCCGAAGCCCAGGTGCCCCTGGAAGCGCCACTCGTGGGTCGGGTCGTCCCCGAGGAACTCACGGACGAAACTGTCCCGTTGCCACTCTCCGGCCCCACCGTGCTCGACGAGGATGTCATAGACCGCCCCGTAGAACTCGGCCGTTTCGAAGTCGCTCTTGGCCCGGCTCACGCGGACGCCTCTTGAGCCGGCTCCTCGACCTTGATGACGCCCCGCTCGATCTGGTCGTTGCGGACCTCGCGAAGCTTGGTCAGCATGGCTTTGCCGATGGCCGTATGGCGGTCGTGGAGGGCCTCCAGGATGAGGGCTTCGAGCTGTGTACCGATCTGGGCCATCTGGGTGAACCTTGCTGCCAGGACAACACCCTCTTGAGCTGTGCAGTTACTGGCCGAGACATTGAGCCCCGTGCGGCTCTTGAACAACCTCACCACGATCTCACCGATCTTGTTCCCGTGGTCGCTCTTGTGGTGGGAGGTCGAGATCGGCTGGCCGTTGAAGGGCTCCTGCATCCAGGTGTCCTTTCGGAGGCGCCTGTAGTCCAGCTCCAATTCGAGGTCGAAACGGATGTCCCTGTGCCCGTGTGTGCTGACTGCGGTCTCCATGTGGAGATCCACGAACCCCTTGTCCTGGACCGCGACGAACTTCCGGCCCGCGATGAGGGGGCCCATAGCGGCCTGAGCTTGCTCCAGAAGCTCTTTCCGTAGCTCCACCATGAAGGGCTCCAGGACATCGTAAAGGACGACCTCGGGCGTCACGTGGCTCTCAGGGGGCGGTTCTGGGCTGGCGATGGCGGCGGTCTTCTTACGTGTCATTGGGATCCTCTTCGGTGGGTGGGGTGTAGGGGCCACGCTCGATGTCGCAGCTTGAGCAGATGAGCGACCCGAACCATTCGTCGGGGCGTTGGATAGTGCCCTTGGCCTCGCCGCAGTCAACGCAACCATGGGCACACTGGGAGCAGAGCTTGAGCGTGTGGGCTCCCGTGGCGTCCACGGTGAAGTGCTCGACAAGCTCGCCCTCTTCGCCGCATTCGGGACACTGGCAGTCTGGGCAACACGTTGGCGGCGTCATGCTGTAGCCGTCTTCGTCACAGTCGGAGTACTCGCTAGGGTCGAACCCAAACTCGTTTCCGCAGTGGTGGCACAACGCTTGGGGCTCTTCTTCGTCAGCGGGGTTGCCGCTGTTGAGCCAGTTGTCATATCCAGGAAGTGGCATGGTCTTATCCCCAGGAGAACCCGTCGGCTCCAGCTTGAGCCGCGATCTCGATGAACTCTGCGAACCGTTCGAGCTGGCGGTGGAGCCGGTCGGCGTCAACACCGAAGTCGTGTCCGCGGAAGGGTCGCAGCTCGATAGCCCCGTTGTTGTTCTGCCGGGGTGAGCTGTAGAAGGTCTCGCTCTTGACGGTGAAGTTGTCGACCTTGCGTTCGAAGGTCGCACGGGCCCTCATGACCGCCCTGCGGGCCTCCGGGAGGGTGCAGGCACCGCAGAGCCCCTCAGGCTCGAAAGGCAGCTCAAGCAGGCCCAGGAACGAGCGGGCGGTGGCACTACTCATGTGGACACCGAACTCCCAGGGATCCGGGAGGGTCACGAACTCAGGGAACGTGCGTCCCTTGAAAGTGTGTGTGACCCTGGAGGTCGTACCTGAGATTTGGATTCCCATGTCAGTCAGCTGCCCATCAGCTTGGGAGCGAAGCCGGGCTGGCCGTAGGGGGCCGGGCTCTTGTAGACCGGTGCTCCGACCTTCTTGAGCTTGGTGGCGCAGTCGGAACCGAGGGGGTAGTAGCCCACGTCGTAGTCAGGGTCGCCCGCAGTAGCCAGGTCGAAAGAGCCGCCGCTGACAAGGTAGGCGTAGTGCTTGGCGTTGATGGCCTTCTTGCCGCAGTAGCAGCAGCAGTACGTCTGGCAGAGAGGCTGCCCCTTGTGGGTGGCCTTGCCCTCATTTTCTCTGTAACTCGGGTGGCCGCCCTCTCCGCCGAAAGGCTTGGGGTTGGCGCAGGGAGTGTTGGGGGTCGAGGAGGTCGTCATGTCTGATGTACGCTCTGGGGAGGGTCGAAGTGAACTTGGTTGGTCAGGCGATGGTGGCGACGGTCGTTTTTTCGGCGATGCCGAGCGTCTTGAGAGCGCCCTGGATCCCGCCGTACTCGAACTCGTGGACCTCAATCTTGGTGCCCTGCCGAATGACGAAGCGACCAGTCGTGCGGCCCCAGTAGTCGTTGCCCAGGACAACGATGGCGTCGCCACCCTTCCAGGACCATGCCTGGGTTGTGGTCAACCAGTCCTTGGTCAACCAGTGGCTCCAGCGAGCGGCAACAGTCTTCTTGCTGATGCCCTTGTAGGTGTCGATGTTACGCAGGTGGAGCTTGAGGGTCTTGTATTTCATCACAGGGTCTTTCCAGCCTTCACCGCGAGGTAGGCTTCTTCAGGAGTGGCGCCGTTCGCCATCAGCTCGGACGCAGCATCCTCTTCCGTCGAGCCGTAACCCATCAGAGTTGCAGCGGACCGGATGCGAGACACTATTGCGTCTTCGGAGACGGCCAGCTCGCCGCGGAATGCAGCGGCCTCGGCCATCATCTCAGCGAGCGGGGGGAAGGTCATCACGGCTGGAATACGCCGGTCGCCACCTAGAAGTGAACCACCCTGCGAAACGTGAGGTTGATTCTCGGGGCGTTCGCCAGCTTGGCCTTGGGAACGCTGTGCTGCCAAGCGCCTTGGATGCCCCGCCCCATGATCAGGAGCGAGCCGTCGGTGAGCGTAAGGCTCTGCTTGACCTTGTGGTCGTCTTTTCGGCGGAGCTTGAACTTGCGGGTCTCACCGAAGCTCAGTGACGCGATGATCGGGTCGCCGCCGAAGATGGGTTCGTCATCTGAGTGGTAGCTGACGTGGTCGTTGCCGTTGCGGTAGAGGTTACAAAGGACGGAATTGAAGTCCTCACCAGCGGCCTGGGACACGCGGGCTCGGATGTCATCGAGGACCTTGGGGAACGGACCCGCTTCGAGCGTGAGGTTCGAGTAGGTGTAGTCGCAGGGACCGAACCAACACACGAGACGCGGCTGATCGTACTCCTTGCCGAAGACTCGGACCTTGCCCTGCCGGAAGGGCAGGGCGTCACGTAGAGGACCGACGGGGAGTGACCCGAACGGGAGAACTCGAATGTCCATCTCAGGCCGCCTTGTCTTCGAGGGGCTCCTCGATCTCCACGGTGCCGTTCAGCATCCGGTCGTAACGAGTGGCTGGGGACTCCAAGCCCTCGATGACCTCTTGGGCGGTCTTCTGGATGAGCCCAGCGCTCTCCCGCAGACCCTTGCTAGCATCCTGGCCCTTCCAGCAGGCGAGGTATCCGAAGCTGTAGGAGGCCGTTTCCAGCCCGAAGTGCTTGCACACTACGTAGGCGACGCTCTCGGCTTCCAGCTCCTTGTCGTCTCGTGAGATGAACTCGCGGTCGATGCTGTGGTGCATGAGCATGTGGCCGATCTCGTGGGCCATCGTCTTGGCCTTCTGGGCCGGCTCCAGGGCCTCGTTGATCTCGATGCGCTTCTCCTTGGGCCAGCACCGGCCGTTGAGTTCCCCTTCGAGCTTGGTGAACGTGACCTTGGCACCCTTGGCTTCGGCGAAGGCTACCAGCGAGCCCAGGAGCCCGTCGTCGTCGCCCTTGAGGCGCTCGACCTTGGGGCTCACCGGAACCGGCTCACCTTCGGTCATCGAGATGTCGAAGCAACTCACGGTCTTGAACCGCATGAAGCCAAACTCTTGCTTCTCGGTCTCACCCGTTTCCGAGTTCTCCTTCTCTTTGGTGAACTTGGCGTAGCCGTTGGGGGCCAGGATTCGGATCCCCTTGTAGCCGTACTTGCCGTTGGGGAGCCCCTTCTTGACCGTGCGTCCGAGCTTCTTCCAGGTCGAGAAGCTGGCGACATGGGTCGCATCCGGGCACTGCATCGCGATGAGCATCGTGTTGCCCCAGGAGTACTTGTAGAAGCTACTCTGAAAACCGAGCCAGCGTGTCCACTCTTCTGTGCTGGTGAGTGCTTTCACGCCCTCGGCGAGATCAGCATAGACCGCCTTGACCTCGGCCTTGCGGTCGTCTGAGGATTTGTAGGAGCGACGTGGTTTAGACTTTTTTGCCATGACCGTCATACGTCCACGCCCAGGGTGGAATGAACCTGGTGGGGAAATTCGCGAGGTTCATTTCACCCTACACCGCGACGTACTACAGACATGACGAAAGATTACGTTGCGATTCTGACCGAGGCTTTCAACGCTGCTGCTGCGGCTCCCCGTGAACGAGGGATTGGCTGCGGTCGTATTTACGTGAGCGTCACATCAGAGCACGCCAAAGGCATTGCCAAGGCGGCCAAGGTGCTGGGCAAGATTTACCAGAAGCACAGCTACTACGGCACCTCGAACGCTCTCTACGTTGGCTACGACAACTGCGATGGGCGGGCTCTCGCTCAGGGCACGGCTGTGGTCAAGGTGCTGAAGGCACACGACATCTCTTGCTACCGGGATGAGTGTGGTGACTAACATTTCACCCCAAGGTTCATTTCACCCATCCCCAGGACGTACCACAGACATGGCGACCACCACTCGATTCCTCGGATTCTGCCCCTGCTGCGGCGGCACCTACAAGGTGCGAGACAACAAGCTGGTCCACCACGGCTACAAGAGGCCGGGGCACGGCAGCATCGAGGGTGACTGTCACGGGGCCCTTCGGACTCCGCATGAGCTGAGCGACGAGTTGGCTCGCGAGTTCTACGCCATCGTCTGCGGCTGGGCCAAAAGCTCACTCAAGGCCGCGGCCAGCGTCTCGGTCGCTGAGTTCCTCTACTGCGAGAAGTGGAACTACGACACCAAAGAGTACGAGTTCGAGAAGCTGGTGAAGGCCGAGACCGGCCCCCGCACTTGGGCTGACGAGCTGGCCAGAAAAGCGGACAAGTACAAGCGGCAGTTCCGGGCGGAGAACCGAGAGGTCGAGAGGCTTCACGAGCTGGTCTTCACCTGGGAGCTGAAACCCCTCACCTCGGTCGAAGAGGAGAAGGCTGCAAAGCAGAACGCTCAGGCCGCCCGCAAGGCTGCCAACGCCAACAAGAAGGCTGAGAAGGTCGCTGCTCAGGTCGCCAAGTACCAGAAGCGGATCGACAGCGCTCTCAAGAGCAAGAACAGCAAGACGCTGGCGGACATCTGGGAGCAAATCCAGCGGAAGCTCCCCGACATCGACCGAAACCTGAGCTTGGCTGAGGCCCTGCGGACGGTCGACCGGGATGCCGTCTGGGCAGCGTTCGGACTCGAAGGCATGACCATGAGCCCCTGGCGGGCCGAAGAGAAGCCCGAAGAGCTGCCCCTCAAGAAGATGTCCTGGCGGATGGACCGCATCAAGAGTGACACCCACAAGTCCTTCAAGGGGGACGACGCCCACGACCGGAAAATCCTCAGCTGGCTGAGCCTGGAATGGCCCACCGAGCTGGGCGGCGAAGACAAGAAGGGCGCAGCATCCCTGGCAGAGGTCAGGGAGCTGCTGCTCAGCTGAACCACAAGGAGAACGACATGGGACTGCGACCACTCGACATGGGCAACAACGAAGTGCTCTCGACCGGCTACACCAAGAACAGCGACGGGAGGACCTACACAGCCCTCTCCCTCTGTGAGTCTAAGAGCGACTTCAAAACCAAGCGTGGGGCCATCGCCTGGCTCGCCAAGCGGGGTTACGACGAGAACGGCTACAAGGTCCGATGAGCGACTTCACACGAGTTGGGGTGGCTTTCACCAAACCCCAGGGCGAGACCCAGCGGCGTCGGGAGTACGGCATTCTCCGTGGATCCGCTGGATCCCTCTACACTCGATACGAAGGGTACCGTGAGGGGTCCACCCAGGTGGGTCTCCCCTTGGCGGGTGTCCATGCCTCGTGGCGTCAGCCCTTGATCCCGTTCGTCGAGGCCCACTTCGAGACCGTACGGTTCTTCTAGCCCAGGGCGCCTCTCACGGCCGCAGACAGCTCATCGATGAGCTTCTCCCCGCCTCGGATGTGGAGCCCGTAGTTCTTGAGCCGGCCCAGGATGTCCTGGTTCCGCCGAGTCATCTCGTTTGCCTGCACCACGGCCTCTGAGAGGGCCTCCAGGAGCCCCACCTGCTCATCCTGGGTGAGTAGCTCCCCCTTCGCTACGGCGGCTCTGAGGGGCCCCAGAAGCTCGGGGCGGCCTGTTGTGAATGCGGCCCAGACGGGCATCGGGATCTTCATCGTGCGTTCCTCCTACTTGATACGGGACAGCTCGACGGCGTTGGGCCGTCTCTTTCTACATCGCCACCCACATCTAGGTATGTGCGCCAGGTCGGTTGAAATTGCAGAGAGGGTTCATTTCACCTGGCTGGCCGGAGTATCCCAGGCATGACGACTTCAAGCGTTTCGAAGAGTGGCAAGACGACCGAGTATCGCAACCTCAAGAGCCGCGACGGCGTCCGCTTCGGCCGCCCCTACACGGGCGACACCAAGGTTGGCCAACACGCCGACGTGACCCCCGGCAAGAGCATCCGCCTCCACGGTCTCGACACCAATCGTGTGAAGCCGACTCCCCACGACATCACCTTCAAGGTTGGCGACAGGGCCGTCTACGGCTCCTACAACCTCGTCTACACGGGCACCATCACCAGCATCGGTGCCAAGACCGTGACCGTCACGGAAGACAACGGATGCAAGGTCCACCGCATGAGCGTCTACGACTTCAACTTCCGCAACTGCCACTACGACGGTGAAGCCATCGCCAAGCGCAACTTCGACACCATGATGTACATCTGAGGAGAACCCCATGCCAGTGACCATGCAGACCAACGCCAACAACTGGACCGGAAAAACCATCGGAGTGGCAGTCGCCGACGACGGCCTCAGCTTCGAGATGAACGGCGAGTCCTTCACCCTCGAACCCGACGACTGCGAGATGGCTGAATACGAGGGGTTCAAGATCCTGCACGAGGGCAACAAGCTCGGGAGCGTCGGACGCTTCGCCGGAGAGCAAGATTGGATGGCCCTCGACTCCGGTGGCACCATCGCTATCGACCACGTCAACCGACACTGTGCCGCAGCACAGGTCATCGCAAACATTCTCTAAGGGGTTCATTTCACCCCCACCAAGGGCGTACTTCAGACATGGGAAAAATGACCGCCACCAAGTCCGTCAAGAAGGCCCGCCGTCAGGTGGGTGCCAACACTGGCGCCTGGAAGCGTACGGTGCGTCGCACGGCTCGCCGGGCTAACCGCCAAGCGATTCAGGTCGGCAACTTCAACGCAGACCCCATCCGGCTCACCAGCCACGACGTCTCCTAGAAGGGACTGACAATGCACCTCGAAAGCACCAACCCGACTCTGACCGCGACGTTCACTCCCGAGCAGGTGATCTTCTCTGGGGGCAAGTTCGGCGAACACAGTCTCTGGCTGAACGTGTCGCCCCCTGAGCGTGTCCAAGCTCACTGGGAGGGGTACTGCGAGGCCAATGACGCCAAGCCCGTAAAGGACCCTCAGAAGGTCCTCCGTGTCCGTAACCTCACCCCGGCCCAGGTCGGCTGGTGTCACAACGCCCTCAACACGGCTGGGATGGATACGGACCACGACGTGACTGAGACCGTCACCTTCGGCAAGACATTCGTCGAAGGGACTCGTGAGGACCTGATGCAGATGGTGTCCTCGCTCGTGGGTATGACCGGGATCCTCGAAGATGACCCCTGTGAAGCCTACAGCGCTGATGACCCTGAGAGTCTCCCGGACTGGATGAAAGAGCGTCTCGTCGAGCAGGCAATTCGATGCTGCGAAACGGCGGCTGACAAAATCGTCAAGGTGGCACGCTGAGAGGTTCACTTCAGCCTGTTAGGTGGCGTACTCCAGACATGTCGAAGACCCCGAACCCCAACACTGTTGCCAAGGCACTCACCCCCGCAGTCAACGTAGTGCTGCTTGCGACAGTGCTCCACGACACTCTCCGTGAAGAGATCGACGGTTATAGCCGAGAGGTTCTGGCCGCGGGCACCTACCCCCACGAGGACACGGGAGAGCCTGTCAGGGACCCCAAGGATGCCTGGCTCATCGTGGATGACGTGTGGCCCGTCTACTACGCCAAGGTTGAGGCCAAGTTCCGGGCAGCCGGACACGACGTGCCCCCAGGCTTCTGCCCGGCCCTGATGGCTGAGAGCGATCTGCACAAGGCACAAGCCCTGCTCATCGAGTCGTCCAAGCCCTTCTTCGGCGTGACCGCCGACCAGCTGCTCGGCTGCTTCAAAAACGGCAAGACCGGCCTGGACACGCACCGTGAGTTCCTCGACCTGCTCATCGGGTTGGTTGTGAACCACCCAACCTACCGAGCCCCGGTCATCTGATCTGGTTCATTTCAAGACCCTGCCCGGAGTACTACAAGCATGGCAAAGACCCTCTCCCTCCGCTTCTCCGCTACCTGCCGCGACTGTGGCGCCCACCTCCCTGCCGGCACGAAGGCCCGCTACTACGGCCGCGGCAAGGTCTACGGACTTTCCTGTCACACCCGCTCTGGCGCCACCGGCGGGACCGCCTACGAGAACGGTGACACGAGCCCCGGCGCCGTCGCCTCCCACTACGACCGCCGCGGCGTCTACTCGGTGGACGGCCGGTTCCTCGGCACCAGCGGTCCTCGATGCGAGGACGCTCCGTGCTGCGGTTGTTGTGTGTAGACCTCCCCTAACCGGACCCCCAAGACCATGAACACCGTCATCGCCCATCGAAAAACCGCAGACAACAAATCCTTCCTCGTTTGGGAAGATGGTGAGGTTACACAAGCCCTCGGCTACTTCTGGCCGGGCATCCGCAAGCTCCCGGTAGGGCTCGCCCTCATCGTGGCGGATGAGGTCTGCTTGTACGATGCGGCCGAAGTTCCGGCATTGCTCAAGGCAGCCCGCAAGCTCAACAAGACAGCTCCTTTCACCCCTGGTGAACTGCGAGCACTGGCTCACGAACTGGCGTCAAAATAAGCCGAGCTGAGTTCATTCCAGCATGGTTGAGAGCGTATGACAGACATGACGACACGCGAACTACTCAAGGCCCGTTACTCCAGAATCCGTGCTGAGATGGTGGCTGAGGACATGGTCTATGACCACGTCCCGCCTGTCGAAGAGGTCACTGACGAGCAGTGGGCTGCTGACGAGGCCTACCTCGCCAAGATGACCAAGGGTCGCAGCTTCACCTTCACGAGCCTCAGCACCCCGGATGGTCCCGAAGACACAGTGACCACCGGCACGGTGGCCTACTGGACGGAGGTTCTGGAGAACCCCCACGGCACTTTCGGGGACGACAGCACAGTCGAGGAGATTCGTGAGGCCACTGAGGCCGAGGTCATCCACTTCGTGATGAACGGCGGCATCGAGGATGAGGATGAGGCCGACGACGAGTTCCAGCGGGGCTGGGATGCCTACAGCGAGATGAACGCCTAGGGCTTAGCGAGGTTGATGGCGGCGACAGCCCTAGGGTTGGTTTCGCCGTCAAAGTGCACACGGACGTAGCGGGGCTGCTGAAAGCCCACCACGGTGCCAAACAGGTGCCACTTGGGGTCCGACGATCCCACACCGATGCCCTCCAAGAAAGGTCGGGAGAACCCTACACGGTCCCCGACCTTGAATCGTTCCATAGGGTCAATCGGTCTCGGCATCGTAATCGAGGGCCTCTCGGAGCCGCTCCCAGCGACTTCTTGGTTCAGGCTCCGGGACCTGCTCTGGTTCCGGGACCTTGTCGGGGATGTTGGGGGCCCCATTGAGGTATAGCACCCGGTCCACTACGTCGGCCCCTGTTCGAGAATCCCTGCCCCCGGTTGGCCATCGGAGCTGGATCACATCGAGGGGGTGGACGTTCATGTTGAACGTGTAGGTCTCGTCCCCGCTGGTCGTGTAGTCGCCCTCATCTTCCTCCTCGCCCTCAAGTAGGAGCAAGCCGTTGAGGTACACGTCCGGCGACACCGCTATCGTGTTGTTGAGCGGTTCATCGAAAATTGGTGCAGCAAGACGAGTGGGTGCAGCAAGACGAGTGGGTGCAGCAAGACGAGTGAGCACCTCGTTCCAACTAGCCTCCTCACTCTTCTGCCTCTTCTCCAACGCACGGCGTCGGTGTGTCAGTGCCCACAGGATGCTGAGAACGGCCACCCCAATTAGCCCGGCAGCGGTGAGGAGTATAAGGAGGGTGCCCTCGGTCACAGCCTTCTTGTACACCGGCTGGGATAGATGGCCAAGACCCCCAAGACCCCCAACTTACGGGAACAGTGGCTTCAAGTCCGCCCTCGCCTCGTCGAGCTAGCTGAGACGTTAGAGCTATTTGCCATCGTCTCTGAGCGGATCGTTTTCCGCCTTGATCTGAAGAAAGCCCAGCAAGCTCGTGATCTTGCTTTCCAAGTGACACGGCTGGCTCGTCGTACGTTGACACTCCCACTGCTCACCGAGACGGAAGTCGACGAAGGTTTCCGTACGCTGTTCACACAGTACTTCCAGCTTCAACAGAAGGCCGACCGGTTGATGGGCGACTGGAAACCAAAAGCCTCTCGGTAGGATTTCCGGCCCAGAGCCGCGAGGCTCGGTGTACCAGTAAGCATGAGCGGTGGTAGCTGATGGCCAGCTTGTACGGGTATGGAGGTCGGTGGATTGCCGAGCTGGAGGATAGGCTCATGTGGACTGGGGTAAGCAAAAAGCGGGAGGCGAAGATCCGCCGCGAGGTCGAGAAGCAGGTCAAAGAGCTACTCGTCGAGGAGCTGACGCCGGTCATCCGTGAGCAGATCACCGAGGAGATCGGCGATGAGGCCTACCAGAAGGCCAAGGCGGATCTCCAGAAGGAAGCTGAGACCCTCAAGCCTGAGCCCCGCGAGCGGGCCGCCTTCCGAGAGTTCGTCCGTGAGGTCGAGCTGGATGCACACGCCCAGGCGACAGTGGCCTCCAATGAGGCTGACATCGCCGACAAGGCCCTCCGACGCTCCCGCCGGTGGATGAACCCGTTGGGGTACCTCCTGCTCCTGACCATCCTCCCAGCGGCCTACATGACCTATGCGACCTTCGGGCTCGGGCTCGCCTTGGGAGCAACCGTGGCGACGATGCTGATCGCCCTGGGGATTATCGCCGGCACCAACTCCAGCCGACACGAGCGGCTGACCAAGCGGTTCAAGGCCAAGCGGAAGGTCGCCAGCGACTACCTCATCGTGGCCGAGCAAGCCAAGGCCTACCGCACTGTCCACGCTGAGCGGCTCGACACCAAGCGGAAGCTCGACCAGCTCACGACGGACCTCCAGACCAAGAAGGCGAGGCTCGACCAGGACCACTGGCCCCAGGTCGAAAGCCTTCACTCAGCTCGGGAGACTGTGCGGCATCGCATCGAGGTTCCCAAGTACCAAGCCTTCGACGAGTTCGATGAGCAGCTCGCGGAAGCTGAAGCGGAAGCTGAGGCTAAGGCGGCAGCATCCAAGGCGACCGTCTAAACCCAAATGGAGATGAACATGCAACTGCAAGAAGTGTTGGACACCCCTTTCGAAAAGCTCCCGCCCCACCTGGGAGCCATCGCTGTCATGGGAACGAAGGGTGACATCAAGTACACCTGGGACCCCAAGAACCCGGATGATGTCAACGCGGCCCGCTGCCACTTCGCCGAGCTGAAGGCCAAGGGCTTCCAGGTCTTCAAGATGCGTCGCTGGCGGAAAGATGTGGCCGTCGAGGAGTTCGATCCCAAGGATGGCCGGCTTCTGTTCGTGGCTCCCGAGGAGAAGAAGGTCGAGTCCGGCCCCTATCGCACGGCCGCTGATGACGACGGCGAGCAGGTCCAAGGAGAACCCGAGGTCGAAGAGGCCAACCACTACGTGGCCGTGCCACCCATGCAAGGCGGGTGACACAGCGCCTCTACATCGAGTTCCTCAGCGACGGGTCCCTGCCACTCTATGAGCTGGGACCCCAGCACGAGGCTCCTGTTCGAGGGTTTGTCCTGCACCTTGGGATCGACCAGGGTGAGCTTGGACCCTATTGGGAAGCGGTTGAGTTTCGTCGGGCTCGGGTCCTCATCAACCAGGCGATCGACTGCGAACTCCCTGACTTCACAGCGGGGCTCCAGCAAGCCCTCCCGGAGATTGGAGACCGTGATGGCACCTTCATGTTTGTCGTCAGGGCTCTTGATGATCACTTAGGCGAACACGCCTTCATCGTTGCAGGCCTGCTCTTTGTTGAGTTCCAAACGGAGCTGGAAACGATCGAGCTTCGGCCAGAGGATGACCTGGCGCAGATTCTGACAGTCACAGCAGACGCTTTCCTGGCTGGTCGGACTATGGATGAGCCTCTCCACGCGGCTATCCGACAAGCGACTCTCCGCTACCACGACGAACACAACCCAAGGTTCCGCCACAGGCAGTTTGAGGACAGTGTTCACACGTACCTCGACGACCCTTTGCTAGCGTACCGGGAGCAGGCTCAGGAAAGACTCACTGAGTCCTGCAACGCTGTCTTGGGCACCGCCAATCCCACCGAGACAGAGCTGGTGGCGTACCTCGCCAGTATTGTCGAACGACGACGCCAAGAAGCGGAAGAGCAGAGGGTCGCTTGGGAACGGGACACCCCGCTTCGTGAGGCCAGAGAGGCGGAGCGACGGGCCGCCGTTCAGAGAGCAAGGCAACTGCTCCGAGAGTGTCTCTCACCTCACCAGTTGCGAGAGTACCTCCAGTACGGGGACTTCTCCGTTTCGGGAGCCGATGGGTACACTTACCTGATCAAGGACGCCTCACACGGTAACGTGTACCGAGTCGAGGAAGGGGCCCTGACCGTCGCCTACTGCTGCGTGACCAACATCCCTCGTGACCCAGACGAGGGATTCGTTCTCCACAGCGTCCCAAACGAGGATCTCATGCTCGCTCAGAAGCTGCTGTTGGAGCGTCTACCAAAAGCTTTCTTCGACAAAGCCAACATCCAGAGATTGGAATGAAAAAGGGGCCGAGCACGAATGCCCGACCCCCGAGGGAGCGGTGACCAAACCGCTACTAAACTTTGACTTCGATCTCCTTCATCTCGACCGTGGCTTGGATGTCCGTGCCGTCCGGGGAGATGGTGAGCGTGTTGTCGTCGAGAGAATCGAACTCCGTGAACCAGGTCTGGCCCACGATGACGCCGAAGCGGATCTGTGAAGTAGTGTAGAGGAGCTTGCGAGCCTCAGAGGTCGCATCTGAGAGCTGGTCATCGAGCCACGCCTTGTAGACCTTGTCAGGGGTCTTGGCGCTCTTGAGGACCTTGGAGCCCTCGAACTCGTCGACCTCTTTGAAGGCAGGCACCATCAACTCGTAGCGAGCCGTGATCCCCTTGCCGCTGGCAATCTTCTTGCGAGCATCGTTGAAGCTCGGCAGCGAGCTGATCCCCTTGAGGTTGACCTTCAGCTCCTTGCCCATGTAGAAATCGGAGGCGTCCGCCTGCTTGGTCTTCGGTCCGAAACCCGAGTAGTCGGTGATGCCTTGGTCCTTGAGCCAAGCTGCTCCGTCCTCGCCGTAGAGGACTTTGAAGCCCTCGGACTCGCGGGGGAACTTCTCCTTCTTGAGGCCGTTGAGAACACGCTGTCGGCCGCGTGCCTGCATCAGCTTGTACTGGGCGTCGAACAAGGTCTTGGCACTGGTGTCCTTGACCATGTTTCGGTTGATGACCGGGATGGCTCGGAGGTTCACAACGAAGCTCACTGGGCGATCGTTGCTCGCCTTCTTGACCCGTGTGACCGCCTTGCCCTGGTCTTCACCTTCGACCCCAAGGATGGCGTCCATCGGGAAGCCCTGCTTGACTAGTTCGCGGACCGTCCCGCCGCTCATGCGGACCGGTAGCTGATCGACGTTGACTATGCCGTCACGGATGATGGCATAGTTGCGGAAGATGAAGCTCTGGAACTGCTTGGGGACTTTCTTCTCGAAGCCGGATCCCTTGAGCCGTTGAGCCAGATCGACGGTCCCTTCCTTCTTCACGAGGATGCTGACGTTGGGTCGTGTCTCGTTGAAGGTCAGGCTGTTGACTGGATAGCCGTCGGGGGCGTCGTCCGTCTTGAACTTGAGCGGAACGATCTTCTCACCCTTCTCGTCCTCGACGATGTCCTCACGGGCTCGGCCGATGAGGTTGTACTGGAAGTCCTTGGAGTCGAGCAGGACACGGTTGTCGTCGTCCGAGTTGAGCACCCGGAGGAAGTCGAGAACCGTGAAGGCGTCGTCGGGCGGGACTGCCTTCGGATCGAAGCCCGCCTCCCAGCGGTTGTCGGGCTTGAAAGCTGCTGTTCGCGTGACCTCCGTGAAGGTCGAGTACGCCTGCTTGCCGAAGCATCCGCCGAACTGGTTGATGAACTTCACGTCGCCGAGAGCTGCGAGAAGCGGCAGGACCACCTTGGGCTGCATTCGCACACTGAAGAGGCTCACGGCGCCGTAGGCTGCATCGAGAGGGCCGTCGTTCTTCTGCTTCTTGGCCAAGTCCACGAGCTTCTCGGCCTTGTCGCCGACAGACACGGGCGACAGGTACCATAGTTCGGCAAGGTCCTCAGAGACGGCAGCCTTGCCGGCGGCGACCTCGAAGGCGATCAGCTCGTCGTTCTCCAACGACAGTGAGAAAGCGATGCCGCCGATGGTGTCGCCCGTGATGTCGACCTCGATCTTGGGAGCGCCCGAAACGGTCTTGGAGATCGACGCCTCGAAGATGGGGGCGTACCGATTGAAGTCCTCAGCAAAGATGAGCGTGCCGCCAGCCTTCTCAGCCATCTTGGTGAGGAGGCGTCGATCAGCGTAGTTGCCGTACTCGATGATCGTGGTCGAACCGAGCCCGCCAGCCGTGTCCTCGATGGCCTTGAGGATCTCTGCCTGGTTCCACTGGTTGTCCCAACCATCGCTCATGAACATCATGGCGAAGGGGTTCTTGTTCTTCTTGCCCACACGACCGACGAGCTTCTTGGCCTCCTGAAGGGGCTCCTTGAAACCTGTGAGGCAGACCGGCTTGAGCCAGCGGTCGATGGCGTTGTTGACCTCTTGTAGTTCGGTGAGACTGCCAACGGGCTCGGCCTCCAGAAGGGTGCCGAACTGGCCGCGTCCGCTGAACCAGATGATGCTCAGCGTGTCGTCCTTCTTCAGGAGCTTGGGGATTCGCTTCTTCAGCTGCTCCCGGATCTTGGGAAGGTCATTCCACATGGATCCAGAACAGTCGATGACCGCAATGTGATTGACGGAAGGCTCGACCGGCTTGGCTGGTTTGGAGGCCTTCTGCCCCCCGCCTAGTTCCAGGCGGACGAGGTGGAGGTCTTTGGAGACTTGGTGGGAAGTGGTTTTCATACCACCCTAATACACCGCGAACTCTGTCCTTGAGCCCCAAAATATCTCAGAGCAATTCCGTGTACCTAGGGTGGCGGCAGATCCTTGCTGGACAAGTAGCGAAAGCGCCCCTCTACCTGGAGGTGGAGCGCCCCCACGGGCAAGATGAGCTTGGCTAGTTCGATTTTCTTCTGCTGGTTGGGCATGCCGCCCACGTTTTCCCAGTAGCGCTGCACCATCTGGAGGCACCACAAGTAGGGGGGCCGCTTCGGCAGCTCGACCTCCAAAACCTTCTGGACGTGTCTCGCGTATCTCCGCAGAGCGTGTGCCATCGCCCTCAAGGTACACCGGCGGTGTATGAGGGACGTATGGACATCCGAGAGAAACTCAAGGCCATGACCTTCCCTGAGCTGGTGAAGTTCCGCCAGTCGCTCGACGAAGACAAGGAATACGACGAGTGGGACCAAGCAGGTGACGAACTCCGCCAGCGGCAGCTCGCCGTAATCCCTCGTCCAACCTGCTGTCAGGCCGCCAAGGACTACCCAGCCGTCCGCTTCTACGCTGGCTTCGACAAGGGCAAGCTCAAAGGAGCTTGGCAAGCTGGCCGCCCTGAAGGAGCTGAGGAGCTGGCTGGGAAGGTCACGCGAGGGCTGACCTATCACACGTCTCGGCCTGAGGCGCGATTCTGCTGCTACTGTGGCCTCCACTTGCCGAAGCTCGTCCCCAAGAAAGAGTTCCCCGAGCATACCAGCCGGGTGACCGACGGGGGTTACTCCTGCGACACCTGTGGCGGGTCCCAGGACTGTGTCTGTCTGCCACCCGAGTTCGCCTTCGAACCGGCGTAAAGTTCAGTCACCCATAGGCAGTGGCGTATTACAGGAGAAGGAGAATATGACAACGAAACCATTAGAAGCCATCGCCCTCTTTGACCTCGACGCAACCCTCGCTGACTTCATTCAGGCGATGGAGGCTGAGATGCTGAAGCTGGCTGCACCCAATGAAGACCCCGCTCTGTGGAACGGGTCTCGGACCAAGATGCCCGACTTCATCCGGGCTCGTCGATCACTCATCAAGAAGTCGCCAGGATTCTGGGAAAACCTCCATGAGGTCCAGGCAGGGTTCGATGTCTACAACCTCGTCAGCGAGTTGGGCTTCGAGAAGCACATTCTGACCAAGGGCCCGGCGACCTCCACCAACGCCTGGACCGAGAAGGTCCACTGGTGCCAAGCTCACGTCCCCGATGCAGCCGTCACTATCAGTCAGGACAAGGGGTTGGTCTACGGCCGCATCCTTGTAGACGACTGGCCCGACTACATCATGCGCTGGTTGGAGTGGCGGCCCCGGGGGCTCGTCATCATGCTCGACTGGCCGCACAACCAAACCATCGAAGACGAGGACGGCAACGAGGTCCCGTTCGAACACCCCAACGTGTTCCGCTACATGCGGTACCGCGGCGAAGGGACCAAGTCCGACTTCGCCAAGTGGACCGAGCAGCAGAAGCAGCTCAAAGAACGACTCATCGAGGCTCGCGACCGCTAGGTCAAGGAACTGTAATGAAAGACGGCAACGGCATCTTCGGCAAGAACTCCGCCAAGCAGGGGGAGGCCCCTGCTATCGCTCTCATCAACCCCAAGAACAAACACAACGTCGGCAAGGTCGTGAGGTCAGCCTCGTGCTTCGGGATCAAGCAGGTCTGGTGGACCGGCGACCGAGTGCAGATGGGCGGCGAGAAGCGCCTCCCTCGGGAAGAGCGGATGAAGGGTTGGCAAGACGTGTCGTACCGTCAGTACGATCGCTTCCTCGACCAGTTCAACTCTGACGTGGTCCCAGTCTGCATCGAGCTGCGGCCCGACGCCGTGCCCCTCCCGATGTTCGAGCACCCAGAGAAAGCTCTCTACATCTTCGGCCCTGAGGACGGTCACGTAGATTCGATCTGGGCTCGGCACTGTCAGCGGTTCGTGGTCATCCCAACCCGCTACTGTCTCAACCTGGCCGTCGCAGTGTCCCTTGTGCTCTACGACCGACAGACGAAGATGGAGCCCAACCTGACGATCCACGACACGATCAGCGACAACGACAAGCGACACTGGAACCAGGGCGGCCAGGGCGGCGACGCCAACGACGACTTCTTCGAAGAGCTGGGGCTCACGAGCTAGCGGTGTAGAAGGGGAGCCGTCTAGGGGATCTGCACACCGATCTCTGAGTGGGCGAGAATCTCGTCGTACTCAGCGCCACACCGGGGACAGAGAATGGCTTCGAGCACTTGCCCCGCACCCGTCTGCCTCATGACCTCACGCCAGCCATCTGGCAGGTTTGGGCCATCCACTACCGCCTGCAAGGAACAAATTCGACACTGGGCGGGGCGGATGACGTTGGGCACCTAAGCTCCTTCGCGGAGCCACCTCATGAAGGCGGATAGTTCACGGGTCTCGTAGTCATTGCACTGAGGCGTGCCGTGGAATGCGGTCGGAGTACCCATGTCATCCTCTCCAAAGATGACATCCTGGCCGCACCGGCAGGACCCCTTCCACAACGGCTCGACCTCGACCTGTTCTTGGATCGTGATTCGCTGTGTCATCGTCCCACTGTACACCAAGTTTGGCATCTAGGAGACGTTCGAAACACGTACCTAACGTGCGTGTTTCTGTCGTTCTGGGACAGAACTTATCCGCCAATGGCGGGCTCAGTGTCCTCGGGACCGAGGATCCCCAGGTCGCCCCAATCATCTTCTGGGCTGAGGATTCCTCGCCGGAGGGTGTGGACCGGCCGTGGCTGTTCCGTGTTGATCGAGATCACCCGGTCCTCCCGCTCCTTGAGGCAGGTGTCGCAGATGTAGACCTGCAAGGAGCAGCTGCCTGTCATAGGGTCGTAGAGGGTTGAACCGTAGTTGCCCGTTGCGCTCCAGGCCGTAGCTCGGTGAGGCTCTCGAAACGTGCCGCAATCCGTGCCGCAGCACAGGCAGGACATCTTCACGGACTCGGTCGTCACGGACTCGGTCGTCATACGAATCTCTCTTTCAGCTTGCGGTAGAACTGCTCGGCATCGACGTGCTCGGGAAGACCGGCCACTTGACCGTCCCCCAGCTCGATGACCTGCCATCGGTTGTCGTCGGCGAACTGGGCGAGGTCCATCGTGTAGAAGTTCGACTTTGCGTCGGTCCCCCAGCTTGAGTGCCATTCGTCATTGCTTGGGAGGGTGATGGTTTCCCCGCCTTCCTCCGGCCCCCAGTACGGGAACCAGGTGTCCGCATGGCCCCGGACAACGAAGCCCCGGACCTCGTTCACAATGGGGGTGCCGCTCTTGGGGTGCTTGCCTACGGGCTTGAACTTCTCGAACTTGCGAAAGACTAGGCCGCCGGCAAGGTCCTCTGCCTGGCGCTCGACGAAGCACTTAGCTACTCGCTCGATATCGTTCGGGCCCTCGATGAAGCAAGCCTCGGCCCACTCGTGCTTCCGGCTCTTGACGAAGTCCTTGATGATGTAGGGCCCCTCGCCGAGCTTCTCGCGGACCTCGGTGGCGATTGCTGCCAGGTCAAACGTCTTCCCATCGAGCTGATCCTCGAAGCTCTGCGTGAGCCAGATGCTCTTGGGAGTGATCGACTCGAAGTCTGGGTACCACTTGGGAAGCTCGTGGCAGTAGGCATATTCGTTTGGGGTGTTGATCATCCGGTAGCCGAGCTTCCAGGCCATTTCGTAGAGAGTGGCGTAGTCGGACACCGACAGCATCCAGCCGCGGTAGATGAGCAGCTCGCCCGGATAGGTCTCTCGCAGTTTGAGAGCGGGGTACTTCGGGACGATGGTGTCGACGAACCCTGTCATCAATCCAGCAGCCTTGGCAGCCTCGTACTCACGGGTGAAGGCCGGGTCAGGAGCACGATCGTCGGAGGAGTCGTGTGGGAAGAGGATGAGCATGCCTCTTGATACACCGGAACGCTTCGGTGTACGCTGTCCTTAACGAGTCGGGATAGTCCGATTCGGTTGGCCCAAGCCCAAAGCGGCTCCGGCAGAAAGAGACAATCAGATGTTCGAAGATGTCGCAAAGACGACTGCGCTCGCTATGTACGCTTCCATGGTGCGGGGCATCGTCCTGTACCACGCCCAGCACCTCAAACTCCTGACGACCTACGGGGCCATCGCCAATGCCACCAAGGTCCTGCCCCGTGGCGGGCAGCTCGCCCAAGCCATCGCCCTCATCACTGAGGATGACCACAAGGCCAAGAGGGCTCTGTCGACCGCCGTGGTCGTCAACAGCAAGACCGGCCGCCCCGGCTCCGGCTTCTTTATCCAGTGCCGTCAGCTCGGGTTCGAGATCGGCGAGTCCGACGATGACGAGCTGGACTTCTGGTATGCCCAGCTGTTCAAGCTCGGAGTTCAGCCCGTCTCCCTCGAAGGGTTCGGCGAGAAGGGTGACAGCTACATGAGAGAAGTGGGTTCGCTCAGCGAGATGCGTCAGGCGGCCCGTAACTCCATCGAGGCCAACAGGAGCGGTCACAGGCCCGGCTGGGCCGCCGCCATGAGGCGTGGACGCCAGGACAAGGCCGACTCCGAAAGGTCCTCTGAGCCCCGCTCAGGGCTCCCTGGGGTGGACTGATGGGACGCCCGGCACCCCCGGACATGTCCTGCGCCAGCTGCGGGGACAAGACGGGGGACAAGGTGGAGTACGCCGGCAAGTGGTGGTGCCCCGGAGACTGCGTTGTCAAGGAGCTACGCTCGACCCGAGGTTTGCCCAAGCCCGACCCTCGTACTCACTCTGACGCATTGGGGCAGTGAAGTAGATCCACTCCCGATCCATGAACGTTTTGAGGATGGTCCTCCGGTGAGCCCAGAAGACCTCCTCAGGAACCCAGTGGTATTCCTGGCGAACGTCACGCTCGTAGCGTTCGTAGCAGCTCGGTGTTTCCCCAAGGATGGAGAGGTCCACGTCCACAACGGTCTGGGCCTCTTCTCCTTGGGCCTCATGGTGCTTGGTTGCTAGGATGAGATCGTAGACATCGGGGAGGTCGAGATCGATCTTCGCCAGCTCCTCGATGGCGATCTCCCCACTCCTCTCTTCGTTGTCGCCGCTATGGGTGTCGTACACGATGTCGTGAAACCACAGGGCGAGCTGCACTGAGGGGCTCGCCTCAGGGAAGTGGGCGTCGAGAACTCGGAAGCAGGCGTAAAGGTGGTCGAGGGTGTGGTAGTGACGATGGGGCTCGGAGTAGCTCTTGACCAACCGGTCGTACACGGCACCGATCTCAGCGGACGGCTGGTCCTCAGGGAACATCCGAAGCCACCTGGACCGAAGGAAGGTTCGCACCATCACTTTGCTCGGGTGCGGAATACGCCGATGTGAACGTGCCAGTAGCTTCGACATGTCTTGCACACAGACCCAGAGGTCAAACGTGCCGGGTCGTCATGAGTGAAAATCTGGTGGGCGGCCAACTTGCAGGTGGTCACCTGCGTTTTCAGGTCCTCGACCGTCTCGAACAGCACGGGGTCGACCTCAACTTTGGGAGGCATCCGAGCCATGATGGCCTTGAAGGCTCGCTCCCCTTGCTCACTGGTCATACCCCACCTCTACACCACGAAGGCGGTCCCATCGAGACTTGGGTGGGATGCGGGTGCGAATCCGAGTCGTCAGCTCGTCCATCAATGTGAAGGCGTAGAGCATGTTCACCGGGAGAGGCATGGTCATGATCTCTTCATCCGTGAGTGACCTGAGTCCCCGTTGGTACTGCTCCCGCTTGGCCCTGATGTAGACCTTCCACTCAGGAGTGTTGCAGGACGGGGCCTCCAACCGAGTGATGATGTCGCCCTCTCTGAACTCAGGATCGTGAGGTGGGTGCTTGTCGCCGACTGGCATGCAGCATCGCCAGCAGTGTCCCGACACTCTCTCTTGGAGATCCTTGGCTGCCTTGATCCCTTCCACCCCGCCACGGCCTTGGGTACGCACCTCCCTTGCTTTGATGGCCAAGGCTTCGAGGGCTTCGATCTTCTCTTCGAAGTTCGCCCAACTCTTGGCCACAGGAGGAAGGCGGAGACAGGACCGGACCACGCGGTGAACTCGTTGATTGGGATCGAGTTCCATCCGACCAGCACCCCCTTCAAGAACGAGGACGCAGGGAGGCTCAACCACAGTGACGTGGAAAGCCTCGCCCTCATAGGCCATGATGTCGCCTTCGGCCAGATGGGAGGCCAGCACTTCTTCGGTCTTGAGGAGACCTAGTAGCTCGTCAACGTCCAGCCACGACATCGAACACTCCAGTCTCTACCCACGTCCAGTAGTCCGCCGGGACCCCGTCACGAGCCAGGGCCAGATTGGTGAACCTGGGATCCTCAGAGACCTCAGGCCCAAGCCAAGCAGGGAGGTCAAACCGATCTTGCTTCCGCTTCAGCTCGATCTCGGCGAGCCAGAACCCTTCATGCTCCGCACTGGTGAACTCGTCTACCTCCCACGGGCCGAGCCGATAACGGTTCTTGGTCAGGGCGTAGTTCCAGAGTCCCTCAGACAAGATCAGCTGAGCCTTCTTGGTCTCAATGTCGATCTCGATCTCGGTTCGCTCAATGAGCCCAGGCCCCTTCACCGTGAGGCGGGCGATGGTCACCCCTTCGCGGGTCAGTGTACGGATACGGACACAAGGCTCCTCCGAGAGGTAGGCCTGCTCGATGGCAAAGCTCGGACCCAGGTCCGGCAGCTCGTCAACATGAACCAAGAACTTCCGCTCAATCTCAATCGTCGTCGTCATCCAACTCCCCATCTTCCAGGATCATCTCGTACCGACTTCGAGGCTCGACCACCGACA
>Ga0307379_10001093_pt1 | contig 43621 bp, 40 predicted proteins | sample UN2MG_FD_202237 | JGI IMG/M metagenome (GOLD analysis project Ga0307379, IMG submission 202237) | Soil microbial communities from Risofladan, Vaasa, Finland - UN-2 | ecosystem: Environmental > Terrestrial > Soil > Coastal area > Acid sulfate soil | place: Finland: Risofladan, Vaasa | collected...
TGCAGTCCCACGTTCGTGAGCACGCCGAGCTGCACCTGCTGTTGTCCATGGTCACCCCGGTGGGGTGGCTGGAGCGGGTGCCGACCTACAAGGAGAAGGTAGACGATCTCCACGGCGCCGCGCCGGGCTACGGTCTGCTCGGCTACCCGGTGCTGATGGCGGCCGACATTATGCTCTACCGGGCGGATACGGTGCCGGTGGGGCAGGACCAGCTTCCGCACCTCGAGCTCACGCGCGAGATCGCGCGGCGTTTCAACCATCTTTACGGGGAGGTGTTTCCGGAACCCGCCGCGAAGATAACGGCAAACGCGGTGCTGCCCGGCCTCGACGGGCGCAAGATGAGCAAGTCCTACGACAACCTGATATACGTGGCCGAGGAGCCGGAATCCATTCGCGCCAAGGTCAAGCGCATGTTCACCGATCCGGCGCGGGCCTATCGCAGTGACGCGGGGCACCCCGACGTATGCCCGGTATTCACCTACCACTCCATCTACACCGAGACCGAGCTGACACGCCAGATCGCGTCCGACTGCAGGGGCGCCGCTATCGGGTGTGTGGACTGCAAACAGCGGCTGGCGCAGTCCATCGTCGAGGCGTTGGCGCCGATTCGCGAGCGCCGTCAGCAGTTGGAACGGACCCCCGGCCTGGTGGATGACCTCCTGCACCAGGGCGCCGAGCGGGCGCGCAAGGCGGCGCGCGCGACCATGACCCTGGTGCGAGAGGCGATGAAACTGCCCGAGGAGAAGATAACGGTAGGCACCTGAAGCTGCAAGCACAATCCGGCAACCACATGCTGACCATTTCACGCAGCCACAATCGCAGCAAGGAGAGCCGCAATGATCACCGCCGCTAAGCCCCAGCTCGCGCCGGAGCTTCATGCCTGCTTCACGGGCCACCCGGTGCGGCTGCCGGTCTTCGAGGGGCCCCTCGACTTGCTGTTGCACCTCATCAATCGCCAGCAGATAGACATCTACAACATCCCCATCGCGCGCATCACCTCCCAGTACCTCGATTACCTCGCCCTGCTCGAGCAGTTCAACCTCGAAGTCGCCGGCGAGTTCCTGGTGATGGCGGCGACCTTGCTCGAGATCAAGTCCAAGCTGCTGCTGCCGCGGGCGGCGGTGGCCGGCGACGAGGACGAGGATGGCGCCGACCCGCGTGCGGCGCTGGTGGAGCGGCTGCTCGAGTACCGCAAGTACCAGGAGGCGGCCGCGACCTTGAGCGAGCGCGCGGAGTTCCAGCGCTGGGTCTTCAGCCGCTCCCTGCTGGGCCAGGAGGAGGATGACGGCGGCTACCTGATGCTCAACGCGGCCAGCGCTTTCGACCTCTGGGCCGCGGTGCAGCGGGTGCTGGAGCGAGCGCGGGAATCGCCGGTGGCCGAGCTGCGCCGGCCGCGGGTGACGGTGGCGATGAAGATCGCCCAGATCGCCGCGCGCCTGCGCGAGGCGGGCGACGAGGGCGTGGATTTCCTCGGTCTGTTCCCCGACATGGTCACCCGCATCGAGGTCATCGTCACCTTCCTGGCGGTGCTGGAGATGATCCGGCGCCAGGCGATCCGCGTGCTGCAGAAGCGCGCCTTCGGCGATATCAGGATCTACCGCAATGGAACTCACTGAGGCGTTGGGGCCGGCGAGCCACCGCGAGGACGACGAGGGTGACCTGAGCTGCTGTCTGGAGGCGCTGCTGTTCATGTCGGGCGGCCCGCTGAGCTTGCAGGATCTGTGTGAGCTCACCGGGCGCGAGCCGGAGCAGATCAACGCCGCCCTCGATCGGCTGGGGGGGGAGTGCGCGGGGCGCGCGGTATGGGTCGTCAGCGTCGCCGGCGGCTTCCAGTTGGCGACGCGACCGCGGTACGGCGAGCTGATCGCGAAGCTGCTGCAGCCGAAGCGCTTCCGCCTGTCCCGCGCGGCGCTGGAGACGCTGGCCATCGTCGCTTACAAGCAGCCGGTGACACGCCCGGAGATCGAGGAGATCCGCGGGGTCAACGTGGACGGGGTGATGGACACGCTGATGCAGTACGAGCTGGTGCGGGAGTGCGGGCGGCGGCGAACCCCCGGCCGCCCCATCCAGTACGCCACCAGCGAGGCGTTTCTGACCCACTTCGGCCTCAACTCCGTGCACGACCTGCCCGACTTGGAGCGGTTGGGACGACGAGAACCGGTGGAGACGGAAGCGGAGGAAATCGAGGACGACGCCGCAGCGATGGCGCCGTGCGACCAACACGGCGCGCAACCGCGAGCACCGAAGGAGCCGACGTGCGACCAGCCATCACCGCCCTAGTCACCGCTCTCATCGCCGCCGGCGCGGCGGCGGCTGCGCGCGCGGAGCCACCGCGCATCGCCGCCTCCGCGGCGATCCTGATGGACGCCGAAACCGGACAGGTGCTGTATGAGAAAAACGCCGATGAACGGCGCCCCATCGCCAGCACCACCAAGGTCATGACGGCCCTCATCATCCTCGAACACGGCAAGCTGGATATGATGTGCGCCGCGAGCAAGCACGCCGCGCAGACCCCGCAAAGCTCGATCTGGCTGCAGCCGGGCGAGCACCTGCGCTTGGAGGATTTGCTGGCCGCGATCCTGGTCAAGTCGGCGAATGATGCGTGCGTGGCGGCGGCGGAGGCGGTGGCCGGCAGTGAGGCGGCGTTCGTCGAGCTGATGAACCGGCGGGCGCAAGCGCTGGGCGCGACCAACACCCACTTCGTCAACCCCAACGGTCTCTATGACCCGCGGCACTACTCGAGCGCCCGCGACCTCGCCCTCATCACCCAGGTTGCGCTGCGCGTGCCGAAATTTGCCGAGCTGGTGCGCACCAAGTCGGCCGCCATCCCGTGGGCGGGCAAGGATTATGAGCGCGCGCTGGTGAACAAGAACAAGCTGCTGAGCATGATGCCGAGCGCGGACGGCGTCAAGACGGGTTACGTGCGTGAGTCGGGGCAATGCCTGGTCGCGTCCGCCACCCGCGACCGATGGCAGCTGATCGCGGTGTTGCTGGACAGCCCCGACTTGTGGGAGGAGGCGCCGGCGCTGCTGGAGTACGGTTTCCACGACTTTCGCGCGCTGTGCTTCGCGCGCCGCGGCGAGCCGGCGCTGACGGTGCCGGTGCGCGGCGGGGCGCGTGCGCAGTTGCGGCTGGTGCCCGCGGCGACCCTGATGCTGGTGCTGCCGAAGTGGAGCAACCGTGGGTACACTCCGCGGGTGGAGCTGACGAGATCGCGCATCGCCGCCCCGGTCAGTGCGGGAGAGAAGATGGGACGCATGGTGTTGACGGCGGGCAACCATGAGCTGACCGCCGTGGACCTGGTCGCCGCCGAGACGGTGCCGCGCTCCGTGCTCGCCAGCGTCCGCCTGGGAACCACGTGGCTTGTCTTTTCGCTCTTCGCCGCGGCGATGGTCGTGCGCAGCTACTCCGTGACGACCAGGAAGTACAAGTACCGCACCGGGCGTGTGCGGGTCAAGATGGCACCTGTGCAGCAAGCGCCGCGTTCCAGCGCCAGTCCGCGCTAAGCGCTTGCTTTGCCCTCGCCAGGCGTCCACCATCATCACCCATCAATCATCCGCAGGCGTCGCGCCCAGCCGCGGCACGCCCGCACCCGGGAGATTCCACCGTGGCCGAGAACGGAAACACGACTGCCGTAGGTCCCATGCGGCTGCAGAGGTACATGTCGCAGGCGGGGGTCGCCTCCCGCCGCAAGAGCGAGGAGCTCATCGCCGCCGGACGGGTCACTGTTGACGGGGTGGTCGCCACCCTTGGCGACAAAGCTGACCCCGCGCGTCAGGTGGTGGCGGTGGACGGCGCGCCCGTGCGCCGGGCGGCGCGCGAGTATTTCATGCTGCACAAGCCCAAGAAGTATCTGTGCACGGTGAGTGATCGCTTCGGGCGGCGCACGGTGCTCGACCTGATCCCGGAAGCGCCGCTGGGCACCCACCCCGTGGGGCGCCTGGACGCGGACGTCGAAGGGCTGCTGCTGCTGACCAATGACGGCGATTTCACCGCCGCCGTCACCCATCCGTCGCGCCAGGTCGAGAAGGTTTACCTCGCGCGCGTGCGTGGAGTGCCGTCACCGGGGGACCTCGCGCACTTGCGCTCCGGGGTGCGGCTCGAGGACGGTGTCAGCGCCCCGGCGCGCGCGCGGTTGATAGAGCAGCGGGACGATCAGGCGATCGTCGAGCTGGGAATTCACGAGGGGCGCAAGCGCCAGGTCAAGCGGATGATGATGGCGGTGCGTCACCCGGTGCTGTCACTCAAGCGCGTACGCGTCGGGCCGTTGGAGTTGGGGGAGCTGGAGCGCGGCAAGTGGCGGCGGCTGACGCCGCAAGAGGTGGAGGCCTGCCTGGCGGCGGCGGGGGCGCGCAAGGGGCGTTAGCCCGCACTATTCATGTCATGAACGCGGCGAAGCGAAGTGAAGTGAAGTGAAGTGAAGTGAGGAATCCGTCGGCCTGGGCGGGCGGCCGCGGAGAGCCCTCGCCCACGCTCAGGATGACCCTCGCTGCGCTCGGGTCACCTTGCCCGCCTTGATGCACTTGGCGCAGACGCGAAGCACCTTCGCGCCCTTGTGCCCGGCCGCCTTGACGCGCTGCAGGTTGGGCAGCCAGCGCCGCTTGGTGCGGATGTGAGAGTGGCTGATGCTGTACCCCACCTGGGGGCCTTTTCCGCAAACGGCGCAGCGCTGAGACATGGTCGTTCCTCTTGAAAAGCCGCGGTCTTGCCCGTGCTGGCGGCAAGGCGGTGGCGAGTGGTCTTTTCCCCCGCAACGGAAACATGCTATCATAATGCGTCACCGTTGACAAGGCAGACCTGGCGCTAACGGTTACCCAGTTTTCGATCAGGCCGCAGCGAGATTCTTCACTTCGCGCGGCCGCGCGACTCGCGCGAGCACGCTCCGTTCAGAATGACACCACCAGACCGTTGTCACTCTGAGCGGCTAGGCCCGGAGGGCCGCCACGGCGGCCGCTCCGCGACCTAGCCGCGTTAGCGAAGAGTCTCGCCTGCGCAATAGCGCAAAGTGGGTAACTGTCAGAGACCTGGCGGGCGGGTGGAAACGGACAGGTTGATTGTTACCCCCTGGGAGAGACGTTGCGGGCCACCCGACGCAGACCAACGAAATTCGGTCATACCACGGCCGGCCGTGAGCGGCCGGCCCTGGGGCCGGAGCCGAGGGACCGCCACGGCCGTAACGAGAGATAATAAGATGATGCGCGTTACCCCGGACATGACGATAGAAACCCTGGCTCGTCCCTGCCGGGCGCTGGAGGCAAGCGACAGACTGGGCCGAGCGGTGGAGGTTTTGCGCCAGGCGGGGCTGCCGGCGCTGCCAGTGTTCGCCATGGGGCGCCTGCTGGGCATGGTCAGTGCGGGCGACATCATGCGCCTCATCACCCGCGAGGCCGCGCACGGCGATGTCGAGGCTCTGCGCACCATGCCCGTGAGCTGCGCGATGGCCTCGCCCGTGGTCGCGGTGTACAGCGGCCAGAGCCTGGAAGCGGTGCGCGACTTGCTTGCCTCCTCCGGTCTGCGCGTGCTGCCGGTGATGGACGCGGTCGGCGCCTTCCGCGGGGTGGTGACGCGCGCCGACGTCATGTCGGCCCTGCTCGGGGTGACCACGCCACCTCACGTTGGCGGGCTGGCAACGCCGCTCGGCGTGTTCCTGACCACGGGGCACGTGCGCGGCGGCGCCGGCAATCTGGGGCTGGTGCTGACCGGCATGACCTTGGTGGCGCTGTTTGTGGCGGCGAGCTTCCTGAGCACCCTGGCAGCGCTCGCCATCGAAGCCTGGCGCGGGGTGCCGCTGTTCGCGCTCGCCCTCAACCAGAACGTGATGGTGAACCACCTTTACGCGGGGGCGATGGTGGCGGGATACGGGAGCTTCGCCCTGCTGGTGCTGCAGCTCGTCATCTTCTTCATCATGCTGCGATTGGCGCCGCTGACCGGCACTCACGCGGCGGAGCACATGGTGGTGCACGCGATCGAGGACGGCGACGAGCTGACGCCCGAGCGGGTGGCGCTCAAGCCGCGCGTGCATCCGCGCTGTGGCACGAACCTGATGGCGCTGATGTTCATCCTCCTCGCCGGCGGATCGGTGATCATGTCCATGGAGGGGCGCCTGGGCGGCCTCGGCTCGCTGCTCGGCATCGCGGTCCTGCTCACGATCGTCTATCTCGCGTGGCGCGGCGTGGGCGCGGGGCTGCAGCGCTTCATCACCACCCGCCGCCCCAGCCGCCGCCAGATCGAGGGCGCCATCGCCGCCGCCGAGCAACTGCTGGCCCGCTACCAACGCAACCCGTCGCATCGCGCTCAGGGCGTCGCTCGCCTGTGGAACATGGGCATGATCCAGGTCGGCGCCGGCTTCATCGCCGCCTGGACCGCCGCCGACTACCTGTCCGAGTGGCTCCGCCTCGGTTTGCTGCCCTTCGGCCGCTGACGGTTGCCAGCGGCGCCGAGGCGCTGACGCCCGCGGCGGCGCCCGCGGGCAGGTGCCGCGGGGGAAGGCGCCCCCCCCACGGAATCCGCTCGCCGCATGGGCAGGAGGAGATCGAGGACCACCGGATGATCAAGGAGCTACTGCGGGAGATACTGCGAAGGGCCCTCGACGAGGCGGTCACGGCGGGCGAGCTGAGGCCGGTGGGCGCGCCCGAGATCGAGCTCCTGGATCCTCCCGATCCTCGCTTCGGCGATTTCTCGACGAATCTGGCCATGGTTGCCGCCAAGGCGCAAGCGCGCGCGCCGCGGGAGGTCGCGCAGGCGTTGGTCGCGCGGCTGGAGGATGACCTCATCGAGCGGGCCGAGATCGCGGGCCCCGGCTTCATCAACTTCTATCTCAAGCCGACGTGGCTGGATGACGTCGTGTGCGCCATCCACGCGCAGGGCGAGCGCTACGGTGGGCGTGATGACGGCGGCGGCGAGCGCATCCTGCTTGAATTCGTCAGCGCCAACCCGACCGGGCCCTTGAATGTGGTCAATGGGCGCGCGGCGGCCATCGGCGACACGCTGGCGCGCCTGCTGGAGTTGCGCGGCTATCGGGTCTCCCGCGAATACTACATCAACGATGCCGCCAGCAGCACCCAGGTGCAGAAGCTTGCGCTGTCACTCGACGCACGCTACTGCCAGGCCCTGGGGCAGGATAAGCCGGTCCCCGAGGACGGCTACAAAGGCGAGTACCTGGCGCAGATGGCGCGCGAGCTGATCGCCGTCGCCGGCGACCGCTACCTGAGCCTGCCCGAGGCCGAACGCTTGGCGGCCTGCACCGCGTTTGCGGAGCGCGGCTTCGTTGAGAACCACCGCCATGTGCTGGAGACTTTCGGCGTGGCTTTCGACAACTGGTTCCGCGAGAGCTCCTTGTTTGACAGCGGCGAGGTGGAACAGGTCATCGCCCGCCTCAAGGAACTCGGCCACACCTACGAAGCGGACGGAGCGGTGTGGCTGCGTGCGACGGCTTTCGGCGATGATAAGGACCGGGTCCTCGTGCGCAGCAACGGCAAGCCCATGTATGTCGCCTCCGACGCGGCCTATCACAGAAACAAGTTTGACCGCGGCTTCTCGCGGCTGATAGACATCGTTGGTCCCGACCATCATGGGTGGGTCGCGCGTACGCGGGCGGCCGTCGCGGCGATCGGCTGCGCGGTGGACCGACTGGAGATTATCATCACCGGGACGCTGCGCCTGTTCAGGGGCGGCGACTTGGCTCACATGTCCAAGCGCGCCGGCGACATCATCACCTTGGAGGAGGTGCTGGAGCAGGTCGGCGCCGACGCCGCGCGCTACTTCTTCCTCATGCGCTCCACCGACAGCCCGCTCGATTTCGACCTCGACCTGGCGGTGCGCCAGTCGCCCGAGAATCCGGTTTACTATGTGCAGTACGGCCACGCGCGTATCTGCAGCATTCTGCGCAACGCCGAGGAGAAGGGAGTCGCTCTCCCCGACCCGCGCGCGGCAGATTTGACCCTGCTGCGCGAACCCGATGAGCTGGCGCTCATGCGCAAGCTGGCCGCCTTCCCGGAAGAGGTGGAAATGGCAGCTAGACTCTACGAGCCGCACCGCATGACGCGCTACGCATCCGAGGTGGCGACGGCCTTTCACGTCTTCTACACCAATTGCCGCGTTCTCGGCGACGATCCGAAGCTGACCGCCGCGCGGCTGACGCTGGTGGGGGCGGCGCTTATCGTCCTGCGAAACGTCCTGCGCCTGCTGGGCGTCAGCGCCCCGGAGCGGATGTAGGGGCAAGGCATGCCTTGCCCCTACGTGTGGCACAGCCGCCCTCGGCTGTGACCGCGCCCTACGCAGGGTAGGGGCGCACGGCGTGCGCCCATTCCGTCCAGGAGGGGTATCATGGCCAAGCTATGGCAGATCGCTGCGGGTGAACGTACCCGCTACTACGGCGATTGGTTCCTCGAGCACGACGTGATGTTCATGGGGCCGGGACGGCACGGCTGTTATGCGGAGAACGAGGCCAAGTACGGCCAACTGAGGAATGGGTTGCGCCGCTTCGTCGACGTCAAGAAAGTGCAGCCTGGCGACGTTGTCCTCTTGCGCTGCGGCCAGAGGGCCAAGGCCATCGGACTGGTATTCGGGGACTATGCGTGGCGTGAGACTTTCGACGACGTGCACGGGTGGGACCTGCAGCACACTCGAAGAGTGATCTGGCAGGAAGACCTGAAGGATGAGCTGAATCGGGTCCAGCCCGAGGAAGGCTTCTTCCGTTCGAAGCAGGCCGCGACGTTCTCCGCGGTGAACGATCCGAAGGTCATCGAGCAGATAGAGCCGCTTGGCGGGCGCTGTCAACCGAGGGAACTGAAGCGGCTGCCCGAGGTTCCCCGCGAGGTCTCCCGTCCGCTGGAACTGCCCGAACTCGGACGCGAGCTCTACTCGCGCGGCATCCCGAACGACGCGGTGGACAGAGCACTGTCGGCAATCGAGCGGCAGCGGCAGCTATGGCAATGGTATGACGAGCACGGGCAAGCAAGCGGGCGACCGACGGAGCACGAAGTCGTCGCGCACCTGGTGTTGCCGCTATTGCTCGCGCTCGGCTGGTCGGAGCAACTGCTGGCGATCGAATGGAATCGAATTGATCTCGCGGGCTTCTTTCGCACACCGACGCGCAAGGAGGACTGTGTCCTCGCGTGTGAGGCCAAGGGAATGGGGCACGGGTTGCAGGATGAGAGGACATTCGACCAGGCGAAGAAGCACACGCACGGGCTTGCCCGGTGCGGAAGACTGCTGCTCACTAACGGCGCCAGGTTCTATCTGTACGAGCGACAAGGAGACAAGTGGTGCGACCAGCCCGCCGGTTATCTCAACATCAACCGGATTCGCACCGCGCACCTCGTGCCGACCAACACCAACGCCGTGGATACCATCGAGGCCCTGACGCCGGCCGGAGTCCTACGCCCATTGAAAACGGCATCGTGACCCCGCGCGACGGCTGCAAACGAGTTTCGCGGTGTTGGGCCGCCTACGAGATCACAGGCGAGGGCGCCTGTGCCACATGAGCATGCGCCCTCTCCCGGCAGGCTTGGTCGCGCCGTCGGCGAATAACGCGCTGCCGGAGTTGCCGGTAAGACCCGAGACCATGGAGAGAGGGATGCCTGAGGTAGTATGCGTGGGGATACTGGTAGCCGACGTTCTCGCCAAGCCGGTAGACGTCTTCCCCGAGCGGGGACGGCTCACGCTGGTGGACCGCATGGAACTGCACACCGGCGGCTGCGCGGCCAATACCGCCGTCGGCCTGGCGCGGGTGGGAGTGTCGACGGGCCTCATCGGCAGGGTGGGCGATGACGGTTTCGGCGATTTCTACATGTCGGCGATGCAGCGCGAGGCGGTTGACGCCTGCGGTATCATCCGCGACCCCGCCGCCAACACCTCCAGCACCATGGTGCTGGTGCACGGCGACGGCGAGCGCTCTTTCATTCACTGTCTGGGGGCCAATGCGGCGCTGCGCGCGCAGGACGTTGATCTCGACGCCATCGCCGGGGCCAAGGTTCTGCACGTGGCCGGGACCTTCCTGATGCCCGCGCTGGACGGCGAGCCGACGGCGCGGCTGCTGCGGGAGGCGAAGCGGCGCGGAATCATTACCAGCCTCGACACCGCCTGGGACAGCACCGGTCGCTGGATGGAGCTGATCGAGCCCGCGCTGCCCCACCTCGACTACTTCGTGCCCAGCATCGAGGAAGCACGCAGGATCACCGGCGCCGACGATCCCGCGGACATCGCGCAGGTGCTGTTTGGCCACGGCGTCGGGGTGGTAGCGCTGAAGATGGGAGACGCCGGCTGCTACGTCGCCAGCCGCGATCAGCGCCTGCGCCTGCCCTCCTTCGAGGTGGCGACGGTTGACGCCACCGGCGCGGGCGACGCTTTCGCGGCCGGCTTCCTGGCGGGAGTGGTCGAGGGCTGGAGCCTGGAGCAGACCGCGCGTTTCGCCAATGCCGTCGGCGCGCTGTGCGTGCTGGCGGTGGGGACAACCGCCGGCATCAAGAACATGGACGAAACGCGGGAGTTCATGGCGTCGGCGCGTCTTCGGCAGTAGGGAACCGACGACCGTCGCCCGCAACCACGGGACCGTGCGGGGCGAGACCAAGCTCGCTCCGGTAGCGAGCCACCGTATGCGCACCAACTGGCACCAGGCCCAGGCGAGCATCGAGGCGGCGCTTGACCGGATGCGCTTGCCCGCATCGTACTGGCAGCACACCATGCCCGCGGTGGTGCAGGACTGGCTGCGCCGGAGCGCGGGTCAATCGGTGCGGTCGCGACGGTTGCAGGAGTTCGATGCCCTGACCGCGCGCCTCGACCGCGAAACGCCGGGATGGGAACGGCCGGCGAGCGAGTTCCTGCTCGCGCCCGCCATCCCGGCCAGCATGGCTTACTGGCGACCGGTGGCCGCGCTCTTGGGGGGCAGGGCCCTGGCGCGACCGGCGGAGCTGATCCGCTTCGTGGATCGCTGGGCCGATGCGTTCGCCGGTGGCGGGGGTCTCGGCTGGTCCGATAAGTACCGGGGAGCGCAGTGCGTCCTGGCGCTGATGAGCACCGACACCACCGACACGCTGTCGCTGTGGCGAGGTGCGCTGGCGCGCCTGTGCGCAGGCGCCCGCGCGTGGCGTCGCGACCCCGCCTGCGGCGCCGACGGGGCGATCTTCCTGATTTGCTTGAAGCTCCTGCAACACCGGCTGCTGTCGTACGACGAGTTCGCGCGGGCGGCGCGCAGCGGCGAGGTCTTTCACCCGCGGCACTACAGTGGGCGGCGCGTGCGGCCGCCCTTCTACCAGCCAGTGCTCGACCGCCTGGGCCTCAGCGCCAGCCGCTACTTCCGCGTCATGTACCAGCGCCTCGCGCATGAACAGCTTGACCGCGCGCGCGCGGGCGGCTGGGAGGACGTGTGGTGGCTGCGCAGGTTGAGCGGGCGCGACTATTTCTTCACGGCGCTGGAGGAGCTCGAGGCCGATCCGGTAGCGCTGCCGGCCCTGCACGCCGCCAAGTGGAGCTTCGATTTCGGCGAGCGGGGCCCGGCGCTCGTCCGGCGCCTCGGGGCCTTCGCGCCGCGCACTCTGGCCACGGTTTCCCTGCTGCGCGACGACCTCGACCAGGAGCTCGCCCAGGCGCTGGAGTGCGAGGCTCATCCCCGCGCGATGGCCTGGCTGCGGGGATCCACCGCCGCGGCATGGGTCACGGCGCAGGAGCGACCGCCATGGCTGGCGGACTGGTGCGAGCGCCTGGCGGAGGTGGCAGCGGAGGCGGTGGAGCACCTGTGGCTGCTGGGGCTGCCGCCCATGCCCTCGCCGCACCTGCTGGAGACGCTGCGGGTCGCGCCCGCCAACGGCGCCGCGGCAGAGGCGGAAGCGGAGCGCTACGCGCTGGTCGAGAGGTTTCTGTGCGCGCACTTGTGTCCGGACTTCACGCGCATCAGTCTCAACCTCGACTACGCCGATGCCCTCGCCGGACGCAACGAGGACGCGCTCCTGCGGCGCGCCTGCGAGGATACCCCGACCGCCATTCGCGCGCTGGGCTTGGGCGACGGTGACGAGCGCGAGCGCGTCGAGGTGCTGCTGTCCTGCAAGCGCCGAGGCGACCGTTCGGTGCGCGCGGCCGCGCAGCAGGCGCTGGAACTGATCGCGCGCCGCCACGGCTGCGCCGATGCGCGTGAGCTGGAGCGCCGCCAGGAGTTGGCGATGGCATGGTCCGACGGCGGGCTCGAGGGACGTCCGTCGCGGGTGTGGTGGGATGTCGGCAACTATCGCGTCAAGCTGTCGCCGGCCAACGGCAAGGTGCAGGTGATCGCATACGGACGCCGGGGGCCGCTGCGAAGCATCCCCCGCGCTGTGCGCGACCATCCCGATTTCGCCGAGATCAGCAACGCACGCCGGGAGCTGACCCAGCAGTACGCCGAGTTCCGCGCGCGCCTGGAAGACGCGATGATAACCGGGCGCGCCTACTCGCCGGCGGAGCTGGCGATGCTGCGCTCGAACCCGGTTTTCGCGGACCTGATCGGGCGCTTGCTGCTGGTGGTGGGCGGCGATCTCAGGCTCGGCTGTGGGCAATGCGCGCAGCCGGCGCGTATCGCGCATCCGGCGGAGCTGCTGGCCATGGGGGCGCTGGAGACGTGGCAGCGGAGGATCGTGGACGAGCGGGTCATCCAGCCTTTCAAGCAGTGCTTCCGCGAGGTCTACCATCCCGCGGCGGACGAAATGGCCGCCGCCAGCACCGCGCGCTTCGCGGGGCACCGCGTGCTGGTGCCACGGGCATTCGCCCTCCTGCGATCGAAGGGCTATTCCCCCGGACGCGGCCAGGCGCGCCGGGATTGGCCGCATGCCGCCATCCAGTCGCATTTCGCCTGGGGCGTCGGCCGACCCCGGCTCGATTACCACCTCAGCGAGGACGGCCGCGACCAACCCGTGGTCACCGGCAACATCGCCTTCCACCGCCTGGGGAGCGACGGCAAGCCATGCGCACCGTTGACGATCGGGGAGGTGCCGCCGATCGTCTTCAGCGAGACCATGCGCGACGCCGACCTGGTAGTCTCACTCGCCGCCGCCGGCGAGCTCGGCTTCACCTCGGAGCAGACAGTGCACCTGCGTCTCGCCCTTGCGCGCCAGCTCGCTCGCATCCTGGGCTTGACCAACGTCGCCGGCCCCGACACGGGCAGCTACGTGGTCGTGCAGGGGGAGCTGGCAACCTATCGCGTGCATCTGGGCAGCGCCAGCATCTTCATCGAGCCCACCGGCGCCCACCTGCCCGTTCCGCAGTCGCCCGGGCGCCAAGCACCCCTGCCCGCTTACCTGCCGTTCGAGGACGTGGATTCGCGCACGGCGGAGGTGCTGCGCGTCATTGTCACCCTCAGCCGCGACGCCGCCATCGAGGATGAGCGGTTTCGTGACTGCCTGGCGCGCCTGACCGAGGCCGCCCGGCGGCGCGGGTAGGGGTCTGTGGCGGGAGGGACTGTCCCCGAATGGGGACTGTCCCCTTCCGGGCGGGTACAGTCCACATAGGGACAGTCCCCGCCTGCCCGGCGGCGGTCAAGCGCCGATTTCGCCCGCCTGGGCCGCCAGCCGGCGCCCGGCCGCTCGCGCCTGCTCCAAGGTCTCCGGCCGCGACCATACGTCACCCAGCGAGTCGAGCCCGTGAACGAAGACCGTGGCCGACAGCTCCACCTCCAGCACGTGGAACACCGGCCGCACTACCGCCAGTCCGCCGTCGAACATGGTCGGAATCCTGGTGCCGCAGGTCGAGATGAACAGGCCCTTGCGCCCCGGCGGGCGCGGCTGCACCAGGCGCTTCATCAGGTACTTCTCACTCCAGCATGCCTGGCAGCGGTCGAATACCGCCTTCAGCCACGCGGTGACGCTGCCGAAGAAAATGGGCGACGCGATGATCAGGCGCTCCGCCCCCCGCAGCAGCGGATATAGCTGCTGCATGTCATCGCGGATCACGCACAGGCCGGTCTCGCTGCATCCCCCGCAGGCTCGACACGGCCAGATCCGCATCCACGCCACCTGAAACGACGCGATCTCGACCTCCGGTCGCTCCGACGCGCCTTCGATGGCGGCCCGCATCAGCTCTTCGCTGTTGCTGGGCCGATGGGGGCTGCCTGCCAGGGCCAGAATCTTCATGCGACCCCTCCTGCGGGTGAGAGTTCTGCCCGTGCCGATCGCCGGCCTTCGTCGTCGGTGACCAACTTGAGTGGCTAGGGCCGACGAATCGGCCCGCCACGGCGGCCCGACGGGCCTAGCCGCCGCACGGAGATCATTCCGATTCCCTCGCTGGCGCTCGGGGTGAAAGTCCCCAACGGCAAGGGAGGGCGTGTGCGCGCGTCGAAGAAGACGGTCGGAACCGGTACGGGGAGGTGCCGCATGCGTCCCATGACCAGTGCCCTCGCTGTGGCGACACGCCCCCGGATGGCGGCCTGCGCCGTCGTCCTGGCCGCGGCGGTCGCGCTGTCGTCATGCGGGGGCGGTGCCCCCGGACCGGTGCCTGCGGTTACCGCCTGGCGGCCCTACGAGTCCGCTGGCGGCGGCTTCCGCACGGAGGTGCCGTCCGCATGGGTGATTGCGGAGCGAGGCGGGCCGGGCGGCTACGAGACCGAGGTTCGCGCGAACACGCGCAACTGGATCGTGCTCCGGAAGCAGTTCCTGTCCGGGAGCCTGGAGACCGCCGTGCTGCGAGACGCGACGCGCGACAAGGCGCTCATCGGCGCCGTACAAGAACACTACGATCAGATCGCCCAGCCATGTGTGAGTTTCCATGGTGATGCGCCCGAGGTCTCCAGCGCCGCGAGCAGCTTCGCCGGGTTTGGCAAGTTCACCTGCGAGAGGAAGGCCGGGCGCGGCGGCCCGGTCGAACTCCAGGGCGCCACCGTCATCATTATCGGGCTCAACGATCTCTACATCATTGACGCGTACGCGGATGCGCAATCGGCGAAGGTCGTGCTTGCCGCCTTTGACCGCGTCGTCGGCAGTTTCAAGTACGAGGACTGAGGTGGCTAGGGCCGACGAATCGGCCCGCCATGGCGGCCCTTCGGGCCTAGCCACTGCAGGTGGATGCGTGCGCGATCATGCAGCTCCTCCGGTCGCGGCGCAACCCGCCGGTCGAGTGGCGGTGAGGTATTGGCGCTGCTCGGTTGGTGGGTGGGCGGGCGCGCCAATCCCGGGCCGGATTCCGGCCCTATCCCCACAGCTTGCGGTCCAGGCTGCGGTACTGGATGGCCTCGGCGATGTGGGCGACCTCGATCTCGGCGGCGCGCTCGAGGTCGGCGATGGTGCGCGCGACCTTGAGGATGCGGTGGTGCGCCCGCGCTGACAGGTGCATGCGGTCGAAGGCTAATCGCAGCAGCGCCTGCGCCTCGGCGCCGAGGGGGCAAAGCTGCTGCACCTGCCGGGCGGACATCTGGCCGTTGCAGAAGACGCGGGTGCCGGCGAAGCGCTGTCGCTGCATCTGTCGGGCTTTCGCCACCCGCGCACGGACGCTCGCCGACGGCTCGCCGTCGCCCGGATCCATGATCTCCCGCGCCGGCAGCCGCGGCACCTCGATGTGAATGTCAATGCGGTCGAGCAGCGGCCCCGAGATGCGCTTGTGATAGCGGCGGATCTGCCCGAAGCTGCACGAGCACTCGCGCTCGGGATCGCCGAAGTACCCGCACGGGCACGGGTTCATGGCCGCCACCAGCACCAGCTTCGCCGGATACCGCAGCGACGCCAACGCCCGGCTGATGACGACGTGGCCGTCCTCCACCGGCTGGCGCAGCGCCTCCAGCGCGTCGCGGTGGAACTCCGGCAGCTCGTCGAGGAAGAGTACGCCGAGATGCCCCAGCGTCACCTCGCCCGGCCGCGGGATGCTGCCGCCGCCCACCAGGCCGGCGGTCGAGATGGTGTGGTGCGGCGCGCGAAACGGGCGCGTGGTCACCAGCGACGATGCGGCGGGCAGCAGCCCGGCGATGGAGTAGATTTGGCTGACCTCCAACGCCTCGTCCGGGGTGAACGCGGGCAGGATGGTGGGCAGCCGGCGCGCGAGCATGGTCTTGCCGGCCCCGGGCGGTCCGATCATGATCAGGTTGTGTCCGCCGGCGGCGACGATCTCCAGCGCGCGCTTGACATGCGCCTGTCCCTTGACCTCCGAGAAGTCCACGTCATAAGTGGCGTCGGTGAGCACGGTCTCCAGGCGCTGCGGGATGAGGGGCTCGGCGCCGTCGCGATGCTCCAACACCTGCGCGGCCTGGTAGAGGCTCTCGACCGCATAGACCGCGACGCCCTCCACCACCGTAGCCTCGGCGCCGTTGGCGGCGGGCACTATCACCGCCTTCTTTCCGGCGCGCCTGGCGGCAAGCACCGTAGGCAGCACCCCGGCTACCGGGCGTACCCCGCCGTCGAGCGAGAGCTCGCCCACGACCATGAAATCGTCCACGCTCTGGGGCTTGATCTGCTCGGTCGCGGCCAGCACCCCGAGGGCGATGGGGAGATCAAATGCAGGACCCTCCTTCTTCAAGTCGGCGGGTGCCAGGTTGACGACGACATTGCCGCTGCGGCCGAACTTGAAGTTGGAGTTCCTGATCGCGGACTCGACGCGGTGAGCGGATTCCCTGACTGCGGCATCGGGCAGGCCGACGACAACGAAGGAGGCCAGCCCGATGGTGAAGTCAACCTGCACCCGCACCGGGCGGGCCTCAATACCGACGATGGCTGCGCTGTCGAGTTGGGCGAGCATGAGTGACGCGGCCCCAGGCAGCGAGTTTCCAGGCGGGGGGCGGGTTATCCTCTCGCTTGCGAGGCGCATCAGCATCGAGGGCGACACGCGCGCCTTCGCCCTGAGGACCGACTTCACTTCGCAGGAGATCGGCGAGCGCCTCCAACACCGTGCGCTCGGTGGTGCGGTCGGCGTTGTTGAGCATCTCCGCCAGCGCCTTGGCGCCGCCGGTGACGCGGGTGGCCGCCATGTCCACCGCCGCCTGCAAGTTCCGGCTGTCGTCGGCGCTCAGTTGCAGCCCGCGCCTCGACCCAATAAACATGGAATATACATAATCTGCTAAGGCGCCTGTACCATGCGGTCGGACTGAATCATATCCGTATCCGTTTTGGCAGAGCTCCGGCCGCGCACGACGATGAACGGCGTATCGAAGATTGATCGGGGGGACGGAATGAGATCTCAAAACGCGATCAACATGAGGAGACGAATCTCACATATCCTCGTTTGCTTCACCACCCTCATGGTCCTCCTCGCTATCCTCTCCAGCGCCACCGTCGCTGTAGCGGTGCCTCTGAAGATCGAGGCCGGTCCGGACAAGACCATCGCCCCCGGCGGTTCGTGCATCCTGGAAGGGTCGGCGACGGGTGGGACGCCTCCGTACACTTACTCCTGGACACCGACGACGGGGCTGAACAACCCCAACATAGCGCAGCCGACGGCCTCGCCGACGGTCACAACGACCTACACGTTGTCCGTGCGGGATTCAGTGGGGGTGGATACCAGAACAGATACCGTGACGGTGACGGTGACTGTGCGAGCGGACGCCGGCCCGGACAAGACCATTGCCTCGGGCGGCTCATGCGTCCTGGAAGGGTCGGCGGCGGGTGGGACGCCTCCGTACACTTACTCTTGGACGCCGACGACGGGGCTGAGCAATCCTAACATCGCCCAGCCGACGGCTTCGCCCGCCGCCACCACGACTTATACTCTGACGGTGACCGACAGTCTGTCCCAGGTCAGCACCGATACCGTTCTGGTGACGGTGGCTTCGGCGGTGGTGGCGAACGCCGGCCCGGACAAGACCATCGCCTCCGGCGGCTCGGCGACCCTGGAGGGATCGGCCTCGGGCGGGGTAGGGCCTTACACCTATTCCTGGACGCCGACGACGGGGCTGAGCGATCCCAACATCGCCCAGCCGACGGCCTCGCCGACGGTGACTACGACCTATACCCTGACGGTGACCGACGACCTGGGGCAGACCGCGGACGGCAGCATGACGGTGACGGTGGCCTCGGCGGTGGTGGCGAACGCCGGCCCGGACAAGACCATCGCCTCCGGCCGCTGGACGGCTCTGGAAGGATGGGCCTCGGGCGGCTTGGCGCCTTACACCTATTCCTGGACGCCGACGACGGGGCTGAGCAATCCCAACATCGCCCAGCCGACGGCTTCACCGACGGTGACCACGGCCTATACCCTGACGGTGCGCGATAGCCTGTTGCAGGTGAGCACTGACACAACCGTGGTGACGGTCGACCGGCCGCCGACTGCGGCCTTCAGCTATGCGCCCTCCAGCCCAACCACAGCGGACACAGTCGCCTTCGCCGACGGCTCGAGCGATGCGGATGGCACGATTGTCGCCTGGGCATGGGATTTCGGCGACGGCGCGACCTCCAGCGAGCGGAACCCAGCACACCGCTACGCTGAGGCCGGTGACTACGAGGTGCGCCTCAGCGTCACCGATGACGACGGAGCCAGAGGCTCGCATTCTGCCTTGCTGCATGTCGGTGTGGAACTCCACGGGGGGGTTCCGGGGGGCGAGCCACTAGCGCTGGCATACACGGGTAGCAGGATGGTGGCTGCGGGCTGCACCCTCGGGCTCTCCGCATCAGCCGCTAGCGAGTTTGGCGAGGACGTGACCTCGCAACTGCGGGAAATGCTGTCATTCTGCGTCTTGGACGCGCAGAACCGTGTCGGTCCGCAGCCTGAAGTCGTTTGGAGTGGCGGATCGATCTCGCCCCGAGTCGAGGCGACGCTTTCGCCGGGGATATATCGAATCTTCGTCTGGTTTCCCGGAAATGACCGCTTCGGACCGGCCGGCATCGGACCTGAACTGGCCGTGGTCGTTCCGCCGGGGGCAGAGGCGGCATGGGGAAGCATGGACGCCGGCAACAAGCAGTTCGCTCTGCTTGTGTCATCAGACGCGGACGGGATGCCTTCGCTTCAGCAATTCGTCTACTACGACGCCGAAACCAGAAACGAAGTGACGAGCACCTCGCTGGATTCGGTCACTTGCAGTGGTGGCGCCTGGCAGGCAAGTGGCCACTGCGCGGCGGACGGGGTGTACGAACACCAGTTCCACGTCGACTTGACGCAAGTGCAGGGGCAATGGACGTTCGCGCTCGAGGTATCTAACGGGCTGTTGGTTCAGGGGACACGGTAGATCGGCACGGCTAGGTTTCTAGGTAGGCCAAGGCACTGGCGCCTGGGGACGAACGTGGCTCGGTCGCTTGGGGCGCTCGTAGCGCGCCAAGGTCATGCCGCCAACGCAGATACTGTGGCGAGTCCACTCGAAGACTGATTAGACTCGCCGCCCTCCTCGGAATCGATCACGCGGCTCACCACTTCGTCGTCACGTAGGGGATCTGCGCGATGACTTGCGACAGGCGCTGCACTTCCTCCGAGCCCAGGTAGGCCAGCACCTCCGCCGATTTGTCGCGCCCCAGGGCGATGAGGAGGATCGCCGCCTTCTCCCACCCCCGTCAGTGCGTCGCTGCGTTGTGCGGTCGGCATCGCCTATTCCTGCTCCTCGCGGATGAGTCCGCGCACGATTTTGGCCAAGCCTGCCGGATCGGCACTCGATAGGTCCGGTAGTGGCGGCTGTGATGTCGGCTGCGCCAGAGACCGGGATGCGTGCTCAGCGATGGGTCGGGTTTCCGGGATCTCGGCTGCGATTATTGGCTCCTCGTCTCCGGCAGGCTTGACCTTGAATGCTGGCAGATGGCGCGCCAACTGATCATCGAACGACACGTCGCGGCGAGTGAACCCCGGCGTGTCAACGTTGCCGATGTTGTGGGCGATGACGCGTTGAGGCGCGGCTGTGGAGTCCAGCACCTTCTCCATGGCCGACAGCGTCACGTCGGATATGAGGTCGCGCGGCATCGTACTCCCTCGTTTCCGCCCCGTGCGTCCGGGCGGAACGGGCACGCCCGCTCCGCCCGGACGCACCAGCGCTCAGACGCGCTGTAACTCCCCTTGCTCCTTCGCCTGCAGCATGCGGCTCACCACCAGCAGGTTGAGGCCCTGGTCAAGCATCCCCTTGACGAGCTTGATGCGCCCCACGTCGTCCTTCGAGTAGAGGCGGCGCCCCATCGGGTCGCGCGCCGGCTGGATGAGCCCATACCTCGTTTCCCAGAACCTCAGCTTCGGAGCTGCAACCCCGGTCATTCTGACCACCGTCCCCATGGGGTAGATGGCCATGTCCGGCGGCGTGTGCATCACAGGCACTCCTCTCTTCGGTTTTTCAGCGCTAGCTCGGGCTGCCCGGCGCCCCCGAAAGCAGGCGGCAGCCTGCCCGAGCACCAGCAAATCAAGCACCGTTGAGCCTTATTCCACAGAATTGCGCCCAATTTAGATGAATGTGAGGATTGTTTCGGCGCCGCGCAGGCATCAAGCAGCAGACTGACCCCAGAACGGCAAAGCGCGGGCGGCCCGGTGTGGTCGCACAGGAGGTCGGATCGGCGGACGGTGGCAGCCCCGAGGCTCACCGCCGCGAGCATCGCGGCGGCGAAATGGCCGCAGGCGGCGCAATCCCCCGCCTGCTGACGGGCGCGGATCCGGATGCTACCCGCCCCGGCAGGGAATCCAGGCGACCAAGGCGGGCGCGATAGTGCTCGCCCCAGGCTACGGCCGCCTCATCGCGCTCCCGCCCTCAGTTCGAGCAACTGCGGCACGGTCACGAACCGATAGCCCTGGTGTTGAAGCCCGTCCACGAGGATTGGCAGCGCCCTCATCGTCTTCTCGCGATTGGCAGGATGACAAGGCTCACCGTCGTGGGCGAGAACGATCATGCCGGGACGCACCTTGTCCAGCACGCGCTGGGCCATCTCCTCCGGCGTGTGCGCGGAATGGTGCTCCAGCGCCACCGACCACAGGATCATGCGGTATCCGAGCGCTTCCGCTGTCAGGAACGTGTCCCTGTCCCACAGCCCCTTGGGAGGCCTAAACAGATGGGTGCATTCGCCGCAGATCCTCTCGATTTCGTCCTCGCAGCGCTCGATCTCCAGCAGGTCCTGAACCGCGGTCTCGCCCGCCATCACGGGGTGATCCCAGGTATGGTTCCCAATGGCGTGCCCCTCGGCGACCTCCTCCGCCGCCAGTGCGGGATGAAGCTGGATCTCCCTGCCCACGAGGAAGAAGGTGAGCTTCAATCCCCGCTTCCGGGCGAGCCGAAGAACAGAGGAGGTATAACGGGGATCAGGGCCGTCATCGAAGGTCAGGGCAACCACCTTCTCGTCGCTCTTCACGCGCCAGATGATCTCGCTGGGCTCGTTCTCCGCGTGCTGCGATGTATTCGCCGCCGCGCCCTCGCGTTCGCCCATGGCGCCGGGCGACCGCGCGGCCACCATGGCGCACAGGGCAAGCGTCGGCAGGCAGATGAGCACAGTTCGCCCTGTGTTCGTCCGGATCATCATCGGAACTCCGGTCAACGCAACAGGCGGCAGCGGCTCACAGCTCCCTCAGCAGAGGCCGGATTCCTGTGCGCTGGAGCAGAGAATACGGGGCCGGTGAGAAATGAACGGCCTCGCCGCCCACCTGGAGCCGGCCGTGCGAGCGCTGAACGAACCGTCGCGGCGGCCGGCGCACCAGGCGCGCCGACTCCGGACTGTTCACCGCGCGGCCAGGTTCCCTGGAGCTGGCGACCTGCGCCACCGCGCCCGTGCGCGGTCCCGGCTACGCCTCCAGCACAAAGACCTGGTCGCCCTCGTGGACGCGCTCATCCACCTTGGTGCCGATGACCTGGCCCGCCGCCGCCTGCTGCACCTGCTCGTGCTCGACCTGCATCGAGCCCACGGTCTGGGTGAAATCAGCAGTGGCGCCGCGGATGTGGATGGTGTCGCCGACCTTGAGGCTGTCGGTGAGCTCGACAATCCCCACGCTGATCTTGCCGAAGTAATGCGTGATTCTTCCGACGGCACGCTCGTGCGGCTTCTCAGTCATGGTCGCGCCTCCTCCCTGCGGTAGTGACCAACGACGGATCCGCGCTCGGTCCAGTTTCGGCATCTGCGCCACGGCTCCTGCCGTCCGCCGCCGTCCTTTCCGCCTATCCCGGCGAGCCCCTCAGAGCGCCGCTCCGCCGCGCACTCTTGCGTTTGAATCGCAGGTCAATTACGTGCTTGCACCCTCCTTCAACCACCCCCGAACCGATGGGCCAGCCGGCAGCTCGAGACAGGGGATAGCGCAGTCGCGCCTGAGGGGCCCCCAGGTAGTTAGCCGTTTTGCGCAGCACTTCGTCAGGATCGGCCACCGTGTGCGCCAGCTCGCGCAGCTCTTCCTCCAGTCCTTCGGAATGCCCGCATCGCAGTTCCCCATTCCAGTGCCCCACCAGCGCCGCCGTCTCCGCCGTGCCTTCCCCATGCACCACCCGCCCCGCCGCCCACAAATGCTCACATGCGTGATACCAGTGGCTAAGCCCTTCGGGCCGCCATGGCGGTCTTTCAGACCTAGCCATCCAGAATCTGGGTCGGGCGCGATAACATCGTGGTCGCGGTCTCCCAAATCCACGGCGCGCCATCGGCGACGACCGCCGTCGCCTGGGCCGTGGGTGCGCCGCGGACCAATGCTTCCCGGTACAGTGGTTCTTCGAACTCCTGCGCTGGCAGCCAATCGGCAATGTAGGTCACCGCTCGTGGTTTGCCCTGTCGCCAGCCCATGAAAGTGGCCACCTTGATCTCGCGCCACCCGTCTTCCAGGTGCGTCGTGGTACCGTCAATCTCCGCCACCATACGCCCCTTGACCCGCTGCGCATACGGCTCCGGCGTCAGTTCCGCCGCTCCCCAGCGCCCCACGATGCGCTGCGCCGCCCGCAGCGACACCTCGATTGCGCATAAGCGGCGCAAGCTGGTGAGCGCCTGGCGGTAAGGCAGCGCCGCTGCCTGCTGCGCCACCGCTTCCTCGAGGTGGCGACTGAAGCCATGCTTCCACCCCAGCCACTCGTCCGCGGGAAAACTGCGGGCCCCACATCCCTGACACCGCAGGTACTGCCGCACCACCCGCACCGGCCCCAAGCGGGTGAGTACGGTGCGCGAGCGCTGGCTGTGGGCGTGGCGACGATTGCCGCACTCACATTGGCGCTCGGCTTGCGCCTGCGCCGTCTCTGCCCGTACCTGTAACCCCGCCTGCAATACCCGCTGGCCTAGTTTGCGGCTCCATGCCAGCGCCATTTGTTCCGCCGCTTCCCCACTGGCGGCGGTCATCACCTGCGCCCATAACGCTTGAACTTCCCCTGCCACCGACCGTGCCAACTGCGCCACCCGCGGCAGCCCGGCTGCGTTTAGTGCTATCACAAGGCCGCTATCCTTCCCGCCGAGCTTCGGCCCGGCTGCGATTTGGTCATCCACGGAAGGATAGCACTTTTTTCTCCCCATCCCCACTCTTTGGAGTCACACCCCCGCAAGGCATAGGGGTTTACAAGTGGCTGGGGGTTGTGTTATACTTCGACTAGGATTGCGGGGTGGAGCAGTCAGGAAGCTCGTCGGGCTCATAACCCGAAGGTCGCTGGTTCGAATCCAGCCCCCGCTACCATCCCGATTGCATCGCCCGTCTCGCGAGAGGCGGGCGATGCCTTTCTGGCCGCCAGCGGCGGGCCGGCGAACAGGTGCATCCAGACGTCGCCGGTGTCGGGGTCAAGCTCGATGCGCTTGACGAACAGCCGGGCGAAAGCGCGCTTCTCCTCGTTCGTGCCTTCCGCGAAGACCTCGGCAAAGGCCTGGCGGCATTCCTCGACGTGGGTCATGTCGAACTCCGGCACCTCTGGCTCGGCTCCGACCGTCGCCTGGCGGGCGAGTAGCCCCTCGCGCTCGGCCCGGAGACGCCGCAGCTCCTCGTTCGCCCACGCAACGTCATCCAGGCCCTTCCTGATGGCCTCCCGGATGTTGGTGGTCTCCTGCTCGATGCTGGCCAACTGGCGTGCGATCTCGACTGACTCCGCCGCCTCCTGCTGGCGCACGCCGCGCAGGCCCTGGTTCATGGCCTCCATCAGCCGCTTGGTATCGGCCCAGGACTCGAAGAGCAGCCCGACCTCCTCGACCACCGCGTCCTCAATCGCCTCCTTGCGCACCTGCAGCGCCGGCCCGCAGCCCAGGCCGCGGCGGTAACGGTACGCGCCGCAAACGTAGTAGAGCCGCCCCTGGTTGCGGTATCCCACCAGGTTGGCTCCACAGCGCTTGCACACCAGCAGCCCTCCCGTCAGCAGGTACCGGCTGCCGTCGGTGCGCACCGTGGCCATGCGTCCTTTGGAACGGTCCGACCCGATGCGCCTCATGTCCTCGTTGACCTGCATGATGGCCTCGGCCTCTTCGAGGGTGATGACGGCGGGGTGCGCGTTCTCGACGATTTCCCATTCGGAGGGGGGCCGGTGGCTCCCGCGCTTGCCGTGGACGTTCCAGACCGCGTAGCCCGCATATTGCAGCAGCGCCGATGGCTCCAGCAGGCCGTGCCAGGTGCTGACCGCCCAGTAGCGCTTGCGCGGCGACGGCACCTCGTGCCGGTTGAGGAAGTCGCAAATGTGATCGAGCGATGCCCGCTGCTGCAGCCGAAGCTCGACCAGCGCGTGGCGTGCCCACTCCCACACCGGGCGTCCCGAGACGATGGTGTCGTCTTTCTCCCAGAGCGTCTTCATGATGGGCGCGCCCCGGCGGTCGCTGCCGCGCTGCACCTTGTACGCCTTGAAGCCCCACAGCGGCGCGCCGCCGTTCTTGTAGCAGAACCCAATCTCCGAGTCACGCCGCCCGGCGTTCTCGCGCATGCCCTTGCGGGTGTGGAAGGCCACGTCGAGCGAGTAGGAGGCGTTCTTGAACTCGGTCATCTTTTCCAGCGCCAGCCCGGCTACCGTGCGCGGATCGAAATCCGGCTCGGTCACCGAGACCACGCGCACGCCGTGGGTGAGCAGTCTTCCCTTGACCATAGGCCCGGCATAGGGATCGCGGAAGAACCGGGAATGGTCGTGCACGAGGATGGCGGTGACCTTGGGGTCGCGCCGGGCATGCTCGACCATGCGCCAGAAGACGGAGCGGCGGCTCTCGTCCGAGAAGGCGCTCTCGGCCTCCTGGTATGTCTCGACGATGGAGAGGCCCTTTTGCCGGGCGTAATCGCGCATGGCCCGGATCTGGGCAGGAATGGACAGGCCGGCGCGCTCCTGGTCATCGGTGGAAACCCTGGCGTATGCCAGGCATCGCACCTCAACCGGCGCCTCGTCCGCGTGCTCCTGCACAACGCCCGAAATGATGTCGCTCAGCTTCATGCCCTCATCCTCCTTGCGCCTCCCCGGAAAGCGCCACGCGCCCAGGCCACCGCCTTGATGGCTTGGGTAGGGGAGGAATCGCGCTCGCCGCTCGGCGCGCCCACCAGAAGCCTCAACCAGGTTCTGTGTAGCACTCATTTGCCCACCTCCTTCGGCACCTGGACCTTGGCCATCGCCTTCTCCAGCAACTCCAGCATGATGTCGTGCTGGCTGCGCCGTTCCTTGTAGGCCACCCAGCGCAGCTTCTCGTGCAGCTCCTCCGAGACCCGTAAGCTCAGTCTCACCATCACAAGCACCTCCCGTGCGTTCCTGATGTGCACATTATAGCAGATGAGCGCCTTAAGGTCAAGACAACAGACGGCACGATGGCGGCGACACCTGCGCCGCAAGGGGGCCTTCAGCGGCCACATTCATGCGCCGGTAGGCGCCGAGAAGTCAAGGCGCGTACCATTGGCCCGAGATGCCGATCACACGAGTTCTACAGCGAACTGGATATAGCGCACTGGTGTTTGCTAAACCTCATTTCCGTGGTATAATACAAGTGACGAGACAACCAAGCCCCTGGCCCTGATTGGTGGGGGGGGAGAGCCGACGGTATACAGCCGGCTTCCGAGCTGAGGAAAGGGAGTCATGACCCGAACCTCAGCCCAGGGGTCGGCTTGTCTCTTTTTGGGCGAGGTGAAGGAAATGGGTCAATCATCCACAGCGACGGCATCGGCGATTGCGACAGAACCGCGCGCGCTTGCCGAACTACGGCCACATCCCCGCAACTACCGCCGCCACCCGGAGCGCCAGCTTGAGCTGCTGCGTGAGAGCCTGCGCATCCACGGCCAGCAAAAGCCGGTGGTCATCACTCCCGATGGCACCATCCTCGCCGGCCACGGGTTGGTCGAAGCGGCGCAGGCTGAAGGCTGGAGCGAACTAGCGTGCCACGTCTATGACGGCCCTTACCCGGAGGCATTCCTGGCCATTGATAACCGCGCCAGCGATCTTGCTGAGGACGACGAGGCAGCCTTGGCTGCCTTGCTGCGCGACCTGGATGCAGAGGGCAATCTCAGCGCGGCGGGCTACGCCGACGATGACCTCAGCGAGTTGCTCGCCCGCCTCGATGCCGAGGACAAGCGCGGCCGCGAGGAAACCTTCGACGCCGAGCAAGCGATGGCGGACGCCGAGGAAGCGGCCAGCCCCACCCGCGTCCAGCCCGGTGAGATCTGGCAGCTTGGGCAGCATCGGGTGATGTGCGGGGATTGCACGGTTGCGGAGAACTGGGAGCGGTTAATGGAGGGAGCCATCGCCGAGACTGTGGTCACCGACCCGCCCTATGCGGTGTCCTACTGCGGCGGGCGCGCCGCCCAGCAGGAGCGCATCGCCAAGGCGCGCCGCGGCGTGGATAAGCCCTCTGATGCTTACTGGGATGACCTCACTCCCGACGCCTACCGCACGCTCCTGACCTCCAGCTTGTCGCTGGCCCACCAGCACAGCGACGGCAAGGCCCCGCTCTACCTGTGGTTCGCCAGCATCCACCTGCACAATGTCCTGCACTGCATGGGCGAGGCGGGCTGGCAGGAGCGCAACCTGATCGTGTGGGTCAAGAACAACGGGGCGGGCGCCTTGTTTGCCCAGTACAAACACTGGTACGAGCCCTGCTTCTACGCCCACAAGCAGGGCGAAGCTCCCCGCTGGCACGGCCCTACCAATGAGCGCACCGTGTGGGAGCACGACAAGCCTGCCGCCAATGATCTCCATCCCACCATGAAGCCCGTGCCGCTGATCGAGCGCGCCATCAGCAACAGCACCGAGCCAGGGCAGTTGGTGCTCGATCCGTTCCTGGGTTCGGGCACCGCGATCATTGCCGCTGAGCGCACGGGCCGGCGTTGCTATGGCATGGACCTGGATGCCCGCTACTGCGACGTCATCCTAACCCGCTGGGAGCAGTTCACGGGGCAGGAGGCGATGCTCCAGGCGAGCCTTTCGACTGAGCTCAAGGCAGGCGAGCAGGCAGTGCTGGAGGTAGCAAGATGAGTGAACCCAAGACGAGTGTACGACGGCTCCAGGCGGTTGATCGCCAGCGCCGTGCGCTGGAGCTGCGCAAGGCGGGCGCGTCGTTTGACGAGATCGCCACCACGTTGGGCTACCGCGGCAAGAGCGGGGCCTACCAGGCGGTCATGTCGGCGCTGCGGCGCACGCTGCAGGAGCCGGCCGACGAGGTGCGCACGCTGGAGCTGGCGCGCCTGGACCGCGCCCAGCGCACCGCCTGGGAGCGGATGCTCCACGGCGACCTCGATGCGTTGGGCAAGGTGCTGAAGGTCATGGAGCACCGCGCCAAGCTGCTGGGACTGGCGGCGCCGACCAAGATCGCGCCGACCGATCCGTCGGGAGAGTATGAGTACGCCCGCAGCCAGTTGGACATCAAGCTATCTCGCATCGCTGCCTCCCTCCGAGCGAACGAAGCACCTGTTCCCGGAGACGGTGCTGCCGACGGCGAGGAGGTTCCGGCTGACGTACCAGCATGATCCGACGTAGAGTCCGCGTTGAGTGAGGTCGAGTTCATGCGCATCTGGGCGCACGAGGTTTACCCGCCGTAGGCGAGGTTTACCCGCCGCAGGAGAGGTGACTAACGATGGCTGAAGGACAGAAACATGCTGGTGGACGGCCCCGAGTGCCGCTGGACCCGCGCCAGGTGGAGGAGCTGGCGCGCATCGGCTGCACGGAAGCCGACATGGCGGCGGTGCTGGGGGTTTCCGTGGATACCATCCAGCGGCGCAAGCGGGCCAGTTGTGAGTTTTGCGGCGTCATAGAAAAAGGGCAGGCGTCCCTGCGTAACTCCGTGCGTCGGCTGCAGGTGAAGAAGGCGCTGGAGGGCAACGTCACCATGCTCATCTGGCTGGGCAAGCAGCTGCTGGGCCAATCCGACCGCCACGAGATGAGCACCTCGGGCGAGCAGCGGGTGCGCATTGTCGAGGTCGAGGGGCCGGACCTGACTAATGATGGGGCAGCGCCGGCATCCGCTGCACTGCCCTCGTCCGCCGATGCAGCGGCCCCAGGCTTGCCCAGCCGATGAAGAGTCTGTACCAAGCCAAGGACGGCACGCGCATGGCAACATCGGCCCTTGACTTGGGGGCGGCTTCGAGCGAGGTATGTGCCGGTCGGCTTGATTGTCGGCACACTGACTCACCGGAGGACGAGAATGGCAAAGCAGACGAAGAAGGAAGCGGTCGAGGAGCGCACCCAGCAGCGGCCTGTCCCGAGCGAAGCCGAGGGGCTGGCGGCGCGCAAGGAGGCTGCGGAGAAGGGCGCGGAGACTCGGCGGCGCAACAAGCAGGCGCAGCTACCAGAGGTGGCCACCAAGAAGGCTGAACTGAAAAAGCACGAGGCCAAGCTGGTGGCCGAGACGCGGAAGATGCTGGACGCCGAAGCGGCGGCGGAAGCCAAGGCGCAGGCAGAGCAGCCGAAACCCGCGCCCACGGCGCCCCAGGCGGCGAAGGCCGAGAAGCCGCAGCCCCAGGGCGCGGAGCGCCAAACCAAGCGCCCTGGGCGCGACGTAGCGCAAGACAGGCCGGCTGCTGATGCTACTCTGCGAAGTAGCGACGCTTCTTCGCTACGAAGCACGAGCCGCGGCGCGATGGCGACCGTGGCGCTGCGGGGGGAGCAAGCCCAGCGCCTCCGCGCCTTGGCAGCCAAGCACGAGACGACCCTGGCCAAGCTGCTGGTGCGGATGATGCAGGTGTTCGAGGTTCACCAGCCGTAGGCGGGCGTAGCCCGGGTAGGCACACTTCGCAAGTAGGCAACATGCAATAGCGAGCCGCCCTTCCACCGAGGAGGGCGGCTCGCTTACATCTGTGCTTCCTCGGCGGGCGCATCGCATGGTGCGCCGCTGCTCAGGCGGGTTGTCCTGCGGGGCTGGTCGCCTATCGCGCGCGCTTGGGTGTGGGCCGCTCGGCCTCGAGCGGAACGCCCCAGCGCGCGCCGCACATGGGACAGCTCCAGCCCGCGCCGCCGCGCGAGCGGACGCCCGCCCGCCAGAGAACCCCAGCTAGGCTGAAGCAGACAGCAGCGCGGAGGAGCGACACCCATGCTCTCATACCCCTATCCCTCCAAGTCGCGCCTTATCTCCTGGTACTGCTCGCGGCTTATTTCGCCGCGTGCATACCGCTTGCGCAGCACCTCCAGCGCATCCTCCCGCGGAGGCGGTGCCTGCTCCTGCCTGGAAGCCCGCGCCAGGCGCGCGAAGAACCACGCCACGAAGACGACACCTGCAACCACGAGCAGCCAGGAGAGAAACATCATCAAGCCCATGGCCGCGCCCCATCCACCCCAGCCATGCATGCCTTCACCCCACATCGCTCTACCTCTTTCGTTTCGAAAACCTCGCCCGTGCCGCCCGCCTTACCCATACCTGAGAAAGCGCGCGTTCACGGCCACGATCACGGTGCTCACCGACATCAGCGCGGCCCCCAGCGCCGGGCTCAGCAGGATGCCCAGCTTGTAGGCGACGCCCGCGGCCAAGGGAATGGCGAAGACGTTGTATCCGGTGGCCCAGGTCAGGTTCTGCACCATCTTACGCCAGGTCGCCCTGGACAGCCCAAGCAGATCGGTGACATTGCGGGGGTCGTTCTTGACTAGGATGATGTCCGCGGATTCGATCGCCACCTGGGTGCCGGCGCCGATGGCGATACCGACGTCGGCCTGCGCCAGCGCCGGCGCGTCGTTCACGCCGTCGCCAACCATCGCCACCACCAGCCCGCGCCGCTGCAACTCCTTGATTCTTCCTGCCTTCTGGTTTGGGAGCACCTGCGCGAAGTGCTCGTCCAACTCCAGTTCCCCCGCGACCCAATCGGCGACCTGTGCGTTGTCGCCGGTGAGCATCATGGCCTTAATCCCCAGCGCGTGCAAGCGCTGTACCGCCTGCCGGGATTCCTGCCGGATGACATCCGCCAAAGCGATCGCCCCCAGCAGGCGCTCCCCTTCCAGCACGTAGACGACGGTGCGCCCTTTGCCGAAGATCTGCCGCACCGCTTCCGAGTCCGCCTGAATCCCCTTTTCCTCCACGTAGCTGGGGCTTGCCACCATGATCTCGCGCCCGTCCACGGTCCCCCGCGCGCCCTTCCCGGTCAGGGCAATGAAATCGCTCACCGGTGGAATCTCCAGATTCCGATCCATGGCTTCCCGCACGACACCTCGGGCGATGGGATGTTCGGACCGTGACTCCACCGCCGCCGCCAGACGCAGAACGTCGTCTTCAGAGCGCCCGTCGCGAACGGCGATCCCGCTGACGCCGAAGCGGCCTTCGGTGAGGGTGCCGGTCTTATCGAAGACGACGGCATCTAGGCGGCGTGCCAGCTCGAAGGCATTCCGCTGCCGGATGAGCAAGCCGTGTCCCGCCGCCAGCGCCGTGGACGCGGCGACCACCAGGGGCACCGCCAGCCCCAGCGCATGGGGGCACGCGATCACCATCACCGTGATGGCGCGGGTCAGGGCGAAATTGAAGGGCTGGCCGGCTACCAGCCACAGCGCCAGCGTGGCGCCACCCGCCGTGAGGGCGACGGCCACCAGCCACAAGGCCGCGCGGTTCGCCAGGTCCTGGCTGCGCGACTTGCTGGCTTGCGCCTCCTCGACCAGGCGGATCACCTGCGAAATATAGGAGTCCGCGCCTGTCTTCTCCACCTCGATCTCCAGTGCGCCTTCGCCGTTGATCGCTCCGCCGATGACCTCCTCGCCCTCGCCTTTCTCGACCGGCGTGGATTCACCGGTGAGCATCGCTTCGTTGAGCGACGAGCGCCCGCCGACCACCTTGCCGTCGGCCGGCACCCGCTCGCCTGGCTTCACGAGCACCCGGTCGCCGTTCTTGAGCGCGTTCGCCGGCACGTCCTGCGTACTACCGTCCTCCTTCTGCAGGTGTGCGTACTCGGGCATCAATTTCGCCAACTCCTGCAAGGCCCGCGACGCACCCATCACCGACCGCATTTCGATCCAGTGGCCCAGCAGCATGATGTCAATCAGCGTCGCCAACTCCCAGAAGAACACCCCTCCTCTCAGGCCGAAAACCACGGCGGCGCTGTAAACGAACGCGGCCGTGATGGCGACCGCGATCAGCGTCATCATCCCCGGCAGCCGCTCGGCCGCCTCCTCGAGCGCACCCTTGAGAAACGGATAGCCGCCATAGGCATAGATAAACGAGGAGAACGCCAGCAGAACGTAGCGGTCGCCCGCAAAGCGCAGGCCGGTTTGATGAAACACCTGCTGCACCAGCGGCGACAGCAGCAGCACCGGCACCGTCACCGCCAGGCACACGCGGAAGCGCCGTCTGAAATCCGCCACCATCATCTCGTGGTGATCTTGCGGCGGTTGCCTGGTGTCCGGCGCCATCGTCCCGTGCGAGGGGGGATGGCCGACGGGCTGCGGCTGCATCCGCTGCGCGTGGCCGCGGTGCTCATGGGTGGCGTCAGCCTGAAGATTGCCATGCTTTGTCACGCCCTACCTCCCGTAACGCGTGTCAGTCCCCTGTAGCTCGGCCAGGACGCCGCAGAACGTAATAGGCTTTGGCCGGCCTCATGGCGGATTCACTCACACGCAGGTTCGCCCCTGTACGGGCACCGGCACAAATCAGGACGGCCTGCATCTGGCCAGCACTCTCAGGTGAGTCAGACCGACGGTTCGCGGCGTGCAGCGTTCGCAGTTGGTCAGGCGCGACACCCATTCCCCAGCAACTCCGCCACCTGCTGGCGCAAGTCATCGGCGTTCATGTGCGTGTAACGCTGAGTGGTGGTGACGCTGGAGTGGCCCAGCAGCTCCTGCACCGCGCGCAGGTTGGGCCGGGCGCGCAGGGCGTGGGTGGCGAAGGTGTGGCGCAGCAGATGCGGCCCCGAGCGATCGGTGACGCCGATGCGGCGCAAGTAGCGGTTGACCAGCAAGGCCACCCCCCGCACCGAGAAGCGCTCCCCGCTACGGTTGAGGAACAGCGCCGGGTTATCGTCTTCGCGGAGAGCGAGGTAGTCCTCCAGCGTCCGGCGCGCATGAGCATTGACCGGCACCCAGCGCAACCGCCGCCCCTTGCCCACCAGTTGCACCTGCCCCCAGCCGTCTGCGGGAAGCTGGACATCCGCGCGGTTGAGCGAACACAGCTCCCCGACGCGTAGGCCGGTGTTGTAGAGAAAGGCCAGCAGCGCCAGGTCGCGCACGCCGGTCGGAGTCTCAACCGGCGGCTCGGCCAGCAACCGATCTACCTCTTCAACCGTCAGATGCTTGGGTGCCAGGCTCGGCCCGACGCGGATCGAGCGCAGGCTCATGGCGGGGCTGGAGTCCAGCACTCGGTTGTCCACCAGGAAGTTGAAGAAGGACCGCGCGGCGGCGATGGCGTGGTTGATGCTGGAGGGCGCGCGCCCGGCTTGCTGCTGAGCGCGGAAGAACTCCCGCAGATCGGCTGGGTGAACCTGGTCGAGGCGGGCCGGCAGCGCCGCCACCAGCGGCTCCAGGTCGCGGCGATAAGAGCGCACCGAATGCGGCGAGCGCCCCTCCAGCGCCAGCGCATCCAGGAACTCGGTCAGCAGCGAGCGAGTCTGCCGCTTGCCCTCTCCCCTCCCCCTACCTACCTTCCCTGATCCTCCCTTGGTCATCCTGCCCTCCTCGCACGCGTGGCGTGCATCCGATAAGTGATTAGGGAGGATGTTCAGGCGAAGAAGTCAAGGCTTCAGAAGGCTTGAGGGCGCCCCACGGCGCCCAATGTCGAGCGCGCTGGGCGGCAGCGGGTGCCCACCGCCGCAGTCAGGGCAACTACCTCCTCCACATCCTTCACGTCGGCCTTGTTCTTCCGGAACTTGGCGTCGACCAGTATCGGCAGGGCGTGCCCTCGCTCGTTGAGCTCGACCAGCACATCTACCTGACGAGGCGTCCCGGTGACCCGATCCGGCACTGAGACATTGCGGCGAACGGTGCCAATGCCGTCAAGCTGCTCGTAAAGCACTGCCACGGCTTCCTGGCACTCCTGCCATGTCACGATGCCTTCTCGTGTGAGTCCAGACGATCACGCCGATTCAGGTGCTCCGCATCAAGTTCGGCGGACGGGGATCACAATTCGGCCTCCACGAACATCGGAAAGTAGCGGTAGTGCCTGCTATAGCGCTCTACGTCCTCGCGCGGCACGCCCGCGCGATCAATGCCGTCTAGATCGCTGCACGGGAGCTGCGCGTCCTGGTGGCGCAACTCACGGTAGGTCAGCATGGGAACGTCGATCAGGTAAGGGTCAGCCTCACCGCGCACAAAAAGCAAGCCCTGAGGACCGAAGAAGCTACATTTGTCGAACAGCCCCTGCTGCCCGCTCTCGTAGATGACTCCGCCCACTGTGAGCATTCTCTGGCCGTCTCTGTAGTTGAAGTTGAACAGCTGCTTGTAGATGAACTTCTGCTGAGGCGGGCGCGCGGCATTCCTATCGGCGAGCACTTCGGCAATCTCGTTGTCTATCGCGCGACGGTACACACCGGCAGTACCCCAGCCTGAAAGATCAGCTGGGCTAATGTTCTCCGGCATCTTGTCGCCAAGGCGCTTCGTCACTTGTGCCAGTGCATCATTTGGGGCAACGGCTGGAGCCGGCGGCTGAGCGTTCACAGTCACGGCAAAGGCACTTCCCGGCACGAGACTCATGCATATGAAACGCACATCGGCCAGGACTGATGGGTCAAGTGTGCCGTCGTAGTCGAGCCACACGATGCTACGAACCCCCCAGTCGAGCGCCGGCAGCTCGTCGTTGGACTCGCCGAACTTCACATCAATGCACGCGAATGGTCTGTTGAACAGGACGCGCTTGGCGTTCTGCTCATGCCGCTCAATGCTCACCATATTTGTGATGCCCAGGAGTCTGTGGACAAGGATGAAATCGCTGAAGTATGCGGAGCCGAAGCCAACGTAGCGGTACGACTCGACGCTCGCGAACTCGCTTAGGCGGAAGAACGCACCGCAGAGCATCTTGCGCTCGATCGATTTCCCTGGCCGGACGGCATAGTTGACGCGCTCGAAGCTTGCCGTCATCAGTCTTTGCACTCCCTCCCGTAGAAGTAGTCAAACGTGGTTTCGCCTACCTCGCGGCTGCTTCGCAGTCCGAGGGTCTTCTTGACCTTGTTGACCTGCTCTCTCGGCCTGTCGTATGAGATTCGCTGAGTATCCGGAGGCGGCGGCTTCGGTTTGTCGGGCCACCCGAAGGTCTCCGAATCACTGATGCGCTTCAGATCGGCTTCCTTGGCGTCTTCGACCGCGGAGAGAAGCCAGTCTTCGCCTGCGGTTCTCGCCCTATCCAATCTGTTAAGGAACCTGATCACCGGCGCCATCATTATCAGCATTTCCTGTCGGGCGCTGCGGAATATGCTAGAGTCGGCATCGACCCCTGTCTTCGTCGTGTTCCAGGGCAGAGACGACGAGTCATCAGCTTCGAAGAACGCGTATCCTTTGAACATGTTGTACTGCGGGTGGAAGCGAGGGAGACCAGGACCTTCGCCCCACCCGGTCCCGCGGCTCTGATCCGCCTCCAGCACGAGGCGACCGTTGCAGTACACATTCCAACCGGCATTCCGGGGGTCGAACCTAGAAATGCCGACGTAAAGCTTGACCATGACGTCGCCAAACCTACGCTCGCGGAATGCTGGTGTGATATCCGCGGACTGTTTCAGACTCCGTGGGCGATCCTGGAGAACATGACCGTTGAGGGCGATCTCCAGGCCGCGGCCGAGCGACGTCTCATGCGCAACTTCGATCTCTTCACGCAGTCGCGTCCGGAAGTTCTGCAAGCCGAACTGCTCGCTGACTCCCTCATGCAACTGCGTCACCTCGATAGTCGTGCCTCGCTCCTTTTGCGGCCTCTTAGGGAGGTTCTCCTTAAGCTTCCGAAACCCAAACTCCCACTCGGGGCTCTCACACCATTTGTCGACGTCCTCTGCCACTGTGAACTCGTCCCGCTCAGCTCTAGATTCCACTACGAACCTCTTCCCGAGCTTGAAGAAGGCGCGCTTCATCCCAACCCCGAACTGCCCTACCGATCCGTCTAATGCCTTCGCTCCCGGAGGCCTGCCGAAGCGAAAGGCATACTTCTCGGCGACCTCAACTGGAATCCCGCCGCAGTTGTCGCGAATCCGGAATCGTTGGGGCGTCACTTCCATGCGCACGTGGAGACCCGTGAAGGGTCGTCGTCCCCGCAAGCCTGTGGCACCGTCGACGCAGTTGTCGACCAGGTCGAGGACCGCTCTGTTGAGAGGGATGTCTTTGACGAGCATGTAGATAAAGAAATCCTTCGTCGGTTCAGCATGGACGACCCGTGGTTTGGACATATCAGTGGCTCCGTTCGGTCAGAGGAGTTGGCATAACGTCTGTACGATCTGTCGAGCCACCGCTCGCGCCAGAAGCGGCGGGACCGAATTGCCGATCTGTCGGAACCCATGCCATTTCGTGGGGTCGAACGTGAACCAGTCAGGAAAGGAGTGGAGCCTCGCGGCCTCGCGAACCGAGATGCATCGATCGCGTTCGGGATGTATCGGTCGGGCCGCCATGAACGAACCGTTCTCAGGCCCCGTGCCCGCCCGAAGCGTTGGACAGAGTCCGTCCCAGCTCAGGCGGTAGAGCCGACTCCGTGCCTCGTACTCGCCGGGCTTCGTCTTGCGGAATCGCTTAACCGACTCCGGCCTATGGACGGTTCGCAGCGATGCCGTCAGGAGCCGGCGGTCCCACTGGCGAGGCAGCCCACATTCCGCGGCATCTTTGAGTTGTCCTCTAAGGTATCTCACGTACCTCGATGGCTTCCCGAGCCTGGCTCGAACCGAATCTTGGGCGAGAAGCTCCTCGAACTCATCGACGTCGGGGAGATCGCCAATCGCGTCGCCTACGTTCGGCCGCAGCTGGGTCGCGTCGAACCCCTTCCTTCCAGCGCTCCTCCCATCTGCCGGGACCGGGTACTCGGGTGCCGTAAGGTCGCGGTGGTACCCGATCACAAACAGGCGCCTGCGCCTCTGGGGAACCCCGAAGTCCGCGGCATTCAGCACTCTTGGGGGGGCGACGACCTCGTAGCCCGCCTGACGAACTGCGTCGACGAAGCGATCGAGAAAGGAACCATTGCGGAGCGTCCTGATGCCGCCCACATTCTCCATGGCGAAGTACTGGGGTTGCAGCTCGCACACGAGTCGGGCGAAGTGGAAGACCAAATCGTTCCTGGGGTCGGAGTGGTCGCGCTTCCCGATAAGGGAGAAACCTTGGCATGGCGGTCCGCCGAATACTGCCGCGACCATTCCGTCGCCAATGCCGGCGAGAGCTCGGATATCGCTTCCCGCAACCTCTGTGAGGTCGGCGACGACACCCGCAGCCTCGGGGAAGTTGTGGCGGAAGGTCTCGACGTGCCGTTGCTCCGAATCGAACCCGGCAACGACGTCGAAGCCGGCTTGCTCGAACCCAAGCGACATCCCGCCAGCGCCGCAAAACAGGTCAACGGCCTGGGGCCTGCCGCCGTTCTTTTTCTTCGTGCTCGCGCGCCGCATGTTCGCAGTACTTCCTGATCGGACACCGGTGATGATTCGGCTTGCTTGGCGTGCATACCTTCCGGCCCAGCGCGATGCAGCCCACGTGGAAGGCAAACCTCCGGTGGGACGGGACCAGCATCGCGAGCACCTCGTGCGACTGATCGGCTCGTTTCTTGCTGATCCAGCCCAGCCGACTGCATATCTTATGCACGTGCACGTCCACGGGCAGCACCTCCCTGTCCATGGTGTACATCATTACGCAGTAAGCCACCTTCGTCGAGACCCCGGGCAGGCGCCTTAGGTAGGCGAGCACGTCGGCGTCAGGCAGGCACCGCAGCGGCGAGAGGGTGACGCGCCCAAAGTCCTCACGGAGCCTCTTTGCGATCCCGCTCAACTGCCTCGCCTTTTTGAGAGCCAAACCCGCAGGCCTCAGCACCCTCTCGATGTCCGCGACTCGAGCTTCCGCGAGCACGTCCCACCGCGGGAATCGCTCCTTGAGCGACCGGTACGTTGCGATGGCTACCTTCGGCGCGGTACGGTTCGACATCAGTATGAAGAGAAGGTCGTCGAGAGGTCGCCGCGGATTCCCGAGTCTCGGGCGCCCATAGGACTCCTCCAGGCGCTCGCATACCTGGCGCACCATCTGCGCTTGGCTTCGACGCGGCCGCGCGCTGAACTCGATGAGAATCGGATCTCCTTGCGAGGCCACCAACGTTCCCGGGTCATTCCTCACCCTCAAGTCCCGTATGCCTTCGGCACCTCGTCGCCGTAGTGGTTGATGACCGTGATGGCGATTTTGCCGGTCGCGGCTGGGTCGAAGGGGCGGCTGACGGTGGAGTAGAGGCTGGCCCAGGCAGCTTCGTCTATCTCGGCCTTGAGGGCGCGCTTGAGTTTCTCGTAGGGTTCGTCTGCGCCCGTAAAGCAGGCTTGGTGAACGAGGAACCTTTCCTGGCCGCGGATGGCGTCGATGAACCGGCAGGCGATACCAGGAGCGGGTCTGCTCAACTGCGGCTCGGCGTGCGCTGGCCGCGAGCGGGTCGCGCGGTGAGGATCGAGTCCGCGTGGGCCAATTGGAAAAGGATGCCCGGTCCGCTGGTCCCGGCGTTTCTTGGTGCATTGACGCGGCGCGAGCACGATCCTGGCGTTCACGCGCTCCCCTAGGGCGTTGGCTTGCGGTACAGCACGGGATTCATTCGCCGAGTGCCGACGGACTCCTGCGTGGGCAACAGGCCTTCGCCTTTGCCGAGGTGCGTGAGATGCCTGATGTTCGGAGCTTCTTCGCCGAAGTCGTCTTGGCACTGAAGCCCAAGGCGCTGTGTCTGGTTGACGAACCCGAGGCGCGTGTGTCCACCGAGGGCTTTGAGGAAACCCTCGGTGCGGTCAACAGAACCGCCTGATCGTCGTCGGCAGGCCGCGGATTGCGCGGAAGACGGGAGGGGGGAAGGATGCACTGTACCCCGCCCGCCACCTCGTTTCAGCCCCACCAGCTACCGCCTGAAACGAGCAAACTCGCCATTCTGTGGGCGCGTCACTCGGCTGGCCGGAGGCGCTTTGGCATCTCTCGACCGCGCCAGGGCATGCGCCGATACCAGATGCACTCTGGCACGAGGCAATCCCACCCGCAGCGCGCGCCGTTGCCCTCGACGTTGAGGCATTCCGCGCAGCTCCGGGCGACCTCGCGCCGGGTGACGAAGCCCTTCACTGGGGGGTGCTCAACCAAGTACTCGGCCATGAGGGTCTGGTCGTCAGGCATCTCCGGCCCCTCGCACGCCCTCGGCGCGCTAGGTCTCTGCCCGTTCCGCTCGTCTGTTGCAGCCTGTATCTCACTCGTCATATCGCGAACTCCCTTCGCACGCACTCCAAGGCCTGCTGGCGCGCATCCTCGGCCGTCAGCCCGCCTTCAACCATCATGATCGCCACCCGCTCCTCATACGCCTCGCGCCACGGCTCCGGCCAGTCGGCCGGCGGAACGTTCGGCGGGGAGAGAGCGACGATCCCCTCGGAATCGGCTGCAACCGTGCAACCAGTGCAACCGCTCAGCGTGTCCGGGCTTGGCAGCACCTCGATCTCGTCCGGCAGCGGATCGCCGACCCGAAGCTGCGCCGGATGGCCCTTTCGCGTCTCAAGGTTCTTCAGGTAGCCACGGTCAACGGCAGTCCGTACCCGGCGATGAGCCGCCGACTTGTCGAGGTGCAGTTCGCGCGCCACCGCGGTAACCGTGACCCCGCTGTCCTCCTGAACGCCGAGCTTCTGCACCGCCTCCACCGTTGCGCGCATGGTCGCCGGCACGGTTGCTTCTACTCCATCGGCTACGAGGTCGTAAACCAGCTCACGGACGGCGGCGTAGTCGTCTAGCGAGGCCACGATGCAGCTCTGATCGTCGCGGCGCCGCTGCGCCTGGTGCAGCATCGCGTGCGCGCGAATGAGACCAAGCACCGCGCTGAAATCGCGGCGCAGGCGCACCGCTACCGGCGGCACCGCCTCGGCCAGTCCGGCAGCGAATGGAATCGTGACCCGATTGTCCGCCATGGTCAGCCACTCTTGCAGAGCGTGCCACGGCGCGTAGTCAACCGGCTCGCGCCCTTCCTCCGCCAGTGCCCGCAGGACGTTCCTCGTCTGCTCCGTCGTGTCATTCACTGTGACCGAGATCAGCCGCGTCTCGTTCTCCGGGTGAAGGCGAACGGCCGTGGTCGTAAGGATCAGCCCTGTTGGCCCTTCGCGCTCAATCAGCCGCGACTGCATCTTGCCTTCGACCTGCTCAACGGTTTCATAGCGTACCTTGCCCTCGCTCAGCAGCGAACGCATGAGATACGGGCCGAAGTCACCCTGTAGGCCCGCAGCTTCGTAGATCACCATCATGCGGTGCCGAAGGGGCTCATCGGAGTAAGCCAGTGCGTGTTCCGACATCCCGCTGAGGGCGTAGTACGCGCTCGGCGGGATGAACTCCAAAACTTGTTGCACGAGGTAGGACTTGCCGCCCGATGACGGGCCTTTTACCGCCAGCGAAACCGGCCTGGCGAGCAGCCGGCTGGTGACAACCAAGTAGGTCAGCTTGGCGGTCCGGATTTCCCCCGCAACGCCGGCCCTCTCCAGTTCCTCCGCGAACGCATCGAGGATTCGCGGCTGCCAGGCCAGCGCTTCGCACTCAGCCCACAGCCGTTCTGCGCGCTCATCCGCGTCTCGCTGCTCTTCCTCAACCCATGGGGTCGAGGCCTCGATTGCCGCCTGCCAGCGTTCCTTGAACCTATGGGGGTCGGCAAGGAAGAGGGCGCTTGGGTCCTTTGCGTTCTGGAGACACACCAGCCGCACCCGGTCGCGGGTCGCCGACTTACTCAACCACTCCCTGACCGCCTGTCCGCCCTGATCGGGCTCGACGATCACGTAGATAATCGGGATGCCGTCGAGATGATCCGCCCACCTCTCCTGCCACGAGGCGGCGCCAGGAAGGCCCAGGGCACGGATGTCATGCAGCCAGAGAGTCTGGGCGTCGGACTCGCCTTCGCACAAGACGACGTAGCCCGTTGCCCGCGCCTGACCCAGCCGATCAAGGCCGTAGAGGCACGGCTTCGTGCCGCTTTTCCAGCGGAAGCGGCTCTGCGCTTCGAGGGCTATGCGGAAGCGCACGGCAACTTCTGAACCCTGCGCGTCCAGATACGGAATGCGAACCGCCGGTGCCCCCTGGTACTTGCAGTGCCTCAAACCAAGGCGATGAAGGAAGTCAACGGGCAGCCGCTTCGCTTCGGCGTACTGGGCCAGCGTCAGCCCAGGCATGTGACCCGAGGGTTGCACGGTTGCAGTTGAAACAGGGGGGATGCCGGCCTCTCTTGCGGGCCGCCGTCGCCGGTTGCCGTCGAACAGATCCTCCAGGCTCAGCCCCAGCCGCGAGACTATGGCCTCGGTTCTGCAGCCGGCGAAGCACTTCAGCAGCACCCGACCGTCGGTGGCGACGCCGACGGACAGGCTAGCCTGCGCGTCATCGTGGGCTGGGCAACGAGCGCTCCATCCCGAACGCGTGCGCTTGGCGTCAGACAGCAGGGCAAGCACCTTGCCGATGGCACCGCCGCCGGGAAACGCGGGCGCGCTGGCTCTCGCAGACTTGGGGCTACGTGGGCTCTTCGCAGATTGACTCATGTTCCTCACCCTCACGTGATGCCGGGCCGGCCTCCCGAGGCGTGAGGGGCCTCCGGGTGCACCCGTGGAGGTCCGGCCCGGCAATCTGGTCATCCTGGGCTTGAGGCGTGGCAAAGAGCTCCGGGTGGTCGGCGGCATACGCGCGGGCGATCAAGCGCGCCAGGATGCGCTCGGCGGCCTGCAAGTCCTCTGCCGCCATCGGCTCGGCCGCCACCGTCGCGCGGAATGTGAATCGCCTTCTCGCCCCACCCTTCGCCATCAGCCTCAGCTCCAAACGAGAAGCCCCCGAGGGCGGCCCGGCGGGGGTTCCTCGGGGGCTTCCTGCATCCGGTTTCCCGGATAACTCAGTCTCTGCTGCCCGCCGGGCGCGCTCTTACCCTATATGGCGACATGTCATCGCCTGAGGGCCGGCAGGTTCGACGTAACGGGTCAAATGGGGCGTAGCGGGCGAGTATTGAGCGTGGATTACGACTCGGAAAAAACCTGAGGAATCTTCACGTGGGCCGATGACATGTCATCGGCTAGTCATCGCGATAAGTGATGCGGTAGAGTGCGAAGCGCGGCCTGTAACCATCGCACCTATCGGCCCTGGCTAGGTGATACGGCTCGAACGGATCGTCCCGCATCCCGAACAGCTCCTGCAATACCTCCCTGAGCCGCTCTATGCGTTTAGGCACCGCACGCGAGTAGTGGGGACTGTCCTTGGTTAGGATTTCCTCTTTGGCGAGCACAAGCAGAAGTTTCCACAACTCTGATGGCGTCGGTTGCCTCCGCCGGGAATCGGTCAGTCCCATTTCATGGATTTCCCACGGCTCCGGCGCCCCGCCAGCACTGAGCAAGGCTCCATCCCCGTCGGCTGTGATAGCTATAGAGACCTGCTCCCAGGTCGTGCCTGGCGGCGTCGGGAACTTCTTGATCTGGCGGATCATACGTCCCGCGGCCCTGGCTACCTCGCTCTCAACAGTCACCAAGTCCAGCCAGAGACCACCCTCCCGCATGGAAAGTAGCCGCAGGAGCGAGAGGGTCGTCTTCTCAGGGAAAAGGTCGCTCCTTGTGTCGCAGAGCGTAAGGACAAGACCGCGCGAGCACTGCTGGAATCGCGGCGCGGCGTTTATGGCCCGGACGCCGTCTTCCGTGGCTGCATCGCGGGCCAAGAACACGTCGACCTGTCCGGCATGGAAGGTCGTTCGGCCCAGTGCCCACAACCGGCCGGGAGAAATCTCGTCAACTCTGCCAATGGTTCTGATATCGCGCGCAAGGTTCTCCGCTAATGCCGTAAGATCTGCCGCCCACCGCCGCAGCCTCCCAGGCTGCACCTCCATCGGCTCCATGTCCTCGCGCCGGCTGCAGACGAAAAACGGCCTAGCCGCGCTGCCGTCGCCGATGTCGATGTACTCCACTGAAGCAAGGCACGCCTCCTGGCAACCATCGCATAGTGCTGAGCGTGCCGGAGCCGTCTCGCGCAGCAGGCCCCCTGCCGTCAGCGCTGCCAGCGCATCCTCGGGCCAAAGGGCAACCTCGTCTGCACCAAACAGCGCATCGGCCCGCCGGTCCGCCCGATCGAGCACCTCACGCAGTACGTCCTGAGACATCGATCCCCCACTTCTTCAGGTACTTGCTTGCTATGTCGTCGTGCGGATCAGACTTCAGGCTGCATAGGTCGGGCCATGTCACGTCGAAGTTTAAGGTCTCAGTGCCACCCTTCGCCGTAGGCGAGCGGAAGACGAACTGGAATCCAACCTGTGTCACGCGCACCGCGTGAGGCGGGATGCGCTTCTCGGCCACCACTTCGTCCAGAAGATCGTAAATGGCGTCGCGCTTTTCGCTCGCATTGACCTCCAAGACGATGCGCTTGTTCGCTTCCCCTGCCAAAGACAACCTCAGCTTGTTGAGGCGCACGTCCTCTATGCCGTCGGCAGGATCGAAATCGAACGGGACCCGGTGCTTCAGCCCGTCAAGCTCGTATACGACGCCGCCCCGACCTGGCTCGCCTAGCCCGTCCTGCATCACGGCATCTGCCCAGATGCTCTGAAGGTCCCGAATCGTCTTCGGCGAACTTCGCGGCGCATACAGTTTCAGAGTGCGCTCGTCCGTCGAATGGATGAAGACCAGGTCGAACACCGGGCGACGGGGCCGGCGAGTAAATGCTCCCTCTTCGTCGTATTCGATGCTCGTCGCCGCGTAGTCCTCCGGGTATACGAACCAGTAAAGCCGATCATCTCGGGCATAGTGCTCCACCTCGCATGAATGACCGCGACCCTCTCGCTCCTGGTAGTGCCGCGAAATCGCGTCCCTGAGCCGTTGGCGGGAAGCAAGGTCGGTCTGCGGCTTTACATCCGGCAGATTCTTGCGCTTCTTCCAACTCCTGCCTGGCAGGTTGTCCGCCTTGTAGAACTCCCGCGCTACCTGAAACACGCGCGGATGCTCCAGGAAGGCCCAGAAGACCCGGTCGTGGTGGCCCTCAGCCCCGCCAAACGCCGCGGCGAGGTCGATGCCGTGCCGGGGGAATCGCGCCTCGTGGAGTATGGTCTTCACCCCGCCGTCAGTTGCCATCGCGTCCATGTCGCGGAAGTCAGCCTCCACCTGGGCGCGCACCACTTCAGGAGCATCCTGGATCGCAGCGAAGATCGGATCGATCTCGGTCTCTCCGAGCGCATTCCAGTCAATCCCCGAGCCGACACCTTTCTCGGCCAGGTATTGCTTTAGACCCAGATTATGCGCAATGAGCGTAAATGCTTCACCTGGCGGGTGAAGCAGCGATGTTAAGCGGTTAACAGCTGATGAAACGATGATGGGAACGATTCCAACCCACACAAAAGCAAGG
>Ga0307379_10001094_pt1 | contig 43591 bp, 34 predicted proteins | sample UN2MG_FD_202237 | JGI IMG/M metagenome (GOLD analysis project Ga0307379, IMG submission 202237) | Soil microbial communities from Risofladan, Vaasa, Finland - UN-2 | ecosystem: Environmental > Terrestrial > Soil > Coastal area > Acid sulfate soil | place: Finland: Risofladan, Vaasa | collected...
GCCGGTCAAGCTGTCGGCCCTGGCGGTGGACATCACTCGCTCCTTGATTTCCGCAGCGGTTGCAGTGGGATCTTTCTGCAGCGCGAGGGCGGCAGCACCAGTCATGTGAGGAGCGGCCATGCTGGTGCCAGTCATCACCATGTGCACGCCGTCCTCCACGATGTCGGTCGGGCTCGGAGTTGAATCGGCGGATTTCGCGGTGGCGATCCTCGTAGTCGGCACCGCAAGGTCGGGCTTCTGTCGGCCATCCCTGGTGGGACCCTCGCCGCTCGCAGTGTAGAAAGAGCCGTAGGTGCTCGGCCAGCCTTGCAAAGTGCCATCGGGATTGTGCCACCAGCTCTTCGTCACATAGCCGCTGACCGTGATCCCCGATATGCAAGTGGCCGGAATCGTGCATGATTTGGAGTTATTGGCATACGACGACCAGAAAACGTTCTGGCCGCCGAGAATCCACGCGTCACAGAATCCACCGGCCTTGATTGTACGGGCTGTCGCCGTGATGCTCCAGGCGCCAGAAAGCGCGTTCTGAATGGCGATTAAACACTCGTGATCCCCATTGTAGGGATTTGTACCGCCGGGCGAATTATCCAACCAGATATTGCCGTCCAGGGTCGCGCAATAACCGCCTGTGGTGTACCCCGTCTGTATTGTGACGCTGTACCCGTTCGGCGTGGTCACCGTCATGTCAATGGAATCGTTGCCCTCGTACCAGAGGTCCATGTAGAAGGGGTTCGAGCGGTTCGAGAGAACATTGATGCCCGCGGTGACGGAGGAGTCCTTTACAGGAGTCGTCCACTCGGCGTGGATGTATCTGGTGGGATCAGTTGTGCCATTGTTCCCGGTTGCAGTGCAGACCACTACCCCGGATCCCGAGATCTGGTCAATCGCGAGCTCGACGATGTCGGTGCCATCATGCGCGCCGTACTGAGAGCCGATGCTCAGGTTAATCGCGCAGGGCTTTCCAAGGGCGGCAGCCTTGTTCTTGATGTAGTTGATACCGTCCACGATTTCGTCGTCGTAGAACGCGCATTTCACCATGATGATATCGGCTTCCGGCGCCATGCCGACGTACCGGTAAGCAGGCCATCCGTAGCCTGTGGCCGAGCCGTTACCCGCCGCGACGCCGGCCACGCCCGTGCCATGACTGGAGGTGTCTTTCTCGGTGCACTGGCCAGCGTCAATCTGAGCCTTCGTCCACTCGGTTCCATAATCGTAAGGCGGCGGATGGTTCGCGCCTCCGGTCCCGGTGCTCTGGTCCCAAATGGACACTATGCGCGTGGTACCGTCAGGATTCTTGAAGTCCCAATGAGTACAATCAATGCCCGTGTCCACAAAGCCGACGACGACGCCCTTGCCTGTGTAGCCCTCCCAGGAGGGCGGTGTCCCCGACCTGAGACCGGCGGCCCCGGTTTCCGGCACGCTGACGTCCAGCAGAAGTTCAAAGCGCTTGGCAGGTTGGATGTACTTGACACCTGGGAGAGAGGCGACCGCGTTCAGCTTGTCCACAGGGATGGTGGCAGTCAGTATGCTGCCTAATCGCGTTCGGATTCGGGCGCCTGCCGCACGCAGCTTTGTTAGGTCACCGGTGTACTGCAGGATGACGCCCAGCTCATCGCCCTCTGGAGCCGCCAGAATTTTGAACCTGTAGGCGAAGGAAGCGCGCTCATGCGCCGGTGCGCTTGCCAGCATACTAAGAGCAGGGTCCAGGCGCGGGTGCGATTCGCCGGGGAGGCCGAATGCCGCTTCCCCTGCAAACGCAAACAGCAGGAGGAGGATACTAGTTATGAGATTCGATCTTTGGCAGATGCTCATGCGGCGCTTACAGCCTCTCCGCGTGTCTGGAGCGAAGCAGCCGATCCTGACGAAAAAGACCTAAGGATTGCCTTGCTTACCCGGAGGCGCTTGGAGCATTTGGTAGACGCATCAACACACTTACTACCTTAACCCATGCCAGGTGACTTGTCAATGATTTCACACGAAAACCGGTATTTGTACTTAACCCCGGTAGGACGGGGAGTATGGGAGTATGGGAGTATGGGAGTGTGGGAGAATGGGAAAAGGCCCTGACGCTTCCCGCCGTAGGCGCGGAATGGCGAGGGCGCGGTTTTTGTAGAATCCCACGTCCAACTTCCAACCTCCAGATACGGCGCATGGGGTAACTTCGGACATTCAACCTGAAACCCGTTGGGGCTGGATTGCATGCTCCATTTGCTTATGCTAGAATATGCCATCCGAAAGGCGGTGCGCAGTCGCGCGTGATGGAGCATCCGGCCTCACGTATCGAATATTACTCATTACTCTTTAGTTGCCACCGTTCGCGAGTAAGGGAATGAGTAGTAGTATCAGACGAAGGGGTTGAGGGGTGAACGGCAGGGAGCATTGGGCAACTCGGATCGGGCTGATCCTCGCAGTCGCAGGGAGCGCCGTCGGCCTTGGGAACTTCCTGCGTTTTCCGGGCCAGGCGGCATCCCACGGCGGCGGGGCGTTCATAATCCCGTATTTCATAGCGCTGGCCTTCCTGGGCATACCGCTGATGTGGGTCGAATGGGCGATGGGCCGATTCGGAGGCACACGGGGACACGGAACCGCCCCAGGCGTGTTCAAAGCGATCTGGCCGGGCAGAGTATCCAAGTATCTGGGCGTATTCGGGATAGCCTTCCCTTTCGTGGTGCTGATCTACTACACCTACATCGAGTCATGGACTCTGGCGTACAGCTACTTTGCCTTGACAGGCGCCTATTCCGGAATCGGGACGAGGGAAGAAATGGGCCACTTCCTGAGCAGCTTCTTTGGAGCAGGTGGCTCAAAGGTCGCATATTTCTTCTTCATTCTCACTCTGCTGCTGAACTTCGCTGTGATTTACAGGGGAATATCACGGGGAATCGAGCTTCTGGCGAAGATCGCGATGCCCGTTCTCTTCGTACTCGCTATAGCACTCGTGGTCAGAGTATTCACTTTGGGCACACCGGACCCAGGTCACCCGGATAGGAATGTCGTTAATGGGCTGGCTTTCCTCTGGAATCCGAAACTCAGCGCCCTGGGCGATCTCAACGTATGGCTCGCGGCGGCGGGCCAAGTATTCTTCACCCTGAGCGTCGGCTTCGGCGTGATATTGACTTACTCGTCCTACCTGCGGAAACACGATGACATTGCTTTGAGCGGATTGACCACCGCCATGACTAACGAATTTGCCGAAGTGATACTCGCCGGGTCGCTCGCGATACCTCTCGCATTCATGTTCTTCGGGCCGATAGCTTCGCAAGAGATCGCAAAGGCAGGCATCTTCGATCTTGGCTTCATGTCGCTGCCCATAGTATTCGACCGACTGCCACTTGGGGCCCTGCTAGGCTGTCTCTGGTTCGGTCTGTTGTTCTTCGCGGGCATTACGTCGTCGGTATCCCTGGCTCAGCCCGCAGTAGCCTTTCTCGAAGACGAACTCGGCTGGCCGCGCTCCAAGGCAAGTATGGCGCTGCTCGTTCTGGTGCTCGTGGCAATCCAGCCCGTGATCCTGACGCCCGGATTTCTGGACGAGCTCGACTTCTGGGCCGTAAACGTGGGCATAGTAGTGTTCGGAGCAATAGAGATAATCATGTTCGTATGGGTCTTCGGGATGAACAAGGCCTGGGGCGAGATCATGTCCGGAGCGGATATTCGGGTGCCTCGCATCTTCTACTACGTTCTGAAGTACGTGACTCCCCTGTACATGATCGGCTTGCTGGTCCTCTGGATACACCAACAGGGCATGGCCAAATTGCTGCTTGAGGGCGTTCCACAAGAAGAGGTTCCGTGGAGATGGGCAGCCAGAGGATTGATAGTGCTGGTCATCGCTGCTACTATGGTAATGGTGGGATTTGCAAGACGTCTCACATCGGAGGCAGCAAACAATGGCTGAAGGGGAAGTCGCTCGCATGAGTGTTGCAGGATGGGCGTTCCTAGCAGTATCCTGGATTTCGATAACGGCTCTGGCGGCCTTCTGCATCGCAAGGGTGCTCAAATCGGACAAGAAGGCGGGAGCGGATGAGACGCCGCTCGACTGAGCGGGATCAACCACTGGCGAACGCAATGACACACACGGCCTGGGTCACGCAGGCCGTAGCGGGAGATGATCGAGGATGCATCCAATTATCCGAAAGCTCTTTGTAATATCGGCGATTCTGGCGGCGACATCCCTATGCCTCCAGGCGGCAGATCAACCGCCAACACCGCCAGCCACTACGGAGATCAACATCCGCGAGCTAGCCGACGAAGTGGATGTCCTGCAGCTCGTCGCCAAGCTGGCGCTGACCGAGAAGCAGGTCACGTACTTCGCTGCGAAGTTGGAGGAGCTCAAGACAAAGCGGGAGGACTTCCGGAAGCGCGAGGAAGCCATTCTCCTGGAGACAAAGAACCCTCTGCAGCAGATGAAAGACGCTCTGGCGGCGGGGAAGAATGTCCCGAGCTCCGTCGAGAGCGCCGCCTCAGCCAAGCTGAAAGAGCTCCAGGATCTCAGGCAGCGAGCCTGGCAGGAGTTCCAATCTGCGGTGAGCTCATGCGTCGGGCAGCTTGATCCGTCTCAGGTGAAAAAGATCACACGCAGCCCAGAGGCACGAAGCCGCGCCGCAGAAATGGTGCAGCAGGTACGCTCTGCGTCGGAACAAGACTGGCCTAAAGTTCAGACGGGGCTGACATCGGAGCTGCTGGAAGTGAAGAAGCTAGACAAAGAGCAAGAATGGCAGAAGGCGGCAGACAGTCTGAAGGACCTGACAGGCGAAGAGCGCGACAAGGGCATCAAGGAACTAGAGAAGCGCAAAGAAACTGAACTGGCCCAAGAGGAGACGAAGATCAAGCAGATGCTCGCCAGCATTCGGGGTGCAGACCCGCGGATTCTGTCAATACCCATCAACAACCTCACCGACGCGCTGAGATCGCGGGTTGAAGTTCGAGTGGAGCTCTTGATCATCATAAGCCGCATTCTGGAAAGTCCGGCTGCAGAGGCGGCGTTGAAGGCCCGGCTGGCAGGCATGAAAGAAGGCGAGAAGAAAACCGCTGGCGACTGACTTGCGCCGCCAGCGGCTGGGTAACAACCTCTTGAACTATCGTCTTATGGTACGGATTCGAGGATCAGCGCTACCTTGTCCTTATAGCTCCTGACCCAGTATCCGTGCCAGGCCCGCAGCGACTCTTCCGTCGGATTATCATCCGGAACGCCGACAACAATGTTTCCCTGGCCGACCTCGTCCCAACCGATGGCGGCGGAGGACAGCCATCTCACGCCCCACTGCGATGCATCCCGAAGAAGCATCGTTGAATCGCCATCGGTGACCTTGGCATTCACCCACGGGAACGGGTAGCTGAACGGGTTGCCGATCAACGTCCAGCCCTTCTTGGGCAGGCTGATCCAGATGTCCATGTCGTCGTTGTCATCCAGGCCGGAGAAGGAAAGCGGTTGCGCGGAACCAGTAGTGTTCCTCAGCCAGTACCCGTCAGTGAGCAGCATATGCCCAAAGGAATCAGGATCCCCGTCAATGTACATGTCGAGGCCCTGCAACGGCGCGTTCCACTTGTAGAGATTCCCACTGATTGGAATAACCCCGAATAAGCTGGGCGGGTCCGGGTCAAGCGGGATTCCGGGAAGGCTCAGCAGGTTCCACTTGGTGTGAACGACGTACTCATGTGTAGTGACCGCCGCCGAAGCCATTGCTGTGAACGTGAAGAGCAGAAGCACAACCAACAGCGCGAGAGACAATCTCATTTGTTCTTCCCTCCTGGCCGATTATACCCTGTTCGGCCAATAAACTAAAGCGCACTCCCAAACTGGGCAGCGGTGCACGACCAATAAGCCGATTATGACTGCGCCGCCTTATCACTGTCAATGTAGCACGTTCCACGCATCTAGTCAACAGGTAATTTTACCTGATTTACACAAGCCAGCTATCTCAGCAAGCACCAGAGCACAACTCGGCAGCCGTGTTCGCAAGGCTTGCAAGATAAGATTCCTCGCGGCCGCTGAGAACCCCTGCATCCGGCTGGGACTCTCGAGCCGCCTAGTCAACCTTCACTTTCGCTGTACACTCGCCTGACGCGCCAAGCGGCAGAATTGCCAGAGTCCACCGGACGCAACTGGCGACGGGATCGTAGGTCCCTCCAGGACTGGCGCTGCCGGATATGTATGTCGTATTTGCGGGGATCGGCAGCTTCACCTCGACGTTGACCGCATCCCCGGCGCCTTCATTCCTGTAACTCACAGTATAAGTCACAACCTCCGTCGGCGCAGCGAGGAGCTTATCGGCTGTGAGAGTGAGACTCACTCTCGGCTGCGTCTCCTGCTTGGTCAAAATCGCGGCGATATCCTTCGAGAGCGACGACACCGAGAGTTTCAGCGTACCGCCGATTACGTTTTGCGACTCGGTCCGCACCAGCGCCCCTGTGTATGTGTCGTACCAACTTATGCTGTAAGCGCCATCCTCGAATCCGGGAATAGTCAGGGTCGCGCTGGCCGCGGTCGGCGTCAATCCCTCTCTCACGACTCTGGACCACGTGTGCTGGCTGTTGTGTATCCAGAAATAGCCGCTGGATGCCTTCTTCTGCCCGAGAACGCGGATTCTCGAATCGGTAGAGGAAGCGCACACTTCCGCGCAACTATCGGTTGAGACAAGAGTCCCGCGATCGTAGAACGGGAGGTTCGCAGCGAACGAGGTCGCGCCCTTCCAAACGCCATACAGGCCGTATGGGAGAATGTACTCCGTCACCCACCAGTATGTGGGCGTATTGAGCGCCGAGCAGGCCATGAGCTGCGCCCAGATGCAGTTGTGCGCATGTATGCCGGTCGAATCGTGCCGGGGCTTGGTGGTGTCGCCGTACCTAGCCCAGTAGCTCAGGTCGTAGTCCGCGCCCATCAGTCCGAACTCGCCCGATGCCCAGGGCTTGTTCGTCCCGTTCGGGCCGGCCTCAAAAGTGCGCTGACACCGCACGGTGTGGAGCCTCGCCCATTCAAACTCGTCATCTCCAAGAGGGAGACACTCGAATCCGCCGTTGTAGAGGCACGGATAGCCTGTAACGTTGTCTATGACCTCGATGTCGTCCCACCAGGCGGTTCCTGAGCTGCCGGTGAGCTGCGGACTGATTGTAAAGCTCACCGCTGTGGAACCGGTGGTGAAAGTCTTCGAATGGCTGGTGTACCCCGCCGTTCCCGAGTGATCGAGCGTGATGGTCGAACCGGGGGAGCTTCCGCCGCTGAACCTGACGATAACGGAGGCTTTGCCCGTCACACTTGAGGTCTTGATCTTGTAGCGCAGAGTATAAGACCTGGCCGGCTTGCAGTACACCTCCGCCGTCTCGGATATCGTGCTGCCGTTTGCGACAGCCTTCAGGGATTTGGTCCCAGAAGCGGCGTTGGCGGGGTTGGTATCCAGCGACATGCCGCTCGATATGCCCCACCAGATGGGATACCCCTGTCCGCCTGCCCGCTCTTCGGTGTTTATGTAGTTGTGGACCTGATTCAAGTCCAGCTCCTCCAACTGGCCGTACTCGTAATCACCTGGGGAACCCCAGTACGAATTGGTGATGAGGTGGCCATACGGATCTCCGGAGCGGATGAAGTTGGCTCGGCCGGCGATCCAATTGCCCCTGACATCGGTGTAGGAGGCGTCCATCTCGTTTGTCAGTTCCCAAGCAAAGAGCGAGCGGTAGTGCGCGAACCTGGCGACGACATACCTGAGCGCACGCTCCTGCTGTGCGATGGATGCCGCATCCGTCCACCAGTCCGCGAAGTACTGGGCGTAGAAACCGATCGGGCTCGTCTTGTTCCACAGGCGGTAGTCGAACATCGTGGCCTGCACGACGATGCCGTTCGCCTCGCACTCCCGAAGCAGGTACTCGAACCTTGCCAACGGCTCCATTCGCAGTTGAGCGGGAGTCCACTCTTCAAAGCCCGGGCTAAAGACCATGTTGTAGTCCACGGTCACGTTCCCGCTGGAATCGCACTCGTAAAGGCCGACATCGTCAATCCAGACGGTGCCAGACGTTCCGCTGATTATCTTCGGCTTGAAATGAAGCATCTCGGCGGTGCCGCCGGTCTTGAAGATTATCTGAGAGAGCGCCCAGCTCTGGTTCGCACCAATCTTAGTCCCCGTGTGACTGACGGTTGAACCCTCAGCGCCGTCCTCGTTCACATTCACGGCGACCTGGCCGTTGAATGAGGACGACGTCTTCAGATATGCGTATGCCTTGTAGTACGTGTTCGGCTTGCACCCGATGAAGCTCTGGTCCACAAGGGTGCCCGCACCCGTCACCGCCTTGGTCCCGGACCGTTTTCCGGAGCGGTAGACCGAGGTATCAACTGTAAACGAATACCAAGTCTCAAAGTTCCTGAAGATGTCGTCAATGTCGCGGTTCACGAGCCACCGCCGCAGGAAGTTCATCCCGTTCGCCTTCATCGCGGCTGTCACCGGCGCCACCTTGTCGGTGCCGGCGGGCATCATCATCCCAAACTGCACGAACGGCGAGCCGTCCGAGCAAACGAATCTGGTGCCGTCCTCAGACACCCGGACGAATCCCCTCAGTCCGGACTCAATACAGTTGAAAGTAAGCTGCGAGGAGGATGTCGTGCCGGATGCGTCCGTGACCTTGACAGTGATCCTGTGGACGCCGAGCATCGTGGGCGCATAGCGTATATGCCAATGCGGAGCGGACACAGGAACCATGCGGTCCTCCCGCGGATGCTTCGTGGAATTGCCGAGATAGACAAGATCCACGTCGTAGAAGCCCCAAACCGTCCTTGTGGAGCCTGACGGGGTGACCACCTCGCCCCGGACATTCACTCCGGCCGGAGATAGCGAATCGCCGGTAGTCTCCCACCGGAAGGGGTTGTAGTTGGAAGGTGAAACTCCGGTCAAACTGAAGGTGAGTTCATACTTCTCGTACATGCCGACGGTGTTGGTATTGGCTTTCAATGAACTGATGGTGGCGGCTTTGCCGGCCGACGGAAACAGGGAAGCAGCGATAATCCAGAGCGCCGCCGTTAGCAAGTTCGAGTGAATCTTCCTAGATTCCATTGGGACTCCTCCTGAGTTCCAGATTGCGCCGGCGGCAGGATACATAATCGCTACTGCCGTTGAACCGAGGCCGAATGGCTTTACCAGCCTGCCTAATCCACCTCGACCCTGAGGGTCACTTGCATACCAACCGAGCCACAGAATCGTGAATGCTGGAACAAGCTGAGCCGTTCCCGCGAACAATTCTACACCGAGAAGCTAAATTAGTCAAGCACTTTTGTATGCCAGCCCTTTGATGCCTAACAACCAATCATGCACATGTACGCACGTATAGTTATCTAGCGTAGGAGGCTGAAACAGCTTAGCGCGACGCCGGGGAAATGCTCCTGCTCGACCAGCTCGTATCTGGCACGGAAGTAGGCCGGGATCAATCCGGGAGGATCGGAACTCCAGGTTCGCCCGAGGATCAGCCATGCACGCTTCTTGCGGTGGAGGATTTGCTCCATGTCCCGCGGCAGTGCATTCGGGTCCACAAATCCCTGGCCGGGGGGATATCCAACGTAAGACACGTCCTGCCGCTTGAAGTAGTACGTGAAGGGGCCGCCCAATTCTATGGACGAGATAATCACCACGTCATCCGGGCGGGCCTTATCGTTAACCAGCGCGACGGCGCACCTGACGTCCTGCTTCGCGTAGGCCGGCTGGAAGTAGTGATTGTATAGGGAAAATGCGATCAGCAGCACGCCGGCCGCCGGTATTACGCGGAGCGCCCGGCTTCGCACGCACGCATCCACTCCGAGCGCGATCGCAATCCAGTACGGTATAGCAGCGACCATCAAGTATCTCGGATTCAGCGGCACGCGCGTGACCAGAGACGCAGCAGCCGCCAGGCCCAGTGGCACGCAGAGATGGCTGAGAATCAGCCAGAATCCCATGCGATTCTTCCTATGCGCGTTCCGCAGCCCCAGGATCATCAGCGCACCGAAAACCAACACCGAAGCCAGTATCACTGCGAGATTCCGCCGAATCACATCGCCGGAGGAGAGGAAGTGGAGCTCTGATACGGAAGGCCCCAGCGAATACCCCACGCTGAAGGTGTACAAACCGTACCCCAGATGCAGCGGACTGGGTTCTCGCCCAAATCCGATACTGGCGATGCCGGTGAACGACCTCCTGCCTCCCATAAACTGCACGATCCACGGCGTGAATGCCAGCAGCATCACCGCGACTATGCCAATCCAAGGGAGATTTCTTCGCCAGTTCCGGACGGCGGCCCCGACGACGAATACCCCTTGTGCCGCAATCAGCAGAAGAGTCGCAATATGCGTGTACAGAGCCAGGACCGTGAGGATGCCGTAGAGCGCGAAGTCCATCGGCCGGCGCGACTCCCAGGCTCTCAGGAAAAAGAGCATTGATCCAAGCGCGAGAAGCACCTGGAGGGAGTACATTCTGGCTTCCTGCGAGTACCATACGTGGAATGGCGCCAGCGCCAGAACGAGCGCGGAAAGCCCCGGCACAGGCGGGCCGAAAATCCGCCGGGCCACCAGATAGATGAGCGGGATGGCCGCGATTCCGAATACCGCGGACGGCATCCGCAGCATGATTTCCGACTTGCCCAGAAGGCACCAGTAATGCACGATCACGAAATACAGCGGCGGGTGAAATGCGCTGTGCCACACGCCCGACAGCACTTGGGCCAGACTCTCCCCGGCGGCGTATCTTTGCAGCGTGAGCGCCTCATCGCCCCATATAGACTGCGCGCCCAGATGGAAGACCCGCAGAAAAGCGCCCACCACGACAGAGACGTAGAGCAAACCAAAACGCCGATTTGTAGACTCGCAGTGATGCAACTCGCTCTTTCGCATGCGAATCGTCCGGCGGCAGATGCAAGCCCTTCGGCGCTGCCGCCTCCATGCTATTGTTTCGATTTCGCCAGGATGCCGGCGAGCTCGGCATACGCGGACCTATCCAGCAGGAAGACGGACGCTCCATATACCGAGCAGAACATCGCGAACACGGCGGCTACTCCATTCCATGACGGCGGGCCGAAACCCAGGGAAACAACCCACCCGGACGCGCCCGCCAATGCCGCCGCCGCGAGGGACAGGCCCGTCGCGCCTACATAGCTCATCCGGTTTAGCCCCAGAATCTCCTGTACCTTCCCCAGAGAATACACTGTGCCGACGGCGTATGCACCGGTGAACAGAACCGCCACTCCGGCCGTCCCGCAAGTCCTGGCAACCGGATACAGCAGCGGAACGATCATGGCAACCTGCATGAAACTTACCCGCCTGACCAGCTCAGGATTCCCGGTGGACATAAAGACCGCGCCCGCCGTGCCTCCTATCGAACGCACAAATCCATAGAAGGCCAGTATATGGAAAAGCGGTATCGCGGGCATCCACTTCTCCCCATAGAACAGACTGATGACCGGGCCGGACAGGACGAGTATACCGACCGCCGCCGGAAACGCCGCCAAAGAGATATACCTTATGGTGCGCAGGTAGACGAAGCGCATCTCGGACAGGTCGTCCTGAAGCCGCGAGTAGGTCGGGAACATCACCCTGTTCACCACGTGCGTCAGGTTCGTGGCAGGGAGATTGCATACCGTGAACGCCAGGCTGTAGAACCCCAGGGCGGTCACACCGAGCCATTTGCCCACTGCGGCCTTGTCCACCTGGAAGAAGATGAAGACGGCAAGCGATGCGACCATCAGGTGCTTGCCATAGCCGACTATTACCCGTGCTTGCTGCCGGTCAAACTCAAGAGCCGGCCGCCACGGACATACCATCCAGGCGGCCACCGTGCTCACAACCGACATGGCAAGCCAGCCGACGACGAGGCTCCAGACGCCAAAGCCCTCGGCTGCCAGGGCGATTGACACGGTGGCATACGCGATTGCTCCGGCCACCTCCGGGACCGCCCTCCTTTTGAACTTCAAGTGCTTGTCGAGGAGCGCCAGGGGTACATTCGCCGCACCGGAGATTATCAGGGCGGCCGACATCACCCGTATGGGCTCGACGATTTCGGATGTGTTGAACGCCCATCCCAGAGGAGGCGCGGATATGAATAGAATTCCCGCCAGCACGATGCTGAATGCCGCACCCAGGAGGAACGCGGCGTTTGCGCTTCCCCTTATGTCGCCTCGCTGGTATATCAGGCTTTGCGCGAGGCCCGCGTCGCGGAAGATGGCGGCACCGTTGACGATGAGTGTCGCAAGCGCGAATACACCGAAATCAGCCGGCATGAGCAGTTTCGCCAGCACCAGAGTGGTGATGACCTGAAGAATACGGACGGACGCCGAGCTGAAGAACGCCCAGCCTACTCCTCTCACTGCATCGCGCCTTAGCTGGTCTCGCATAGCGCCGACCTCTTTTGCCGCAGCGGGCTTCCCGCGGGCCGCCTGCGCCGTCAAACCGCCGCCAACGACTCTATCGCCTCAATGACCCTATCCCAGGAGAACCGCCCGGCATCTCGCTCGATTTCGATGCTGAATTGTGACTCCAGAGATTCGTCGAAGTACCTGTCAATCGCCGCCGCCAGCGCCTCCGGGTTTCGCGGCGGCACGAGGAGTCCCGTCCGGCCGTCGTCAATGCTCTCCGGCAGCCCGCCGACCGACGTCGCGATCACCGGCCTCCCGAAACGGAACGCAATCTGCGCAATGCCGCTCTGGGTTGCGGTGCGATACGGAAGAACGACCGCGTCCGCCGCGGCGAAGTAGGCCTCGACCTCCTCGTTCGGGATATACCTGTCCACCGTGCGAATCCTGTGCTCCAGGCCGAGCTGCCTGATTCTCGCCTCGTACCCTGCCTTCTTGTCGTAGAACTCGCCTGCGACAAGGCAGGTCACATCGCGGTTCTTCAAAAGCGCCAGGGCGGCGATCAAATCCATCAGGCCCTTGTACCTGCGCACGAAGCCGAAAAAGAGCACAACCTTCCCCTCAATTCCCAACCGAGTGCGCGCCTCATCTTTGGCGAGGCCGGACATTGGAAACAGCTCATACTGGGGATGCACAGTCCTGCACACGGCGTACTGAGGCAGCCCCGGCAGGAGGCCCTCCAGATTCCGCCGGTCCTGCTCGGAGTGGACTATGAAGCCATCGCCGTGCCTCAACGCCCACAGGCTGAGCATCCGCGCGAGCGGCATCCGTTCGTGCGGCACGACGTTGTGGCATATGAACGCCACCCTCGACCGCTTCCCGGCCCTGGATGCGATGGATGCCAGACAGGGCGCGAAGAATGGCTGCCACCACTGAATCAACACCCAATCGGCCGACGAGCGCCGTATGAATTCGCCTGCTGCGGCCCAGGTGCGCGGGTCCAGCGAATCTATCAGCGGCGACGATGGGAACGTGCAGGGCTGCGTGCTGGGGTCGTTCTGCGACCTGCCGGGGAACAGGACCCCCGGATACAGCCGCTTGAAGGCGACGGCCTGCACTTCGTGCTTCTCCGCGAGATGCCGGCAGAGAAGAGTCGTGTGATGTGCAATCCCGCCTCGAAGTGGATACGCAGGTCCTACGACGCAGTATCTCAACTCTGCCTTCCTCGCTCCGACGAGCCGCGAATCCTCCGGGCGATGTGGGAATCCTCGTCGTGCTTCTGCGAGCGCGTTATCATCTCGCCGACCAGGCCAGTGGACACGAATTGCACACCGAGAACCATCAGGAGCACGCCCAGAGTCAGCAGGGGACGATGGCCGATCGGATGTCCTGTGAACCAGAGCACGGCCAGATACGCATTCATCCCCAAGCCCAGGAGCACAAGGACGAGGCCGAGTGAGCCGAAAAGGTGGAGCGGCCTTCTCGTGTAGCGCGTGATGAAAAGTACCGTCAGCAGGTCGAGCAGCCCGCGCGTGTAGCGTTCCAGGCCGTACTTCGACCTGCCATGCTTGCGCGGCCGGTGCTCGACCTTGATCTCCGTCACGCGGAACCCATCGCCATATGCCAGCGCCGGGATGTAGCGGTGCAGCTCGCCATAGATCTGAAGGGCGTCAACCAGGCTCCTGCTATATGCCTTGAATCCGCAGTTGAAATCGTGCAGGTCAAGTCCGGTGGCCATCGAGACGACTTTGTTGAACAAACGGGAAGGCACGGTCTTGGACAGCGGATCCCGGCGCCTGTACTTCCAGCCCGAAACAAGGTCATATCCGGACTCGATCCCGGCAACGAACCTGGGAATCTCGGCTGGGTTATCCTGCAGGTCGGCGTCAATGGTGATGACGATGTCTCCGCGCGCCTCCCCGAAACCTGCAGAGAGCGCCACCGCCTTCCCGAAGTTCCTGCGCAGCTGCATGACTTCAACTGCCGGATCCGCGGATGCCAGTTCGTCCAAGATGGCTGGCGACCCGTCCGTGCTCCCGTCGTCCACGAAGATGACCTCATAGGCCCGACCCAGGTTACGCAGGGCGTCGGTTACCTCCCCGTGAAGCGGCTTTACGTTCTGCTCCTCATTGTAAAGAGGGACGACGACGGATATCTCGATCGGCGATCGCTGGCTGCTGTGCGGCAAGTTGTCCGACCTCGGCGGCCCGGTGTTGGTGAGCATGACGCACCTCATGCACAAAGGAGGACTAGGCAGCGCTAATCCTGGGACTGATGCCCGGTGCTAGATGCAAAACGCGGCGCACCCGGCATTCTTGAACCAACTTTACCCTTACCACCTTGAGGTTGAAACGAGGCCGACACGTCAGACGGAGAGGAGTGATGGAGTACTGGAGTAATAAAGCGCTGGGGAGAGTGATGAGTGATTTTGGATGTTGGACGTTTCCGCCGCGGCGGATTCTCCCCGTCGCCCATTTTCCCTAGGGCCGGCGATGAGCTTACTCCATAACCCTTGAGAACTGGACGATGGTGACGGGATCCTCGATGGTCACGGCGCGGTCGTAGATGCGGCTGAGCAAGTTCAAGACGTCCTCGGGCCGCCGGAGCTCCGGGCTCTCCTTCTCGATTTCACGCGGGGTAAGTTCCGAGGCCCGTTTTACGGTGACGCTGTCTATGATGGCTGTGAATATCTTCTGGCGAGCACCGTACTTTCTTCCTACGGTGATCCAAACCAGTTGGCCGGAGCGATACTTGTCGCTCTTGTCACCGAGCCGAATAGTGGCCGTCTTGCGGCCCTTCCTGAGCATATCGGCGTAGGCCTCGGAATAGAAATTGATGGCAAACATGAGGTCCAACTCCTGTCGGCAGAACGCCCTTACACAACTGCCGGTTAGTTGTCAGGTAGTGCGTTTGGAGCATTATAGACCGCGCGGCAGAGCCTGTCAAGAAGCGCAGAAGAGGACGTTCCTTTCAGCATCGAGGCTGTAAGCATTTGGTAGTGGGTGAGTTTTGAATGGCGGGTCTTGAAGATAGTTCGCGCGTATGGTCTACTACTGATGCCCTGCAAAAGCGGTCAAGCAAAGGAGAATCGAAAGACGTCAACGACATCGCGTTTCGCGTAGTGTCTGGGGCCACCGGCGGAGATACGCCACAAAAACAGGAAGAAGGGAAAACCCCGCTACGGTAGCACTGGGGCGTCTTGGCGGCAAGGTCGGCGGCAGGGCACACGCGGAAAGGCTTACCCCGGAGCAGCGCAAAGAGAGAGGGTGGAGGGCTGCGAATGCCAGGTGGTCTAAGCGCAGAGATTAGGCCACGTTAAGGAGTTCTTCCGCTACGTCAGGCGGTTTTTTCGTTGCTTCTAGTTCCTCAACATCTTGAGTGAAGTCAAGCACAAGGTTTATGGGAACGCCGTCATTCCGGTTCTCATTGTAGCTGTCCACATCCGTCTTCAACTGTCTGCAATCTCCAACTATCTGCTGACGACGCTGCTGGAAGGCAATTGCCATATGCTGCCGATCTGCGGTGCGAATATCGTCCCATAGCCCGATCAGTTCGCCATTCCGCCATGATTTTGCTACGTGTTTTGCACGCACTGACCGTCCCTGGGCATCAGTGATGTATTCTTCACGCATTGCCCTGGCTAACTGATCTGCACACTGATTAAGTAGGTCGGTGCGACTTGGTGTCCAGAGATCCTCGCGGATAGCCCATGCGGCTATATCGCGAGTAGCTGCGGGCCAGGGCTGCCCCGCTTCCCTGTACTTGTCCGCGATGTGTTGCAACTCCTTGTTTCGGGTCAACATGTTATCTCCTTAACTGAGTATCGGGGTTGTATGTCCCCATCCATCGGTAAGTGCCGATTGAATTATGGTGTTTCTTACCTTATCTAGCATTTGTCTATGGACAGCCCATCCAATTTCTTTTCGATGCTGAAGTTGGCCAACAACAATGCCGGGATGTACCCCGATTGTGCTTGCGAAGCCAATAATCTTTGTCCTCGAATACAAAGGGCTGACCCGTGCAATGAAGCTGCGGAGTTCTGACTGATTGATAAGGAATTCGGTTGCAAACCGACTTGCTTCCCTCTCCGACTCGGATTCCTGTTCTTCAGGCATGACCTCATCCCCAACAAGATCGGTGTCGAACGTCATCGGAGTGTTACGCAATCCATCTCGGCGCCCTACGTGGCCTAGTTCGTGGGCAAGAGTGAACCAGAACCAGTCTATTCTGTCATACCGCAATGAAAGCACGATGACCGGAGACTTCTCATCGAGCCAGAAAGCGACGCCGTCTATCCTGGTTTTCGGTAAATGCTCTACTACAAGGAAACGGATGCCAGCTTCTGCAAGTATCCTGGGAATATGCCTAACATCCTGTGTGTTAGGAAGCAACGTCTTTAATTCGTTCAGACCGCTCTTGAAAGACCGCTCAGAGAACGGCTTCGCATGTACAGCACAAGCAAGTTGTTTGGCTCGATAGAACCATGCAATAAGCGTCGGTGTTATCTCTTGTGTTCCTCTCCGTGCGGCGTGCAGAAAAGGAATAGGCTTCTCCAAATCAGAGATTCCAAAGAAGCGCTTTACCCTGTGCTCAAGCACATCTATGTTTTCCGACATTTCGAGCCAATGCCGCTTTACCATTTCCCTTATTGGCGCAATCTGGTGTAACTTCGCACGCCGCGAGATCGCATTATCGGCATCTTTAGTGCGATGAAGTTGATAGGTACTTTCCAAGTTCATCCAGTATTGCGCATCCGTGCCAAAAGCATCGCCAAGCTCCTTTGCCATCTCTGGGGTAACCGCTCTCTTGCCCAGGACCAAAGCGTTGACTTCTACAGGGGAACGCCCGATAATCTCAGCCAGTTCGACTTGGCTCCAACCACGCGCATCTAACTCCTCCTTGATGAAAACACCGGGAGGGAAAACCTCAGCAACCTTCCTCTCGATCATGGCATATCTCCTTTAGTGGTAATCCTCAATACTAACAATCACGACGGTTTTCTCGGAACCCTTTCCCTCAAACTCCAAAATCAACCGCCATTGATCATTTAAACGCATCGAATGTTGGTGTTTGCGATCACCTGCTAGTTTCTCGAATCTGAGTGACTTTTGACTATACAAATACCTCTCATCCACAGCGGCCCTGATTTGCTGGATACGTTTACGGTATGCTGCCACAATTTGAGATGGAAACCCACCATCAAAGTCGGCATCGGTCTCTAGCTTATCAAGGCGGGTGTCCCGGAAGGTGATCTCCATGTGTTCATCATACAGAGGTATTCCCACTTTGTCAAGACCTCAAAGAAAAAAATTATGAAATTTATTAATTTGCTAATTACATGCTTGACAAATGCTTGAGCGGTCGGCTTCTCAAAGAAGATCGAGTATCACCAGCATGCTATGGCTCTGCATTTCATGTGCTACAACTTGTGTCGAGTGCATCAGTCCTTAAAGACGACTTCAGCTATCGCCGCAGGGGTGAGCGATCATGTCTGGTGGATTCGCGACATCCTTGAAATGTTAGAAAAACATTGATTCAAACTGACCCACTACCAAGCATTTGACAGCGTTCCTGCACATGCTTATACTTGAGGATGCTATGTCCAGCACGGCGAAGACGGTGACGAAGGCCGCCGGGATCATGATGGCGGCCATCTTTGCAAGCAGGATCCTCGGCCTCGTGCGCGAGATGGTGATAGCAAACCAGTTCGGCGCGGGGGGGCTGGTAGACGCCTACGGGGTCGCGTTCCAGCTCCCGGACTTGCTCTACTTCCTGCTTTCGAGCGGCGCCCTGAGCAGCGCATTTATCCCCGTGTTCACCGAATACTGGACGAAAGGCGAAGAAGACGAGGCATGGAAGGTCTTCAGCGTCATCGGCACGCTGATTCTCCTTGTGCTCACGACGCTGATTGTGATCTGTGAGATCTTCGCTGAGTCCTTCGTGCCATTGGTAGCGCCGGGGTTCGCGCACGAGCACAGGAACCTTCTGCCGCTGGCCGTATTCCTCACGCGGATAGTGCTGCCGGCACAGCTCTTCTTCTTCATCGGCGGGCTGATCATTGCAACGCTCTACTCCCGAAAGCACTTCATCGGTCCTGCGCTGGGGCCGATAATCTACAACATCTTCATCATAATCGGCGGCGTGTTCCTGGCCGGGCGGCTTGGGGTCAGCAGCCTGACCTGGGGCGCGCTGGTCGGCGCATTCGTCGGCAACTTCGTTCTTCAAGTGATCGTGGTTCGCAGGCTTGGAATCAAGTTCAAGGCGAGTCTTAACGTGCGCCATCCTGGAGTAGTGAAGGTTGGGAAGCTTGCCCTGCCGGTGATGCTTGGGCTTTCGCTGCCGTATGTGGATGTGATCGTCAACCGGGGCTTTGGGTCGCTCCTCGGCGTAGGGGCGGTCGCCGCGCTCCTGTATTCAAACCGCCTGATGCAGGTGCCGCTCGGAGTCTTCGCGCAGGCGTCGGCAGTGGCGCTCTTCCCGACGCTGGCAGAGCAGGCAGCAAGAAAGGAAACAGCCCAACTGCGGGCGACTGTGAATTTCGGCCTCCGGGGAACGCTTCTGCTGACGGTGCCATCATCCGTGCTCATGATGGTGCTCGCAACGCCCATCGTTCGGATGCTCTTCCAGCATGGGAAGTTCACCGCTGCGGACGCGCCATATGTGGGCTACACGCTGGTCTTCTACTCGATCGGGATTGCCGCATGGGCGGGGCAGGCGATAGTCACGCGAGGATTCTATGCTTTGCAGGACACGGTGGTGCCGGTGGTTACCGGAACCCTGGTGACATTCATCTTTGTGCCGATGAACTGGCTATTGATGAAGCCGCTGGGGTGCGGCGGATTGGCACTGGCAACATCGGTGGCGGCGATACTGCACGTGCTGGCGCTGACGGAAATCCTGAGGCGGCGGCTCGGCGGAATCAACGGCGGACTGATCGTCAAGTCCTTCGGGAAAGTGGTTTTTTCGTCGCTGGCGGCTGGCGCTGTGGCATGGGTTGTGTTTCGCCTGGTGGGGCAGTATATTGATGTAAACCGTTCGCTGGGTGCACTGATCGGCGTCGTAGTGGCGGGTACGCCGGCGGTGCTGGTATACGTGGGCATGGTAGCGCTGCTGAAGGTAGACGAGGCTGCGCAGATTTGGAAGCTTGTGACAAGCAGGTTCAGGCGGCCGCCGGTAGCGCCGGAAGCAGATCAGATCACTTAACCGCTGACGGATCACGCAATACGCATCACGATGCACGAGTAGGAGTACGAGAACGAGTACGAGTAGAAAGATATACCTTGATCATGCGGCGACGACGCCGGTTCTGCCGGAAGTGGCGGACGCGATGCGCCCGTACATGACGGATGCTTTCGGGAACCCGTCGAGCCTGCACTCATTCGGCCAGGAAGCCAGACGGGCGCTCGACGGCGCGCGGGACACAGTCGCCCGCATCCTGGACGCGGATGCCTCCGAGATATATTTCACCAGCGGCGGGACTGAGTCGGACAATATGGCCCTCATCGGGGTGACAGAGGCGCTCGCCGGCAAGGGTAACCAGATCATTACCACGGCCATCGAGCATCATGCCGTGCTCGAGACCTGCGAGTACCTGGAAACGCGCGGCGTTGAGGTAATCTGCCTACCGGTGGACGAATACGGGCTGGTGGATCCTGCCGATGTCGAGAAAGCAATCACCGACAAGACGATTCTCGTGTCCGTCATGCACGCGAACAACGAGATCGGGACAATCGAGCCAATAGCCGAGAGTTCCAAGATAACCTATGAGCGTGGAATCGCGTTTCACACCGATGCCGTGCAGACGGTCGGGCACATTCCGGTCAATGTGGACAAGCTCGGCGTGGACCTGCTCTCCCTGGCGGCGCACAAGTTCTACGGGCCGAAAGGCGTCGGGGCGCTGTACGTCCGCCGGGGGACTAAGATTTCGCCGATCATCCACGGAGGCGCGCAGGAGCGAAAGCGCCGTGCGGGCACCGAGAACATTCCCGGCATAGTCGGGCTTGCGAAGGCCCTCCAAATCTCCCAGGAGGACATCGAGGAACGCGCACGCGAGGAGACAGAACTTCGCGATTACCTGATCCGCGAGCTGACCGCCCGCATCCCCGATATCCGGCTGAATGGACATCCCACGAAGAGGCTGCCGAATAACGTCAACATCGTCATCGAGTACGTAGAAGGGGAGTCAACGCTGCTGATGCTCGATGCGGTGGGCGTTGCGGCATCCACCGGCTCGGCGTGCAGCGCGGGGGCAATCGAGCCATCGCACGTGCTCAAGGCGATCGGGCTGCCGCTCCAGGTCGCGCAAAGCTCCATCCGCTTCTCCCTCGGCCGCAGCACGACGAAGGAAGACCTCGACTACGTGCTCGAGCAGCTCCCGCCGATCATCGCCCGCCTGCGCGCACTGTCTCCGCTTGCTCGGTGACTCTCTTGGAACACAGAAACACAGAAGACCACAGAGAGCAGGAAGGAAATGTGTAGCGGCTGTGCATTCCGGCGCGGCGGACCGGCCATAGCCGGAAGGGGGGCTGGATTGGAAATCCAGCCCCAACGTGTAAGGCCTGATAACTGCTAACCGCCGTCCGCCTCAGGCGGACTACCCCACCATCACCGATGCGATGCCGTGGGCCGGGACTTTGACCGTCAGCACGTCGCCGAGCATCTTCGCATGCGCCTTCTGGAGCGGCCGCTCGAGGAGATCAACCTGCTTCGCCGGAGTGCCCGGCTTCACGAGGTCGGTGATCCTCACCTGCGCCTCGGTCTCCTTCCCCGCCATCTCGACGAGCCGGATGATCAGGGCGCCGTCGGACTCGGCTTTCTTGATCGCGGAGACAAACACGTTCGGCGTGAGCACCTCGACGTAGCTCTTCTCGGGCGGAAGCTCTCCCTTCTGCACAGTGGCGCTCGCAACCGCCAGCGGCGAGTTGAATGACTCGCCTGCGCGGGTCGCAGCGACCACATCGCAAACCCCCTTGTGCGGGATTATGCCGAACCCGATCTCGTGGTCCCTGATCTCCGGGAGCGGATCAGGGTCGTAGCTCGACCTTATGAGCGTGAGCCGGAGAGTGTCGTCCACGCACGAATGGCCGTATTTCGAGTCGTTCACGAGCGTGATTCCGTGCTTGCCCTTGGCCGTGTCGCCCGAGAGATCGGCCCACTTCAAGGCGGGCACCTCCTGCTCCGACTGCTCTCGGACCTGGCTGCCGAATGGAATCTCGTAGGTCGGGACGCCGTTCTTCACGCCGGCCGGGAACGCCACTTTGAGCATCAGGACGCCGGTCTCCGGAGTTCCGCGCTCAACCCAGCGGGTATTGAGCTTGAAATCCAGCATCCTCGACCCGGAGTTCAAGCCGATCTCCAGGGATATAGTCGAGTCGCGGTACTTGCGATTTACCCTCAGGGCCACGCGGTTCGGACCTTGCTGAATGACCTGGATGTCACCGCCGCTGGTGAGCTGTGCGGATTCCGGCGTCTGGCCGATGATCCACGCGGTCATGCCGTGATGGCTCTCCTGATACACCTCCAGGAGGCCGAAGAGCTTGCCTTCAGGCACACAGTCCCAGCCGGTTTCCTTGTCAATCAAGTGCTTTATCGCGCCGGACGGAAAGTCTATCTCGACCTTGAGGTACTCGTTTTCCATGATCCTCGGGCCGTTCGGATTCGGGAAGCAAATGCCGTATATGTTGCTGATCATCCGGCCGATCTCCGCGCCTTGCGCATGTACCGGTCCGGGTGCATTGTCTATCGCGTAGACCTTGTAACCCACGGCGGGGACGCTCTCAGCCTTGAATGCGACTGTGGCGAAATCGTGGTCCCAGTACTTGCCTCTCGCAACCACCTGAGCCTTGATCTCCTTGCCGTTCGAGTCCCGCGCGATAACCCGGTCGTCCAAGACCTGCTTGTTCCAGACCTTTGCGTAGACTACCTCTGATCTGGGCCAAGGCTTCTGGTTGTATACCAGAATCGGCTCGGCATCCGGTGCGCCGGCGTTATAGGCAGCCACGCCGCCGGGAACGCCGGGATCGCCTGCGCCTGCACCGAGTCCGTCTCCCAGGCCGGAGCCGATCGCGCTCGGTCTGGTAAGAGCCGCGCTCGCGGTATTGACCTTCGCCGCGAGGCCCCTGAGCGCCCGCGTGCGAATCGAATCGGTCGTCGCCTGAATCTCCTGGAACAAGCCCTGCGCGTATTCGTAGGTCGCCTTGACCCCTGAGCCGGGAAAGATGTCGTGGAAGTGATTGAAAAGCGTCCACCGCCAGGCCCTGCGGAGAAGATCGCCCGGATAATCCATGCCGACTGCGGCGCCTGCGATCACCGCGAGCGCTTCAGCCTCCGGGAGCGCGATCTCGCTCACACGGTTGGCGTACTTGATATTGCTCTGCGAAGTGTAGCAGCCCTCGAATATGAAATTGAGGTCCTTGTCCACGACAGGCAGGTCCGGATTCGCTTCCTCGACAGCGGAGAAGAAGGCGTCCGTGGTGCTCAGCTTCAGCACTGGAAATGTCGGCCATGTCGCAATTTCGGAGGCCAGTCGGAGGTCGCGCCTGGTGGGACCGCCGCCGTGGTCGCCCACGCCGTACATGCACAGGAAATCCTTCAGGCCCGTCTGCTTTGCGAATTGTATCATGCCCTCGACGATTTCAGGGTAAATAGGCCCATTGTATCCATGGCGGTCCTTGTCGTTGAACGCCAGAACCTCGCGTCCCTCCGGAGACCTCCACTTATAGAGCCACGGGTCCGGGCCGGTGCGCACGTGATAGTAGCGGCTCACTCCGCCGCGAGTCAGGATTGATGGAAGCGTATGCGCATGGCCGAAGGTATCCGGGGACCAGTCCATCTTCACGTCCTCGGGTTCGAGACCCATGCACTCCTTGAAATACTGCCGCGTATAGAGAAGATGACGGCAGAGGGACTCGCCCGAAACCATGTTCTTGTCGCCTTCGACCCACATACTCGCGGTGACTTCCCATCTCCCCTCTTTCACACGCCGCTTGATCGCCTCGAATATCTCCGGGTGATACTTCTGCATCGCGATATATGTGGACGCCTGGCTCTGCGAGAAATGGAAATCGGGAAACTCGTCCATCAGCTTGTCAACGGTTGCGAACGTGTCGCGGCTGACGCCGACCGTCTCCGGCCACGACCACATCCAGTTCATGTCTATGTGGGCATGGCCGCAGCAGTGGATTGTGTACTCCTTTGCGACCTGGCCGATGGGAGACATGATCTCCTCCGCTTCGGCGACTACGGCCGCGAGGTCAACCGCTCCCCCGGCGGAAAGCCTGTCCTGCACGAGCTTTGCCGCCCTCAGCACCAGCTTCTCCCAATGCGCCTTTTGCTCCGGGTACAGCTCGACAAACCTCTGGGCGAAGTTGATCTCCGACCGAATCCGGCGCACGAGCGCCGCCGCACCTGCTTCTGACTGAGCGATGTTCTGGAAGACCGCCTCCAACAATTCCGCTAACTTCATCTCCTCGAACCCTTCTGATGTGTGATTTGGCGATTGCCAGAGTTAGTTTTGCGTTCCTGCAGCCATATTCCTCCGCCTTCGTAATTGTACGGTCACTCGCAGCATCCCCGGGCAATGAAAGGCCGTGCACTGGGACCGGCCAGTAGAAATACTGGATTCTATGGGGACTGTTGACAGAGTTGCATATCGGCTATAGAATGAAATGAAGGCTTGGCAAAGCATGCCTTGCCTTGTCTATTGGTTTTTGTTGCGCCGATCCACGCGCATCACTGGAGTTCGAACCCGGTATTGGGAGGCAACGAGAATGAAAAGGGCTTTTTGCACCTGTCTTGCCGCCTTTGTAATGCTGGTGATGCTCTCCCCAGCCGGGAATGCCAGGCCGCTGTATAGGATCGAGGAACTGGAGTTCGCGTTCCCGTCCGGGGGCCCAGATATGAACGACCTGGGCCAGATTGCATTCAGCGACGGGGGCAACCTATACCTCTGGCTGCCGGAGCCGGCTTACAGTCTCCCCGCAGGCCTGAACTTCCTTCAGGGGCCGCTGCCCGGAGACTGGCAACCCAAGGCCAGGGCTGTGAACAACAAAGGCCAGGTGGTGGGAGAACTGTTCCTGGGCGGCACCATACGCCCATTCCCGGGCGCCGACACTTTCCTGTGGCTCCCGGAACCTGCATACGGAATGGATGCGGGGATGCACAGCCTGGCACTGTTCTGGACAGGCGACGTAAACGATACGGGCCAAGTTGCGGGAGGGTGTTGCGGCCCGACCGGTACTTGGCAGGCCGCTGTCTGGCTGCCCGAGCCAGCATATGGACTGGCGAAAGGCCTGCACTACCTATCGGCGGATCGTTTTAGCAGCGCGTCTGGTATCAACAATAGGGGACAGGCGATAGGGTCTGACCTGAATGGCGTGTTTCTCTGGCTGCCGGAGCCGGCTTACGGTCTCCCTGGGGGTCTCCACACGATCGCACAGGCCGAACCCGACTCTTCGTGCCAGCCTCGTAAGGTCAACGATGCGGGCGAAGTAGCCGGGTATCGCGCGGTGTGGGATATGGATGCGCAAACGTGCAGAGTCAGCCCGTTCCTGTGGCTCCCCAAGGCGACGCACGGCCTCCCAGAGGGCTTCAACCTGCTCGACGTCTCCCTGCAGGGATCCGAAGGAAACCTTGGTGTGAGGGCATCGGTCTCTATCAACAATGCCGGGCGGATGGCCGGTACTCTTTCGGCATACCCCGGCATTCCGCCTATCGTGGTACCGGAACCGATCGTGGGGTCCCAGGGATACCAATGGGTGGTTGACAAGCTCAGCTTCATCTGGGAACAAGGCACTGCCTGGAACCCGCTTGAGGTACTGGACTCCACCGGAGAAGGCTGGACGGACGTATACCCGGAAGTCATCAACAACCACGGGCAGATCATAGGTCGGGGTACGCACGACGGCAGGTACTGCACCTTCCTGCTGACGCCGGTGCTGACCGCCATAGACATCAAGCCCGGAGACCCGGATAACTGCATTAACCTCCGCAGCAAGGGCGTGACCCCAGTTGCCATCCTGACCACCGAGGATGGTGACGCCAGCGACGTTGAGGTCAGCACCGTCAGATTCGCGGGTGCCGCGCCGGTCCGCTGGAGCATGAAAGACGTGAACCACGACCGCGACATGGACCTAGTCTGCTTGTTCAGGACCCAAGATCTCTCACTGGATGCGTCCTCCACCACAGCCACGCTCACCGGCAGGTTGAACAACCGGAACTACATAGACGCCGTGGACAGTGTGAGAGTTCTCGCTCCTTAGGGGCCCCGGCGGGATTCGCTACACAAGGATTAGCCGGAGAGGGTCCCCGTCGGGCGGACCCTCTCTTCGTTCACAGTTCGTTCTAGGGCCTGGGAAGCGCCTGCACCGTATACGGCCGCATCATCTCATTATCCTCGTGGTCCAGGATGTGACAGTGCCACACATATCCGGGCCCGATGCTCGGGTCGAACGGATACATCGGATTGCTCGTGGCAGTCGCGTTCTGAGGCGAGAATCTGACGACGATGCGGGTTACCTCGCCCGGATTCATCCGGACTGTGTCCTTCCAGCCTATCTCGTTGGGATCCGGGCCGACGGTCGTGCCCTGCACGTAGGGCGTAACGTCCGGATTCCCGCCGAGAACGGAATCCACACCCAGCGTGCCATACAACAGTGGAGGTCCAGCCTCGGGCACGTAGGCACCGGCGGCGAAAGCGGCGTTATACGCCCTCCAATACCGGTTGACGTTGAATTTCTGACGGCTGAGAAGCTGGAACTGCACGACGTGCAGATGGATTGGATGCGTGTCCGCAGTCAGGTTGATAATCTCCCAGACCTCGGTGGATCCCTCAGCCGGCGTCTCCGTGATGCCCGGAGGAGGGAAACCAGACATGGTACCGTCCCATTTGGTGTTGTTGAGTAGTACCACGAGCGGGCCGCCCATGCCCATGACTTCATTGAGAGTCAGTCGCCTGAGAGGAGAAGATGGGGTAGGCGGCAAGGTCGGAGTCAACGGCTCGATCGGATTGTTCGCTCGCAATGTCGGAGTCGGCACAACGGCCGGGTTGAAACTGTTGTCCATTCCGACAAGCGGCAGGTTTACCCGGAACTGCATGACCTGGCCTGTCGTACGCCGATCCGCCGGAACACCCCTAGGGAAGGGCGTACCTGGCGTCGTTGGTGAGGAGGATATTCGTACCTGTCGGAATGCCTCCAAAATCAACGATGACGTCCGCGCGTTCTCCCAGCGCGAGAAGCAGCGGGCTGACCATCACCGGCTTGTCCACCAGGCCGCCGTCGGTTCCGATCTGCCAGAACGGCATTCTGTTGCCGAAGCTCAAGTTATAGAACCGCGCATTCGAACCATTCAGCAACCGGAACCGATACCTTCTCGGCTCCACGTTGAGATACGGCCATATCTTGCCATTCACCACAATAGTATCCCCGAAGAACTCCGGGATCCAGAAGGGATGAACCATTGGATTGATGCCGGCGCTTGGAAACAGAAGCTGGCCGTTGATGTCGAACATCCGGTCCTGGATCACGATCTCCCTTTCGTAGTCTCCGCTGGGGAGGTTGGCGGGTTCGTTTGAGGAGTCCCTGAGGAGATAGAAGGCCGCCAATCCGCCATAGACGTTCAGGCGTGTGGCGCCAAGGGCGTGATCGTGGTACCAGAGCGTGGTGGCTTCCTGCGCGTTGGGGTAGTCATAGATTTTCCACTGCCCGGGTAGGAACCAATCCTCTGGATGACCGTCGCTGTCCGACCTAACCTCCCCGCCATGCAAATGCGTCACCGTAGGCACCGGACCCATGTACGGAAGAAACCGCAGCGGATCGTCCATCGGGAGACCCAGCGGATTCGCCCAGTGAAGAGTCTGATCCACCGGCAGGAAGAACTGCAGGATCGGGTCAACAAGGCCGTTTACCCACTTGACCTTGGTTGGCGTGCCCCTCTGTGACTCAATAGTAGGGCCGGGATAACTCCCACTGTAGCCCCACACAATCGTCGGCGGTAGCTGTGTGTGGAGCTTCTGCGAGAACTCCGTCATGGCAATCTCGTAGTAATCGTACCCAGGATATGTGGTCGCATCGGGCATCAACACAGCCGGATCCGGCAGCGGATCCAGATACTTCGTGAGAGTCGCGGAGTTGAGCGGTACCTGCTGTGCAAACGACGAGGTAGCCGCACACGCTAACACAACGGCAACCGCAGCTAGGTACAAGAGAATTGCTTCTAGCCTTAGCGCAAAGCCTTTTCGATCACGTCTTTCCATGATGTTGCTCCTTTAGCATTTGAAAGATTCAGCGCATGCTGAGGGTCAGTTCCCGGCATGGTCTTGCTTTACTCAACTAATTCACCCTCGCTATGGACATCACCCCCCCTTCGCTAGGAAGCCTTCGCTGACCCCAGTAGACACAAGCCGGGTACTTTGTCCCCTGCGCCTCAGGGCTGTAAAACCTCCTAACGCAAGGTTTTTCGGTGGAGGATTAAACCCGAGCTTGGACATTAGATGTTCTCTCCCGCTCTCCCATTCCCCCAGTCTCCCCGTCACCTTGTCCCCGGTCTCCCGTGGCCGTTGACACTCACACGAGGGAGGGATTATAATCTCAGCGAGCCGGCGCTGGATGCCGTTCCGCTCGCCGGCAGCTCGATCTCACCGGGAGGAATGAACCGTGCAGGAACCAATTGTGAAATACTTCCACGTAGGTTTGATACATCCCATGGCCTACCCCAGCGTCATGAAAGGCGAAGGCCCTGTGCTGGAGACGCTGAAGAAGATACTGGAGGATGAGTACTTCGGCGCCGTCGAAGTCACGTGGATACAGGATCCGAAGGTCCGCGCAATGGCCGCTGAGATGCTCAGGTGCGCCCACGTAGATGTCATCTTCGCCGGCCAACCGCCACTGCTCACCCAGAAGCTCGACCTGAACTCTGCGGATGAATCCGCTCGCCAGATGGCCATTGACCAGTGCAAGAAGTCAGTAGATCAGGCATACGAGCTGGGCGCAAGCATCCTGGCCCTGCTCAGCGGACCTGACCCGGCTGACGGGAACAGAAGAGCAGCCACCGACAGGCTCGCGGACTCCCTCTGCCAAATCTGCACATACGCAAAGGTCAAAGCAGACGGGAAGCCCATCACCATCTCCCTCGAGACTTTCGACCGCACGATTGACAAGAAGTGCCTGATCGGGCCTACGGACGAGGCGATCGAGCTTGCCAGCAGCGTGAAGGCCGAGTGCGCGAACTTCGGACTCACCGTTGACCTCAGCCACCAGCCTCTACTGAGCGAATCCATCAACCACATGGTCGTGAAGGCGAGTGAGTACCTGGTCCACGTGCATATCGGCAACTGCGTGATGAGCGACACCTCGCATGCCGCATACGGCGACGCGCACCCAGCGTTCGGCTGCCTGTGTGGAGAAAACGATGTGGACGAGGTAGCCGAGTTTCTGCGCTGTCTAATGGATGTCGGCTTCTTCAAGAAGGAAGTGCCCACCTCGATGCCGGTCGTGAGCTTCGAAGTGAAGCCGCTGCCTGGCGAGGATTCGGAAGTAGTCGTGGCCGGCGCGAAGCGCGTGTTGAACGAAGCCTGGGCGAAGGTGTGAAGGCAAGACTGCAGACTGGAGCGGGGAATGCGATAACGTCGAACGTCCATTCCGCCGCGGCGGACAACCTGAAACCTGAAACTTGAAACCTCGGATAGCACCTGTTACGATGAGCCGTACACAACATCGCGCATACAGCCTGCTACTGAAAGCCAAAGCCCGGCCGGAGGGTTACACGAAGATCCTCGGCCGCGGCGAGATGGGCCTGAAGCACCTGGAGTTCGGGCTGCTCTCTCTATCCTCCGGTGAATGGTCCGGCCGGACGGGCAAGTGCGAGTGCGGTTTGGACATTCACTCAGGCATTCTGTCGCTGGAGATCGGTTCCCCTGCCGGAGATCGCCGGCACGAGCGGCTCGGCAGCCGCAAGAACGCCTTCGACGGGCTTCCGACCTCGGCCTATCTGCCTCCAGGCTCCTCCTACCGCATCAGCGTCGTAGAAGGCCCGGTGGAGATAGCCGTGTTCTCGGCCGCCGCGCATGAGTTCAAAGCTGAACCGGCGGTTGTGCATCCTGAGGAGACACTAAAGACGTCCATCGGCAAGGGAAACTGGTCCAGCGATTCATACATATGCATCGGCGACAACGTTCCCGCAGCCAACCTGCTAATCGGCGAGACGGTGATTCCCCCGGGCAACTGGTCGGGCTTAGCTCCGCACAAGCACGATGCCTTCATCCCGCCGAGCGAACTAGTGCTGGAGGAAATCCAGTACTTCCAGACGAACCGCGATCAGGCGTATGGGATCATCCGGCTCTACACGCAGCCGAACGACCCCGCTCCGATGAACGAAGTCTATGTCGTGGAGAACGGCGATACAATAGTGATTCCCAGGGGCTACCACCTGGCAGCCGCAGCTCCAGGTTACACGCTCCACTATACCTGGGCGCTCGCAGGCGAGATTCGCAAATACGGCGCCTGGACTTTCGACCCCCGCCATGCGTCCCTGAGCGCGAGAATTTAGGCCGCCACTCAAGCGATTTCCCGTCCTCACAAGAAGTAGAGCCAACCGATTCTCATCGGTTGGCTCTTTCGCTGCGCACGGAATAGGCGAATCGCGCCTACGGCTCTTTCGCTTCCATGATGAGGGCGAGATTATCCTTGTACGTCCTAACCCAATAGCCGTGCCATGCGACCAGGCTGTCGCACATCGGACAGTCATCGGGCAGCCCGATAGTTACCATGCCCTGGCTGAGGCTGTCGAACGAGTACGCGTTAGAACTCATCCAGTGCGCACGATACTGAGAGGCATCAAGCAGGGTCTTCGTCTCTATACCGTCGGTCACGCTCACGCTTTGCCAAGGATATGCCTCCCCCACGTAGAAGGGCTCTCCCGGCTCCTGATCGGGAGACGGATAGCTGTACGGATGGCCTATGAGCGTCCAGCCGGCGCGAGGCAGGCTTATCCACATATCCGTGCTGTCCTGATCCGTGATGCCGGCAAACGAGACCGTGGTCGGGTCTCCCCGTTTCAGCTTGATCCAATAGCCGCTGCCCGGGAGAAGGTCGCCGAAGTCGTCAGCAAACGGCCGCGTGAAGAAGATGAGTTCCTGCGCACACGCATCCCACCTCACCATAGCGCCCGTCCTCAGGCCTGGGTCGCTGCCAAGTTCATCGAAGACGCCGGCGGGCGCCGGCTCAGTTGGAAATGCAGGCAGCGCGAAGAGATTCCAGCCCGAGCTGAAGGCGCCCGGCGGCGACGTGACGGTTGGCGCCGCGAAGCAGACCGAGCACGCGATTTGAGCCGCGATCAGCGCACCCAGAATCGTTAGCACAAATCTCCTCATCTGTGTCACCTCTAGTACTATAACACGTTGGCTGGCAGGTGTCAAGCTGCAAGTTACGACTGGCTAACTTGGGCCGCAGGCCTCCGGTTGATTGGCGTCCCCTCGCTGCGCGAGGCGAAGAAGGAATTACCGCGGCATCAGCAAATCAACCTATCGAGTCACCGTGCAGGAATGTGACGACGGGAGGCATACCGCATTGGCGCAGAAACGATTCTCCGCCAGGATTTACGGCCGCGTACAGGGCGTCGGTTTCAGATTCTTCGCCAGGGAAGTTGCCGACGAGCTTGGAGTGGTCGGGTATGTGCGCAATATCGCGGACGGCGGCGTAGAGGTAGTCGCTGAGGGAGATGAGACCCTTCTGGAAGAATTCGTGGATTTGCTTAAGGCGGGGCCCCGATCAGCCTATGTGAGCCGCGTTGAACTCTCATGGGGACCGCCAACCGGGGCTTACGACAGATTCCATGTCAAGCTCTGAAGCCACGGCCGCCGGGCAATCTCCGCGCAGCGTGACTGATTGTGGTTTCCCGGTCGCTCGTGAGCCCCTCGCTGGAAGCATGGTGGGCCCACCCGGATTCGAACCAGGGACCAACCGGTTATGAGCCGGTCGCTCTACCGCTGAGCTATGGGCCCGCGAGGCAGATCGCGCAGACCCGGCGCCGGTCCACGCTACCTAAGTATACCAAGAGGGGTGCGTGCAGTCAAGCAGTTTTAGGCGGGTCTCGTCTTCGGGGACGGGCATTGTCCCGCGGGAAATTAACGGTGCCGCTCCCGCGCGCGGAGTTCAGCTTGCCGGGCATTGATGCGCATAAGCGGCGAGCAAGCGAGCAATCTAAGTTTCGTTTCAGGGGGCTGCGGGTACAGCAATCACGCAGGCCGCCTGCGGCCGAAAGGAGTCCGATCCATGGAGACGTCGGTGCTTCTGATCGCGATATTCACGGGCGTAATCGCTCTCAGCAGCGTCGCGCTGCTCGGCGCGCTCGCATACCTCGCCGTATTCGCAAAGAAGCTGATAGACACATCCGTGAAGCCTGCCATGGCGAGCGTGAACTCCTTGGTGGACAAGGTGGAGGATAGCACGGAGCGGATAATGGATGTCAGCGAGGATACCGTGCGCAAGGTATCGGGCGCTGTGAAAGCAACCACTCATGTGGTTCAAGATAGTGTCACGTCGCCGCTGATCAGCTTTTCGAGCCTGCTGGCTGGTATCTCGAAAGCGATGGAAGCCTGGCGGCGTGCATCGGCAAAGTCGTGAAAGGGGGATGTGCTGGTGGGTAGAGGAGGAAAGTTCTGGTTAGGGATGATACTCGGCGCCGCTGTAGGTGCAGCTGCCGCGCTGCTATATGCCCCAAAGCCGGGAGAAGAGATGAGGCGCGATGTAAAGACAAGGGCCAAAGAGGCCGGCAGGAAAGCCGGGGAGTCCTGGAGCGGCGTAAAGGAGAGCACATCGTCGGTGGCGCGCACTGCTCGGGAGCGCGCCCAGAAGGCGGCAGCGAAAGGCCAGGAAATGGCGCAGACTTACAGGGGTCGCCTGCGTGAAGCGGCCCATGCCGGACGCGAGGCCGCAGAGGAAAAACGAAAAGAACTGGAGGAAGAGCGCAAGGCAGCCGAGGAGGCTTAGGCTTTTCGGAGTCTCAAGACGGCCGGCGGTCCGGGGTTTCAAGTTCCAGGTTTCAGGTTCCAGGCTTCAGGTTCCAAATTGAGGCTTCTCGGCGCGGTGGTTTTCGCGCGCTCCGATCTCCGCCAGGACGCGCAGCAGCAGCGCGAGATCATTGCTAGCAATGGCATCCACGCCCATCTCGACCACAGAGCGGATATCCTCCTCGTTGTTAACGGTCCAGGCCATCAGGCGCAGGTTGGCAGCGTGTGTAGCTCTGACAAGAGCGGGCGTAATCGCGGTGTGGTTCACTCCGAACATCCAGCCGTTGACGCTCGCCGCCTCGTCCGCAACGCGGACTGACTCATCCTCATCGGCATTCCGAGGCAGGCACGCAAGCGGTATGAAGGGAAATCGGGTATCCAGTTCGGGCATCCTTACGCCGATCCGGTAATGGAACGAGGCAACGAGAACCTCATCGTCCATGCCGCGGGCCTCGGCTGCGGATACAACCTCATCTTCCAGCCCCTCCTCTTTTACCTCAACAATCAACTTCGACCTGCCCCGGGGCAGGTCGAGGACTTCCTCCAAAGTGGGTATGCGTTCGCCGGCGAACTCCGCGCTGAACCAGGAGCCGGCATCGAGCTCCCGGAGCTCCGCAAGCGACATGTCGGCTACGGCCCCTCTGCCGTTTGTAGTCCGGTCCACTGTCGGGTCGTGAATGACGACCAAGCGCCCGTCTCCGCTGCGTCTGACGTCGCACTCCACCATGTCCGCGCACAGCTCGATCGCCTTCCTGAAGGCAGCGAGCGTATTCTCCGGCGCAACGGATGAAAATCCCCTATGGGCGACGGCCGAAACCGATTGCACCTTCTTCATCCCCTCACTACGTGCATTATACCCCTGAAGCAAGCTATGCCAACGTGTGTCGCGCACAGGCTCGAAAAAGAAAAGAAGCGGCTAACAGCAAGCTCAGCAGGAATTCTCTGCGTAATCGCCGAATTGCGCGATTAGTGTACTTAACCATAAGTGGGGTTGATTTGCAACTCCGTGCAATAGCAGGAACAAGGCCACCGATATCAGGCCGTGTGGAAAGGGGATGACTTCGCATAAGAAATAACGAACGTTCTACTACTTAGACGCATGAAGTCTACAAGAGGAGGTGCTTTTCGTGATACGGATTTCGAGACTAGTAATTATGGCCCTGGCGTTGTCACTGGTTGCGGGCTCTGCGTTTGCCGCGGATATTGTCACGGTGCCCACTGCCAACCAGTTGAAGTTAGGGCAGGTAGACGTTGCCAACTATTATATTGGGTTGGATATGCCTCCGGGTGCCCCCGAGAGCGTGCAGGTGCAGACGTTCTATCTCGGCTTGACCGATCAGTTGGAAATAGACTTGCATCGCTATGACATAGACATTCTGGGCGATGCAACCATTATCAACGCCTCAATGGCATTGATGCGTGAGACGTTGACCACGCCGGACGTGGTCTTGGGTGCACGCAACATCGCGGGAACGGATGTCGGCGGGATACCGGACTCCGACAAGCGGTCGTGGTTTATTTGCGCAGCGAAAACCCTAAACCTGCCTGTTCAGGGACCGCCCGGGCTCCCGATCATACGGCTGCACGCCGGCCTTGGAACAAGGGACCATACACTGCTGGATGTGGACAGACACAAGGGCCTGTTCGGCGGCGTCCAGGTATTACTTACACAGCAGATTGGCTTGATAGCTCTTCACGACGGCGAGGATGTCATCACCGGCCTGACCTTCACACCGAAGGACACTGGCTTTACCCTCAAGGGCGGCACCTTCGGAGATCACTGGTGGATTGGTCTTAGCTGGGCCAAGTAGGCGCCGCTCCGGAGACGGCTTAGGCAAGTGCTTCAGAGTTTATGTGGAACCAGGCGGCGAAAGCGACGGCGCGAAATCAAGACAGCGTCTCGCCATCGCAGCGCAAGCGAGGTTCCAGCCAGAAGGAGGATTGCCGTCTCTGCAAATAAACTCCCGCCGAACAACAGCGCAGGCCATGCCGGGATCTGCAGCGTGAAAAATGGCCTGGTCCGGATGGGGTTTCTCGTGCACTCCAGGTGACAACTGACTTAGTTGGGCACATTTTCCGTGCCAGATTCTGAGCGGCCGATTTCACACCCAGGAACCGGCCGCTTATTCTCTTGCCATACCTGCCAGGCCCCTTTGACCCAGGAACTATGTATGTTCTTCGGCAATGGTGGGTAAGCATGCTTAAGGTAACCAGCGTTAGAATCTGGTTTAGCATGCAGACTGGAGAACGCGTGCGATGTCCATATACGCGATATCCGATCTCCACCTCTCTTTCGCCAACCCGAAGCCCATGGATATCTTCGGCCCCGCCTGGGCAGACTATGCGGAGAAGCTGCGGGAGAACTGGGACGCGGTGGTCACCGATGCCGATATCGTCCTGCTCCCCGGCGACCTATCATGGGCGATGCGCCTATCGGAGGCGACGCCGGATTTCGACTTCGTGGCGGAGCGTCCGGGCTGGAAAGTCCTCATCCGCGGCAATCATGACTACTGGTGGCACAGGCAGGCGACATCGCGCATCCAGCGGATCGTAGACCGGAACATGACGTTCCTCCAGGGAACTTCGGTCGTGATGGGCGGCGCAGGGATCACGGGCACGCGTGGGTGGCGCGTGGATTGGGAAACGCGCGGCCACGACAGAGAGACTGGGAGAACAGGGGAATGGGAGAACGGGGGACAGGGATCGCCCTCACCCCGTCCTGCGGACACGCCTCTCCCAACTTTGGGAGAGGGGATGGAATCCGCAGTCCGCGATCCGCAATGGAACGACAGGGTTCTGCAGCGCGAACTGGCCTATCTGGAGAGGGGGCTGCAATCCATTCCGGAATCGGCAAGTCCTAAGATCGCCATGCTCCATTTCCCGCCGTTCGACGAGCGCCTCCAGCCGAATGAGTTCGCCCATCTGCTGGCCAAATACCCGGTTGATATCCTGGTATACGGACATGTTCACCTGGGCCTGGGCAGTTGGCTGGAAGGCATGGTCGAGGGAGTCCGATACTACATAGTCTCAGCGGACGTGGCCGAGTTTGCTCCCCAGCTCATCGTGCCGTGAGCGATTGAACTAGCTCGCCGGCTGTGCTATCATTCCAGTGCTCTGGGAATGTCCGCCAGTTACGCGTTCGCGAGTCCGGATTTCTCGGTTCACGCTTGCAGGCGCTGCAGTCTGCGACTTTGTGCAATGGCTCACTCGCACTCATTCGACCAAGTCGTATCCCGCCTACGCGATGAATTCGCCGGCGTGAGGCTTCTCGCGATGGGGCAGACCGTCTACTGGGACGAACCCATGAAGGCAGTTCTGCGCCGCCTTCTGGACGAGCGGCTCCCCGAAGCCAAGATGGTCATAGGCATCCACGACGCAGACTACTTCTCGAAGACGCCTTCGACGCTCGACGTTTCCCCAGGGTGGGCGATCGTTCCGCACAACGACGGCCGCAGCCGGGAGCTTTGGGTCGCTGCCGGGGAGATATCGGAGCTGTTCGGGAGCGAGACGATTCCGACGCGGGAGCTGCTCGCAAGCCGCGGAGTGCGGTTTGACAAAATTGCAAGGGATTTCCCGGGCGGGCGGGACTCCCTGACAGATATGGCCACTGAAGCCTGGGGTTGGCGAGGGCTTGTGCGGGCGGACTCGAACAGCGAGATATCGTGCGCGATACGTCTGAAAGATGTTCTGCCGCATGTAGTGGAGCTCCTGGAATGGGGCTTTAGCCATTCCCTACAAAGCCTCATCGAGCCTGGCGCCGCTCAGGTCCATCCAAGGGCCGACGAACTCGTTGCCCAGGTACGCGCCTATGCCGACTCGCACCCGGATGCCTCGATTACCGATATGTTCGGCGACTTCCTGGCTCGGTTCTACGCGCGGCTTCTCGGCTATCAGCCGGCAAACCTGGAAGCCACCGCGGCTTCCCGTCTGTTCACATTCAATAAGTCCACCGCCGGCCTGCCCAGGTTCAACCCGCTTCGACTCTTTCTCGATCAGCGCACCAGGGCAGCGTGCCAGGAAGCATACGATCTCGCCGTCCGAGGATCGGATACGTACGCGCTCGACAGATTCCCTTCCGGAGCCATACCCTTCGACCTGGTCGTTCCCGGCAGAAGCAGAGGAACGATATGCCTGCGGGACGGCAGAGTGGTGCTCGACCTGGAAGAGCCGATCTCGCTTCCGACCGATGTGCTACCGTCTACACCGGAAGAACTGGCCGATCTGGTGGAGCGCCACCTGGGGACCGAGACATCGCTCATCGGCAAAGCCCTCACCCTTGTGCCCATGATCGCGAGCGAGTTCGTCTTCGTCCTGCACGAGCAGGCATCCGCCTACGTGCCGCGCTGTAAGAACATGGCAGCCCTGATGAAAGAGCGAGGCGTCAGTCTGCAGCTCTATCCCATCCTGCGAATTGACTATCGCACCTGGGACTCGCTCTCCGCGTGCAACGCGGTTTTCCGGCTGCCCGGGCATCTAGGCGCGGCTTTCCGCCAGGGAGAGATCACTTCCACGGAGTTTGCGGATTCCTGGCGCTCTATCGTGAAGGAGCAGGAGGAACTGCTCGACCGAATTTCGTTGCTGCCCAACTTGGACGGCCTACTTGCCCTTCTCGCCGAGCAGCAGAGCGACCACTGGCGCGGCAGGATCGAGGCATATATGGAGGCCTACGCCACGATACGCAGGCTCAGCGAGCGCGCAGAGCCGCTGAAGGCGGAATCCATTCGCCTGAGGGATTTCAGCCACCAGATCAAGCAGGAGATTCAGCGCCTGGAGGTCGAGAAAGGCGAGCATTTCCGTCGAAACATCAAGCCGCTCAAAGACAAGGCAGCCCGTCTCGAAGTTGAGGGCAAGACCGCCAGCGCGGAGGCCGAAACGCTTATCGGGGAGCTTCGCGGGCACGAGCAGGCGCGATCTGAGATGGAACGCGAGATCGAGCGGAAGCAAGAAGAGGCCATGGCGGCCCACAACAGGAGCCTGGAGCTGAAACGCGCCGTCCGCGCTTTGGAGAAAGGCGAGGAGGCGCAGAAGGCCAGGGAGGCTTTACGGCTGATCGAGTACGAGGCCGAGCTTGCGCGGCTCTGGCTGGTGCGCGACGCGATCCTGGTCGCGCGTGGGCTGACTTACGCGAACCACAGACCCTCGGCCTGGTGGTTCATGCTGGTTGATCCTGAGCTGAAGTGGTTCAACCGGGTGGCAGAGACCGCCGAGTTCCGTTTTGAGGAGATTGACCCGGTTGCGAATAGCCCGCAGGGCGCTTGAACCATACCACCGATGAGAAACATTCCATTCACCAAAGTCGAAGCCGACGGGAACAACTTCGTCCTGATAGATGCGCTCAGGATGCCGGAGCTTGACTGGTCCGCTCAGGCTGTACGGATGTGCGCGCATCACTTCGGCGTTGGCGCAGACGGTCTGCTCGTGCTGCTCCCATCGCATGAAGCGGATTTCCGGCTGCGGATGTTCAACCCGGATGGAACCGAGGATGCGTGTGGAAACGGCCTCCGGTGCGCCGCCGTATACATCCGCAGCGTCGGCCTGAGCACGAAGCCGGAACTGGTCTTCGAGGCCAAGGACGGCCTGAGACACGTCGAGACCGTCCAGGGCGCTGGCAGATCCCCCATTGTGAAGGCGAACATGGGCCGCCCATCGCTTCGTTCGGCCGACATACCCGCGAATCTTGACGCGGATGAGGCGCTGGATTACCCGCTCGATGTCGGCGGGCAGGTATATCGCATGGCCGCCGTTCTGGTGGGCACTCCGCACGCGGTGATATGCGCGCCTCTGGAATCGTTCTGGACGACAATCCCGGCAGCCAGCCGCGCCATCGAGGTTCATCGGGCATTTCCGGAGAGAATCAACGTCACCTGGTGCTCGGTGGAATCGCCCGAATCCCTCCAAATTCGCACGTGGGAACGCGGGGTTGGGCCTACCCTGGGATGCGGCTCAGGGGCGTGTGCGGCTCTGGTGGCGGCGCACCTCCGAGGGCTGACCGGGACTCATGCCCGCGTAACCTCGCCCGGCGGAGCAATCGAGGTCAACTGGCCGGGTCGCGGCGAGATATTCATGTCCGGCCCGGCGAATGTCGTCTTCCACGGGAAATGGAGTAATGGAGTGTCGGGCCATCGGGGCCGATCACTACCCGAGCCTTGACAGTGAGGCTCGGGACGACTACAATTAGGGCGGTTTATCGCTGGGTTTGCGTATCAGCAGTGCTAGCGGCCAATCGGCCTTCGGGAGTTCCCCAAGATGTTCAGGCCTGAGATCAAGGTACTCGACTGCACCATCCGCGATGGCGGACTCATGAATGATTGGCAGTTCGACGATGACTTCGTGCGCGCCGTGTTCAGGGCGACAGCGGCGGCCGGCGTTGACTATATGGAGATCGGTTACAAGAGCTCCGAGGCAGCGTATTCGCGCGAAACCAACGGCCCGTGGAAGTTCTGCGACGAGGACGACATCAAGCGGATCATCGAGGACACGGAAACCGATATAAAGCTCTCGGCGATGTCCGATATCGGCCGGATCGAGCACGAGGACATCGGCCCGAAAAGCCAGAGCGTGCTGGATATGATCCGCGTCGCCTGCTATATCAAAGACGTGGATAAGGCTATTGATTTGGCTCACTACTGCCTGGATCAGGGCTATGAGGCCACCATCAATATCATGGCTATCTCCAAGGTTATCGAGCGCGACCTGGATGAGGCGCTGGACGACCTTGCGAAGAGCAATGTGCCGGTTATCTATCTGGTGGACAGTTACGGTACCCTGTACTCGGAGCAGGTGCAGTACCTGACACGAAAATACCTCTGGGCGCTGAAAGATAAGACAGTTGGCATTCACGCGCACAACAACCTGCAGTTGGCCTTTGCAAACACGATCGAGGCTATCATCTGCGGCGCGAACCGTTTGGATGCTACGATCTACGGTATCGGCCGCGGCGCCGGCAACTGCCCCCTCGAACTGCTGCTCTCATTCCTCAAGAATCCGAAGTTCGACCTGCGTCCCGTTCTTGACGTGATCCAGACGCATCTGCTGCCGATAAGGGATAAGATCGAATGGGGCTACTTCATCCCGTATATGGTCACCGGCATGCTGAACGAGCATCCTAGAAGTGCGATGAAAGCGATGGCGTCGGAGCAGCGTCACGAGTTCCGCGAGTTCTACGAAAAGATGGTGGACGGCACGCCGCTCGAATAAACGAGATGCGGTTTTAGAGAGGAGCAACGCACCGATGGATTACTTCTTCACGGAAGAGCAGCAGATGATGCGGGATGTCGCCCGCGAGATCGCCGACAAGAAGATCAGGCCGGCTACGGCTGAGTTCGATGAGTCGGGCGAGTTCCCCTGGGAGATCACGAAAGCCATCGCGGAGGCCGACCTCTTCCGTGTTTTCATCCCCGAAGAGTACGAGGGCATGGACATGGGCACGCCCATCATGAATATGTGCGTCGTCACCGAGGAGCTGTCGAAGGCATGCGGAGGCATCTCGCTGGGCTTCGCGGCAACCGGCCTCGGCGCCATGCCCATATTGATCGCAGGAAGCGACGAGCAGAAGAAGAAGTACCTGCCGAGGATCGCATCCGGGACGCTCGCTGCATTCGCGCTGACGGAGCCGAATGCAGGATCCGATGCCGGCGCAGTGGCGACCAGGGCGGTTCCGGACGGCGATGAGTACGTCATCAACGGCACGAAGCAGTGGATCACAAACGGCGGCGAGGCCGAAATCTACACGGTTTTCTGCGTCACGGATCCAGCGAGAGGCGCTCGCGGTGTCTCCACCATCATAGTCGAGAAGGAGACTCCCGGCTTCACGTTTGGCAAGAAGGAAAATAAGATGGGAATCCGGGCATCGGCCACCCGCGAGTTGATCTTCCAGGACTGCCGCGTTCCGAAGGAGAATCTGCTCGGGCGCGAAGGAACGGGCTTCTTCACCGCGATGAAGACTTTCGACATGTCGAGGCCCGGAGTGGCGGCCCAGGCCCTGGGAATCGCTCAGGGCGCGCTCGATCTGGCAGTCAAGTACTCCCGCGAGCGGCGCCAGTTCGGCCAGCCGATCTCCGCGTTCCAGGGGCTCCGCTTCATGCTCGCGGACATGGCGATGAAGGTTGAGGCCGCACGCGCCTTGATCTACTCGGTCGCGCGGTGGATTGATTCCAGCAAGGGCAAGCGGGCGACGATGTACTCCGCGATGGCGAAGTGCTTCGCGTCCGACGTAGCGATGGAGGTCACGACGAACGCGCTCCAGGTCTTCGGCGGCTACGGCTACATGAAGGAATACCCGATCGAGAAGTACATGCGGGACGCGAAGATCACCCAGATTTACGAGGGCACGAACCAAATCCAGCGCGACGAGATCGGCAAGGGCCTGATCGCGGCGGCAGCCGCTGGTGAGTAAATAACCACGGAGACACGGAGATTTTGAAATGGGAGGGCGAAGCTTCTGCTGAGCCGTCCCGGCTCCATCACTCCAGTACTCCGAATATTATCGAGGGGGTAATCAATGGCAAGGGTTTACAATTTCAACGCAGGGCCTGCCGCTCTGCCGCTTTCGGTTCTCGAAAAGGCGCAGTCGGAGCTGCTGGAGTTCGCCGGCAGCGGCATGTCGGTCATGGAGATGTCACATCGCTCCAAGGATTTCGCTGCGATCGTCGAGGGCGCTGAGGCGAACGTCCGCAGGCTGATGAACGTCTCCGACGACTACGCGGTTCTATTCCTTCAGGGCGGCGCGAGTCTGCAGTTCGCAATGATCCCGCTGAACCTCCGTAGGGAAAGTAAGACCGCCGACTATGTGGATACCGGGAGCTGGGCATCTAAGGCGGTCAAGGAAGGCAAAATCGGCGGGAGCATCAACGTCGCATGGTCGGGCAAAGAGGAAAACTACACGCGCATCCCGAAGCAAAGCGAGCTGAAGCTCACTCCGGGCGGGGAGTACATCCATATCTGCTCGAACGAGACCATTGGCGGGATTCGATTCTCTACCTTCCCGAAGACCGAGGCGCCGCTTATCGCGGACATGTCGAGCGAGATCATGTCCCGCGCGATAGACGTGAATCATTTCGGCCTGATCTACGCCGGAGCACAGAAGAACCTCGGCCCGTCGGGCCTGGCGCTTGTGATCATCCGAAAAGACCTGATGGACCGCTGCCCGGAGAGCGTGCCCATCTTCCTGCGCTATAAGACGCACGCGCAAGAGGGCAGCCTGTATAACACACCGAACACGTGGGGCATCTACGTCGTCAAGCTGGTGACGGAGTGGCTGGAGTCCCTGGGCGGCATTGCCGGAATGCAGAGGATCAACGAAAAGAAGGCGGCTACCCTCTACTCGGCGATTGACTCCAGCGATTTCTGGAGGTCGCCCGTGGAGAAGGAGAGCCGCTCGATCATGAACGTCGTCTGGCGGCTGCCCAGCGAGGAGCTGGAAGAGGCATTCGTGAGCGAGGCGAAGAAGGCGGAAATGGTCGGCCTGAAGGGTCACCGCTCCGTCGGCGGCATCCGCGCGAGCCTCTACAACGCAGTCGGCCAGGATGCAGTTGACGCCCTCGTTGCCTTTATGCAGGCCTTCGAGACAAAGAACGGGTAAAGTCAGCCATCAGCAAAAATGGAAAGTAGGGGAGGGCTTCCACGCCTTCCCTTTTCTTTTTAGTAAAACGAGCCCGCCAGGGGCGGGACCGCCGGGCTTTACTTGTTTATCGGTTCCTCGATTTATTCCCGAAAAAATACCTAAAAAGGGCTTGACAAGTGTATGGAAGTAGGATATTGTATTGATATCATCTTAATATCACAGAGGAGCGCCAAAAATGTCACGTGAAGTCGAGGTCAAGGCCATATCAGGTTGGCCGATGCTGTTCATTTTCCTGATTCTGTTAGCTGTGGTAGTTACCCTATTCGTCAATGCGGGCAGGAACGAGAGTGTCGGGCCGGTAATAAACGCTGCCGTGCTGCTTGTCATCACCATGATTATCTTTCCCGGCGGGTTTGTGGTCATTGAGCCGAATGGGAGCAGCGTACTGCTTCTGGCGGGGAAATATCGGGGTACCATCAAAGAAAGCGGTTTCAAGTGGGTGATCCCGTTCTACAGCAAGCGTCCGGTATCTCTACGTGTAAAGACTTTGAACGGCGAGAAGCTGAAGGTAAACGACCTGGCGGGTAATCCGGTTGAGATTGCGGCGATAGTGGTCTGGCGCGTGCGTGACACGTACAGCGCCAGCTTCGAAGTTGACAACTACGCGCAGTATGTCGCCATGCAGAGCGAGACCGCGGTGAGGCATCTGGCGTCGTTGTATCCGTATGACGCGGGCGAAGATTCCCTTTCGCTGCGCAGGAATGCGGAAGAAGTAAGCGCGGCTCTTCAGAAGGAGCTGCAGGAACGCCTCGACCGCGCAGGCGTGGAGGTCATGGAAGCGCGGCTTTCCCACTTGGCATACGCCCAGGAGATCGCAAGCGCCATGCTGCGAAAGCAGCAGGCGGCCGCGATCATCGCCGCGCGCCAGATAATTGTGGAAGGCGCGGTAGGGATGGTCGAGATGGCATTAGACCGCCTGGAGCAGTATAAGAAGCTCTCCCTTGATGAGGAGCGCAAGGCGGCCATGGTTTCCAACCTGCTGGTCGTGCTGTGCAGCGACCATGCGGCTCAGCCTGTGCTTAATACCGGAACGCTTTATTAGTAAGATGATGTAATGTGAAAAAAGCATTTCCTTTGCGAATCAGTACGGAGCTTTGGGGCGAGATTCAGCGTCTGGCGGCGGCGGACCTTAGGAGTGTGAATGCGGAAATCGAATTTCTCCTGAGGGAAGCCGTCGCCCGGCGGCGAGGCAGGCGGCCGGAGATGGAATCGGACTCTCGTCCTGATGAGAGATAGGGATGTCTTGGCCGTATACCGATCTGCTTTCCATCAACCAGAATTCAATATCACCGCATAATCATTTGACCAAACCGCACTTCGCACTGTAAAATGCAGTCTGGAACCCACAGGCGAGCGCTCGCCAATAATACCGGAGAACCTGACCAGTGAAGATCTGTGTTTGTATCAAGCAAGTCCCGGCGACGACGGAAGTCAAGTTCGACCCGGAGACCAATACCCTCATCCGAGAGGGAGTCGAGTCACAGATCAATCCCTTCGACCTCTATGCCCTGGAGGAAGCCGTGCGAGTGAAGGAGCGGCTTCAGGAGCAGGGCGGGGAAGCTACAATAACCGCCGTCTCGATGGGTCCTCCCCAGGCGGAGGAGGCATTGAGGGAGGCGATCTCCCTCGGCGCGGACGATGCCATCCTCCTCTCCGACCGTGCTTTCGCAGGT
>Ga0307379_10001095_pt1 | contig 43590 bp, 35 predicted proteins | sample UN2MG_FD_202237 | JGI IMG/M metagenome (GOLD analysis project Ga0307379, IMG submission 202237) | Soil microbial communities from Risofladan, Vaasa, Finland - UN-2 | ecosystem: Environmental > Terrestrial > Soil > Coastal area > Acid sulfate soil | place: Finland: Risofladan, Vaasa | collected...
CCGGTCATGTACTCATGGTTGTTTACGGCTTCTGGATTGTGTTTGTTGTGAGTGATAGCGGGGACTGGTTCGCCGAGGTCACCTATGGCTTGTCTCAGCGTGATGTATGGAAGCAGGGGGCTGCCTATTTCCATACCCTCGCCGTGCTCACCGCTTGGGAAGCACATTTTTAGATCGAGGTCGCTGCGTATACCGACGAGTATCACCCGTTCTCGGTCCTGGGGTGTTCCGAAATACTTGGTGTTCACGAGCTTCGAGGCTATTGTGTAACCAGACTCTCTGAACCTAGCTTCGATCGCCCCGAATGATTTGATGTGACGTGATGAGATGATTCCCTTCACGTTCTCTGCCAGGAAGAACAGGGGTTTTTTCGCTTCAAGCAGCCTGATGTACTCGAAGAACAATTGCCCCCTCTTGTCGTTGGCTCCCCTGCCTTCACCGGCGAGGCTCCATGATTGGCATGGCGGACCTCCGATGAAACCGTCTACGTCCGGGATGTCATCTGGCTGGATGTCGGCGATGGATCTCCTGTCGAGGTGGACGCACGGGTGGTTCAGCTCGTAGGTGCTCCATATCTTCTTGTCGTACTCGTTTGCCCATACGATGTGGAACCCGGCTTGCTGGAAGCCAAGGTCGAGCCCCCCACATCCAGCGAAAAGGGCGGCGACGTTCATGCTAGCACCCCCAATAGATGTGAGATGGTGGCGTTGTGGATAACCGTTTTCAGACCATTTGTGATGTTTTGGAGTGGCACATCAATGGTTTGGTAGGGTTCCATCCAGGAATCGTCGTCAATATTGGTGATGATGTCGATACTGTCTATCCGATGGGGGTGAGGGATAAAACCTGAGTTGAAAAGCTGCAAGACTCTCGTCATAGCTCTTTTGTGTATTATCGTTTGTATTTTCATCGTCTTTTTTTTGCCCTCATACAAAACCCGAATTGTCCTGGACGCTTAGATATCCACTCTATCCAGCTCTTGATCTTGTCGCTGGCAAGTATTTTCTCAATCGTATTATATTGTTTGGTTAGCTCTTTTACGGTGAATAGTTGATGGAGCATGTCTCCGCAGTCACAGCAGACGAGCACGGTCTCTTTGCCCTTTTTCGCCTTCGGCACGAGGTGGTGCTTCTCTTGGCAGTTCTTGGGGGTGTCCCTCTTACAAATGGGGCATTGGATATTATTCGAGTCTTCCATTGCAGCTAATGTATAATAGTGGTGTTTCATAATCAAGGAGAAAAACAGGATGTCATCGGAATTCTCAACTAAAGACCCCTTCGACGTTGGTAGGTGTGACGGATTCACGAGTAATGATAGACCGGAGCCTCCAGAGGAGGGTTATGATAACGTCTCTAAGGAAGACGAAGGGCAGTGGCTCGATGTGTTTGATGTACCGTCTTCCCCGCCGCCGAAAATCCCGCCGAAGAAAATCCCACCACCGAAGAGGCGTCGCAGGCGCCGGGCATGAAGGATACGAGCTTCCTTCCAGTGAATAACTTGGAAGGAGGACGTCAATGGATTCATCGAGCGATCAAGTCAGTCGAGCTCAGCATCCGGTTGACCTTTGGATACTCTCCATGCCAGACGACCCGTATGCACCATGTCCATGCGGATGTGGTATGAAGTGGAGGTTTGCCGTGCAAGATGGCATCGAAAAACATGAGGAGAAGTTCCTTAAGGATCATGGATTCCAGGGGTTGAAAGGGAGCTCTCATAAGCCCCGAAACTGGTATCGCATCGCCGAAAGCACCCACACGATCCAACAGGAAACGGCCGGGGGCGAGACGTGGGTTGTGGAGACAAGGAAGGGTCTTGACTCCGACGGCTTTATCCAGTGGTTTGTTGTCTTGAACGGTAGCAAGAGTGGAGTCCATAAGCCGGAGTTGTACGACGATGGAAGCATGGATGTTGATAACAGCTTACCCGAGGGCATCAAGAGGAAGGTGTTTCTAGCTTTGGTTGATGCACAAAAACGCAACAAGGCGTTGATGCTAGCTTCATCCAACACGCTCCTGAAAGTCGCACAGCCAGTGCCTGGAGTGGCTCAGGTCAGCCCTGTACAAGTTCAGAAACAGCCAATAACTCCCAATACTGTCACTGACATGACGTCGGTGATGCGTTGGTTGGGTGGGCGTCCAAACGACTTCTTTAACACTGTCGCTCAGCTGGTCAGCACGCCTGATAGGCAGATGTCGGCGGCATCTCTTCTTCCAGCCATACAGGCGAACCTAAAGAACATAGTGTCGCAACAGAATCCGATGATGATGACCCTCCTACAGGTGATGAATGTTGATCCTCAGAGGCTGAGCACCGCTGGATTACAGATAATGGGGCAGCATTTCGCTAGGTTGGCGATGACTAACCCTACGTCGGCTAGCGGCATCTTACTCTCGCTGCTAGGTATTAACGCAGCAGATTTTCTGGCTAAGGCTGGTATTAACCTCAGCGCATCAGGGGCTGTCGGGGCAAAAGCTATCATGCAGACTATGACGACACCCGCATGATGGGCTTGGACAAGGAACGCAGCAATGAAAATAGTAACAGCAGAAGGTAAGAAGAAACTCGTCTTGAACAAAAGCGAGTGGGAGCAGATGGGCAAGAATGCAGGTTGGATGACGGCGGATGGTCTGATGATTGAGGCGAAGAAAATGAAGCACTCTCCAACCGAGCATGGGTTCATTGATGAGTGTATCGAAAAGAACAAAGATAAGGATGACCCGGGAGCATACTGTGCTTCGATAGTCGACAAAGCGAAAGGTACCACGACATGGCGAAAGAAGGACTAACGTCTATGGGGAATTGGTTTCATAGGGGTGTGAGGCAGGCCGGGCTTCTTGACGACGACCCGGATATCTACACTGCGAACGTCAAGGTCTATATGTCAGGTGAAGGTATCTTGATTCAACCCGACGTTCAGACCATCTCCATTCAGTTCAAAATAGAAATTGAGGCAAGGAGTTGGGGTATCAAAGACTTCTCTGTGAGAATGCATGATACGTCTGTGTCTGTGCCATGGCACTCTGACGATGACACCGAAAGTATTAATGGTGTGGCGGTGGTGGATCTCTCAAAGGTGAGATGGGATCAACAGAAGGGGAGTGGCTTGGTGACGATAACTGACCTGAACGTTTATCTGGATGCCAACGGCGAAGTAGATTACAAGCACTCCTATCTGGAAGTAGCAGTATTATGAGGAGGGGAAATGCTCAGTAACTGGTACAAGAAAGCGGCTGAAGACTGGGATCCATTCTTGTCGGAATGGGGAGAGTCACCTCCTAGAATCATATCTGACATAGTCAAGACCATGGAAGAACAACGCCTTCTTAAGTGGAACCAGGAGACTATAGCACACAACCAGGCCGTTATCAACAAGCTACCTGACGGGTCGCTTCGTAGTGTAGATAAATTGATACCGCAAACTCCTCCGTCAGGCACTCGGATACCTAGAATCCAGAATTATAACAGGGAATACGACCACTTCTGGTTAGAGTTGGATAATAACAGGGAATACGACCACTTCTGGTTAGAGTTGGATAATAACAGAACTATACTATGCCACGAGGGAAAAGAGATTGTGGTAGATGCTGGCAATAGTAAGGAGAAAACCATTAAGCTTTTGATTAAGCTAGGGGTCTTGTTGAAGCGTGTTGCTAGAAAATATAGCCAGATGCCTGTTGCCAATAAGGACTCGCACCTACGCGTACTCAGAGATGCTGTTTTGATAAGACTCGACTTCTTATTCAATGACATCACCAAACATCTGATGGAGAACATTCTCTCCGGCGAGATGGACTTCGACGAGGATATGGTTAGGCAGAAGATAGAAAGCGAAATGATTTGGATGACACCAATCGCTAACAAGCTGATGGATGTTGCTGGAGAGGAGAACCCGGATGTGGAGTCCTTCATGAGTTTCATGGATGAGAAGGTGAGGGAGGAAACACATAGGCGGCAGGAACAAAAGCGCTTGAATGAGCAAGCCGAGGAGGAGAAGAGAAAACTTCACCCTTTGGATGGATTGAGCGGACAACAGGTGAGTAATAAAGTCAACAAGGTGATAAGAAATTACCTAGATAGCTTGCACAAGACATTATTTGACAACCCCGACGACATAACCCGATCGAACTTCATTATATGGACTCCAGCCCCCGTTCTAGGTGTGATTGATGCTCTTCGATCTGCGAACATGCCAGCTGAGGTGATAACAACCAGGCAGGACTACACTGAGGGGGCGTCACCTGTTCCTCTCCGTAAGTGGTGGCAACTCAAGATCAACTACCTGAGTAAGGGAGATGTTCCCAAGACGAGAACTGTGTATGTCTCTATCACAGCTGCCGGTGCAGGAACAGTGGCTAAACCTTTGGAAAGATATGATATCGTGGCATACGCCTCGTGATGGAACGAAAACAAGGAGAGGATAATGAAACTCAGTAAGACATTCGTAGACAACACTGAACTTGACATCAACTGGGACGCCCTAGAGACGAAACTGGCATCGCAGGCTCCTGTTCAGAAAGAGGCTGCAAAGAAGGATGCCCCTGTAACGGAGAAGCAACTTGACCCGGCGAGAGGAGACTGCAAAGACCTCCAGGTTACCGAGGTTCAGTTGGAGAAGGGCCGCAAGGACGAGTCCGCCCCGTTGGTTGAAAAGCAGCTCGACAAAGTCCGCCAGCAGTAGAGCTTGTCATTTCGTGTTCGGCAGTTATAGAATATCCCGTTTCGCATAGCGGGAATCGAGGAGAATTACGATGAAAATTCCGCAATGGCTCCAGGACCTGGATAGTAAGTTTGGCTTGTTCGCAAAGCTCAGGGATCTCATTATAGCTCTGCTAGACAAGTATATTCCAGCTCCACAACAGGATGGTGACAAGTCGAAGAACGTGCAGATGATGGTATACGATACGTCGCTCACGGTCGTGGACACAAAGGGCTTCCTTATGAGGATATGCAGGGGAGCTGTTGCTAAAGGCACAATGGAAGTCTCGGCTGACGCTACGGTGTTTCAATCCTTCGTCGGAGTTCTCTCTATAGCAGGGACTCCAACCAGTATTGTTAATAAGGATGGCGATCCATTCATGCCCAGTATGACAAAGAAGGTCATAGGCACTAAGGCGAGACCAATCGAGGTTCCCATAAATGGACGCACTATCGAGATCAAGGGATCTAATAACAAAGCTACCTGGGAAGGTTGGTGTGAGATAGCTCCCAACTGGGGTGGTATTACGGGGAAGGTCACGGTTACAGGATCAGTCAACGCCACAGTGGAGCTTAAGGCTACATTGAAATGAGTTCCGTCTCCCAAGAGAATGGCGTGGTTCGCCTCCATATGACCAAGGAGGAGTGGGAGAGCATTGGCGAGACCAAGGGTTGGCTCGACACTCAAGATGTGCGATTTCAGAAGAAGGACTTTGCTATGCTCCTAGGCAAGCTGTATGGGAAGGGGCTTGCGGGTAGGATGGCAATCAATATGCTCCGGGCACCTGTCCAGAGGGAAGCGATTGAGGCGATCATGGACATCATGAGTTATGACTGGAGTTATTGGAAAAATGTGCTCCAGAGCATGAGATGGGAGAAAGGATGAAAATTGCCAGAACAGTCAATGACCATGTGATTCTCAGGATGACGAAAGCGGAGTGGGAGTCCACTGGAAGAAAATCTGGATGGGTCAGGAAAGCCGCTTGGGAATTGCCTGAGGACTATCAGGCGATCAGAGAGAAGAGGTTTGAGGAACTCGACAACATGTCGACCCCACGTCATGATTCCAGGATGGTGTCGCCAGAACGAGAAATTGATTCTCTTCGAGAAGTTGACGTCGCATACAGCTTCGTGAAAATTGATCCGTTTCAAAAACGTTTCGAGTATGACGCACTACATGTTCCCTCGGGAAAGAAATTCCGCAAGACAGTCTGGTGCTATAGCTATGACGACTTTCTCAAACTCTTGAAGCACTGGAACCGGACGGAATCTTGGAAGTACATGGATATGGCTGACAACAAGAGACGTTAGGCGTAAGACTGCAAAGCGTCCTCTAATAAAGAAGACATTGTCATGGTAACACACAGGAATTGGTTCAAGACGGCCATCATCGAAGGGGCACCTATGCCCAAACGCTCGCTCGGCAAAACCGGGTTCGACGTGGGACTATTCTCCATGGGGGGACAGGGGGCTCTTGAAACCCAAGAGGGAGTCACTGAAGACAAAGTCAAAATGATGCACAGGGCGTACGAGCTCGGCGTTAATTACTTCGACACCTCCCCGGTTTATGGCTCGTCCGAGAAGATCATTGGTGAGGCTCTGAGCGATGTAAGGAAAGATGTGTTCATCGCCACCAAGACCGAGAAAAGAGACAGAGACGGAGCCTTGCGTGACATTGAGAAATCCCTCAAGAGACTCCAGACTGATCATGTTGATCTTTGGCAGATACACCATCTCGGGAGTAAGGACGAGCTTGATGAGTCAACCAGTGATGGCGGGAGTCTCGAAGCATTGCAGGAGATGAGGGAACAAAAGGTGGTGAGGTTCTTGGGGATAACAGGACACGATTCCCCCGACGTTCTCATGGAGGCAATGAGACGTTTTGACTTCGACACCGTTTTGTGTCCCGTCAATCCCTGCGATATTCACATGAAACCGTCCTTCATTGACACCGTTGTTCGGGAGGCTCAGGTGCGGAAGATGGGTATTGTCGGAATGAAGGTTTTCGCTCAAGGGTACATTTTCGAGAGAGATAAGCTCACTACAGCATGGCAACTCGTCAATTACTCACTGTCACAGCCTGTGAGTACGATCATAGTCGGTTGCGATAACATGGGTCAGATGGAGGAGAACGTTGCTTTGGTTAAATCCTTCTATGGTTTGGGGGACGAGCAGAAGAAGGATATTGAGGATAAGGCTCGTGATAACACAAAGAGGGGTTGTTTCTTTAGGAAGGAATATGGCGGATATGGGTCGAAAGACAAGCTTGATCCGCCGCTTCATGTTGGTCAATTCGGCGGGAAATAGCTATTTGGCAATACTCCCGAAGCCTGCCACCCCCGGACCTTCGAAACCATCTTGTTGATTGCAGAGTTATTCGTCCAGTAGTCGGTATGAGCCCATATCGGTACCTTACTTAGAAGACTCCCGCTGTATGTCCAGTTCTCTACGTTCTTCTGCTTGATGGTATGCGCCAGGATGTCGTATTTATGGATGACGTTGAGGGCGATCATATTATCGGGGTTTATCCCCCTCAAGTTGATGATTTCGTTTATCACCAAGGGTTCCAATAGAGCAACTGGGCTCCCGAATATGACACAGGGCTTCCCACTCGCTAGGCTTATCACGCTGCCAGCGGAGTGTCCGAAGTAGCAGTCGGCGGCGGGAATCTTTATGTCGTCAACTTCCTTAACAACCTTCTGGAAATCGAGTATCACCTCTGCCATCCACTGTCTCCAAGAATCAAGCGGCAGGTCTTCCTCGGGCACCATCCATCCATTGTGCCAGTAGAACGTCTCCACCTCGCATCCAGTTTTCTTGGCGATGGTGCTAGCGAAGTCGTCATATTTCTTACTTGTCTTGTTCAGACCGACACCAGGCAAAACCACGATTTTCATCGTTGCATCTCCTTAGGAAAAATGATCATTTTTACGTAAGATCAGGGGGTCGTCAGTTCAGGGACTTTGTTTTTCTTATTGTAATAGTTTAGCGTTGCCATCAAAACATCATATGGTACTTCTTTGTATTTTGGGTTTGTCAAGTACTTAGCAATTATCTGTTGTGCTTCTTGCTCTGAACGACAGAACATACTCCATAATCCACCTCTGGCTGGATGATATGAAGTGCGTCCGTCAGGACCGGTGGCGTAACCACTATTAATCTCGTACTCCACAACGAAATGCTTGCCAGACGAATCTATTTTGTGTGCTATTAAAGACGATTTATTTCCTTTGTAGGGTGTGGGAGGGTGTTGATAGCCCGTGAAGGCAGATTGACTGCCTTTTTCCCATCCCGCTTTCTTGCCCATCGCTTCCCATTCCTGTCTGTTTATAATCAACTTACTCTTCTCGTCTATCATAGCTATCTTCATTTCTATATTCCCCTTTTAAAGTTGTCTAAATTGATATTTCTTACCTCTACTTGAACTTTCCTAGCAAATAGCATAACAAAGCCCGGTGATGTTAACCATATAGGAGTAGATAAAGACTATAGTTCTCGGCGATGGGTGGTCGAGACCATCAAAAAATCTAATGAATCTCCCTCGAAGACCGTCATAGCTTCAGAGGGAGGATCATAACAATGCTTGACGAAAACACATATAACATCAGTGACCTGTTTGACGAACTTTCATTCACAGAAAAATGGCAGCGAGTATTCGACGGACTCAATCAGCCCAAGGATACTGGCGAATACAAGTGGTCGTACCTGCAGGTGGTGAGATTGTGGGCTCCGGCGGCTGGAATAGTTGTGCCGTCTTTAGCAGTATTGTGCATAGTCATTGCTTCTAGTATGGTTCCGCCAGAGCGGGACCCGGTGGAAGTCATGATGATGGAGCCAGATAAGATCAAAGAGCTCGAGGAAATCAAGGAAGTGATTGAAGAGAAAATCGAGATTGTGGAGATGGAAGATGTTGTTCCTTCGGAGGTGCCTTCGGAGGTCGCCGGTCCGAATATCACGCCTGGACCGCCTGAAGATTTCAGTCCGATTCCCCAGCCGCTCGATTCAGTGGCAATAGTGAAGAGCCCTCTTATATTCAAGGGGATTTATGGGAGCCGCAATCCCGGAATGCGTGGCAAACTGACTGGAGGTGGGGGCGGCGGTGCTGGAACGGAAGGCGCGGTGCTGCTGGCACTTCGCTGGCTGAAGAAGTACCAGGAGACGGACGGCTCGTGGAATACGAAGTCAGGCAACGGTCCTGGCGATCATTACCCTTCAACTCCAGCGATGACCGGCCTGGCTCTTCTGACGTACCTCGCACACGGCGAAACACCAATGTCCGAGGAGTTTGGATCGACTGTCGAGCGTGCTATCCGTTGGCTCGTCGAGCAGCAGGAGGCGGACGGAAGATTTCCTAAGCGCGACAATCATGATTACTCCCATCCGATAGCGGCTTATGCGATATGCGAGGCGTTCGGTATGACCCAAGTTCCGATGATCAAAGACGCTGCCGTCAAAGCGACCGACATAATCATCAAGGGTCAGCACGGCGGCGGGATATGGAACTATAACTGCAATGGGGAAGATCGCAACGATATGTCGTACTCGGGCTGGTGCATTCAGGCGCTGAAGGCAGCCAAGATGGCTGGACTTGAGGTTGCCGGTCTGGATCAGGCGTTAGACAAGGCTGTAGCCGGAACTCGGGCGATGTACAGGAACGGCGCTTTCGCATATGAGATGAAGGACGGCAATGGCGGGAATCTTGCATCAGTTGGTGTGCTGTGCCTGCAGTTGCTCGGGCAGGGAAAGAGCGCAGAGGCCAGGGGCGGCATGGATTGGCTGAATCAGAATGCAACCTGTAACTGGAATCAGAAATGGGGCAGTGAACCAATATACTACTGGTACTATGCTACCCAGGCGAAATTCCATGTCGGAGGCGATGTGTGGAATGCCTGGAACCGGCAGTTCTCGCCGACGTTGGTGAAGAACCAGACAGTAGTGAAAGGCGCCGGTATTGACGGCAAGGACATCGGCTACTGGACGGGGCTAGACGGTCATTGCAAATCGTATGTGTATAACACGACGCTTTGCACACTGATGCTTGAGGTTTATTACCGGTATCTGCCGACCTTCAAGCCGCCGGAAGAAGAGGCCGTGGACGAGAATGCGGCTCCCGCCAACGGTGCAGCTGGTGATGTGAAGATCAACATATAGATCGTGTGGTCTTTTCTTCGCTGTCAAATATCCACGAATAAATCAAGCTAATCTCCCGCCTTGCGGCAGAAGAGCACCTCCTGCGACCTACCCAAAGGGATACGGCGTTCATTTCATGAAATATCATTCAGGATAGGCTCAAAATGTTCATCCATATATCCAAAGTCAATGGAAGGTATTCGTTCGTTGCAGGGGATAGCCCAGCAGACGACATAGGAGCTATGTTCTGCTCCGCTAGGGACTTTCATCTTGTTGACTGGGTCAAGTCAAACTACAAGTCGTTCGGGGACGCTCACCTGCAAGCTCAGAGGCTTGTTGAGACTAGACCTTCGGCAATCCTAGCCAAGAAAGTCTCTTACTACAAGATGGCTGAGGAGGGGGATATGTTGTCTATGCCTCCAGAGGATATGATGGTCGCTCACTACAATGAACAACTTGATTTGATTCAGAACCGTCTACAGTCAATCGGGGACGAGAAGGCTCGCGACAAAGGAGACATCATCAACGGGGTGTCGAAGGAGATCGAGGGTATATTTGGTGAGATACAGAACTTGAAGAAGATTGTCGAGTCCCAGGACAATCTTGACACTCTGGAAGACATAGAGAGTGAGATAAAGGGCATCAAGTTGAGGCTCGACGAGGAGAGGAAGTCACTCCCAGCACCAAAGACGGCAGAGTCCACTATGGGTGGGATTATTGTTGGGTTTGTGAAAGAGATGTCCGAGAGGGCTATGAGGGCTGTTGGTGCTGTGCATCCCAACGCATACCTTAGCGAAGTGATGGATTTAGCGGACTCGTATGAGAGTACCATCTCCCAGTTTGAGGAGGGCGAGGTCAAGGATATCCTGAAGCTGAGGTTCGCCAAGGAAGCTTTGCTCACCGACATATTACCCATGGCTGGCACGTGGGACGAGTCCCCTTTGCACTCTGTGTCTTTCTTGAGAAAATATTGGGAACCAGTGGTTCATGCAGTTGGGCACATCTATATACCAGAAGCGGAGACCGTCATGGTGTCATCCATCATTAAGTCCCACTGTCAGTTTGGCGGATTCCATGTCCCATCTAAGTCGCTTGCCGACATAGCTATGTCCGTAGATGGCGACAGTTGGAAAGTGAACGTGTCAATGAGCAAGCATGCGGCGTCAAAATTCAAGGAAGACGAGCTGAGAGAGGGCATGGAAGTGGTATGCATCAAGCGTGAACTTGGAGATAACTACTATAATCAAACCGGGTCTATTAAGAGTATTATTCCGCATAGGGATTATGTAGACGTGGTAGTAGATTTCAGGAGAGGAGTTGGAGAGATAGTTCTAACGGACAGGGATATAGATATTGTCAACCTCCAATCCTAACGTCTTCAGCTAACTAGGTGTCTCACATGCAGTCTAAAAATCTCTGTTTACTCGATAAGCATGGTGCCAGGATTGTGGTGGCCGAGTTGCCAGCTACAGTCACAGCCATAGCTTACTCCAGGGTCGTCAAGGATGTTATGTTCTGCGATCCTGAGGGCGAGTATGTCGGTAGGGTTTCTGTGGGAGACGGCTCAGTCAAAAGGTGGTTTTCCAGAGCCGACCTCGGGAAGCCGTCGGGCTTGTGTCAGAGCGGGAACGGAACCCTGATGTATGTCAAGACCGACAACGAGCCGTATTTTTGGCGGTTCACGACTGAGAATCCCTCAGCCAGCATGAGGGTTTTGGGCACGTCAGGTTCGAACGCTTATTTGGATTTGAACCGTTCCGGAGCCATGGAGCAGGACAAGCCAAACGGGCTGTGTTTCATGAATAACAGTGTCTACTGGGCTTCAAGGGACAGACACAGGATCATCCAAGCGACAACAAACAGCTGGATCAAGGTTGCGTATGGAAGCGGTCGGAAAGGTTTCTCCATGACCAACAACCCCCAGGTGTCGAGCTTGGATTCCCCGTGTGGGCTGTGTAGCGACGGCAACAGGATGTTTGTTTCCGATACCGGCAATGGCGTCGTGAGGGAGCTCAACGGTAACATGATGTGTGTAGCCGTGTTTGGTAAGCCTGGTGCAGCAAAGGCTGTGGATGGACCAAGGAGTGTCGCTATCCTATCAAAGCCCCTAGACATATGCTGCGATAGCGAAAGGGTGGTCTTCGTTGATGACGGAATTCTTCTGCGGCAAATCACCAGGTTGTCCGGGGAGATCAGCACGATATACTCGTCTTCATCCAGGATAGGAGGCGTGACACGCTCGCCGGCTGGTGTGTATTTTGTAGAGGATACAATCTAATGGGCAACTCTAAGACAAAGGAGAACTCCATCCCAAAGCCATCGAAGTCTACGGCAACACTCGACGACACCATAGCAAAGCTGAGGAAGGAGCACAACATAGCTCCGAAGGAAGTTGTCAAAGACGGCATCGTCGACATAATGACTTTCTGCGACAGCCCGGAATTCCTCAATCTTCCAGTCAATAACCTTCACTTGTTCATATCGCAGAAAATCGTTCTCAAATGTTTTTACATGGGTTCCAAGGGGAATGAATCGGTTTGTTTGACACCCGAGGAGATCGCCTGGCTCAACGAAATGAAGCAGTTCAAAGTGTTGGAGAAGCTCCATAAACTCGACAGTGGGCAGAAGACTCTTTTTTCCGAACTCATACTTGTTCTTGGTAGACGGTCATCCAAGACTGTGTTGGCGAGCATAATAGCTTGCTATGAGATATACAAGCTACTTAAGGTCGGTAATGGCGATCCATACAAGTACTATGACATACCGTACGATCAGGAAATAGCAGTGGTGAATGTTGCTACCTCCAGGAAGCAGGCCGGGAGACTTTTCTCTCATATTAAGGCAAGGATCAGAAACAGCCCCTTCTTCAGGAAGAGAGTCGCTAAGCCTCCCACGGCTGAAGAGATACGCATCTTGACCGACACGGACATCAAGAAGCTAAACGACCCCGAGATAACGATACCGGTGGAAGGTTCCCTTGTGCTGATCTGTGGGCACAGTAATCCTGACTCGCTTCGTGGTTACGCCAGCATATGCATCATATTCGACGAGCTGGCGTTCTACGACGAAGCAGAGAAGGTTTCGGGTAGTGAGTTCTATGCGGCATTGACGCCCTCTGTGGCGGACTTTGGCGGTGATGGACGCATCGTGGAAATATCGTCACCAGGTCCCAAGACCGGAATTTTCTACAAGCTGTGGGACAAGAGTCACACTGTGGAGAGCATGATTTCGTTCCAGGTGGCGACATGGTTGTTCAACCCCAAGAAGTATCCGTACGACCATCCTGAGTTGGTCAAGTTCAAGAGTCTGGATCCCGGTAGGTTCGAGGTTGAGTATGGAGCTGAGTGGCCAGAGGGTGGGGCGTATGGGTTGTTTTTCCCGGAGCAGGTTGTGAAGCAGTGTATAAAGTTGGAGGGGAAGGATGAGAGTCCCCAGAGGGAAGGGGAGTACTACTTTCATGTAGACCCAGCGAAGAATGGCAACAGGTACGTGTTGGTTGCGGTCAGAAAAACCTTGTTCAGGGACTTGGCTGGTCATTTATGTCCACGGATATTTTTGGCGTTCTGCAAGCAGTTTGACCCCGACCCCCAGATAGGCGTCGACATAGAGAAGACCGATGCCGAGGTTCTTGAGTTGTGTTATAAATACCATCCAACAGTTATAACCTATGACCAGTGGAATTCTGAAGCTAGTATACAGAAGCTCGTCAGGGCTGGTTTCAATGTGAGACAAATTGCGTTCAACAGGGGCTTTAAGCAAAGGGTCTACACCAATTTGAGGACGTTGATGCAACGCCCTGACGACTCAGTTCTTCTGTATGATGAATCACAGTTGGTGGCTGAGCTCCTTCATCTCAAGTACAAGCCGACTCCAAGGGGGCAAAGTATAGGAGCTGATCTTCGTGGCGACTGTCCTACTGATGATTACGCAGACTGTTTCGCTGGCGCCAGCTACATGGCTTGCCAGGAAGTTTTTACTGGGCTTCCCGCCCCCGTCCTTGCTTATACTGGCAGGAGGTAAAAGGGATTTCCGCCCATCTCGATGAAATAGCAGGAGACACAACAAAAGGAGACTGCACATGAGTTTTAACTTGAAGAACTATCTTCTCAGCCTAGCTGAGAAAAAGAAGGATGCCATACCCACGGAGTCGAGCCTGAGGGGTGGCAAGGACTCGAAAGATCCAACCGAGATATTCGAGAAGCAGTTGGAGCCCCGCCACAAGGAAGAAGAGGTGCAGCCGATCGAAAAGAAGTTGGAGAAGGGTAGGAAGGCTGCAGAGACCGAAGTCAAACTGACGGAGGGTAGGCTCAATTCGTCCAAGAGCAAACTTGCCGTGCACAGGAATCCCGAAGCTTTTGAGGGTAACGTGCCTAAGTTGGAAGAAAAACGTCTAGCTAATAAGCCTGTCGAGAAAGAGAAGTACGAAGCGGCTTCCACGACGGACAAGAAAAAGATGTGGCCAGTCATGACTGGCAAGGATGGGATTAGGACAGCGTCACTTGACTTCAACATCACCTGGACCAAGAAGGCTGCATATGACGACGATTTCGACATGCCTGGTGAGAGGTCAATATTGGATGTTGCGGGTCCGGTCGAGATGATTGATCCTGATTTGAATGACCTCATCGAAGAAGTAGGCGAAGACGTCACGAAGAGTCGGGCGTGGAGAAGTGAGTATGACCCCCAGGAAGACGTTGACGTTGACGACGAAGAAGATGAGGACGAAAAGTTCTCAGCTTCAGATGTGAAAGCTATCGACTTGGGTGACAGCGGAACTCCCGTACATCAGTATATATTCGATTTTGATCCCGGTGCCTTCAGAAACGAGAAAACAGCCAGAACCGAAGCTTTATCTTTCCTGTCTGAATACTTCCGCATTCCGAAGACGACTGTAGAACAGATGATGATCATCAACTACAACCGTGGTAAACTTTCGATAAACATCGAGGAAAAGAACACTGAGCCCGAAGTTTCTGCTTCGCCGTTAGGAGGGGGACAGTTTGCGGAGCAGCATTTGGAGCCGACACCAAGAGGATAGTTTAAGTTTGTTGGGTCTTTGTTGTATAATCTTGGCAGTTTATGGTGTCAAGCAACAAGGAGAACAACACATGTCGAAGATAGAGATAGTCAATATCACGCCAGGTCGTTTGGTTATCAACAGTCTCAAAATTACACTCCCGCCCGAGAAATCGCTCGTGGTTGACGAGTCCGTACTTTCCGATCCCGATGTCATGGAGCTCATGAGCTTCAAGAAGATAGTTGTGAAGAAACAGGCCGAGCAGCAGACGGATCAGCAGACGGATCAGCAGACGAATCAGCAGACGGATCAGCAGAATACAGGACGCCAGAAGAACAAGAAGGGCAAAAAGTCCCAGAATGGCAAGTCAAACCAGGGAGGGAAAAAGACTCAGACCGGTCAGAAACCCCCCAGACCCGGCAAGACCACCCCGAAGAAACAGGATACCAACACTGCGAGTCAATCCACTGCAGAGAATCGTCAGCTAGCCGATCTCAACACAGTGGGTAACCAGATGGGCAGAGCAGCAGTGGTGATGGATGGGGGCGAACCAGTGAGAAAGAATATGAATCCTGGCATCCACAGTACAGGTGAACCTATTCGTCCTGACGAGCCTGGCACCAGTGAAAGTAAGCCCGAAGAGAGGGATTCTGCTTTCATTGACATGTAGACACAAGGATTAGCGGTTTCTTATGAAGAAATATTGAGATACCAACCCTTTGTCGGGGGCGTGGTATTGAATGGAGGTAACTTGTGCCCAGGACTAAGATAGCCTACAGGACGACTATCCCATGGGATGGTGGAGAACTAAGTCCACTGACTGATAAGTCTAAGGCTGTGCCTGCGTTTGGCGGGACTCCGCTCATTCAAGACATTCTCAATGGAGAGCCACGCCCTATTAACGATGTCAGGTCGAGGGGCAACTGGGCCGGAATGGGAAATGACGAGGATGTATCAAAAAGCTATAGGGAAGATGGCGACGAGTTTATGTTGAGAACTCGCCTTCGCAACATAGATACCGAGAGGGCTCTCAAAAAGAATAGAAGTCGCAAGTTAGACTGGGTAGTCGAAATGGAAGACGGAACGGAATACGACTTCACTGACGCACAGACAGCAAAAACAGTAATGGACAGAATGAATAAGCCGTATAGACGCATTTTCAGGAGAATGGCGCAAACGGTTGAGCATTCACACACCAACGCAATCGCCAAAGCCTTGCAGTCTTGTGTGGTTGTGGAGTCGACCAGCTCGAGCGGTACCGAACTTGGAGCAGGATTCCATATTGGTGGTGGCGTATTCATGACGTGTGCTCATGTGATAAAGAGCTATACGAGGAGAGTTATGCCTCACGCTGGCGAAACAAGCGGGTTCTCCATCAAGTTGAGAAAGAAAGATAGCGAGAGCCAGGCGACCTTGATAGCCATAGACTACAGCAAAGACATAGCTCTCGTCAGAGCTGATTTTAACGTTCCAGCTTTGAAGATCGCTAACACTGAGGATGTCATGGTGGGTGAGGAAGTCTTTTCGATCGGGAATCCCCGTGGTTTCGAGGATAACGTCTCTGATGGCATAGTCAGCAGCAAAAATAGGACGGTGTTTCTGCACGAGGGGGCTCCATCCTTCATTTTTACGGATGCACACGTCCTACCAGGCAATTCAGGAGGACCACTCCTGTTGTATCGAACGGGCGATGTCATAGGGATGATGACTATGATAGTTGGTGGTGGCACTAGCCTTTATGGTTTGAACGCTGCTCTCCCTGGCGAATTCATGCTCAGCTTTATGCAGGAAAACAATGTATCGACTATGAAATAAATGGGGATAGTTTGTTTTTAAGATCAAAGTTAAGAGGAGAAAATTCATGAGTAATTCAGCTGAAGAGTCAACCAAGATGACTGATCACGAGAGGATTGTCCAGGCCACCAAAGCGGTGTTACGTAACATCGATCCGGAGATCGCCGAGCAAATCACGATACAGGTGGGGAGGAGGATCGGGACAAACGAGCTAGAGGGCAATTATGGCATCGACAGAGATTACAGAGGTGTTGACATAAAGCTTGCAAAGAGTGAACTTATCCAGATCATGATAAAGAGACTTGAGCAGGAAGTTATCTTCGCACAGAGTGACGCTGAGGAACTTATGAAGAGGTCGGAGAGTGCTAGGAGCAACGGCGACAACAAGACTGCTAGGGATTTCATGCAGAAGTCTACTGAGCTTACGAATAGGGCAAAGCAAATACAAGACGGACTGGAAAACTTGAGGGATAACCCGTCGATGTATGCTGACGTTGGTTTTAGGTTTGACAAGCAGACTGGGACTTACAGCTATGTCTACGACCAAGACTATGATCGTCATCATTTGTCTGGTTTTGGGAAGACTTTTGCTGACGATGTCGGCAAGGCGTACGCAGCCTTAGAAGCACTTGATGGACAGGGTCTCAAGGATCTTGGAGCCCAACAAGAGGGGGACCTGCAGCATATGTATGACGACGAGAAGAATCCGGCGATGGGATGTGCTGTACTCATAGACGAGGACACCCTCAAGGCTATTCTGTCTGCTGAGGGAACATGGCAGGAGCAGATAGTCTAACGAAATAAGGAGGCTTGGATCAACATGAAGATAGTCAAGATAGCAGGTAGGTTGATAAAGGTATATGTCATGGGCGTTAAGCTGCCCGATGGCACGATAGTCAAGAAAGTTACGGTCGCTCAGGGGCAAGAGTTGGGCGGTAACTGCCACGGCTTGACAAAACACATGCTTCCCAATAGTCAAGTCACGAACGAATGGTCTGATCCAGCGAGGTTGGAGCCCCAGCCCGAGAACCAGCCCGAGAAGCAACAGGAGTACATACCGCTTCCAGAACAAGACCTCCAGGCGTAATGTGGTTGATGCTTTAACCCCGGCTGCATTCCTGTCAGCCGGGGTTTTTGACTAAAAGGAAAAGAAGCCTCTTCCTGTGAAGTAAAATACATGCCTATCGACCTGAAAACTTTCAACGAGCAGTACAAGGATCAGCTCGTCTGGATTCAGAAAAAAAACTGGTCTAGGGGGCAGGCAATCAAGCAGCTTGTATGGGCTGGGCACATGAAGGACCCGGCTGGCACAATATCAACCACGCCGAGCTTCATGGTAGACGTTACCGTAGATCATTCTACGGGTAAGGTTTTCGCCGGGTTGTATGCCAATACCAAATTTATTGGGTCGCCACAGCCAAGTCAGATGGAGAAGGTAGATAGCACAGGACTCGGGTACAAGAGCGACATGAGCGACGAATTTGTGTCTGAACTGCTCCGCGAAAGATATGGGATGGCTGCCCCAAGTTTCGGGAAGGGACATCAGATTGGGGTGTTCGAAAAGCACCCCGTGGTGTTTAACAATCCTTACGAGAACATCCTCTTGCACGAGACTCTGTTTAACCACGAGATGAGCACCATCACCAACGTGTACTTAACTAAGAAGCAGTCTCGCGAAGGATATACCGAGTATAGGGTTGATGTAGCTACTGTGATGATGAGTCAAGGAATGGGAAGTCAGATTGTGCCGCAGAGAAAGAAACCGCCATTCAAAACATTACGGGACGCCTCAGTAGACTTTTATCATACCATCAGGACGCTAAAGGCAGCGGGATGCCAGGAGGGTGACGCCCCCAAGGAAGCTAATTCCGATAACTGGGATTTCCAGATGAAGGTTCCTAAGGAAGTTGCTGAAGCGATCAAGAGGACAATCTCGGGACCCATTAAGAGTGATGACAACCCATTTGAGGTCGATAGTTTGATGGAGTTTCAGTCAGCGGCGCTTGGCGGGATTAGGATTAAAGCTCAAGACTACTCGTCATGGGAGCATGGCACGGGTCCGTTGCCAGACCCTTCACTCCTCGAATCAAAGATTGGCTCGCCTGACGTGGACATGAATCAGATCAAGTCATACTTGTCGGCCGGCATAGTTGATAACGCCAAGAAAATGGTGGATATGTACAGCCCGGGAATGCTCACCAACATAGCGTTCATATGGAGTCTCTCTGACCAGAGTGCTTTTGGGGTTTACGTTCCGGCGATAGACCAAGCCATCAAGGAAGAGAGGGTTAAAAGGGTGCTAAAGCAGAAGGGCTACCAACTAGAGGATCTTGGCAAGCCAGGAAGAGGCTTTACTGCGATGCACCCGAAAAAGAGCCAAGCCGAGATAGACCAGGAAGTCAAGGCTACCTACCAGCAGTTCGATATGATGCCGGGCACGAATTTCGGCATAAACGTGAATAAGATAGTCGCTGAGTCCCAGCAGGATGCACAAGACATGGTCCAATCGATAAAGTCATCTGGAGTGCCCATGGACTCCCAAGCGGAGCAAGAGATAATCAACGGCGTCCAGACGATACATCTGGCTGGGACGATCGTGCACGAGGCGACACATGCCATGGGAGCGACTTCCGAGGGTCCTGCGGAGCAGGCTGAGATGGGCATAACAAACAAGCTTCTGGAGGTCTTCACAGAACAACAGCGTCAGAAGGCTGTTCAGAGAGCGAAGTCGGGAACTCAACCGCCGCAACCCACAATTGAGAACCCGCAAGTTCAGGCAAAATTCGACGAGTACGTGAAGCAAATGTTCCCGCAGTTCCACGCTACCAAGGGAGCCTCATCCCGGCTCAACTGGTTTGGCAGGGGTATGGCGAAGTCAGCTCAGTACGGCGCCCAGTTCATGACGGTAACTCCTCGTCAGGAGCAGGGACCAGCACCATGGGTTGCGGAGAAGTGGGACGCCGGCGTCGGTCCCATCGAGAGCATGCTTGGTGGAAGCAGGAGAAACACGCCATTCACGAACAACAACTCCCTGGAAAGGCAAATGAGGGAGATCGAGAAGACCAAATGGACCACCAAGCTGGATTCGAAGGAGTCTTCTGAAGAACTTCTGGAGAGGGACAGGAAGCACACTGAAGGCTACAAGACAACAGAGCAGCTCATGGAAGATAGAAGGGTCAAGCCCCTTATGGTACCGGTGAAGAAGTCGTCGGTTCAAGCGAAGCCTGTCAAGTTGTCTTACTTCCTGGAAGGAGCTGAGTCGGAACTTAACTTTGGAGCCCTAAGCAACGTCATGACACCTCTTGGTGGTCTCGACCATCCGATATCGGAGAGGATACTCACGGGGCCGAGGGCGGATGCTGACCTCTTCCACGACTGGGAAGCCATTAGAAAGTTGCCTCGGTACAATCCTGAGTATGACAGTAATGGTATGTTTGCCACCTTCAAGGAGTGGCAGTTCCAGCCTGAGACTTGGGAACAGGTCATAGAAGAGAGAACCAGATTCATGTCGGGGGCAAGGGTGGCTTCTACCAAGGACCCATCTCAATCTGGTGACCCGAAGGTTGACACTGTTATGTTCGCTGAAGTATTAGCCTGTGCAGAGGCTAAAATCAAGGCGGGGGAGATAAAGGGAACCAACTTCGTGTGCGACGACAAGGTCGTTCAGAAGATCGTCCAATTCTTTGAGACTAGTAAGGGAATCAGGATTGATTCGTGCGACAGGGATGGCAGGAAGTCTGTGTGGGTAGTTGACGACAGCATCAATGAGGATAAGGTGGCACAGGCTGAGCAGTACGCCTCAGGACAGTCGAAGTCGTCCCAGGATCAGGTTGTGTTTGATTACATATCTGGCATGTCACAACACAAGAAGCAGGTCGTGATGGAGATCATAGGGGCTGTGGAAGAAGCTTGCAAGAGGCTTGGAGTCGAAGACGTCTATGTTGTCGGCGGGTTCCCTCGGTCTCTGGCGATGAATGAGTCCTGGAGCAACATAAGGGATCTCGACTTCTCGGGGGCTTGGCCGACGCAGTCGCTTAAGGTCGGAGGTGTGGTCGCTGAGTCGCTTGGGGTTAGCGATGTCGAGATATATCATAGAACGATGACGATGTCCTGGAAGTACATGGGCATCAAGTGTGACTTCAAGGGGAGTATCTCTATCGCTGAGGCGAGGGATCTGATGAGGGCGGACGGAATCGATATCACGCCACTGAGTCTTGATGTGTATTCCCGCGACTTCACGATGAACATGTTTGTGTACAGTCTCAAGGATCACAAGGTCTACGACGTGACAAGCAAAGGCATGGACAGCCTGAGAGACAAGGTGATTAGAACCTACTTCGATCCTGATGTGACGATCCCGAGATGCCCCCTCAACATTCTGAGAGCAATCAAGTACGCTGTGAGGTATGGATTCAAGATTGACAAACCTCTGTCAGAGGCGATGTTGAGGCACGCTGAGCTTCTTTTCGACGGCAGGTACAGCGACGAGAGACTGGAGCAGGGATCGTCTGAAATAATGTCTGAAGGACAGGAAAAGGCGTCCAAGCTTCTGGAACTATATCACTTGGACAGGTTATTCAAGACGAAAGGACTCTGACCATGCCGGTTCCAATAAGACTTGTAGATGACAGAGATAGGGGTGACACCTCTCCCAACCAGGGGTATTTCGAGATGAACCTGGATATGCTGTCAAGTACAATCGGAAGCATCCCGACCAAGACAGCCGAGAAGTTTGTTTACGCCTCGGATGAGGATGCGTCATTGCTGTTCGATCTGTGGCAGAAGAGTGCTATAGTGAGGGATAGCGAGGGCGTCGGCGATAAGCGTTATGCTGTTCCTGCAGGATTCTCCAATGATGATATCCTCAGGCTCAAGGCCTCCAACTTCATTGCTGGTGACGATACAATTAGGTTTCTACCGAGAGCTGTCAGCGTGATTAAGACCATGGTTCTCTCGGAGGACAATGATTTCGGCAAGAGGTCCGAGAGGAAGCCGTACAGCGTCATCTTGGCGGAGATCAAGGGTGCAGCGTCGGGTGGACCGAGACTAGCCTTGGGGAGTGCAGTTACAGCTAGTGCCACCGATGGGGATGGATTTAGGTTTGCTTTGGGTATAGACCTCTCTGTAAAAACAGCCAAAATCTTTGTGCCACTAGAAAAAATACCCCGTTCCGATACGCATTATATCAGAAGCGAACGCCTGATATACTACAACGATAGAGGATCGGACAAAGAGTATGTAATCAGGGTCTATCAGTATGACGATGGCACGTTCGCAACAATAGCATTCAACGGGAGGACGGGGGGCACGCTTCAAACCCAGCCCAAATACTATGGCGATAGTTTAAGTGTTGCGGATGCGATCTTCAATAGTGTGCAAGAAGAGAAAATAAATAAGGGGTATGAAAGAGAAAGCTATATATATAATTTATTGTCACTTAGGAGGGAATATCTGCGGACGACAGGACACTCTGCTATTCCTGAAACACAAGCCCCCGGAAGACCTTTTGCGGAGGTTGGAGAGGAAGCACCATTATCCGCTCCAGAACCTACCTTAGCACCCACTCCCCAAACTGAAGCTCGCAAACCCGCACCAAAAAGTCAGCCGCCAAAGCCAGAAACTCAGCAGAAGTCTATTTCTGACGGTGAGATAAAGAAGTTTGTGGACAAAATAACGGGACAGGATACGCCTATAGACATGGAAGTTTTCGAGTAGGTATCCAGGAGGTTTCATGGCTTCGAAAAGATCATCTGAGTTGAGCATGAAGTCGTTCTCCGACACCAGCCATCACATGCGTTCATTTAGTAGCAAGAGCGATATGTGTCTTTCAGCTTTCCCACAGATCGAGACGACTCGAGTAGCTCTAATAGACACCAATAAGTGGCAGAAAGCTCATGCTAGCAAGCTTGCTAAGCAGCTACCGAATGGCGCCAGGATCACCATGGCGAAGGGAGTTATGAGGATGGAATTCCCCGAGGATCAGTACCAGGATGTTGAGGAGTTCATTGATATCCTGGGTGGACAGGAAGAGTAGCCCATGACAAAGAGGCTTAAAGCTGAGATAGCGAAGAATCACATCGACCTCCAGACTGGATTGATGGGCAGGAAACATCTGTCAAAAGACTCAAGCATGTTGTTCGACTTCGGATCCTCGCGTCCAATGGCTTTCTGGATGAAGAATACCTACATACCATTGCAGGTGGCGTTTATAGACTCCAAGGGGGTTATTGGACAGATAGAGAGCATGGTACCGATGAGCACGAAGGCTATCAGGTCATTCAGCAGCTACAGGTATGCTCTTGAGGTAAACGACGGTTGGTTCGAAGAAAACGGCATTAAGGTTGGAGCCACAGTTGCTGTTCCTGGCATGGAGGTTGGTGGGCAAGAGGGTGCACCCGCTCCGGCTCCTGACGTGCAGATAGACTTGGCCAATGAGCAAATACTCAAGGAGATCGTTGGATTCAAGGTAAAGGTGCTTGTGAGTTTTAGGACGAAGACTGGCGTGGATGTTCCTCCAACTGAAATGGAATTTCCAGGCGAGATTGGCGTTGATGGTGATGGCAAGATTGGCAATCTACTCACGGCATGGGACGTCAAGCATGGTCGCCCGACTAGCGTTCGCATCGACAACATAAATCAGATATCCGATGTAGATGGGGTTCCTGTAAAAACAGCAGAGGATGTCGGAAGGGTATTGGGGAAGGAAAGGCTGGATCAGGAGGATGTGTTTTCCATTAGAGGGAAGGGGTTCTGAGGCACAGAAGTATAACGTGAGGAGTCCAAATATGGAATCGAAAGACGATCACACATTCAATCTGAAGGCGTTTATCCAGAAGAGGGCGAACTACGAAGGCGCCCAGGGGTACATGAGAGCTCAGACCAGAGCTTGGATGAATTGTACTAAACTTAAGATGCAGGCGGGGTCTCAGCCACAAGAGGCGTGGTTCTCGTGTTGTGACGAGTTCCAGAAGGGTGATCAGAAGATGGACTGGGTCTCGAAGTATGCGTCGGACGCCGGATGGATACTGAAGGTTGCTGAGTACGGTGAATACCAGCTTCAAATGGGACCATACTGGGATAAGATACAGAAAAAAGTCAAGTCCGGTGGCAAAACGATGGGGCAGGCGGTAATGGAAGCTCTTGAGGAGTTTCAGAACGAAGGCTCCAAAATTCCGTCTCGGTAAAAAGGGTTTGTTTCGGGTTTTCTGGAAGTAACAGGCGTTAACACGTTTGGCCCACGAAGGTGGGATGTAGTACACAAGACAAGGAGAAGAAAATGAGTATAGTTTTTCCAGCTGGTAAGAATAAGTTCGATTGGGCTCCCGATCCTGAGAAGATTGAGAAGAAACTTCAAAAGGTGGCGGGTGTGGGTGCGGAATGCATTATGGCTGACGACGAGGTAGAGTCAGATGCGCAGTTCGATGCAATCAAGGATATGCCGTTTATCGCCGATCAGATCAGCGATGAGATTCCCGACCAAGAGGATGCTCCGCAGAACGTGATGGACGTGAAGGAAGTGAAGGACACGACTGACACGAATGACATCGCCGAGCAAGTCGAGCAAGTGGTTGAGGAAGCCGCTGCGAAGGCGACGGAAGCAATCGAGCAGGTGGTCGAGAAGGTGAAGGAAGTCGTCGAGAAGGTCGAAGAGAAGACTGAGAAGAAGGACGAGACGGATGAGAAGAAGGACGACGTAGTCGTTGTTGATCTACCCAAAGATGAGGGTAAGAAAGACGACGAGGTCGTTGTTGACATCTCCGTGGATTCGAATGGCACTGCTAAGATCGACGATATCCCGGGTGGCACGGTCGGCATTGACGGCAAGGAGTCAGGCGAGAAATGTGCTGACGCTGGCAAGAAGGAAGATCAGGAGAAGAAGATATCTAGCGCCAAGGTCAAGGTTGAGGCAAAGAAGGTTTCGGCTGACACCAATGGCAAGTTCCTGAAGATTGCAGATTGCTCTCCCGAGGTGATCAAGGATGTCCGCGAGTACTGGTTGGCACTGGGATTTCCGGCTGAGTATGTTGATGCGATGACCAAGAACTACTAAACCCGAACAACAGTGAAAGCAAAGGAGCCCTAGGCGGAAGTCTAGGGTTCCTTTTTTCTGTTAAGAGAAGGGTTTCCAAACACGGGTTTTGAAATAGATGGTAGAGATTAAAAACAGAGGAACAATGCATGAAAAAAACCGCTCTTAATCACTTCCAGACATATAAGCAAATCATTGACGATCGGGGTAATCCGATTTTCCTGAATAAATCGACCAACTCATATCACTATCGGGATGGTTCCCCCGCTATGGATGCAAGTGGCAAACCTATAATAAAGCCTCATGGGACAAAGACCATGCCAGTCATGCTCCCTGATGACATTAGTCATGCCGACGAGCTTGTTGGGCAACTCATGAAAACTAAGAATGGAGTTGCAGTCATACAACATCTCCAGAACAAGGTGAAAATTGCCAGCGAGTCCGTGGGACTGGTGAATTTCGTGGTTGGCGACGAGACGGAGCTGGGTGATGCATTCGTTAGGGCAGCTTTTCCTCCTGCCTCTGGAGTGACCTACAAGGGGTATGATGGCTACAGCATCAACGTTGGCGAATGGTCGGCTGAAAATACCTTCAACGAGTTCAGAAGGTTGGTGAAGGGTAACATCAGATCCTATACGAGGGAAGACCTCAACATGATACGCAAGATGTTACAGAGTAAAAATCCTAAGTCAGACGAGAAGGAGCGGGAGGATGCTCTACTTTCTCTCGTGGGGGTGGATAGGAGGTCGCCACAACCTCAGGCGGCAGCACCAGGTAATCCAACCTTCAGAGGACCCGCAGCCGCGCCAGCCGCGCCAGTGGCTGTCGCAGGAGGGCAATCGACCGCAGCTGAGGCGATCGCAATCACGCATAGAGTTCTGGATGGTCTAGGAAATCTAAGACAGTTCGACTCTACAGCTCTTGTGACTGCCGTGGAAACCTTGGAACAGAGTGCTACACTGGTGAACAACGCCCTTTCCGATCTCGCTCCGAACAGATTCTCTTTCGAGGGTAAGAGGCAGTACGATTTAATGGCTCAGAGGCTGAATATCCTGCTTGCTAATCTCGACACGATTCGTAGAGCTCTGCCACGGGATCTGAACGTGTGGGGAGGGGCAAACGAATATGACGGGTCGGGCTTCATAGACTTTCAGGTCGTCAACAACGAGTTCATGAGGTGTCTCAGTTTTCTGTTCAATCTGGATTCCCTACGTTCTGAATTGCATGCACAGATTCTCAAGCCGAGTACTGCAGCTCCAGCCGCAAGTGGAGGTAGATCCCGTACTCCAGCTCCAATCGAGGAAATGACTGAAACTACGATAGAGACCGCATATGACCAGAATAAAAATAAGGCAATAGACATGCTTAACAAGATGATCTCCAGCATGCCTGATGACATGGCTAATAAGGCAGCGATTTTCAAGCAGTTCATTCAGCAGACCTGTAATTATGGGCAAGTAACGACATCCGAAAAAATTAAGGAAGTCATCAGAGTCAACTGCAAGAAGTTTATTGAAGATCAGAAGGGTGCCAACGCCGTGCTCATACTCAACAACGTCGATCAGAGCTTCATGGTTGAACGTCCTATGGCAGGCGTCGCCCAACACGAAGCGAAGGAGTCAATCGCTTTCAACAGAGATATCGCCAGGCTTTGGAAGGAGCAGTTGACGAACACCGAGAAGAGACGCAACCGGGCAATAGTGTTGGTTAGCGAGAAACCGATAGGCTTCAACTTCAAGGTGCCGAGAGTGAATCTGATCGAATTCTACACGGGGGATGAAGAAGCTGACAAAATTATTCGCCATGGCATGAGGAACTTGAAGAGATCATTCCAGGAGATGGGCAAAGACCCCAGCAAGATCATGGTTGGGGCAGGCGACATAAAGCGCATAGGACTCCTTATACAAGGTAAGTCCTACTCGTCTACTAAGACTTTCATGGAGAGCTTGAAGAGGGGAGTAATGGCCGAGAAGTCCGACACTATCAACGGTCGGCAGGTTGTGAAGCTCGCCACCAAACTGGTCAACGACGAGCAGGCTGACGAGGTGGCTGGGGATGATCATCTCCCGATTTATTCCTCGGAGCCGAAGATGACTATCGATCAGCTGATCAGAGACAAGGATTCAACATGGGGCGGGTTTGTCGATAACATCAAGAATTTCGCACAGAAGTACTCCGAGATGGAAAAGAGTGCGAACAAATTCAGGGATCTGCTCGATGAGGAACAGGCCAAGCCTGATAAGGATACCGACAAGATTGCCGAGTACCAGCAGGAGGTCGCTAAGATGGAGACTGAGAATCTGCAAATGATGCAGAATCAACCCCACTTCATGATATTGTTTGGAGCTGCCGGTTGTGGTAAGTCAGAGTTCCCAGCCGTGTTGGCAAAAACGATGGACTTTGCACTGTTCGACGTCAACTTCGGCGAAGCTAGGGGATCCTTAGTCGGACAGACTGAGCAGAGAACCAGGGACACCATGAACTCCATAACGAATCTTGCCAACGCCGTCGTCAGGCTGGATGAGATGGATGGACAATTCGTCGCCGAGGGGCAACAGGGGGAATCTGGCACATACAATCAGACTGCGATAAGCCGATTCCTGTCGTCGATGCAGGATAACATGCAGAAGTTCGTGGAGAGGAACGTGTTCATCATTGGCACAACGAACAACCCTCACCTTATCAGGAAGGCTATTGTCTCCAGAGCTCAGCAGGTCATAGAGGTGCCGATGCCGTGGAATAAGACGAATTTTAAGAATTTCATCGAACAGTCGGTCGGCATCATGCAGGCTCACAACAAGGATGGATATGGTCCAGTCTCAGATCCATTCAACCGGCAGGGATCATCGAAAGAGCAGACATGGAAAGATACGCAAAAACTTATGGACTCGATCCCCGACGATGGGAAGGCTATGGTGGCGGAATCTATGGTAGGGAGGGGATTCAGCTTCAGAACACTCCTAGGCTGGATAACTACAGCCATGGAGTATCACAACAGATATTTGAGGAGTGCCTACGACATACAGCTGTTCGAGGGCGACAAGGAAAGATACAAGCTGAAGCACCCAGACTCATTCAAGCTGGAGGGTACCAACGTCGTGTGGCTTAAGCAACCCAAGTTGGAGGGGATACCGTTCACAACCGAGAACCTGGCACGGGCTGCCAAACTCACCGTGATAAAAGATCCCCATGACCACAACAAGGTGGTCGAGCATGTAACGGATCAGGAGATTGAGGAAAGGGGCTTGCTGCTGGAGTACGGGTTCCCAAGACTAGAAATGGAACTCTGGGGAAAGAAAGAGAAAGATGATCAGATGGAAATGGACTTCGGTAATGCACCTGCCCCGAGTGTCAGCCAAGCAGTCTCTGACGAGACCTTCGCATCGACGGATTACTACTACAACCTTCTCGTGAAGTCTGGAATGGTCAAGGAAGGTAAGCTCGTCACAAAAGCTCAGCCAAGGGGTTACTACGAGGAGTACGGAGTTAAGACTCTGCCGGTTGAGAACGTGCGTGGTCTCTCGCTACTGCCTGTCAGGCATGTTATGGGGGATGTTTAGAGGATTTCAGCAATTTACAAGGAAATATAATACGAAGGGGAAAACAAGCATGAGCATGATATTCAAGATCAGCGAAAATAGTCAGATGCCTCAGTGGCTAGTCAGCGAGGGTTCGCTTCAGGAATTCAAGGGGTCAATGTCGACCGAGGAAGCCGACAGGATCACCTCCTTTGCGGAATCGCTTAATGACGACACCATAGTTCTGGAGATGAACCACATCGAGAAGTGTGCAGCGGCAGGTAAGGATTACTATTACAACGCAGGTTGGGAGGACGCTCGGGTCGCCAGCCTCCGTGAGTATGCCGAAGCCTGTGGGTTCCAAGGTAGAATGGTGTCTGTTGATCCTCATGATGAGAATATCACGTACCTGTCTTCGGGAACTAAGAGTCCGACTGTCAAGACGGCATCAGCTACACCCCTTTTAGAGGCGATCGGAGATCCCTTCCACTTAGATGTCTCGCCCAAGACCGACGAAGACACTGGATTGAGACTCCGCAGGGAAGCGAAAGATCGCAAGGAAGCCAGGAAGCAGGGGTGGGAGACCATCTCTGGCGAGAAGAAGCTCACGAATCCCGATGTGATGGCAACGTCAGCTTGCGTCATCAAGCTCCCGGGCGAAGACGACTACAGAACCAGCAGGACGCTGAGTGTCCGTAGGGGTGAGAACAGCATTATCGAGCCGGACGCTATTGGCACGCTCTCCAAGACTGAGGACACCGGAGAGAGGCTCCATAGGGAAGCAAAAGAGCGCCAGGAGCAGAAGAAGGCTCAGAAGGGTATCTGGCAGCAGGAAATCGTCCAGAAAGCTAAGGAAATAGGACCGGGTGCTCTTACGAGAGGATCGGTGTTCATGACTGAAGTTGGTAACGCCGGGCCAGGCGGGGTGGTCTCAGGGTTGCTTCCGAAGGAGGATGTGCCCGACAGGACGCTTGGTGAGAATCTTAAGTCCAGGAACGATGAGCGCAAGGCTTCTATACAGAGGCGCAAGGCGGAGTCCATGGAGTGGCAGCAACTTCGTGGGGCGTCCAGACACGAGATCACAGATAGTTTTGCCGAAGCCTTGGAGAAGGCTCTCGGTCAGAAATAACAGGAGACACTAAATGGCCAACTTCTTCACCTCACCCGGCGATGTGGCTGATTGGATCAAGAGGGAGGCAGCCACGGAGGACGAGGCTGTAACCTTGGTGACCAACCTGCCGAATGTCGGCACCTCAGAACTGTCCAGTGCACAAGAGTCCATTAGGCGTATATTCGCCAACTCGGACGTTGAGAACTCTCTCAACACGCTCTGGAGGATGCTTTGCAAGGCAGGCATCACGAATGATCAGGTGCAGGATGTTGTGTCTAGGGCAGCTCAGGTCAAGGCTGCTGAGAGTCTCTTGTCGTCGAAGATCATAACAGCTGACAAGAGGGACGCAATGGTCAAGGCGGCGCAGATAATGCGTCAGCCAGGGGAATATCCAATGCCCCTTCGCTACTGCCCGAAGCTCCCGGGATCCATTGGGCACAGACTGATTTCTACATACAACTGCAGACACTACTGCTTTGATGGCATAGTTCTCGACGATGATCCAGAGAGAGTCTATTGCGGAGAGACGATGTGGCGCAGACACGTCATGGACAAGTTCTCGACAGAGTGGAAAGACCGTAAGACCGGCAAGTACGTCGGCGGATACATCAACGACCGCTTCTATGTTTACCAGGACGATGGCGGGAATCCGATGGAGCTCAAGCCCGACGAGAGGACCAGGATACCCAGACCCCACCAGTGGAGTGTTGAAAGACGCCTCATTGAGCAAAGGGAGAAGGGAAGCGGTCAGGATTTGACGATAGGGAAGACAGCCAAGACTGGGGCAGCCTACGTCAAGACCGCCAACGTTGAAATCGTTGATCGAGAAGAACACATGAGTGCCAGCGGATATATCACCAAGATCGTAGGTGGATACGAATTCGAGCTAGAATGGACTCTCCGCCTCGGACATGATTCCATGGATGAAATTGAGATCGAATGGCCAGAGGAAGCAATGAATATTAAGGCAGAGAATACTCCAGGTCAGTGGAGTGGAACTGTATACCATCCCGAAACCGGGCAGGTGCTGATAGACGGTCTCGCACGGGAGAATCTTGAGGCACAGTGGAAAGACGAAATTTTCGATGCGATCGCCCAGCATGGGAAGACTGCAGCAGTGGTGTTACCTCTTAGTAAGACAGCTTCCGTAGCTGCACGAGTGCTTTCGCAAGCTGGAAGTTTTGTGAAGTTGGCGTCCTCGGATGCTAAACTTGACAAGAATGAGTCTAAAACCCAGAAGATGTTTTCTCAAGCTGCCGACATGATCTCCGAGGGTAAGCTAGCTGAGGACATAGTCCTGGAGGTGTCTAAGTCGAACTCTGTGTCGTTGGCTCAGGCTGTGAAGATACATGCCTTAGTCGCTAATAAGATGACCAAGCACGCCGCCGAGGCGTATGAGGCGGAGAAGGTGGACGAGGACATCGAAACGACTGCAAATGAGATTGGCCTGACCGGAGAGGGGTCCACGAGCAAGAAGCCCGCACCTGTATTAGGGAAGAAACCCGCAATAAGGGTTTAGTTATCCCTAGAGTCTACTGTAAGTGTAAATCCCGTTCTGTTGTATAATATCCCCGTGATCTCTTTCTGTTTGTAGGGATCAGAGTCCTGGACAAGGAATTACAATGAAGCGGAGAATGATAAATGGCTGATCTAATAACCAGGAACCTCGAAAGTAACTTCAGGGCTCTAGTCCAAAATAGGGGCACCTCTATGGGAGGCGTATGGGTGCCAGAGGGTTCGACTAGAGGATCTCAGAGAATCAACCAGAGCGAACAATATTGGGCTGCACCCGTCCTTGCTCAGACTGGTTCTGGGTTAGTCAAGACAGCTGGTAGCGGAATCATATATACCCAACCTCAGTTCTTCAGCCCCATACACACACCTATCAACTGGCAGATACCGTCGAAGCGTAAAGAAATTTATCAATGGATGAGGTTTTATTACGAGAACGAGCCCAAGGTAGCAACCACAATAGACTTCTATTCCAGGTTTCCCATTAATGGATATAAGAACGTCTGTACCAACAGGCGCATCAAGAAGTTCTACGACGACCTCGGTAAGAAGATTAACCTTATCAAGTGGCTGAGGATCATCAGTTATGAGACCCATCTCCTGGGCGACTGCTTCCCGTTTCTGGAGGTCGATTGCCCAGTGTGCGGGGGATCAGGTAATAATGGGGGGCAGGTGTGCGAGCATGATGGCGGGGCATTCAAGCGCCTCGTCATACTTAATCCCGAATACGTTGAGGTCTATTCTAACTTCCTAGCTCCCGCACCTATGCTAGCCTTTATGCCAAGTGAGGAACTCCGGAACACCGTCCTCAAGAAGGGACCTGGCTACGAGAAGCTTTCCAAGGACGTCAGAGACAGGATAGCGGCCGGTAAGCCGATAGGGTTGGACAACAGGAACGCCAGCCATATCAAGTATATGGATAACGGTTACAACCGCTACGGCACTGGTCTTGTCAGAAGGCTCTTCCCAATGCTCGCCTATAAGACCAAGCTCCTCACCGCCCAGTGGGTTGTGGCGGAAAGACTCATTCTTCCTATCAAGATAGCTAAGGTCGGCAGTGAGGAAAGACCGGCATCGGCATCTGATTTAGCTCAAGTTCAAGCTCAGCTTGCTCAGACGGCGAATGATCCGAACCTCACACTGGTGACACACCACGCTTTCGAATTAGACTGGTTCGGTGCTTCTGGCAAGGTCCTTCAACTCACGACTGAGTTTGAGATGATCAATCAAGAAATACTGGACGGACTCGGAATCAACAAAGCTCTACTTAACGGGGAGGGACCATGTTTTCATCCAGATGTGGAAATACTCACAGAGAAGGGCTGGAAATATTATCAGGATGTGGCTGACAATGAGAAGCTTGCGGGTTTCAACCCTAAGAGTGGATCGCTAATATTTGAACATTTCAAAAATAGGATAATTCGCCAATATAAAGGCGAGTTGGTGCATTTTAAGACGTCCCAAATGGACATGCTCGTTACCACCAACCACCGTATGTGGGTTCAAGAAAGAACATCGAAAAATAGCAACGAAGCCTATTCGTCGTGGAAGATTGTGTCCGCTGAGGATGTGAAATACCGTAGTAGGATGAGATCTTGTTTTGACGACTGGCAAGGTGAAATACCAGAGTCGTGGGTGGGAATGGATGGCTCAGCCAGTATAAATTTCGGTGGATGCCAAGTGAAGGATGTTGACAATTTCATCAGGTTTCTTGGCTACTTTGTCGCTGAGGGATGGGCGAACGTTAATCAGGCAGGCTTATCCCAGAAGATGGGTACAGCATCGGCAACTACTATTGATGCATGTATCAAGGCTATTGGAATACCATTCTCTTGCCAACACGATAAGGATCCCAGGGAAACGCCGTTTGGTTTTTGCCAGATGACTCATTGGCATTTTCAGAAGTCTCAGTCGGCATGGTTGATGGAGAATATTCCCGGTAAGGCAAAGGATCAGAGATTGCCAAAATGGCTCAGGAATCTTCCAAAATACCAACTTACGATATTGCTTGACGCCTTGGTTGATGGCAACGGTTCCTTCCACAAGAAATCGCCTCTTGCGTATCCATACAAGAGTTACATTACCTCATCCAAATTGCTCGCTGATGATGTTATGGAAATAGCTCTTAAGTTGGGATACGCCCCTACGATCAGCGATGCGAGAGTCAAGGACGGCATATGGGTAGTCAACATGGCGTCCAGCAAAATCGGGAAGTTCCCCGTTTTAGACACGCTGCAGAACGGCGACGGGGTGCTCGACAGGCGGTCGTGTATCAGTAGGGTTCCATACGAGGGGGTTGTGTGGTGCTTCGAGATGCCCAATGAGTTCCTGGTTGTTCGTCGCAACGGCAAGGTTCTCATAACGCTCAATACATACAGTAATGCCGCAATCGGCGTTGAGGTAATGATAGACAAGCTGGAATCTTGGAGACAAGAGTTAGCAGAGTGGGTGGAGCAGAAGATATATCTGCCGATCGCCATGATGAAGGGCTTCATTGGAGAGAATGAGTGGGGGGAGAAGGAGTACATCTATCCGAAGCTCAAGTGGAACATCATGCATCTGCGTGACCAGCAGCAGTACAGGACTTTCATGCTTCAGATGCACGAGAAGGGAACGATATCCACACAAAGACTTCTGGAAAATTTCGATATCGACTACAACGAGGAAGTCGAGATGCTCCGTTACGAGCGGGCGAAGGGACCTTCTTCACAGATGGGTGGCGGGTTTGGTGGAGGTGCTCCTGGTGGTATGCCTGGCGGAATGCCAGATCTTGGTCTTGGTGGTGGTGGTGCTCCGGTACTTGGTCCACCCGAAGCGGCTGGGGCGGCCGGCGGGCTCGGAGGAATGTCGGGAGGTGCTCCGGGAGGTGCTCCAGCACCTATGGGTGGAGCTCCGCTCACCGCACAGACTATTCCAAACATCCAGGAGTTCGGCGGCAAGGTGCTCAAGCAGAAAACTCGCAATAAAATACAGAAGTACAAAGAGCGGATGCTCAAGAGTCATGCCCCTGATGCCTCAGGGATGGAGAGAGACGAGAAGGGCAGGGTCATCTTCACCGGTCCAGAGAGGGAATTGCTCAAGGCTCTCGCCGACGAGGTGAGGAAGGGTGAGATCAATTATAACATCTACGCCCAGTTCCCCGTAAAGGCTGGAGGCGAGGAGTACACGATCGACTTCGCCATGGTACCGATAAAGCTCGGCTTAGAGGTTGATGGCGCACTTTTCCACTCAACGCCCGAGCAGCAAGCTGATGATAGAACGAGGGACGGGAGGCTGGCTATGCAGGGGTGGACAATACTGAGATTCACGGACAGGCAAGTGGAGTCCAAAATGAGGGACGTAATTGATTCTATCATCCAGAACATGATCCGCAAAGAAAACTACCTCAAAAAAAGGGAAACTGGCTCCCCGCAGTGAAGGATCAGTCAGGGTGGTTGCGTTTTATCCCTTTTCGTCGTTGCTCCTTGGTTGGGGCATTAATTGACATAACACAGGATTTAGCCCATGGAAAAAGAAGCGCGCACCAAGTTGGCAGACAAAAACATTGTCTGGACCGAGTCATACACAGATAGAACAGAACAGCTGAAGAAGCAGTTCGATGAGGTTGTCGGACCCGGCAGTTATTTTAGATTTGAGGGTAAGGAAGGGGAAAGCGGCGACGAGTATTACGTCATTGTGGCTCCCGCCAAGATACATGATCCGGAGGCGAAATTCTTCGCTGGTGTCAGGAAACTTCCTTCCGACTACGCTGCTGGCGGCCAGTATTTCCCCACGTTAAAGGAAGCTATGGAATACGCTGTTGCAACGTGGGGCGTAAAGACCCCTTCGGACATAAACTACTATGATGCGTCAGATCTCAAAGGTATAGCGAAGAGGATAGAAGATTGGAAAGAAGATAGGGATGCCGGGGTCGAGAATGGTGACGAAGATGACGAGGTCAAGTCTGCGTCTGTTCGTTTCGTTAGGACAAGTTGGGCTCCGTACTACATGCAAGTAGAGGCGTTTGGCACACCGAGGTCCGAGAGGACTGGCTTCCTGTGGTTCGATCTTGACAGCGTTGTTGCCGGGGAGAGCAGGGAGTTTGAGTCTTACGCCAATCGTCTGCCGCCGCTCAGGGCAGCAGCCAGTGTAGCACTTGACGAGCGGGCTAACAGGAGACGGCTGGTGGCAAAATTGTATGGGGAGCATAATGTAGAAGCCGACTTCTACAAGATATGGCTCAGCTTCAACCCACAGACGAGTGAGATGTACTGGATATCGATTGGTCCGTATCTGCCGAAATCCCTCTCACAGCAACTCGCTAGTCCCGAGCAAGCAAGGCAAATCGGTATGGGTATTGGTCAAGGGCTGCCAGTTACCAAGAACTTTCTATTCGATGATGCCGGCAGACCGCTTGGCATTGATAAGTTCTCCGCTTTCTATAAGAAACTCCATCTCGCCAGTCAAGAGGAGTTAGAGGAGTATGCTGACGAGCTGATCAGTGACTACGCCGAGAAGTGGGGCGTGCAGCTGACAAGGGATGATCTCATGATACCTGAGGATCCGAAGAAGAGGATCAATCCTACCATTACGCTATCAAAGAGCGGTAAGGATAAGCTCTACAGATCACCCGAGTGGAAAAGACAGATATTGGACTACTATGGTGTGCAACCAGACATGAGCAAGCCTGATCCGTACCATGGGCTGGAGACTAAGCTCAAGGAGGAGCGTAAGAAAAGGATAGTTGATTACAAGCGTCAGCTTGATGAGGCGTACGCCAGGAGCCAGGAATCTGGGGATGCTTTCAAGATGCAGCAGCCTGCACCTCCGTCCGTATCGATGGATAAATCGGCGAAAGGCCAGCAGCAGCCGACAGCTATATGGCAGGGGAGATCACGGAAGGAAGAGGGGATGAGCGACGCCGAGATGGCTGTTAGGTATGGTTTCAATAGCGTGCCAGAGGCGGTCGATTATCTAGTGACCCATGTGTGGGAGGGCGTGCCACTAGGAGATGTCCCCACCACCACGTCTGAGGATCTCAAGAACGCTAGGGAACGTCAAGCCACTCAGGTTGGGCAAGAGGCTCCACCTTCCGCTGAGGTCCAGGAGGACGGTCAGATAGGTGCTAAAGAGACAGCCGCGCAGACACCAGAGGTTCCAGCGGAGATCACAGAACAAGTACCTGAGGAGACCAAAGAACAAGCTCCCGTGAAGGCTCCCGTGCAGGCTCCTGTGAAGGTGCCTGCGAAGACTCGAGTGCCAGAGCCTGTTTCTCTGAAGTCGAAAAAGACCATCGAGAAGGCTCCCGAGAAAGCTCCCGATAAAGCACCAGCTCAGACAGCGAAACCCGACTTGTCGTTCCAGCATGTGAATGAATATGACGAAATATTCGGTGCTGTCAAGGATACTGTGAGGAATTTGGTCAAGCTGGCGGCAAGATTTGACGAGGAAGGTAAGGGGGAGGAAGCTGAGGAGATACACAAGATACTGCGTAAACATGTCTTGACGCCTGACAAGAACTCCAAGCCAGAGGTTAAATAATGCTAGTCAAGAGAGCAGCATGTGTTTTAAGGGATGTCACACCATACGAGTATGAGTCTATGGTGAAGACTGCCGCAAGCAAAATCGGTCTAGGGAACAATCCCAAAGTCAAAGATATCGTCGAATCGGAAATACAGAAGCACAAGACGGCACTCTTCTTCAGAGCTAAGGCGATCGTGGCGGACGAGACCAACTCTAACGGGGACATGTTCCCTGTCGACGAGCTGTTGAAGTCGTACGGATCGTTCGTCGGCGTGCCATTCTACACCAACCACCAGAACCAGGACATAGAGAAGGCCAGGGGCAAGATCATCTATGCCGAGTGGAATCCGAGCGACAAGGCTGTCTACGTGATAGGTTATATCGATCGGGAGGCGTACCCGCACATCTGCAGGGGCGTCGAGCAGGACTATATGACAGGGGTGTCAATGGGAGCGATAAGCGGGGCGTCGCTCATCCTGATGGCCGACGGTACGGAGAGACCAATACCTGATGTTAAGGAAGGTGATATTGTCAGGACTGCCCTTGGCAACAACAAGAAGGTTTCCAAGACTCACTGCGAGTATCTTGGTAAACCAATGCACTCGTTCAATCTCGTAACGTATCATAAGAGTCCCCTTTTCACAGAAGACCACCCGATTTGGATTGTGGAGAAATCGGCTGTAGAAGCTTGCAAGCATAAGATGGCTCTATCCGCCCATATGTCGTGGCACTATGCGTCAACGGGTAGACCCGCAATGGCATCAGGCAAGATGTCGTCTGACTGGAGATTAGAAACTTATGATCCTAAGTTCCAGGAGGCCTCAAAGGTGTGCGAGGGAGATTACTTCCTGATTCCGTCTCGTTTCCATTTTAACGATGGGTGCAGTGCCAATTCCGATTTCTATTACCTGCTTGGAGTTTATCTTGGAGATGGCTACCTACTTAAGGACAAGAATGATAGTTACTCCGGAGTGGCTTTTTGTCTTGGATCTGACGAAATGGAGCTTGCGGCAAAAATTCGCGATCTGGTCAACAAGTATAGTAAGGCGTCGTCCAGCGAGATGGTCTGTGAAGAAAGACATGGTTTGTACATAAGGGTCTATGACAAGTCTTTAGCAAAATGGATAGGAGAGAACATAGGCTCTGGAGCCAAGTTGAAGAGAGTAAAATTCAACTTGAAGTTCAATGGTGATGCACAGCAACTGCTTGCTGGGTATTTAGACACAGATGGTTGTATTGTCGATAAAACGAACCAGCGGATTAAAGGGAATAAGTTTGGTGGGTTCCAGGTATCCAGTGCTAATGTTGGATTGCTAGAGGATATGCAGTCGCTTTTGATCGGGCTTGGACATGTAAGTAGGATTTCTCGTATGGATCGCACTCCATCTGAAAAGAGTGTAGTGAGGATAGATACAACTGAGTACACCCTAGCTATGGGATCTAATTCTGCATCAGAGTTTGGCAATTCAATAAAGTATGCAAAGCTTGATGGCAAGTCGGCGGAGATCAAGGCGGGTAAGTCTTTCGTGACCACAATTGATGGGCACAAATATATGATGTGCCCAGTCAAGAAAATTGTTGTTACCGACGGTTTTGACGAGCCGGTCTATGACTTAACCGTGGAAGATGATGAATGCTACGTTGCCGATGGAGTTTCAGTTCATAATTGTGCAGTCGAGTATTCCGAATGCAGTATATGCCACAATCGAGCAGAGAACCCCGACTCCTACTGCTCTCACATCAAGATGATGAAGGGCCGGAAGTTCACGGGCACAGTAAAAGACATCAAGACCGGCGAGACCAGGCACCTGAAGGGTGAGCCAGTGTACGAGATCAACTTTGGTATCAGGTTCATAGAACTTAGCGGCGTGGGCGATCCTGCTTGTAAGAGCTGTCATATACAAGGAGTTTTCGACAACAATGATGTGTTGAGGAAGGCAGCTTCGGTGTCGAACAACATCTTCATGTACAGAGAGAGTGGGATGGGTAAGACAGCCAGCCAGGAAGAGGTCACTCAACTGGAGCAAGCTCTCGTCACTCTTGAGCAGATATCGGTGAACCTCATCAAGAATAGAAAGCAAGTCGAGGTCGCATTTGCAAGCGATTTGGTCAAGATACTATCGGAGCTTCAAGAGTTCACGGACGAACTTGTCGGAGCAGGCTACGCACAGGCTCCTGCCGCCCCGGCTGGTGCACCAGGCATGGATCCTATGGCTCCAGCAGGAGATGCACTTCTTGGTGCTCTGCCGGGTGCCATGCCCACCGCTATGCCGATAAGCGAGACTGCTCCGTTGTCCCCTGGAGCTGGAATGGCTCCAGCACCGATACCTACGCTTCCAGGTCCTGCGGCTGCGACTGGTGTACCTGGCATATCCGGGGTTAGGAGACCCAATATGCCTACGCCCCCAGCTAAGTCAATAGCAGAGTCGGCTTTAGACAGAATTGAGAAAATAGGAAACAGGATACGGTACCTCCGGGAAAAGATGGCGGGTACCGAAAACGAAGGTGGAGATCAAGACATGAAACGTAGAACACCATCTGTTGCAGCGACGGAGCGAGATGATGTTAAGAGAAGTTTAGCAACCTCAATGAAGGAAAAGGGTGTTGTTTTTGGGAATAGTGATAGTCAAGAGACTTCTGCACAGGATGTGTCAGAGAAAAACGGAGGAATGGTAATGGATATAATGCACAAAGCGGAAAGACAGGACGCTCCTGAGGTTACAACCCAGAAGCAACTCGATGGCGGGATCAAGTATCATCCCCGCACCGGCGATGAAGCTGATCAGACCACACAAGGTCAGCTTGAATCGTTGAGAACTGGCGAACCCAGTGTGGTGACTGAGAAGCAGCTTGAATCCGAGGGTATGCGCGAAGGTGCAGCTCAGGAGAGGATTACACAGAAGCAGCTCGACCCATGCCGCAAGAATGAGGAGAAGGACACCGTTACGCAGGATCAGCTTTCCGCCCAAAGGAAAGACGACGAAAAGAACGTGGCGACAGAAAAGCAGCTTGACATATGGTCGCGTAAGGCTTTCTCCCGTGCAAATATCCTGACGGCGTCAGACCACTTGTCGGCGGTCGTGTCATCGTTGGCAAAATCGGCAGTCGAGAGCTGCGCCACCCCGTCCCAGGTCAGGGATGTTGTGTGTGACATGGTTTCCGACACGCAGGCAAAGACAGCAACTCTTGATTCCATCACGCAGGGCGGCGTGAAGCCGTCTGGTGAAGTCAATGTTGTTGCTCGCGCCAAGTATTGGGGAGCAAGAGGTATCACGATAGCGTCTTCGACAAAGGCTGATATCCGCAAGAGCGTTTCGGATAGCCTTAACATCCTAGTGGCGTCCAATGAGAAGATACATCCCGAGATGGTACTGAGCGTCCTCGAGGTGGTAGCTGAGGAAAAGAGTAGCTTGGAAAAGATATCTACGGCGGTCGACGCTATGCTGGTCGATAAGCCTGATACCTCGGAGCAGCTTGTGTCATCCAAGGATGAGATCAGGAAGGCTCTCAGCCAGAAACCGACTATGAAGCGGGTTTCGCAGGAGCCTACACTCAGGGGTGTGGCGCAGAGGAACGAGGAAAGGAAGCAGGTTTTGGCGGCAGTCAGTAAGCCTGACAGGATCGTCGTAGCTTCGTTCGAGGAACTCGGCATTACTGTCAAAGAAGCGAAAGCCAATCCCAAGAAGTTCAAGCAGGCGATCCACAAACTGGCCAGCGTCGCTGCGATATCAGAAAAGAGGGTTCTGGCTGCAGTAACGAACGTGGAAATATCACCTGACGGGTCGGTCAACATAGCGATTGATACGAAGGATGGTAAGCAGGAGATTGACATACCTCTTGAAGGAGAGACTCCTGATACGCTAGCTCCTGAAGGCGATGTCACGGGCGAGGGTCTGGACGAGCTGATGGCGACTCCGGCAGCCGGAGCACCAATGCCAGGTGCACCGATGGCAGGAGCACCGGCTCCCGCAGGAGTTGCACCTATTGTTCCGCCGCCCGAGGCTCCACTTCCCACAGCGGCTAGCAAGGTACAGATGACCAAAGCGGCACAGGGTGCCTTTGGTGGTGGCGGACCGTCGGCTGGTGGTGGTCCTGGAATGTCTGGTGGAATGGGCGACCCGGCGGCTCCTGGAATTGGCGAGAAGCCAGCCATGGGCGATGCCGTTCAGTCCTTCACGGAGACATCGGCTCCCAAGGACGAGGCTCCTGGCGTCGGCGAGCAGATGATGCCTGGTTCCATATGTCCGTTCTGTCACAGCACAGACACTACGACGGGCAAGAAGGGCATGGAGTCCGGCTCGTTTGAATGCAACGAGTGCGGTGGACGCTATCAGGTTCACGTCAACATCGAGGTTCTTAATCCTGAGACGATGGAGTTCTCCGAGGAGAAGGATAAGGATGGGGTCAAGGATCCGACTCTCCCTGATATGCCTGTCGCTGCCTATACGAAGTTGGACAAGGATTCAATTGTCAAGATCGCTGCCGCTGAGAAGAAGTTCGGGCATGTCTGCCCGGCGTGTGGCATGGTCGAATGCAAGGCGATCGAGCAGACGGCTGGACACACAGCATACGTTTGTCCGTCTTGTCAGACCAAGATCGAGAAGGACGTGCTCGTGAGCAAAGACGACGCTTCTGATGCGTACGTCAGGGTCTCATGGACTCTCAACCCCTCCAAGTTCAAGACGGCGAATTGCCCGTCCTGCAAGGAGAAGGCGAGGAAGCTGGCAGCCAGGATGAAGGTTGCGAAGATGGTCAAGTCGGCGGCCGACCTGCAGCAGGATCCGAAGACCGCTTTCCCGATGGCAAATTGCATCGAGAGAGTGTCGAGGATGTACGGAGCCAATGCTATTGCCCCCTACGGCGATTGCAAAGGCAAAGTCCTGTCAGACTGCGTCTGCAAGCAGCTTGAGACGTTCGGCATGAGGAAGAAGATCCACCTGGTGAGGTTGGCTGAGGTCTACTCGCAGCCCGATCCAATGGACGAGTGCTTGAAGATACATATGGACAAGGGCTTCAAGAGAGCTCAAGCCGAGACGATGTGCAAGGCGATGAGAAAAGAGTGCTCCACGGATGCTGACAACAATAGTCTGTTGATGGCCTTTGCGGACACTAAGGAGTTCACAAAAGAGGAGTTAGAAGTTATGAATGATAACTGGAAGAATAGGCTTTCTGTGAAAGCCCAGAGTCTTGATGATCTTGAGGGGGACATTGGTGAGCCTCTGGATATGGTTCCGGGCGAGATGCCGTCAGCTCCTGATGCTGAAGAGACGGTCGTGATCGAGCTGCCTGCGGAGGTGGCGAAGGACATAGCTGGTCAGGTTGACCAGGCGACCGGGGCGCCCGCTGAAGCGGAAGTTGTTGATGGATCGCCAGAGGTCGGATCGGCTGGGGAATTGGAAATAGCAGAACCTCCGGCAGAGGCTGTTGATCTGGAGATTGACGTCACGTCTGGTGCGATCCTCGGGATGAAGGTCGTGAAAATGGCTGCTACTCCGAAGCAGGTCGAGCAGATCGAAGGCAACGTCGAGGCTGGTGTGCCGAGGGCGAAGGCTACAATAGGTAAGGAGAGTCCTCTTACCGCTAAGAAGCCTGAGATACCTCGTTCTGACGCCACAATGGGCGACGAGTCGAAGTTCGACGCCAAGCTCCCGGACATCGCCGTTGACAATTCGACGATGGGTGGGGAGTCCGAGACGATGAAGGGTACTCCCGCGATCAACAACGAAATCAAGGGCACGGTCATAGCCGAGAAGAAGCCCGAACTGATGAAGGCAGCCAAGACCCCCACGCAGGTCGATAACATCGAGAAGGACGTTGAAGCCGGCGTGCCAAGGGCAAAGGCGACTATCGGTAAGGAGAATCCTCCGGCCGATAAGAAGCTCGATATTCCGAGGGGCAATGCAACGATGGGCGGCGAGGAGAAATTCCAAGAGAAACTCCCTGACGTTCCGGTTGACAATGCAACGATGGGTGGGGAGTCTGAGACGATGAAAGGTACTCCTGCTGTCAACAGCGAGATCAAGGGCACGGTCATAGCTGACATGCGCGAGAAACAGCTTGAGAAGCTAGCCACTGGCAGACACAAGAAGGCGTGTCTGGTGGCGGCGAAGCTGGCGGCTGAAGGTAGGATAGTCACTGCTGACATGGACGAGATCGTTGAAGTCCTCTCCAAACTGGAGCTGGACAAGATGGAGGCATTTGCGAACAAGATGTTCAAGATGCCCGTCAAGGTCGCCGAGAAGACAGCGTCGACTCTGTCTATAGGTATAGTTCAGGAGGCGTCAGTATATTCTCCTGATCAGCCTAAGTCGTTGGTTAACGAGCTCAGCGCCGGTTTCACGGTCGGAAGCAAGAAGCTCAATGACTCGCTGACCGAGGACGGCACGCGCTAGTTTCATGAAGAGTTGAAAATTGAGAGAGCCCCTGGTTCGCCAGGGGCTCTTTGTTTTTCATATCATTTTTTTGCATGAAAAAAAAGGAATTTCACTTCGCTCCGGAGAATCATCAAATCATAAGGGCTAAATAGCCCGATGGCCGAACGGTGAAGACCACGGCTCAAACGACGAAGCAATAATTTGAAACAACCTACGGTAAGATCAACGAAGCAAATCACGTAACTTTTTTCGGAAGCATATCACAGGCCAGATGATGGGCCCAATGTGGGCAGAGTCAACAACAAGCAAGGAGTAGTTAACATGGCATTGATCGAAAAATACATGGGTATTGCTGCCATCCAGAAGGTCGATGTGACCTCCACCCCTTCCGACATCAAGGAAGGTATGTTGGTTTACCTTAACGGCGCTAATGGCGTCCGCAGGGTTGACGAGACCAACAAGAACAAGGTGTATGGAATAGCAGCTGATACGTTCAGCCAGACTGCGGCGGCTATGCCTGGCATCGATAAGACGGCTGTGGTGGGTGCTGGTCGCACAGCATCATGGCAGGGCAGGGCATCCGATGGGTACGACGAGACACGTTCGTCTGGTAAGATGAGCGTATATGTCAGCGGCGGCGAGTACGCCACCGACCAGTTCCGTGACAGCAATGTCGCGGCAGCTAACGTCGGTCAGATCATGGTGGCTGGTGGAACGAGCTACGAAGGATTGCTGGATAACAGCTCCACGTACGCTAACGTATCAACGGCTATTGTGGCAGGCAGGCAGCCGATCGCTATGCTCACGCTGGCGAAGGGTGCGTATCCGTCCGGCGTTCCGGGCGTCGACGTGCTCCCGAACAACGATATCGCTCTGAAGGGCGATAACACCAATACCTACATCGAAAT
>Ga0307379_10001097_pt1 | contig 43541 bp, 18 predicted proteins | sample UN2MG_FD_202237 | JGI IMG/M metagenome (GOLD analysis project Ga0307379, IMG submission 202237) | Soil microbial communities from Risofladan, Vaasa, Finland - UN-2 | ecosystem: Environmental > Terrestrial > Soil > Coastal area > Acid sulfate soil | place: Finland: Risofladan, Vaasa | collected...
GGAGGTGGAAGTCCGTGCTGTTCCTGAACAGCGGGTTCTGCTCGATCACGTTCACGCTGGCGGCGGTGTTGTAGCCTTGGCCAACCGGCGTGTTCCAGAGGAGCACGTTCTTCAGCACGAGGAGATCGGTGCTGCCAGTGGAGCTGTCCAGCGAGGTGCAGCCGCTGATGATGCAGTTCCTGAGCGTTGCCTTGGCGACCTCGCCCCACGCTATCGTGCTGTTGCCGGCAAACGTGCAGTTGATGAACGTCGCCGGCTGGGGCCATGTGCCGTACATCCCCCACGTCACGCCGCCGTCGGGCGTGTTGTTGTTGAAGAGCGAGTTGCTGATCTTCGTGTTGTACACGCAGGAGATCAGCGACCGGCCGGTGTTGTTGCTGAACCGGCAGCGATCCATCGTCATCGACGACTGGGTGGACGAGCCCGACCGGATGTGTGCGATCGAGCCGGGGGTGGTGTTTTGTGCGCTCGCGGGACCCGTGTTGCTGTCGAACACGCAATCGGTGACGATGAACCTGGCCTTCGCGAAGGAGCTGTTCAAGGCGCCGTTGCCGGAGTTGTTGGACGAGAACGTGCAGCGCGTGACCGTGAGCGTATCGAAGCCCAGACCACTCTCGTCCACTCCACTGCCGGCTCTGCCGGCCTCAAGCACGCCGCGGCCGGTGGTGCCGGTGAACGTGCAATCGGTGGCGGTGAGCGAACCGGCAGTGTACACCTGCACGGCTGTAGCTTTGCCGCTGTAGCTGCTGTCCACAGTCACTGCAGTCACGGTGCAGCGCTGCATAGTCAGCGCGGCTGCTTGCAGCAGAATCGGCGTGTCTCTCGTGTAGCCAATGGTGAGGTCGGCCATATAGGCGGCCGTTTCGGCTGGCAGATTGGCGTACGTCAGCAGCACCGCAGTGCTATTGCCTCCGGTGATGACGTGCTCTGCCCGGTCAACGGGTCCTTCGGGGTTATAGCCCACGATGCGGATGGGGCCGACGTTGATCGGGAAGACCTCGCCGGTGGCGGGGCTGTAGGTGCCGGGCAGCAGGCGAAGCTCATCGCCGCTCGACAGGCACTGCGCGGCATACGTGATCGTCGCCAGCGGATTGCCCAGCGAACCGTCGCCCATGACGTCGTCCCCGTCCGGCGACACGTACAGGTAGCCGGGGTTGCCGGTGAACTCGATGGTCACGGATTGCTCGCCGCTCTCGGTGAACACGAAGCTGCTGTCGACCGTTAGCGTGACGGAGTTGCTGCCGGAACCGCCGATGATCGACAGGTAGCCGAGGGTCTGCCATTCGCCCGCAGCGATCGTGTTGGTGCCGGCCCACGTGGCGGAGTTCGTGCCGGTGCCGGCCACCGCGCTCGTGGTCACCGTGATGGTTTCGGGCGCCTGGAGAAGATCGGAGATGAGGGAAACGGGAATCTGCACCTCGTCTCCCGCCCGCACGAACAGCGTGGGCGAGCGGCCGATGGTCACCTCGCGGTTGTAGATCGACACCGAGAGGCCCGCGGGCAGCACGGCCCCGGCCTGGTCGCTCACCTCGACGGTGGCGACGTCGCCGTTGGTGCCCGCGAAATCGGAATCGGCCGAGACGGTGAGGTCGACCGGGCCTTCGCCGTCGGGGATGCTGAGCGTGGCCGGGCCGCTCAGGCCATAGTCGTAGGCCACGTCGGCCGATACGGCTGCGGCGGCTGCGGGGCTGATGCTCACCTGCACGGTGTGCGATGCCCCGGCATACAGGTTGAACGCGTATTCCGACAGGCCGAACCCGGGCTCAACGAGGTTCGGATCGCGCTCGTAGGCGCCGAGATCGATCCCGCCGCCGAGGATGCGATCGGAGCCGGCGAGATCGAGATCGCCCACCGCATAGGTGTCGTTGCCGGTGTCGACCGCGGGGCTGGTCGAGCGCAGGCGGAAGTCGTCGGTGCCCTTGAACTGCGGGGCCTCCTCGATCACGTTGGCGCTGCCGCCGGTATTGTATCCCTGGCCCAGCGGAGTGGCCCAGAGGAGAGCGCTTTGCAGCACGAGCAGGCTCGAGCTGCCAGTCGAGCTGTTCAGCGAGGTGTTGTTGCTGATGATGCAGTTGCTGAGGGTGGCCTTGGCGGCATCGCCGCACGCTATCGTGCTGTTGCCGTCAAACGTGCAGTTGGTAATCGTCGGTGCGAGGGCCCAGGTATCGCTCCTCCCGAAGGTAACACCGAGGCTGGGCATGTTGGCGTTGACAAGCGAATTGCTGATCTTCGTGTTGTACACACTGGAGATCAGCGAGCGGCCGGTGTTGTTGCTGATCCGGCAGCGGTCCATCGTCAGCGACGACTGGTTGGATGAGCCAGATCGGATGTGTGCGATCGAGCCGGGTGTGGTGTCCGATGCGCTCGCGGGGCCGGTGTTGCCGTCGAAAACGCAGTCCGTGACGATGAACTTGGCCTTCGCGAAGGAGCTGTTCAGAGCACCGTTGCCGCAATTGTTGCCCGTGAAGGTGCAGCCCGTGGCAGTGATCGTGTCGAAACCAAGGCTGCTCTGGTCAACCACGCTGCCGCCGGTGCCGGCCTCGAGCACGCCTCGGCCCGTGTTGCCGATGAACGTGCACCCGGTGGCGGTGAGGGTGCTGGCGGTGAACGCCTGCACGGCGGTTGCCTTGCCGCTGTAGGTGCTCGTGTTCACCGAAACGTTCGTCACCACGCACCGCTCCATTGTCAGGCTGGAGCCGTCGAGTGTGACCGGCGTGTCTTTCGTGTCAGCCAATGTGAGGTCCGCCAGGTAGCCGTCCTGGACGCTGGCGTACTGGATGAGCACGGCGGCGACGTTGCCGCCGGAGATCACGTGATTGGCGGGATCGACGTCGCCGGCGGGATCATTGGCGACGATCCGCACGGCGCCCGGCTGGATGGGAAAGACTTCGCCGGTGTCGGCCGCCGAATAGGTTCCGGGCAGCACGCGCACTTCCTCGCCCGCGCCCAGCAGTGCCGCCGCTGCGGTGATGCTTTTCATGGGGCTTTCGAGGCTGCCATCGTTTGAGTTGTCGCCAGTGGGCGACACATACAGCGGCCCGGCGGCGAATGCCGCTGAACCGATACACACCGCCAGTGCCGCGACGAGAAGCGGCATGGCGTAGCCTTGACATCTGTGGGGTTTCGTCATTGGTGTTTTCTCCTGAAACCGAATGCCTGAACAATCCCAACCTGAATTACGCACCGGCGGCCAAGACACTCGTGCTCGCCGGCACCAGTCTGGCCAACGGGCGACGTGCGGATGTTTCTGCGGCTCCCCGCCATCATCCGCTGCCCGCTGTACGACACGTCACCAGTATCTCACCCCCTTTCACAGGTCTGCCCGGCAGCATCCCTGCTGCGTGCCGCCCAAGATTGGCTCGTCATATCATCCGCAGCCTGACGAGCGTGCCATGAACAACAGAATCCGGATACTGTCACACCAGAGATCGTTCTCCCGAAAACTTACTCGAGCACCGCTTCTGCCCAGTTGGCGGGACGGAGCAGCGACTCGAAATACGTGTCCTGCACTGCCATGTCGCCGGGGTCGCGGCTGTGCCACGGCAGGCGCATCGCGCTGCGCGTGCCCTCGGGATTGGCGAGGATCACCGAGGCGTCGAGCCTGAACCTCATGCCCGGCTTCCACTCCATCGCCGTGGTGCGCCGGGTGCGAAACTCCACCACGTATCCTGAGCCGTCGGGCTTGGCTTCCGCGGCTGCCCAGTCCTTCGGCAGCGGCACCACGTTCTCGAAAGTGATCTTGCCGTTGCCGGTTTCATACGTGGCGGGCGAGAGGCGGTTCTTCCGTTCATCGTCGGTGACCACCGGCACGAACTCGACGGGCAACGCCAGCCCGTCATTTCCGACTGGTGCCGCCACTACGCGCAGGTCGCCAATGCCAGCAGCCTTCCGATTGGGTTCGAAGGGGCCGAAGCTCAGGTCAACGGCCGCGCCGCCCTGGAAGGCGAGCTGCGGTGTGGCTGCCGACTTCCACGGTGTGTTGGTGTTCACGTCGAACGCCGCGAAGATCCCTTCGGCATAGTACGCCAGATATGCCTTGGCCAGCACCTGCTCGCCGTCCTTGATCTCGAAGGGAGTGATCTTGCACTGGATCCACTCGTCGAGCTTGCCGTCAAGCTTGATTCGGTTGACGTCGAGAAACGGGATGCGGGCAACGTCGGTGCGGGCGGCTTCGGCGTCGGCGCGTGCCTTGAGGGTCGCCGCGATGGCCGCCGGCAACTGGACCGTGCCGTGCTGGCGGGTCCAGCCGTCCCAGCCGGTAATGCGGAAGACATTGATGTTGTTGTTGCCGCCGCCGAAGTAGTAGACATCGCCGGTCTTGGCGTCCTTGCGAAGCGCGCCGGCGAAGTTCTCGTAGCACAGCTCATACGCCTCGCGCGGCGACTCGGGGCTGATCACCGGCCGCTCAAGCAGCCGGCCCACGAACAGGCCATCCTGGTCCCATACGTGGGTCATGCTGTCTTCGGCGTCCATCACGGCGATGCTGCCGTTCACCGAGCCGACGATCGCCCAGATGTACTTCATCTCTCCGGGCAAGGCTTTGGAACCGGGAGCGTGCCGGCCTACGGTCCACTGGGGCTTGCCTGCCTTGTTCCACTTGGCGACGCGGTTCATGCCGCACCGCGGGCTCCACCATCCTACGCCGAAGCTCTTGTTGAATACGCCATCCGAGTTGTAGGCCTTATAGACGTTTCCGTCGTCGTCGCGCCAGACGTCGCAAGCGCAGCCCTTGTCTTCGGCAAAAAGGGTAGCGTCCGCCCAGTCATACGCCGGCACGCCTGCTTTCGTCCACTCGCGAACGGGCAGCTTGTACATGCACACGAGGTCGAGCTTGTCGGTCTGGTGATGGTAGTAGTAGGTGAAGTCGTTGTCGATGAACCAGCCCTGGCCGCGGGTGTAGGTGGGGGAGAACTTGAACTCGTCGGGCTGCGGCGTGCCGTCGCCGTTGAAGTCGGTCCACATCCATCGTTCGCCCTCTCGTGTTTCGTACAACTGGCGAAGCAAAGGCTGACCGTTGAGTTCGTTCTCCTTGTCATGGCTGGTCACGGAGTTTCCGACGGTGGTGAGCACCATGCGGTTGTTCTTTTGATCAAGCCGGAAGATCGCCGGCCCCTTGTGCTGGCCGCCGGTGCGGCAGAAATACATCTGGCCGTCGTGGCGGCGAATGGCCCAGTTCCCGCCCTGCTGGCCGAAGAGGCTGGGGATGGTGTAGGCGGCAATGATGCGGAAGGTCTTGCGCTGGTAATCGACCTTGGTCTGCACGAACGCGCCACGCGCCACGAACCAGACGCTCGTGATGTCGTCGGGATCCACGATGGCGTAGAGGGCGTAGTTCCATCCGCCGTACCAGTCGTGCAGCCACTTGCCGCTCCTGTCGAAAAGCGCGGTGCGGCGGATGGGATCGGCGTCGCTGACGATGAACCCGCCATCGGGCGCAGCGGCGATGTCGCCGATGCCGCAGAAGACGGTTGGGTCGTAGGGTCCTTCGATCCAGCCGCCGGGCCGCCCGTAGGCGGCGATCGGCCGGCCGTCTTTCGAAAAGCGTTTCACCTGGCGGCCGGAAGCGAACTTATAGTTTTCAGGGACGGCACCCGTGTAATAGGTGGTCATTGCAGATTCGGGGCGGCGCGGGCCGCGGTCGAAATAGTGGTAATCTATGTACATTCTCTTGCTCAGGTTCTCGGCCACGAGGATATCGCCGCTTGCCTGATGGATGGCCAGGCGGTAGGCACCGCTGAGCTTGTCCTTCGCTATAACCGTCTTCGGCCGCTTGTCGGCTCGGCTCAGGCGCACCACGCTGTCCTTCGAGATCGCGAGCAGGGCACCGTCGGCCATTGCCGCCACTCCATAGGGTTCGTCCACCGCGGCCTCGTCGATCACCTTGCCCGTTTGCGGGTCGAGCCAGCGAACGAGGTTCTGCAAGGCATAGCTGACGATAACCTGCCCGTGGCCGGCGTCGAGGTCGGTAACGTCGTGAGGCATGTTGAACACGGCCTTCTTGCGGTCCGACTCGAAGCTCACGTCCCAGCCGTCGGTGAGGCGCTTGCCCGTGTCGGCGTCGACAACATAAACTTTCTGGTTGATCTCGAGAGTGTAGAGGCGGCCGGCGTCGATCCCTATGCTGCAGGGGCCGCTCCATGCCTGGAACCAGTGGGGGATGGTCCAGATGCGTTTGCCTTCGTAGTCTTGCTTGATGCAAAGCGGCGTGGCTTCGCCGCAGCCGGTGGCGAGGTACATGCCGGAAGCATCGGCCGCGATGCCGTATACGCCGCCGTGGTTGCCGGGCCAGGCAGCCCAGCGCGGATCGGGGTTGGTGCCGATGGTCATGACGTACTCGGCGTTCAGCCCCTGCGTGGCGAGGAGCTTCCACGTGTAGGTGCCGGCCGGGGCAGGCTTGCCCTGCTCGTCGAGGCCATCCCACGTTTCGGCGTTCTCGCCCTTGTTGCGCGGGGCCGCGTGCAGCAACTCCCTGACTACGCTGCCGCCTTCATCGGTGATGAGCACTGAAACCTGAGCGTCGCGCTCGAGATCGTAGGGGATTGTCATCTGCTGCGTTTCGGCCGCGAGGCCCGTTACGCTGCAGGTTGTCAGCACACACAAGGCCAGGCTGCGGGCAAGTTTCTTCACTGTTTCTGCTCCATATCCGGTTCGAGCGCCAAGTGGATGTATCATGCCAATGCCGGCGAATTGCGGAACGACGTATTGCGGACGACTTCGTCTTCGGTCTGGGCAGTGACTTCCACCACCGCCGGAACGTCCTCGCCCGCCCGTTTGGCATCAATCACGCGGATGCATGCTTCGAGAACGGCGCGGCTGTCGAACCCGATGCGCAACGCAGCTACCGCGCTCGGCGTGGGCCAGGGGAAGTTGGTGTGTGCGATCACGTCGGCATCGTCAGGCACGTGCAGCCCCGCCGCCGCCAGTCCCGCCGTGGCGGCCGGCACGAGGTTATCGTCCGCTATGATCAAGACATCGGGCCGCTGGCTGTAGTGGGGCGACATCAGCAACTGCGCGACGTTGCGGGCCAGCGCCGGCCGGAACAGCGGGACCGTCTGCACCCACTCCGGCCGCATCTCGATGCCGATACCGCGCGCCAGCGCCATCCAATGATGATCCGATTCCTGCTGATGGTCCGTCAAGATCAGGCCGACGCGGCGCCGGCCCCGCGCGCACATCTCCTGCAGACAGCGCTCCTCGAAGCCAGTGACATTCACCGCCGTCACCCCGGGGAATTCTGCCTTCGGTACGCCGATCGCCACGCGCGGGATATCGGGCTCCGTCACGAGCGGGGTGTTCACCAGCAGCCAGGGATTACTCGTGAAGATCAGGCCCGCCAGTTGGTGGCCCTTCGCCAGCCGCAGCAGCTCGTCGTTGTCGCCCGTCCCGGGCCGCCCGTTTATGCCGTAGAACAGCGAGAGGTCCGACCTCGTTGTCTGCTGGATGTGCACCGCCTCGTGGGAGAGCGCGACCCAGAACTGCAGCCAGGTCTCCCGGTCGGAAGGGTGCGTGTAAAAGGTGATGCCGTAGTGAAAGAGGTGCGGCGGTTTCTCGGCTACATACGTGCCTTGCCGCGGGCGTGTGCAAAGGAACCCGTCGCGGGCCAGCCGGCCGATCGCGTGCTGGACCGTTACACCGCTGACGCCGAACTGTCGGGCCAGCTCGATCTGCGGAGGGATGCGTTCGCCGGGGCTCAGGCGGCCGCGGACGATATCGCGCCGCAGCCCGGCCACTACCTGTTCGCGCACTTCGGTGCGCGATTCCACGGGGGGTTGCGTGTTCATGATTCGTTCCCAAGACAACAGAACCGATCAGACACTGCGCGTTGTGCGCCGAAGACAGATCATCTGTACTGTGAACATGTCATCAATGCCAGTGCACGAAGGAATTATAGCACGCTTTTGGGCCGCTGTCAAGCTTTTTTTCGGAAAAATCATCCCTCTTTCATGCCTGCGATCCCGGTCGATTTCGAATTTCCTCTTGAAAAAAGGCTTGACAGTGAGGATGATGGTTGGTATAATCCGCGTGTACTGGTCAGACGGTTTCATTGCTGATGTAAACAGATTGAGGAGGTTCCAATGTGTCGTCTTCCGCTCCTGTTGCCTGTGTTCGTTACGCTCGCTTTGTCTGCGGCGGCAGAGAATTCGGCTCCCAAGTGGTATGCGAAGGGCGCGTGCACCTTCGGCGTGTCGCTGCCCGACGAAGCCGATGTGTTGCCGCAGCTCGAAGAGGGGCACGCGATCGTCGCCGGCCTGCTCGACGGCATCCCCCAGATCAACATCGTCGCCGGCTTGATCGGCCACGATCATCCCGGGGCCAATAACTGGGACGGGCTGTGGCCGTACTGGAATCGGGCGACGTTTCGCGCGGGCAGCTTCGAGAAGCTCGCCGCGTTCATGGCGCGGGCGAGAAAGAACTCGAACGTCCACACCGGATTTCACCTGAATCTGACCGACGTGAACATCGGCCTGCGTGATTACCCCGAGTCGCGTGCATTCTTCCAGAAACTCGTCGAGACCAAATCGATCTACCGCCGCGACTGGAATCCGGAGACCAACCGGCGCGACAAGGAACCGCCATACGTCCCCACCGAGATTCCCGATGGCGATGACCCCATCGGGATATTCGCACTGGTGAACTACAAGAATTTCTGGGACAGCGGCCTTGCGAAGGAGATGATCGACGAGTTCTACGCGAAGCTGCCGTTTGCGCCCCCCAAGGTGTATCTCGACGTGCTCAACGCCGGCGGGGGCAATTTCTCGACCGGTTTTCCCGACGGTCCGCTGGGCGGCAGCGAGGAGACGCAGATCGCAGGCATGCAGGCTATCGCCGATTACCTGCACAGCAAAGGCACGGACGTGGCCACCGAGGGCGACCGGCCTTTCCTTGGTAGAAACGCGCAAGGTGTGCCTCGTGCGGGCTCGTACGGCGGCGGCGGCTTCTCCGCCGACGACTACAGCGTGATGGCCGGCGGCGGCAGTCCTGAGATCGAACAGACCTTCGGCTCGCCCGGCGCCTTCACCGTGTCGCCGATCGCAAGCACACCCGCCCACCTGGCGCGCGTTCGCGAGCACTACGGTGCCCTGCTGGCGGGCAAGACGAGCAGCAAGAAGATGCCGGGCCTCCAAACGGATCACGTCTGCATGCGGACAGACAAGGACGAGTTCGACATCCCAGGCATGGGCAACCCGTTTCGCGGCGACTGGGCCGACCTTGTCAACAACTTCTACCTGATGAGCATCCAGGAGTTGTATCACGTGGGCAAGGGAAACGTGCGCGTGGCAAAGTCACCCGGGGGCAGTTCCCTCCTCGACAAGTGCATCCTCACAGGCCCAGCAGGCAAAGAGATCGTACTCGAGGCCGAGGATTTCTTCCATGGCTGGATGCGCGCAAACTTCCAGGCATGGAAGCACGTGAATCTCCAGAGCGGGCAGCTGGACTTCAAAGTCGATATCGCCGAGCCTGGCGAATACAACCTCAAACTGAAGCTCGACGCATCCGAGTTGAACATCTACGTCAACGGAGAACACATAGAGCACAAGAGAAAACCCCAAACAGGCTGGATTCCTCAAGATGAATGGCCGACCATTGATTTCGGCACGGTGAAGCTCATAGAGGGCGCCAACACCATCAGCGTGGATAAAGGGCACGTGAGGGCGGAATGGAGCGACGGCACAAAGGCATTGTGGAGCACACCGGCATTGCACACGGGCTTCAAGGTATGGCGCGACGACGTGGTCTTTGCCGTGGACTACGACCGGATGTGGCCGGACACCTGGAGCGGGCAGAAGAAGATCTACTTCTTCAGTTGGGACGGCACGAACCGCGCGTGGAAGCTGCCGGCCGATTGGGGCGATGTGCCGCGCGCGACCTTGTACCCGTTGACGCCGGACGGCCGCGGCACAGGCGTGCCGATCGTGATCGCAGACCGCACGATCAAGCCGGAGCTCCTGCCACAGGTGCCGTACATCCTCGTTCCGGAAACAAAATGAACCGCAGCCCCCCGGCTTCCCGTGAAGGAACTGGGGCAAGATCAGCTTCGAGCATTAGAGGAGAAAGAAATGAGATCGATCAGCCTGTTCGCACTAATGAGCTTGCTGGCAGCTACAGCCGCGCAGGCTACCGAAACCGAGAACCTCGGCATCCGCATTCTGCCGCCGCCGGGCGCGATGGCCATCGATGGCAAGGTCGCCGACTGGGACCTCTCCGGCGGGGTCTTTGTCTGTGGCGACGTCGAGAATCTGCGCGACAAGATGGCGGTGTGGATTCACACCATGTACGATGCCGACAATCTCTACGTATTGGCGCGCTTCATCGACGAGACGCCCATGAGCAACCCCGGCTCGATCGCCGGCGATCACGGGTTTGCGGGCGACAGCCTGCAACTGCGCATCATCCTCTATCCCGACAAACCTGATCCGCGCAGCAGCATCGGCGGCAAGGAGGTCTGCTGGGTCACCGCCTGGCGCGACCGCGACGCCAAGGACGTGATCGACCTCCTCTTTCCGCGCAAGCCGGACGGTGACAGCAAGTTCATCGCCGACGCGAAGAAGCTCGGGGCGCAGCAGGCGTTTTTGGCCACTCCGGACGGAAAGGGCTACGTCCAGGAGATGGCCATCCCCTGGAAGTTGCTGGCGGATGCCGGCCTCACGCCCAAAACCGGCGAGCGCATCGCCTTTTCCGTCGAGCCGAATTTCAACACTAGCGCGAAGTTCCGCATCACGCTCAAGGATATCTTCCGGCCGGGCATCGTGCCCGACCGCGTCTTCACCTTCAGTGCCGTGAACTGCTGGGGCTACGGCACCTTTATGCCGGCCGGCAAGGTCGCGCCGCAACCGCTGCGCCTGGCCGACAACCGCGAGTTCAAAGTCACCATGCAGAACAGGGTGCCGGTGGTCGATTGGACCGGGCTCTTCGAAGTGAAGAAGATGGAGGGCTTCGCCAAAATCAACCTCGACCTGCCGGAAGACGGCTACGTCTCGCTGAACATCAAGAACGCCGAGGGCCGGGTCGTGCGGCATCTGCTCACCGCCAACTTCCTGACCAAGGGCAAGCATGAGCTGCTCTGGGACGGGCTGACAAGCATGAGCCACATGCAGCCCGGCGAGGTGGTGCCGGCGGGCGACTACAGTTGGGAGGCGATCTACCACACCGGCATCGGCCTGCGCCTGGTCGGCTGGGCGCACAACGCCGGCAAGGCTCCATTCGACTCGCCCGGCGGCAACTGGGGCGGCGACATGGCGCCGCCGATCTCGGTGGCGGCAGACGCCGCGAGCGTGTACCTGGGCTGGGCCTTCGCCGAGGCGGGCCAGGCCGTGGTCTGCGCGGATTTCGACGGCAACGTCAAATGGCGCCACAAACGCGGTGGGTTCGGCGGCGCCTCGCTGCTGGCCGTGAGTGACGGCATCGTTTACGTCTACGACTTGGGCCAGGGGAACGTGGTCTATCGCCTCGACGCCGCCAAGGGAGAGTACTCGAACTGGCAAGGCAGCGAGGACGCGGCGCTGGGGCTGACGCCCATTCTCGGCGAGGTGAAGAAAGCCGGGAGCACCCTGGAACCGACCGCCACCGGCATGGCGGTCACCCGCGGCAAGCTCTTCCTGAGCTGCGGCAGCAAGACGAACTGGGACAAGAAGGTTCAGCTCTCGGGCGACATGGTCTTCGTGCTCGACGCCAAGACCGGCAAGGTTCTCCAGCGCATCAATGTTGCCGATCCCCAGGATCTCAAGCTCGGAGCCGACGGCAAGCTCTACCTTGTCCATAGCGGCGGCAGCGTGTCGACGGTGGATCCGGAGACCGGGGCGCTGGCCGAAGTGGTGAAGGGCGTGAAGAACGCGCGCAGCGTCACCGGCGACAAGGAGGGCAACATCTACGTCGGCACGGGCGACCCGGACAACCAAGTCAAGGTCTTCGACAAGACCGGAAAGCCGCTTCGCGCCATCGGCAATGCCGGCGGCCGGCCGCTGCTCGGGCTCTGGGATGCCTCGGGGATGCGGTTCGTCGCCGGCATCCAGGTCGATCCCAAAGGCAAGCTCTGGGTCATGGAATACGATGAAGCCCCGCGCCGCATTTCCCGCTGGGACGCGGCCACCGGCGGCTTCGAGAAGGAGTTCTTCGGTCCCACCACCTACGGCGCGAGCGGCGGGGCCATCTCGCCCGACGATCCGCTGACCATGGTCGGCGCCGGCTGCGAATGGCGGCTGGATGAGAAGACCGGCAAAGCCTCCTGCGTGGGTGTCTTCCACCGGGGCGCGATGCACACCACCCGGTTTGGCCGGAGCCCCGCGGGGCGGCTCTACGTGGCCATCGGCGGCGGCTGGGGTGGGTTCAACCCGGTGTTCATCTACGAGCGCCTTGGGGCAGGGCAGTACAAGTTGCGTGCCCGCTTTGATGCCTTGGATAAGCTCGCCGGATATCGCCTCTGGTCCGACGCCAACGACGACCAGCAGGAGCAGCCCGACGAAGTCCGCGAGTACAAACTGGAACTCGGCATGTGGATCTCGAACTGGTACATGCCGATGACCCAGACCATGATCTTCTACGGCGGCGACTATCGTCTAGCGCCCACCGGCTGGACGGCCTGCGGCGCACCGCTTTACGACGGGACGAAGGCGACGCGTCTGCCGGCGCCTGACGAGACGGGGGGGCGCCGCGGCGTCGGCATGGGCTGCTCGCGCAGTTGCGGCTCGGAGGACGGCCGCCTCGTGCTCTACAACGGTCCCTACGGCCAGATTCACACCGATTTCCCCTGCTATGACATCGAAACCGGCAAGCTGCTCTGGAGCTACCCGAACAACTACGTCGGCGTCCACGGCGGCCACGCAGCGCCGCCGCCGCAGGTGGGCATGATCCGCGCCGCCTACGACATCCTCGGCACCGGCCGGCTGCCCGAGCCGATCGGCGACATCTTCGTCATCGCCACCGACAAGGGCGAGTGGCACATCCTGACCGGTGAAGGGTTCTACCTGACCAAGCTTTTTGAGGCGGACGTGCTCAAGATCCGCTGGCCCGACCCGGCCGTGCCCGGCGCGATCATGGACACCGTGCCACCAGGCATGGGAGCCGAGGATTTCGGCGGCTCCATGGCCGTCGCCAAGGACGGCCAGCTCTATGTCCAGCATGGCAAGACCGCCTTCATCAACTCCCGCGTCGTCGGGCTCGACAGCGTCCGCAAGCTGCCCGGTGGCAAATTGACGGTGGCCCAGGGCGATCTGGCCCAGGCCAACGCGATCCGCGACAAGCTCTTGCAGGCCAGTGTCGGCACGCGGATGGTGGTGGCGAAGAAAGGCGCGGTGGCCTTCACCGGCGACCTGAAGAAGGACTTCAACACCAAGGAGCCGCTGGTGTTCCAGAAGACCGCCGCGGACCGGATCGAGGCGGCCATCGCCTGGGACGACTCCAATCTCTACCTCGCCTGGCAGGTGAACGACGCCACCCCGTGGGTGAACGGCGCCAGTGAAGCCGCCCAGATGTATGCCATGGGCGACACGATCGACTTCCAACTCGGCACCGATTCGAAGGCCGACAGCAAGCGCGACAAGCCGGTCATCGGCGACCTGCGCCTGTCCATCGGCAACCTCAACGGCAAACCGACCGCCGTGGTCTACCGCCCGGTGGCCAAGGAGAAGGCGCCGAAGAAGTTCTTCTCCGGGGTCTGGCGCGACGGCGTCGAGTACGACAGCGTCCTGACGCTGGCCGACGCGAAAATCGAGGTCAAGGTGGACGCGGCAGGCAAGCGCTACGTGGTCGAGGCGGCTATCCCGCTGGCCGCGCTTGGACTGAAACCTGCCGCGGGTCTGACCTTGAGCGGCGATTTCGGCGCCACCTTCGGCGATGCCGCCGGCAAGGATACCGTGCTGCGGAGTTACTGGAACAACCAGGCCACCGGCATCGTCGCCGACGAGGTGGCGGAACTGCAACTCGAGCCCAAGAACTGGGGCCGCCTGATCTTCGAGTAAGCCGGCAGGCGCACAACGCGGCTGAATTTTTTACTGCAACAACAAGGAGACAAGCATGAACCCTGTCCGAATTCCGATCCCACGCAGCGCGGCCGTACTCGCGGTGGCGATGTGGTGGCTCGGCGCGGCGCTGTCCGCCCAGGCGGCCACGGCCTGGACAGAGGCCGAGTTCGAGCCGGTCTCGAGCGGCATCGAAAGTCCGGTGCGCATCGCGGTCCGCCACGCCGGCAACGCGCTCGGCGTGGCGGTCGAGGTCCAGGCGGTCCCCGGCGCCACCGTGCCGCCCGCGGTGACGCTCGGGGTTGCCGCGGCGGGCAAGATGGTCCTCGGGCCGCAAACCGCGGCCAAAACCGGCCGGCCCGGCGGCTGGCGCGCGGTCTTCACAGTGCCGCCGGGCGGGATCGCGAAGACCCCGGCCGAGTGGGCCACGCTGCGCCTGGCCTGCGCGGTGGTCTTCGACGGTGGTCCGTACGCGCAACCGCTCTACCGGGCGCGCTACCGGCACACCGATGGCCGCGCGTTGCACGCCCCGTTTTCCGAGCTGCCGGCCGACTGGTTGCCGTTCGACCTGGCCGGCTATGCCCAGCGCGTCGCCGACCGCGGTGTGCGCGTTGAGATTGCCTTCCAGCAGCCGCTCGACGGCAAGGCGACCATCGTGATCGAGGACGCCGCCGGCAAACGGGTGCGCAACCTGATCGGCGGAGCGGCCTATGCCAAGGGCGCGCACGCCGTCGAGTGGGATCTGCTGGACGACGCGGGCGCGCCGGTGGCGCCGGGCGAATACCGCTGGCGGTCGTTGCACCATGCCGGCATCGTGCCCGAGTATCTCTTTTCCTACGCCAGCGGCGACGCCGATCCGCCGTGGCGGACCGGCAGCGGCACCGACATGTGGGGCCCGGACCACAGTTGCTACACCGCCGTGGCGGCCGCCGGCGACCGGGTCTGGGTGCAGAGCCCGGTGTCCGAGGCGGGCGTGCAAGGCGCGCTGCTGGACCTCGACGGCATCAAGCGGCAGAGCACCTGGGCCGGGAGTTCCGGCGACAAGCTCCTGCTCGCGGCGGATGACGCCCTGTTTTACGCCGCCGCCGACAACGGCCAGCGGGTCGCCGTCCGCCGCCGGAACGTGGCGGACTTCCTGCCTTACGGCAAGGAGCTGGACGTGGTCGTGTGGCAGGCGCCAGCAGGGGAGGACCGCACGCGCCGGCACGAGAACTGGGCGCAGGTCAACTGGAAGGAATACAACCTCTGCGGCTTCGCCGTGGCCGGCAAGCTCGTCCTCGTGGCGCTGCGCGAGACGCAGTCGGTCATTGTCCTCGACGCAGTCACCGGCGAGAAACGCCAGGAGATTCCGCTCCAGAACCCGGGTGCGCTCGCCGGCCTGCCGGATGGGACCTGGTTCGCGGTCAGCGGCGGCGCCCTGCTGCGGTTTGCGCCCGGGCAGGAAAAGCCGGTGACCATCCGCGCCGCCGGGCCGCTCCAGCCGGGCGCCATGACCGCCGGCGGCGACGGACGGCTCTATCTGGTTGACGAGGCGACGCAGCAGATCGTGATCCTCGACGCCACCAGCGGCAAGGAGGTCGGCCGCCTCGGCAAGCCGGGCGGGCCGTATGCCGGCCAGTACGATCCGGCGCGGATGGTCAACCCGCTGGCGCTGGCGGTCGCCGGCAACGGCTGGCTGTGGGTCACCGAGGACCGGTTCAACCCCAAGCGCGTGCTGGCCTGGGATCTGAAGACCGCCCGGGTGGCCAAGGAGAAGTTCGGTTCGACCGCCTACGGCGCCTCCGGCAGCGGGTTCGATAGCGAGGACACGACGCGGTTCGTCGGTCTGGGCTGCGTCTGGAAGGTGGACCTGGCGGCGAAGACGGCGCACCCCAGCAGCGTTCTGTTCCGCGACGACGCGGTCATGCCGCAGGCGATGCACTGGCGGTTCCTGCGGCGCGACGGCCGGACCTTTCTGCTCGGCTTCGGCGCCTGCAACAGCCTGGTCGAGCTGCAGCCTGACGGCAGCGGCAAACTGCTGGGCCGGTTTGGCTCGGCCCATTTGTTCTGCTTCGAGCAGCGCGGGCACATCCCGCCGGTGTTTCTGGAGACCTTCTACACCCAAGGCGGGTACGACACGCCCGAGAAGCGGAGGACGCGCCTGCACGACGGCCGCTGGCCACACAACGGCGAGTTCTTCGTCTGGAGCGATGTCAACGGTGACGGCGCGATGCAGGCCGACGAACTCGAGTTCGCCAGCTGCGATGCCGCCGGGTACTGGGGCGTGGACGCCGAGACGCTGGACATCGTCTGCCCGGTCCGCATCGAGGGCAGCGGCCAGGGACAGGCGGTCATGCGCCTGCCGCTGACCGGCTGGCATCCGTCCGGCGCGCCGCGCTGGCGGCCCCTCGCCGAGCGGCAGTCCGCGCTCACCGTGATCGACCCCAACCGGTGGTGGCTGAACGAGGCCGCCCTGACCGACCGCGCCGGCCGGCTGTTCGTGAATGCCGACCCCCTCACGGCCTACAGCGCCGCCGGGCAACCGCTCTGGACCTATCCAAACCACTGGCACGGCGTGCACGGTTCGCACGGGGCCCCGTTGCCCAAGCCCGGCCAGCTCCAGGGCGCGCTGTTCTTCCTCGGCAACGCGCCGCTCCCCGGCGGCCGCGACGACGTGTTCGTGATGAACGGCAACCACGGGCGCTTCTTCGTCATCACCTCCGACGGGTTCTATCTCGACGAGATGTTCCGCGACGTGCGGTCGGGTGCCCCGGTCGACGCCTACTTCATTGGCGGCGAGGTGTTCGGCGGGTTCTTCGGCCGCGGCAGCGACGGCCGGTACTACCTGATCAGCGGCCACACCGACTACCGGATCTTCCGCCTCGACGGGTTCGACAGCATCGTGCGCGGCCCGGGCGGGACGCTGAAGATCGCGCCCCAGCAGATCGAAGCCGCCGAACGCCGCGCGCACACGGCCGCCCAGAGCGCCGCGGCGCCGCGGCGGGCCAAGATCCCCTTTATCGCCGCGCCGCCAGCCCTCGACGGCAAGGGCACCGGCTGGCCCGATCCGGCGGGGGTGAATTGGAACAAGGACGGGACGCTCCCCGTGGCGGTGCAGGCCGCCTGGGACGACGTCAACCTGTACGTCCGTTGGTCGGTCGAGGACCCGTCGCCGTGGAAGAACGGCGGCGACGACGAGAACCTGCTCTTCAAGACCGGCGACTCGGTCGATCTGCAACTCGGCGCCGATCCGTCCGCCCTGCCAAACCGGACGGCGCCGGTGCCGGGCGATCTGCGTTTGCTCATTGCGCCGTTCAAGGGCCAGCCGGTGGCGATTCTGTACCGGCACCGCGTTCCCGGGACCAAACAGCCGGTGCCGTTTAGTTCGCCCTGGCGGACCGAGAACGTGGACGTGGTGAAGCGGCTCGCGTCGGCGAAGCTCAACGTCGCCGTCGGCCGCAACGCCGCCGGCACGACGGGCTACATCGTGGAAGCGGCGATTCCGCTGGCCGAGCTCGGACTCAAGCCGGCGCCGGGGAAGGCGTACCGGGCCGACTTCGGCGTCCTCTACGGCGATGCCGCCGGGCTGATCACCGGGCTGCGCTCATACTGGTCGAACCAGAACACCGGCCTGGTCAACGATGTGCCGGGCGAAATCATGCTCCAGCCCAACGCCTGGGGCACGGTCCAGTTCAATCGGGAGGTGAAACCATGACGATCCTACTGCGCATTACACTGCTGACGATTTGCCTCGCCGCCGCGATCACGGCCGCCGTTGGCGCCGAACCGTTGTTGCAACCGGTCGGGGTGATCGGCAATCCCGGCGAGTTCGGGCCATCCCTGATCCGCCAGGGCGGCGGGAGCGACGGGGAGCACCCGGTCGGTTGCGGGGTGGTGCTCGATCCCCGGGGTACGCTCTGGACCCGGATGGCCGCTGATCGGGTGAGCCGGCTGGCCCGCGACGGCCGCATGCTGGCCCAGTTCCCCGCCCCGCCCAGCACCGACCGGTACGACACCCTCACGCTGGTCGGCGGACTCCTGGTGCTCCGCGCCGGGGACGCGCTGGCGACCTTGTCGCTGGAGGCCGCCCCCGGCACCGCCTTCCAGCCGTTGGGGGTGAAGCTGCGGTTGTTGGCGCGCACGCCCTGCAAAGGGCGCCTGGCGGCAGTGACCATGGAGGGCAAGCTGGTCTGGGTCGATCCGGTCGACGGGAAGCTCGAAACGGTGGCCGACACGCCCGATGCCTGGCTGGTTGAAAGCACGCCGGACGGGGTCATCCTGGTCGGCACCCGAGCCGACGGCGCCGATAGCGGACTCTTGCGAAGCTTCGTGGCCGGACGCGAGGTGACCGCGGGTGGCTGGCCGCGCCCGTTGAGCGGCCAGCACGTCATGGTGCCCCGAGTCCGGGCCCCCGCGCCGTTCCTGCAAGGCGATGGCGAGGGCGGGTTCTTCCAGGGAGGGGGTGGCTTTCTCGCTCACCTCAATGCCCAGTTCGAGCCGGCGCCGGGCACGCTTCTCGGCGCGCAAAACGGCAACGTCATCGGCGGCGGCGGCGACTGGCGGCCGGAGCTGGAGGTGGCGCGCGGGATCGTGCGTTGCGGCGATGGCGTCTATGCCGTCGGCGGCGCGGATGGCGGCATCTTCTTCGCGACCTGGCCCGACACGCTCGGCCCGATGCGGTTGGCGGCGCGCCTGACCAGCGTGCGGCAGTGCGACACCCTGGCGGTGAACGCCAACGGCACGGTGATCGCCGACCAGCAGGCCTTCGCCTGGACCAGCCGGCCCGATGATTTCCCCGCGGCGGTCGACAAGGCGGGCCTGAGCCTGAAGAGCCCGATCGTCCATGTCGGCTCGAAGCTGCTGGCCCGCATCGACAACTGGGGCCACATGACCGCGTTCGCGATATTCCTGTACCGCGGCGAACGCCTCGAGGAGAGCAAGCCCTTCATGTGGGTCGACGACCGCAAGCAAGCGGCGGGGACGACCGCCCTCTGGGTCAACCGCGCCGAAGGCGGTTCACTGCAGCCTGCCGTTGCGGTCGCCGACGGCCAGGGCTGGCTGTTGCTCAGCCTGGCCACGCCCACGGACGCCCTGGTCCTGCGCCTGCACGCCGACGGCAAGGCCGACCAGGCGTTGGGGCCGGTATCCTTCACCTGGTCCAAGCCGGTCAAGGCCCTGACCGGGTTGGCGCGCCGGAACGACACCACCCTGCTCGCGGTCGTGGACGGGCAGATCGCCACGCTGGTGAAGGAAGGCGAAGGTTGGAAGGAGACCGCCCGGTGGAACAGTTGGGGCGGCGATGCCGCGGAGAAGTTTGGCGCCACGATCCACATCGCCTGCGATGGCCAGCGTCTGCTGGTCGCCGACACCGATCGCTACCGCATCCTGCTCTTCGCTGCCGACGGCGGCGTGCCGCTGGCCCAGGTGGGCACAACCGACCGGCGCGGCGACGGGCTGGCCGAGCTGGACCGGCCGACGCTCGTCGACATCCAAGGCGCGCGCGCCGTGGTCTACGATGCCGGCAACCAGCGGATCGTGAAGCTGCGGGTGGGACGTTGATATATACGCAGCTGGCAAGTGCGCTGACGGCGACGGGCGATCGGTCCCTTGCCCCTGCCTGGGCCCGCGGAACCTTCATCTGGAAGCTGTGCCTGGCTGACCGCGCCGACTCCCTGGTCGAGGGGACGAAGACGATCGCCGCCGTCGCCAACCGGCTTGACCATGCGGTCGAGCACATCGTCATCCTCTCCGGCGCCATCGGCGCCGACGAAGGCCGGCTGCCCTGGGATGGCATCTGGCCCTACTGGCAACGGCTGACCTGGCGGATCGGCGGCGGCTGGGAGGAACTCGCGCGCTTCATGGTCGCGATGCGCGACCAGCACCGCGCCCATATCAGCTTCCACGTCAACTGCACCGACGTGAACGCCGGCCTGCGGCTCTATCCCGAGACCTGCGCCTTTTTCGCGCGGCTCGTCGAGGCCAAGGCGATCTACGCGCGGCCGCAGGGGTTCAACGCCCAGCCCTGGTTCGGGCTGCCGTACATCCCGCAAACCATTCCCGAGGGCGACGCCTCGGACATCTTCGCCATGGTCAACTATCAGCGGTTTTGGGACTCCGGTCTGGCCAGGGAACAGATCGACGGGCTCTTCGGCCGCTTGCCCTATCTGCCGCCGCTGCTCTACGTGGACGTGCTCGGGCCGCTCGGCTGGTGCATTCATCCCGGCTACCCCGACGGCGAACTGGGCGGCAGTAAGGCCAGTCAGATGGCGGGCATTCGGGCGATCGTCAAGTACATCCGCGACTGTGGCAGCGAAGTGGCCGGCGAATCCCCGGACCGGCTGATCGAACACGACCATCCGCCCATCCGCTACAGTTGGTCGCATGGCGGGCTCTCGCGCAATGACTATGGCCAGATCGGATCCGGCTTTGGCATGGGCGCCTGTGTGCGCCGCGGGGGCAAGCCCATGCACGTCTATGGCAACCAGGGCGGCTACCATCTCCAGTGCGGCGAGAGCGTCCCTGATCTGATCAAGCGCGGCTGGGAACCGATGGCCGACGACGGAAAGGCGGTCACCGGCGCCTTTGTCGATCCGTTGCGGAGTCCGCAAGTCGATGGTCTGCGGGAGTGGGGTGCGGTCGATGACCTGGTCCGCCAGTTCCACCTCACTGTGGCGCCGGAGCTCTACCACATCGGCTGCGGCGCCGAGCGCCTGCCCGGCGGGCCGACCTGGGACCGGCTCGACGCGGTCGAGGGGCGGGCGCGGCTGGATGCGCTGACGGTGCGCCTGCCGGACGGGAACCTGCGTGTCCTCGAGGCCGAATCGGCCCGGTTGCTCGGCAGCGCGCGCGTCGTCGCGGATGCCTGGGCCAGCGGCGGCCAGACCGTGACCGACGTGGACGCGGCGCTGGGCAACGGCGTCGAGTTCGCGCTCGATTTGCCGGCGCCGTGCACCGCCTACATCCGCTACGCCTCGGTCGGTGGCGCCGTGCTCGGAGTCGGCGTTGGCGACGAGCCGATGCGGCGGGTGGAACTGCCGGACACCGGCAACTGGAGCCACTATGGCGACCATCCCCTGGCCCTGCCGGCGGGCGCCCGCCGCTTGCGCCTGGTCCGCGAGCGCATCTTTGCCCGCTGGAGCGACGGGGTGGCGGCCGAGTGGACGCTCGACGGCGGCTTCCGTGCCTGGCACGACGAGGTCACGCTTGGCCGGGACGGCGATCGTTTCTGCCCGGACACCTGGAGCGGCGAACGGCGCATCCTGCTCTACAGCGAGCACGGCTGCGACCGCGCGTGGAAGCTGCCGGCCGACTGGGGCGAGGTGCCGCGCGCGACGTTGTACCCGTTGACGCCGGATGGCCGCGGGAAGGCCGTGCCGCTCGCCATCACGGATCGCACCATCAGCCCCGCGCTCCTGCCACAAGTGCCGTACATCCTCGTCCCGGAGAACTAACACCGACCCCGTTTCCAGCTTCGAGCAATAGAGGAGAAAGAAATGAGAACGATCAGCCTGTTCGTACTACTGTCTTTGAGTGAGCAACACAAGGTAAAGTACAGTCCCGGGCAAGCGAAAATAATGAATGGTCGATTACAGTCTTGTACCGGTTTGTTTGGCACCCCATGCCTGGTGCTGTTGGCCCTGTTGGCCCTGTTGGCGTTTCAGCCGTTGTCGGCGTGTGCGGCGGAGTACTACGCCGCGCCGGATGGCGCGGATTCCAACCCGGGGACCCTGGCGCGGCCGTTCAAGACCATTCAGAAGGCGGCGGGAATCATGGTCGCCGGCGACACGTGCTACCTCCGCGCCGGCACGTATCGCGAGACGATCCGCCCCGCAAACTCCGGACGCGACGGGGCGCCGATAACCTTCGCGGCCTACCAAGGCGAAGAGGCCGTAGTGAACGGAGCCGATGTTGTCAGCGGCTGGACGGTGCACAATGGCCACATCTACAAGGCGGCTATGGGCTGGGACATGGGAGAAGGGAAGAACCAGGTCTTCGTGAACAGACTGATGATGATCCAGGCCCGCCACCCCAACACGGGGCTCGACCTGTTGGATCCCACGCTGGCAGCGGTCAGCGCCGGGGCCAACGACTACATCGACTGCTCCGAATTCAATCAGCCCGCCGGTTTCTGGAACGGCGGCCTCTTCTGGGGATCGGTTGGGTCGCGGTGGACGTCCTTGAGCGCGAAGATCGTGGCCTCTGAACCCGGCCGGCTCACGGTCACGGAGAAATCGAGCCCCTGGAAGAGTGGCACCGGCCCGGGCTACGTGACGGGGGTCCTGGGCGCGCTCGACGCCGCCACCGAATGGCACTATGAGAAAGGGACGCTGTACCTCTGGGCGCCGGACGACGCAAACCCCTCGACGCTCCTGGTCGAAGCGAAGAGGCGCGATCTCGTCGCCGACCTGAGCAACCGGTCGTACATCGTTCTGAGCGGGCTCGACTTCTTCTCCGGCACCGTCGACATGACCGGCAGCAACTGCACGATCGACGGCTGCGAGTTCAGGTACCTCAGCCACTATACGCTCATTCCCTCCGGTGGCGGCTACAGCCAGGCGGGTGGAATCCATGTGTCGGGGATTGGCAACCTGATCGAGAACAGTACCGTCGCGTACAGCGCCGGTTCCCTCATCAGGCTCGAGGGCTCCCGCAACACCGTGCGGAACTGCCTGCTTCACGATATCAACTACGTGGGAACGTACGCGGCGGGCGTCGCACTCCTGGGCGATCACAACGTGATCGAGCGCAACACCATGTACAATGCGGGCCGCTTCATCATCTTCCTCGGAGGCACGGCCGGTACCATCAGGAACAACGACATGGGCCTCTGCATGCTCTTCACGGAAGACGGCGGGCACCTCTACACACATGACCACGACGGTCAGGGCACGGAGATCGCCTACAACTGGATTCACGACAACGGCGCCTCTGCTTGGCCGGCGGCGCCGGGCATCTACCTTGACGACGGCACGCAGAACTACGTCGCCCACCACAATGTCATCTGGAACTGCCTCGACGGGATCAGGCTTGGCCAATCTCGTAAGGCCAACATAAAACCTGTCATCGGCCACCGGATATTCAACAACACCCTCTGGTGGAACCGGAACACCGCCATGGCGACGCACGGGGACGCCGGACTGACGGACATCAGGGTCTACAACGACCTCTCGGACAAAGATCAGTGGGTGGGCACGGACCTCGCGAAGAACCTCTCCACGAACGATCTCGCATCGGTTGCGAGACCAGTGGACCACTTCCAACTCCAGAGCAATTCGCCGGCAATAGACTACGGCCAGGTGATCGCCGGCATCACGGACGGCTACGTTGGTGCGGCGCCCGACGCCGGAGCCTACGAGTACGGCGGCTCGGACAGGGTCTCGAAGTGGACGGCCGGCCGAACGAATGCAGCGGGAGCGGCGGCCGTCACGTATGTCGGGGCGGAAATCAGCCGCAATAATTCCGGGACGTGGGGGGCTGATCCTGCCACGGGCGACAAGAGCGACTTCCGCTCCACCGCCAACGGCACGAAAGCGTTCACCCTGCCCGGCCATCCCAACGCCTACGGTGCGGACGGCTACATCATGTTCGGCCAGTCTGGCGCGGCCGTAACCCAGGCGGCGACCGGAACATTCCAGGGCACGATCTCCACCGGCACCCGTTCTTCGTACGCAACGTTCAACACTCCAGCGCCGGGCATTGCCTCCGTCAGAATTCTTGGCGCCAACGGCGGCGCACCGGGGAGGTGGAAGATCGATGCGGGCGGGGCCGGAACGCTCGACGACGCGTCACGGGGGATCGGCACCGCTGTTGATGACGTGGTCAACGGGACGTTGTGGTACCATTGGAATCCCGGCCAAACCACGCAGGATGTCATCCGGATCACGCTTGACGGCAAGGCGCGTGGTCTCGTCATCCGCATCGGCGTCCTGGTTGACCGCGGGGACAGGCAGAAGCCCGGCTCGATCGGGCTGAACGGGGTGTGGCAGAAGGCGCTGGGAACCAGCGGCTATAACCTTCCGGACTGGTACTTCTTCGACATCACGAACGCCGGCGCCGGGGAAATCCTCGACATCTCCATCACGCCCTGGATCGCTGGGGCGGGGATGACGGGCCTGCGCGGGCTGGTTTTCGACGCCGTCGAGCTGCCGCCGACGGGCAGGGTGAAGGAAGGCAACACTAACACAAGGAAACCAGACAGGAGATGACCATGAACCTAGCTCCGATGTTTGCATTGTTGTTGGCGGCCATGCTCGCGGCCGGCAGCGCCGTATCGGCCGCTGAGCCGACGGCCGTTCCGGCCCAGGCGCGGCCGCCGGCCTGGTACGCGAAGGGCGCGTATGTCTTCCGCGTCTCGACGCCGGACGAAGCCGATGTGTTGCCGCAGCTCGAAGAGGGGCACGCGATCGTCGCCAACCTGCTCGACAGCACCGTACCGCAGATCACCATCGTCGCCGGCTTGATCGGCCACGATCATCCCGGGGCATGGAACTGGGACGGGGTCTGGCCGTACTGGAATCGGGCGACGTTTCGCGCGGGGAGTTTTGAGAAACTCGCCGCGTTCATGGCGCGGGCGAAGGAGAAGTCGAACGTTCACACCGGATTTCACCTCAACCTGACCGACGTGAACATCGGCCTGCGTGATTACTCCGAGTCGCGTGCGTTCTTCCAGAAACTCGTCGAAACCAAGTCGATCTACCGCCGGAATTGGAGCAAGGAGACGAACCGACGCGATGGCGAACCGTTCGTCCCTCTCGAGATCGACAAATACTCGAGCGCAAAGCCCGGCCAGCCGCTGGATCCCGTGCAGATCTTCGCGCTGGTGAACTACAAGAACTTCTGGGCCAGTGGACTGGCGAAAGAGATGATCGACGACTTCTATCGCCGTCTGCCCTTTGCGCCACCCATGCTTTATCTCGACGTACTCAACGCGGGCGGGGGCAATTTCTCGACCGGTTTTCCCGACGGTCCGCTGGGCGGCAGCAAAGAGACGCAGATCGAAGGCATGCAGGCCATCGCCGATTACCTGCACAGCAAGGGCACCGACGTCGGCACCGAGGGCAACCGGCCTTTCCTCGGCGCCAACGCGCACGGTTTGCCTCGTGCGGGCTACGTCTGGCTGCACGGCAGCGGCTTCTCCGCCGACGACTACAGCGTGATCTCCGGCGGGGCAGACCCTCTAGTCGAGCAGACCTTCGGATCGGCCGGCGCCTTCAATGTGTCGCCGATCGCCAGCACGACCGGCCACCTGGCGCGCGTTCGCGAGCACTACGCCGCCCTGCTGGCGGGCAAGACGAGCAGCAAGAAGATGCCGGGCCTCGAAACGGCTCACGTCTGCATCCGGACCGGCAAGGATGAGTTCGACATCCCAGGCACGGGCGACCCGTTTCGCGGAGACTGGGCCGACCTGGTGAACAACTTCTACCTGATCAATATTCAGGAGTTGTATCACGTAGGCAAGGGGAACACACGGGTGTCAAAATCAACCGGCGGAAGCTTCCAACTCGACAAGTGCATCCTCACAAGCCCTGCCGGCAAAGAGATCGTACTCGAGGCGGAGGATTTCTTCCATGGTTGGCAACGCGCAAACTTCCAGCAGTATGGGGCGGTGGTTTTCCATCCATCGATAGTGCCGCTGGATTTGAAAGTCGATATCGCCGAACCCGGCGAATATAACCTCAAACTGAAGCTCAATGCACAGGATCAGGACGCTGAAATGAACGTCTATGTCAACGGCGAACACGTTGACTACAGGAGACTTGCGCGTATCGGCGTGCGTCCTAAAGCCGAATGGCCCGTCGTTGATTTCGGCATGGTGAAGCTTCAGAAAGGCGCCAACACCATCAGCGTAGATATCGGTCCGGTAAGCGCGGAATGGAGCGACGGCACAAAGGCGTTGTGGTCGACCCCCGCGCTGCACAAAGGCTTCAAAGTGTGGCGCGACGATGTCGTCTTCGCGTATGATTACGACCGCATGTGGCCGGACACCTGGAGCGGGCAGAAGAAGATCTACTTCTACAGTTACGAAGGAACGTCGCGGACATGGAAGCTGCCCGAAAACTGGGCCGACGTGGAATCGGCGCTGCTGTATCCGCTGACACCCGACGGACGCGGCAAGCCCGTGCGGCTCACAACTGCGGATCGCGTGGCAGCACCAAGCCTGCTGCCGCAGGTGCCGCATGTTCTGGTGCCAATCAACGATTAGGTTTGAATCATATCTCAGGTTCACCTTGTGCTTGAGAGATTTGCAGATGACATGAGATTATTTGCAGGAGGTCCAAATGCGTAGCACGATAATGCTTGTTTCAGTGTCATTGGCAATGATTTCAGTTGCCGCTGCCGACGGTTTGCCGCCGTTCAGGATCACCTACGAGGTACCCACAGACGGTTTGAGCGCGATCGCTATCGACGATGCTGAAGGTATCAGGGTGAAGAACGTCGAGGCGGAAATCCCACGTTCGGCCAGCCGCGCTCAGATCGCATGGGACATGAAAGACGACTTCGGCAACTATGTCGAGCCGGGGACGTATCGTTTCAAGACGCTCGTCATGCCCCGCCCCGAGCTCTACTACCGGCATACCGTCTCCCCGAACATCGAGAACTACTGGGACGACCGCCTTCCGTGGTCCACGGGGCATTCCGCCGTGAATGGTTGGGCGTCGGATATGGGCGGCCCAGTCGCAGTTGCCGCTCGCGGGGATCGCGTCTATTTCGGGGCCGGCTGTGCGGAAGCAGGCGAGGCGTTCACCGAGATTGATCTGGGCGGCAAACGGCACTGGGGCTACCACTGGTTCGGTGGCTGGATTGGCCTGCAGTACCTCACCGCCGACAAGGACGCGGTTTACGTGATCGATACGGCGGACTCGCTCTGGAGAATGACCCCGGAACCGGCCCGCGAGATGAAGAAGCTCATGGCGCTCAACACCGAGACTCGCCGCGGCTACGCCAACGCCCTGGCGGCGCGAGACGGCGAAGTGTTCATCTCGTTCGCCCCCGACAGAACCCACTGGACAGGGCATGTAATGGAAGCCGATCTGTTCGACAACGCCACTCTGGACACCAATGTCGATGCGGATAACAGTCTCCCCTTGTACAGGCCCGCCAATCTCCGTCGTGACTTCCTGCGTCTGCTCAGGCTGCCCAGGGCTTGGAATGAGCAGAACCGCCAAGCCGACCCGCCGGGTCGAGATGCTCGTCGGTTCAGCAAGGACAATACCACCTATCTGCAGACTCCTCCCGGCAGGGAGGCGCGTCAGCATATTGTTGTTGCCTTCAAACAGGATGTCCCCATCGGAAGCCTCGCCTTCCCCTATCCTGTCGATCCGAAGTTGTTCAGCAACATCGAGTTCAGCGTCCTCAAGCCCGGCGCAGCCTACCCGCCCCGTCCGAACGAGGAAGGCGATTGGGCGACGTTTGATTCTCACGGCAAGCCCGGCGCATGGAACGTTGTTGCCGCGCCGGCAGGCACAGTGACCAGGGCAGTGCGTGTCACGTTCAATCGTTCGGACGCCGTTGCGGCGGACACGGAGTGGGTCGGCTGGATGGAAGGCATGAAGATGCTCAACCGTCGCTTCGTCAACCATGCCTTTGACGCCAATATTCGCGTGAACTCAGGATCGGTGGATGAATTCGGCGTCTGGGATGCCGAACGAAAGGAGCCTGTCACACGGGAGAATCCCGGCATCTACGTCATGGAGTGGCCGAAATCGAGAAATATCAGCGGACTGGCCTTCCAGGAAGTCGACGGTGCGATCACCGAGATCGACGTCTGGGAGGGACCGGCGAATGCTCCGGTGAACCTCGAGGGCGACAAACACTGGCGCAATGTGGCCGTCTATCACCAGGCGCGTCGCGACTACTACCAACCACACCACAATCCCGAAGCGCGCTACCTCGACGGCTATGTCGATATCCGCGACAAGGGCAAAGACCCCGTGCGCACACGGGCGATCCGTTTGCGCGTGGTCGAACAGTGGATGCACCCCGGGATGCGCGGCCTGATGGGAGTTCGAAGCGACCGGGGTGGCCGCACGCTCGACACCCGCCGTTGCCGGATTTTCGGAGTTGCGGCCCTCGAGCACATCGGGGGCGAAATCGTCGACGAACGCATGTACGAGCGCCTCGCCGTCTACAACGCCGTTACCGGCGAACCGTTGCGTGAATTCCCCTTCAGCGTCGCCGCGCGAAGCCTGCATTTCCATCCCGACGGACGGCTGATGGCGCTGAACGCCAGTCGCGACAGGCTCATTGCCATCGACACCAAAACGGGCGCCACAACAAAGCTGATGAGCTTTCCGCAACCGCCGCAGCAGATCACATTGGGACCCGACGGTCTTGTTTATGCCTTCGCGGGCGACACCCATCACGCGCCCTGGCGTGAGACCGACTATGCGGCCATGGGCGGTTATCGGCACAAGCAAACACCGGTGCGTGATCCGGCAGCGGCGCCATTCCGCGTCTATGATCTGAACGGCCGGCTCATCAAAGAGATCGGAACACCCGGTCGGATAGAATCCGGCTTCTGGGATTCAACGCGTGTCGGCCTGGTAAGCGATATGACGGTGGATCGACAGGGCTCCCTTTGGGTTGTCGCCGGGGGTAGTCGCCTCGTTCGTTTCGATACGAAGACCGGCGAGGTGACCGGAGAGTTCTTCGGAAACACATCGTATGGCGGCGACGGCTCCTTCAATCGCTATGATGCCTACCGCGTGTTCTTCGGCGACTCGCAATTCAAGATCGACGACAAGACAAACCGTTCGCAGATGTACAGCCAGATGGGAACTTCTGGTGGGAGTTACGTGGCGGTTCGTGTAAACGGGCGCACGTACCTTGCCGATGCTCCGTTGAAATTGGGTAAAATCCCCTCCGATTATGTGAACATCTACTTGTATGATGAAGAGACCGGGTCGGCAAGGCGTGTCGCGGCGTTCGGCAATGCCTTGGGATTTGACCCCGTTCGCCAGGGCAATATCATCGGAATGCTTGGGGGCCGGGCGCCTCTGGGATTCAGTTTTACCTGGTCCGACCTCAACGGCAATGGAGAAGTCGATCCCGATGAGATCAAATTCGAATCTGTGGACGTGAAACCCCGCTGGGCGCATCACGGGCCCAGAGGTCTGGACATTGGCTTCATTGATGACCAATTGAACGCCGTCGCCAGAAATGCCGAATACGTCGTTACGAAATTCCTGCCCAATGGTGTGCCGCTGTACGAACGCCGAGAACGGCCGTTCTCGGCCAACTTCCGGTTCCGCGACGGCAATTACCTGGTTCTTCAGAGTGATCACCGTGGGCGGCTGGAGAACTACGCGGTTGACTCTGAAGGCAGGTGGGTCTGGGGGTACCCCTTGCATAGCGCCGGTGTCACGGGGTTGAGCTTGTCAGACGATGTACCCGGCCGTGTCGCCAACCAATTCGGCAACATCATCGGGCACGGCGTGTCGGATGAAGGCGATCTCGGCGAGTTCTTCGTCACCAACCACAACACCGGGCAGTGGCTCTTATGGACTTCCGACGGCCTCCTTGCCGGCGAGATCTTTCAGCACAAGTTTTTTCCCGGCGTGCAGTTCTTCAACTCATTCGAGAAGTCATACCCCGGCATGCGGCTTGATCCGATGTCGCTCAACCAGGAGCATTTCAACGGCTACTTCGCCAAGTGCGAGAAGAGCGGCAAGTACTATGCCGTTGCGGGCTTCACCTTCGTCGGCATGGTGGAGGTGCGGGGCTTCGAACGAGCCCGGCGCCTGAACATGAATGTCCAAGTCACCCCCGAAGATATCGCCCGCGCCAAGGAGTGGGAAGCCGCGCAGGTCAAAGTGGCAACGCTTGCCAAAGAACACAAAATGACGGCACAGCGGCTGGAGAAAGCCCCGGCCATCGACGGAAAGATGGACAACGGCGAATGGCCTGAAGCCACAACCATTCTCGACGGTCAGTTATCGTTCCGCATCGGCTTCGACAACGATAACCTGTACCTGTGCTATGCCACAGACAAACTGGGCGTGATCGGCAACACCGGCGAAGATTTCCGCGCCTCCTACACCACCGGGTCGGCGTTCGACTTCTTCCTCGGAACGGACCCCAAGGCGAGCGCTGATCGCCTGGAGCCCGCAGTCGGCGACCAGCGCCTGCTGATCACCTTTGTCGCGGATAAACCCAGAATGGTACTCTATCAGCCGAGAGCCGGCAATGCCAAGCCCGAGGAACGCTGGTACATGTACAGCCCGGCGGCCGGCGAGCTTGCGATGGATCGAGTGGCAGTGGTAGGCGACGCCAGAGCCGCAAAGACAGTGGCAGGCGACAAGGCAACAGTCGAAGTGGCGATACCCCTGAAGTCCATCGGCTTGAAACTTCAGAAGGACATGAAGCTCAAGATGGATTGGGGAATGCTCGTCTCGACCGACGGCAGAACCGTGCAGCGGCGTGTCTACTGGGCCAACCAATCGGCCACGGGCACGGGAGACATCGTCGCGGAAGGACGTTTCATGCCTCATGCCTGGGGGCAGATTGGATTTTGAAGCATCAACAGAAAGGAACAAACCCATGACACAAAGGAACACGTCCATGCTGAACAAACTGCTTCGCCCCTGTCTCATCGCCGCCGTCCTGGCAGTGACTGCCGTCGGCGCCCGGACCGCCGAAACCGAATACCCCATCGGCATGGACGCATTCACTCGTCTCGACCTGCTGCCCCTGCTGCAGCCGACCGGGACGCGGATGGCGCATTCCTGCAGCCATGACCAGACAGCCCACAATGGCGACGGCTTCCGCCTCTGGCCGCGGTACATCGATAGTCAGGGCCAGGCGGTGATCTACGATGCCGCCGGCCCAGGCTGCCTGTACCGCTTGCAGATGAACATCTGGTGCCTGGGACCATACTCCATGAGGCCCACTCCACCGGGTATGCGCATCCGATTCTACTTCGATGATGAGCAGACCCCGCGCCTGGATACCACCGTGGACGCGCTCTTCGGCAGGGACCAGCGCTACACGGCGCCCTTCCTGCCTCCGATGGCCTTCTTCGACGATCGGGAGGGCACGATGGGCAAAGACCGCTTCGCCATTCTCTACCATCCTTTTACCTTTGCGAAACGTCTGAAAATCACGACGGATCCGCTCCCCCCGGAAGAGAAGAAGTGGTACCAGTTTACCGGCGTGGTCTATCCGGAGGGGACTCCGGTCAGCACCTGGACACCGCGCATGGCAGAGGGGATCCCGGCCCCCGCGGCCTGGATGTCCTTGGGGCAACCCCCGCTCAAGGGTCGTGAGATCGAGCGTCAGAGCAGCGAAACCTCGTTGGCGGCGGGCGAGACGCGCGAGTTGGCGCGCCTCGACCAGGCGGCGCTGGTCACCTCGCTCCAATTCTCTCTGCAACCCTTTGACGCCGATACCTTCCTGGGCACCACCATCCGCATCCGCTGTGACGATCTTCCGGAACCGACCGTCGAAATGCCGCTCGGCGCCCTGGTCGGCGCCGGCTGCCCGCCGCTGAAGAGCAGTACTTCGGTGTGGCAGAAACGCTTCGCTTCTCTGCTGATCGGTTGGGATCCTCAGGCGGGGACGGCCTTTTGCCACTGGCCGATGCCCGTCTGGAAAGAGATGCGGATCGAGGCGATTGCCGGCAAGGCCCCGGTACGCATTGGCTTGCAGCTCGAGCGCATGCCCAACCGGTTGCCGCGAGAGGCAAGCGGGTACTGCACGGTCCGGCGAACCCTCGATGGCCCCGATGATACCGCCCTGTTCGCCACCGCGCTCCGCATGAAGGGGCGGGGCAAGCTGACTGGTATCGTCTTCTACTCTGACAACTACAATATGGATGGGGATGAAATGACCTTCCTCGACGGCAGTAGAACTGCCCAGGTGCATGGCGATGGAACCGAAGACGACCATAACCAGGGCTGGGGCGGGGACGCCTACCAAAAGGCGCTGTGGGGAGGCACCATCAACGGATACAACGGCGGCTATCGGTTCTATCTCGGCGAGGCCTATCCTTTCCATAACGAAATCAACTGCACCTACGAGCATTCATCCTTAGGCAGACGGGCTAAGCGAGTGCTCACGGACGCCGTTTGCTACACGTATCTGGCCCCAGGCGGTCCGCGTCTAGCACTGTCGGACTATGTTGTGCTGTGTAATCCGGGCAATGAGAAGAAACACGCCTTAACTACCTCCGGGGTGACTTGGGAAGGAGAGACTCAGTCGTCCTACGACACCTATGAGACCGGCCCCAATTCCGGTCGATCCGGCTGTTCTGGCAGGGCATTCACCGGAGAACAGTGCTTCCGCATCGCCATCAAGCCTGCCAACGAGGGGGTGACGCTGCGCCGAACAGTGGACCGCAACCGCATCCGGATGCAGATCGCCGAGGTGACGGTCGATGGCACCGTCCTTGGCCAGCGCTGGATCACCAACTTTCCGATGCATCCCGAAACGCTGCAAGGCAATGCGTGGGCTGATACCGACATCTTCCTCCCCGCCGGGCTGACCCGCGGGAAGAGCGAGCTGAGCATCAGCGTTCGCTGCATTGGAAGCAGCGATCCGAAACAGGGGATCAATGCCTTTGCTTACGCCGCGCTCTGCCACACACCACCCGATCTTCGAGAAAGCAACGAGAAAAAATGAACGATGGCCTGCAAAACACAAAAGAAAGGAGCAAAACCATGACACCAAGTCACAAACCCATGCTGAACAAACTGATTCGCGCCGGCCTCGCCGCCGGTATTCTGGCACTGACTGCCGGTAGCGTCGTGCTCGCCGCTGAGCCGCCGGCCGGCCCCGCCCAGGCGCGACCACCGGCCTGGTACGCGAAGGGCGCGTATGTCTTTCGCGTAGATACCCCCGACGAAGCCGATGTGTTGCCGCAGCTCGAACAAGGCCACGCGATCGTCGCCAACCTGCTCGATGGAACCGTCGCGCAGATCACCATCGTCGGCGGGCTGATCGGCCACGACCATCGCGGGGCCTGGAACTGGGACGGGTTGTGGCCGTGTTGGAATCGCGTGACATTCCGCGCGGGCAACTTCGAGAAGCTCGCCGCCTTCATGGCCCGGGCGAAGAAGAACTCGAACGTCTACACCGGATTCCACCTCAACCTGACCGATGTGAACTTCGGCCTGCGCGATTACCCCGAGTCGCATGCGTTCTTCCAGAAACTCGTCGAAACCAAGTCGATCTACCGCCGCGACTGGAATCCGGAAACCAACCGGCGCGACAAGGAGCCGCCATACGTCCCCACCGAGATCCCCGCCGGCGATGATCCGGTCCCGATCTTCGCGCTGGTCAACTACAAGAACTTCTGGGACAGCGGGCTGGCGAAGGAGATGATCGACGGCTTCTACGCGAAACTGCCGTTTGCGCCGCCCATGCTATATCTGGACGTGCTCAACGCCGGCGGGGGCAATTTTGCGACCGGGTTCCCCAACGGTCCGCTGGGGGGCAGCCGGGAGACGCAGATCGAAGGCATGCAGGCCATCGCCGACTACCTGCACAGCAAGGGCACCAATCTGGGCACCGAAGGCACCCGGCCGTTCCTCGGCACCAACGCGCAAGGTTTGCCTCGTGCCGGCTACGTCTGGTATCACGGGCAGGGCTTTTCCGCCGACGATTACAGCGTGATCTCCGGCGGCGGTAGTCATCTTATCGAACAGACATATGGCTCGGCCGGCGCCTTCGCCGTCTCGCCGATCGCCAGCACGACCGGCCACTTGGCGCGCGTTCGCGCGCACTACGCCGCTCTGCTGGCGGGCAAGCCGAGCAGCAAGAAGATGCCGGGCCTCGAAACGGCTCACATCTGCCTCCGAACTGGCAAAGACGAATTCGACATCCCCGGCACGTACGCTGCCTGGCGCGGCGATTGGGCCGACCTCATCAACAACTTCTACCTGATGAGCATCCAAGAACTCTACCACGTGGGCAAACGCAACGTGCGCGTCAGCAGATATCCTGGCCTCGGCTGGCACTTCGACAAAGCCATCCTCACCAGCCCCGCGGGCAAGAAAATCGTGCTGGAAGCCGAGAATTTCTTCATCGGTTGGCAACGGGATGGGTTTATCAAATCGGGCTCGGTGTGCATGCAGGCTGGGGCGACCCTAAACCTGACCGTCGAGATCGCCGAGCCGGGCGATTACGGCCTGAAACTGCGGCTGAATACGCAGGACCACGATGGCGAACTGAACGTGTGTGTGAACGGAGAGTTCCACCGGAACACCACCCTCAAACGCGTGGGCTACCGTCCGATCACCGGCGACTGGCCGGTCGTGGACTTCGGCACGGTCAAACTCCGCGCGGGCACCAACACCATCACCGTCGATACCGGCCGGATCCGGGCCGAGTGGAGCGACGGCACCCAGGCCGTCTGGGAGACGCCCGGCATCGCCAAGGGCTTCAAGGCATGGAAGGACGACGTGGTCTTCGCCGTGGACTACGACCGGATGTGGCCGGACACCTGGAGCGGGCAGCAGAAGATCTACTTCTTCAGTTGGGACGGCACGCACCGCGCGTGGAAGCTGCCGGCCGACTGGGGCGAAGTGCCGCGCGCGACCTTGTACCCGTTGACGCCGGACGGCCGCGGCACAGGCGTGCCGGTCGCCATCCAGGACCGCACCATCGCGCCATCGCTCCTGCCGCAGGTGCCCTACATCCTCGTCCCCGAAAACGCCATGAAAGGAGCTGCACGATGAAGATCATTCGCTTCTCCGCAACAGTTCTCGCAGGCATCGGCCGGCTGCAGGGCAAGGACACTGCCGTCCTGGCCGTCCTGGCCTGCCTCTGCTGCCTGCCTCTGGCCGACGCGGCCGATGCGGCAGCGCCGCACGGCATCCTCAGCGGCCGCAACACGCTCATTGTTGCCAGCTCCGATATGACGCACTTCGAGAACGCTCAACTCGCCAGGAAGCTCGATGACCTTGCACTCGAGAAAGTGCTGGCGCTCGATGCCGCCGGCTTGCACAGCACGGTGATGAGGCATCGCATTTCGATGTGCGGCTTTGCGCCATCGGTGGCCATGATCACGGCAGCCGTCGAGTTGGGCGCCACCGCGGCCGAACTTGTGCGCTATGGCCACAGCGGCGAGCAAACCGGCGACGATTCGAGCGTCGTGGGGTACGCGGCCGTACGCGTCTATTGATATCCCTCGCCTTTACACATATTTACAGTATAGTGCACAGCTTTTACACAGCTTTGCCGCATTCTGCTTGACAGCAAGGGAGCAAGCCGGTATAATTGCCGCACGAATGCAGGAGTCATTACTGCATCCCGATGAATGAACGTCCGGAGGCAGAAAGCGCCATCACAGTTTCCGCGAGAGTCGCGGGACCGCTTCACTGCCGCGGTGCTCACATAGGAGAGTTCGAACATGCGTAGTTTTATTCTGGCAGTTCTGTTGGTTGTCGCTCCGCTGGCGGCTGGCGTTTACGCCGCTGATACGATGGCCGTCGACGTCGACCCCTACGTGAAGGTCGCAACTGCCCGTGCCAAGGCCGAGATAGCCATTCGTGACGGCATGGTGCAGTTTGACATGCAAAACAATTCCTGGAACGCATCCTGGCAAGGGGTAGATGTCACGTATAATAAGATCTCGCGGATGCTTGAGGAGGCGCGGAACCAGGAGAACCAGAAAGGCGACCAGGCCGACCGGCAATTCGTCAATGACAGCAATACGAAGCAGCAGACAGTACGCGCGGATCTCGATGAGCTGGGGCGGGTCGAGGGCAATCGCACACTTGCCGACCAGAAATTGAGAGAGGCGCAGCGGCAGTGGGACAACCTCGGGGGGGTGTTCGCCAATATCCGCGGCATTGAGGAGCAGTGGAAGAATTCGAAGCTCGAGCTGTCGCTCCTCGTGACAAACTACGCGAGCATCGAGACCAGAGCGATCGAAATCCGTGGCCAGGCTGCGGCGGCCGTAGGGATGGCAAAGGCAGCGAAGGCCGACTGGGAAGCAAAGTTTTCCGAGGTCGAGAAGTTCGTGGCGGGTCGCCTTCCCGCTGCAAAGTAAGACAACCATGCACAGGCCAGGCAGGAGTTTCGACACATGCGGCTCCTGCCTGGCCGTGTTTGTACCATCGGCATGCTTCACACCTACGGACGACTCGAGCGCCGCAGGATACGCGCCCGCGGGGTCCACTGAGCACTCCTCCTCACATTTGTGCAGATCCCACAACCAAATTTCCTTGACATCGCGCCTGGAACGGATATAATCTGACTGACGGGTCAGTCAGTGTGTATGCACATCGCAGCGCGAGAGTCGTACATGACCACCGAAGCGAAGTCCGACCGCCTCTGCAGGCGGCGCGAGCAGATCCTCCAGGAAGCCACAAGGCTTTTCGCAGCCGAGGGCTACGCCCACGCGAAGGTTGACGACCTCGCGGTGAAGCTGAGCCTCGGCAAGGGCACGATCTACCGCTATTTCGCCACCAAAGAAGACCTCTTTCTCGCCGTAGTAGACAGCGCGATGGAATCGCTGCAGGACGCGATGAACAAGGCCACGCGCGACATCGAAGAGCCGTTCGCGCGAATATCGGCTGGCGTCCATGCATATCTGAGGTTCTTCGACTCAAACCTGCACCTCATCGAGATTTTCATCCACGAACGTGCCGAGTTTCGCGACCGCAACACGCCTACGTATCTGACCTATCGCGACAAGAACCTGGTGAACCTCGAGCGGCTGCTCGCCTCCATGAAAAGTGCGGGGCTCATACGCGCCATAGACGAGAAGGCAACGGCTGCCCTGCTCGGCGACATGCTTTACGGCACCGTCTACACGCACTTCCTGCGGGGCGGCGGCAAGAGCCTCAGCAAGCTCGCCCCCAGCATCATCGAAGTCTTCTTCGAAGGCGTACTCACGCCCGACGGAAGGCTTGCCCGGAACCGGAAAGGATAACGTGGAAAACGCCAACACCTCGTCTTCTGTCATCCCGAAGCCACTGCTGCTGATCCTCTTGAGCGGGCTGCTCGCGCCGCTGGCCGCCTGCAGCACGAAGGATACCGTCCGGCAGGATATAGCCGCCAGCCGCACCCGCTCATTCGAGCGATGGCTCAGCGAGAAAGACGCGGCTGCGCAGTCCGAGGGTGTGCTGAAAGGCCCGCTCACTCGCGAGCAGTGCGTGGCCATCGCCCTCGAACGCAACAAGCAGGTGGCCGCGATCATCTGGGACAAGGAGAAGGCGCAGGGCAGGATCACAGAGGCGTATGCCAGCGCCCTGCCCCGCCTCGACCTCGGTGCCACGCTGAATCGGGTGGACCGGTCGCTCAGCGGCAACGAGACAACCTACGGCCTTGCGGGCACCGTCACGCAGCCGCTGTATCGCGGAGGCGCGGTCGGGGCCGGCCTTCGAGCAGCGAAAATATACTCCTACGCCGCCGACGAGAGGCAGAAGGAAGTTATCCAGAACGTGATCTACGACGTAAACAAAATGTACTACGACGTGCTTCTCTCCCAGGAGCTTGTGCGCGTGAGCGAAGAGGCTGTGTCCCTCTCGCAAAAGCACGTGGAAGATGTGACACGCCGCCGCGACCAGGGCGTGGCGTCGGATTACGATGTGCTTCGCGGCCGCGTGGAGGTCACGAACTACGAGGCGGAGCTGATCCAGAACCGCAACCGCCTCCATATGCTGAAGTCGTCGTTCAACAAGCTCCTCGGCGTGTCGCAGGAGAGCCAGATCACGTTTACCGACCAGCTCGAATATGTCGAGGAGAAGCCGGCACTTGAGGACGCGGTGAGCGAGGCATTCCTGAACAAGCCCGAGCTGCAGCAGGCGGAGCTGGCCGTGCGGCTTCAGCAGGAGGGCTTGGCGGTGGCCAAAAGCGAGCGGCTGCCAACACTCGATGCGTTCTTCACTGAAAGATACGCGAGGCCCGGGCCGCACGTCACGTCGGGCAACGGATGGGGCGAAGGATGGACCGCCGGCATGGTGCTGAACTTCCCCCTTTTCGACGGCTTCCGCGCCAAGGGGCGGATCAGGCAGGCGAGGGCCGACTTCGAAAAGAGCCGCACCGAGCTGTCCGATGCCGAGGAAACCGTGCTGCTGAGCGTGAAGCAGTCGCTGCTGAATATCGAAGATGCCCGCACGTTTGTGGAATCGCAGAAGGCAAACGTGGAGCGGGCGCGGCAGGGTCTGGTGTTGGTGGAGGCCGGCTATCGCGAAGGCGTAAACAAGGAGTTGGAGGTGCGCGACGCCCGCCAGGCGCTCCTGCGGGCATCATCGCTGCACTATCAGGCGATTCATCAACACCAGGCGGCGGTGCTTGGTTTGAAGAAGGCAACGGGCTCGCTGCACCGCTTCGACGAGCCCCGATCAAACGAATAGACGGAAGACCCGGCCTCGCCGGAAAACGAAGGCACAGAACAAATGGAAACACTAAAGAAGTCGAAACTCAGGATTGTGGTGCCGGCCTTGATTGTAACAGCGGCCACTGCGGCCGTGGTCGGCATCTACATGATGCCCGCAAAAGCCAAGCTCACGCCGCCAGGCACGCGGCCGACCGTGAACGTGGAAGTGGTGGTGGTAAAGCCGGAGCCGGAAGTGGTAGATCGCTTCGAGCTGCCGGCGGTCGTCGAGGCCAATCGCATCGTAACCGTGGCTGCCGAGGTGGCCGGTCGCGTTGAGCGCATCATACCCGCCGAAGGCACGGCTTGCAGTGAAGGCGATACGTTGCTGGAGCTGAACAGCGATCTGCTGAAGGCCGACTTCGACAGTGTCTGCGCGCAAGAGAAGAACAGCTCGTTGCGCTACAGCAGCATCTGCAACCTGCACCGCGACGGTGCGACGACCGACCGCGAGCGCGATCAGGCCGAGGCGGAACTTGCTATGTGCAAGGCCGCGAAGGATGCGGCATACGCCAGGTTGATTCGAGCCAAAGTGATTGCACCGATCTCCGGCGTGCTGAACGACATGATCGTGGAAAAGGGCGAGTACGTGCAGCCCGGCATGCCGGTGGCCCAGATCGTTGACATCGCAACCGCGAAAGTGGTGGTGCAGGTGCCCGAACGCGACGTGCAGTTCATTGGCCGCGGCGATACCGTTCGCATCCTTGCGAGCGTACGCGGCGTTGACACCGAACTCCACGGCAACATCACCTACATCTGCGAGCTTGCCCATTCCGCCACGCGCACCACGCGAGTTGAGGTGAGCGTCGACAATTCGCAGCGCATCCTCCGCAGCGGCCATATCGTGCGCGTTGTGCTCACACGCAGCGTGCTGAGCGACGTGGTGATGGTCCCGCTGGCGGCAGTGATCCCGCAGGAGAACACCAAGGGCGTGTACGTGGTGAAGGACGGCAAGGCCGAGCATCGCGACGTGAAACTGGGCATCATCAAGGGAAACAACGTGCAGATACTCAGCGGCCTCGCCCCCGAAGACCACCTGATCGTGGCCGGCCATCGGTTCGTCGCGTCCGGGTCGCCGGTGAGCGTCAAGACCAGGAGCGGTGATACACAATGAAGTTATCAGACCACGCGATCAACAACAGAACATCGGTGGGCGTACTGGTGCTGCTGATCGTGCTGATCGGCGCCTACAGCTACTACGACCTCCCGCGGGAATCGTTCCCGGACGTTCCAATCCCTTACATCCTCGTTTCAACCGTTTACGAAGGCGTGTCGCCCGAAGATATCGAGTCGTCGATCACCACCAAGATCGAGAAAGAACTGGCGGGCCTGAAGGGCGTGAAGGAGATAACCTCCACAAGCGCCGAAGGGCAGTCCACCATTGTCATTGAGTTCATGCCAAACGTGGTGGTGGAAGACGCCATGCAATACGTGCGCGACCGCGTGGACCGTGCGAAGCCGGAGCTGCCGGACGATGCCAAGGAGCCGTTCCTGCAGGAAATCAACATCGCCGACTTTCCGGTGATAATGATCAGCATCTCGGGCAAGATATCGCCCGTGCAGCTCAAGCTGATCGCCGACGACCTCGAAGAGAGCATCGAGCAGTTGCCCGGCGTGCTAAACGTGGACGTGCTGGGCGCCCTCGAGCGCGAGATCCGGCTGGAGATCGACCGCGACCGCCTGGCGCAGGTGGACCTTACCATCCCCGAGTTGCTCGCACTCATACCATCGGAGAACCTCAACGTCTCGGCCGGCGCGCTCGAGACACAGGGCACGAAATTCGATGTCCGGGTGCCGGCCGAGTTTGCAGACCCGGCCGAGGCATTCTCTCTCGTTCTTGCCGTGCGGAACGGTCGGCCCATCTACCTCTCCGACGTTGCCACCGTGCGCGACACCTTCAAAGACCCTGTGAGCATCTCGCGGCTCGATGGTTCGGACAGCGTGACAGTGAGCGTGCAGAAGCGCATCGGTGCAAACATCCTCAAACTCTCGGACGACGTGCGGGCGGCCATAGACCGTGCGAAGCTGCAGGCACCTGGTTCGATGCGATTCGATATCACACTAGATCAGGCCGATCACGTGCGCCGGATGGTGCTCGACCTCGAAAACAACATCGCGTGCGGCCTTGTTCTCGTTCTGGTGGTGCTCGTGCTTTTCGTGGGGTTCCGCGCAAGCGCAATCGTTTCGCTTGCCATACCCGTGAGCATGCTCATGAGTTTCGCAATACTCAGCATGCTCGGGTATACGCTGAACATGATCGTGCTCTTCAGCCTCGTGCTGGCGCTGGGCATGCTGGTGGACAACGCCATAGTGATCGTGGAAAACATCTACCGCCACAGGCAGCTCGGCTACGGGAAGAAGGACGCCGCCATCCTGGGCACCCGCGAGGTGGCCTGGCCCGTTGCGGCATCCACCGCCACCACAGTGGCGGCATTCCTGCCGATGCTCTTCTGGCCCGGCGTGATGGGCGACTTCATGAAGTACCTCCCCATCACGCTGATCATCACGCTCTGCAGCTCGCTCTTCGTGGCGCTGGTGGTAAACCCAACCGTTGCATCGGCCTTTGGCGGCGTGGCAAAGGAAGGCCGCCGAACCTGGTTCATCCACGGCTACCATGCCGTCTTGCGGCTCTCGCTCGCCCACCGGTTCGTCACGCTCATTCTCGCCGTGTTGCTGCTCATCGGCCTCGGGATATACTACGGCAAAGCGGGCAACGGCGTCGAGTTCTTCCCCGAGGGCGATCCCGACCAGGCGATCGTGAACATCCGTTGCCCACAAGGCACGAACATCCGCGAAACCGACCGCCTCGCCCGCATCGCCGAGGCTCGCGTGGAAAAGCATCGCGACGAGCTGAAATACCTCTCGGCGAACGTCGGCTCCGCCGGCGGCTTCTCGTTTCACGGAAGCTCCAGCGGACCACACGTGGGCAACCTCACCATCATCTTCAAAGACTATGATGAGCGTCGGCGCCCTTCGGCCGAGGCTCTCGTTGAGATTCGGCGCGACCTGGCCGACATCACCGGCGCCGAGGTGAAGGTGGAGCGCGAAAAAGGCGGCCCCCCCACCGGTGCACCTGTGACCGTGCGCTTCATCGGCAAAGACCTTCGGCAGCTCGAGGCCATCAGCGAGCGGGCCAAGCAGGCAATTGCCGACGTGCCCGGCATGGTGAACCTCCGCAGCGACCTCGAAGCCACCAAGCCCGAGCTCGTTTTCAACGTCGACCGCCGACGCGCCATGCTCCTCGGCGTCAACACGTCCGTCATCGGCCGTTTCCTGAAGATGGCCGTTTTCGGCAGCAAGGTGAGCACCTTCCGCGAGTACAACGACGAGCCTGAGTGCTGAGGAAGCTGAGTTTCTCCTGAAGTCCGACCTCTACTTCACCGGGCTAGACGTGCGGACTCGTATGAAGGACGCGGATTACAGGTTCGGGGTCGAGCCCGGCGGGATCTCCGATCTACTGTTGCTCATTGGCCATTTGGAGAAGGAGTACCAACTCGCAAAGGAAGGGCTAACGGGAAGAGACCTGCTCGCCATCCCCCAGTCCGCGAAGAACCCTGCCCACGAAGAAAAGGAGCGCGACTTCTGGCGGTCCTTCTGTAACCGAGTGGACCGTGCGCTGGCAGAAGAGTTCTGCGAATTGGTCCCCGTGAAACGCAAGCACAAGCAGGAATTCCAGCAACTGTACCAACACTATGTCGGCGTCAGAGAAGCCCAGGAGCAGGGGTTGCTTCCTGTTCCGGTTTTGCCGCCTCTTTCATCGCTGCAAGACAAGCCGAAGCATGAGATACCTTGCCGGCTTGCTGAACCGGGGAAAGCGCCAAGGGATTCTCAGGTAGACCGCCTGGAAGCATTCTCGGAGCGTCGCACGGAGACTGATGTCATGCAGGACCTCACGGTTGACCTTCCCGAAAAAGCCGTTCCCCTGACCCAACAGCAGTTTGAGAACGTCGGCGCCGAAGTTGAGCGCCTGTGCCTCGACGCGAAAAACCTTGCTCATTTCCGCGAGAGGATCGCGCGCTGCCGGCAGTTGGAAACCGAGTACGAGGACGCCTGCCACGAGGGGAAACGTCAGGCTGATGACTTCGAGCGGAACCTTAGAGAGAAGTACGCTGCCGAGATTGCCGAAATACTTGGCAAGGAGCGGCAGCGGTCTAGCCGCCCGCATGATCCCGACGACCCCGAAGACACCCTTGGGCCGGGCTACACGTGGCAGGAATTCAAGGACGTGCCCCAGCGCTGTGCAAGCCCGGAAGGGACGATCGTTCACCCCATGACATTGCGCGGGTGGGTCAAGGTGCGCGATGAGAACGACTTCCGGCGGCCGGTGCCGAAACTGCCGACGAGCCCGCTGTCGTTGTGGGTGGCACCTGAGGAAGAACTCAGAGATGCCACTCCGAAGCCGCAAGATGACGTGCTGCTGTGTGGGTACTATGCGCTATTGGCGGCGATTCACGACAAGTTCTACAATGTGCGCGTTGCTATCATCGAGAACGCCGAGGAGCTTCGGCCAATTCGCCTGTATGTTCTTCCCGGGCTTCTGTGTAGGCTCGAGAGGGTGAATCGATTTGAGGTGGGAACGGCGTTGTCGGAGGTGAAGGCTGATCTTGCGAAGACCGGGCAGTTGAACGGAACTGCTGAAGCGGCACATGGCTGTGGACCTGAGCAGCCTCCCGCCGCTCCTGTCATGCCGACCGCCGCTTCTCACTCCCCCACATCCCATTCCCCATCCCAGAAGCTCGCGGAGATCGCAGCATCTTTTCGCCAGTGGGGCCAGGAAGGGAACCCGGCGAAGGGAACCGCCGACGAGCACCGGCAGGCCGCCCGCGGCCCCCTGGGTTTGGCTTGCGGGAATCTGAAGCTCCTTAAGGACAGCAGCGACGCCTTCGGCTTGGCCATCGTGTTGCACCAAGCCTTCGAGTGGCTGAACGGCCTCGCCAGCGAAAAAGCGCGAGGACACGACCTCGGCGGCTATAATCACTTGTGGAGCCACCTCACGCAGAAACAGTTACCCGGCAACGTGTCTTTCCCTGACGAGTTGGAGCGGTGGGCGGATGAGTGGGAAAAGCTGGAGGTGAAGGACATGGGGCTGGAGGTGGCCTATGCCAAGGCAGGATCATCGGACGCCGAGAGCCCCTTCTTCGGCAAGGAAGGCAACACATGGCGCGTGGAGTTCGGTGGCATATCCACACCGGGACTTGCCGACAGAGACGGCATGCTCTACATCGCGCGGTTGCTTCAAACACCGAACCTCCCGGTCGACGTGCTGGATCTCTGGGTTCTGGCCC
>Ga0307379_10001098_pt1 | contig 43535 bp, 69 predicted proteins | sample UN2MG_FD_202237 | JGI IMG/M metagenome (GOLD analysis project Ga0307379, IMG submission 202237) | Soil microbial communities from Risofladan, Vaasa, Finland - UN-2 | ecosystem: Environmental > Terrestrial > Soil > Coastal area > Acid sulfate soil | place: Finland: Risofladan, Vaasa | collected...
GCAAGTTTGATGATTGGATAAAAGAGTTAAGTAAGACTCATGATGTTCCAAACGCTCCATTTGTTGTTGAGGCCATGAAGGCTGCTTTTATTGGTGGACGCGAGTCAGTCTTGGCGCAATGGCCGAGTGATGAGGAAATAAATAATCAATATAAAGGATTAATTGGATCAGATCATGGTTACGGATTAGCGGTTAATTTTATAAAAAAACGACTGATGGGGGATAACGAATGAGAACGTCTGAAGAGATAGCTAAAGAAATAGTTGATAACGGCATGAGAGTTAAACAACATATTCACAGTCCAGTAGAAACAATGAGCGATAATTTAAAACTTCATATTACTAAAGCCATCGCCGCAGAGAGAGCCCGTGCGCAGGGACTCGTCGATGCACTGGAGTTTTACGCTAATGGTGGAAATTTTAATCGTGATATATGGATAGATGAAAAACTCGGTTACTTTACTGGTAAAAGAGCAAGACAGGCTTTAGCGGATTTTAGTGGTGAACATTTATAACTATTCAAAACACTCGTTTATGGTCAATTATAAATGCATATCAATGTATACAAAAAACCACATATTTGTATATAATGGTTGATATGATAATGGTAAAAATCAAGGGTCGTTACATGTACAATCTATTCCTGACTTTAGATCAGAGTCTTAATACTATCCTTGGTGGTAGTGCTGATGAGTCTATATCTGGTCGTCTTGGTCGAGCTGTAGAGTCAGGCACACCTAAACGTGGGGTTAAGACAGCAGCTAAAGTAGTGGATTGGTTAGCTTATAGATTATTTAAACAAAAAGACCACTGTGTTGAATCTATTGAGCATGAAGAAGATACTTCAGATGAAACATGGAGTTGGATTAAGAAGCCAAAGACTAGCGTTGACGACACCACTGTAATTTAGAAACTATCTTTTGTACGCCTTCAGGATCAGTACACACAGAAGCCACTAAGTCGGGATTCTTACAAGGCACTTTAACGAAGTTATCTATATATATCTCACAGACCTTCATATCTTCCCAAGTGTTATCATCCTTTGGAAGTCTACCAGATTGCTCGCAATCCTGTAATTTCTCTCCTAAGAGATACTGAGCGTAGAAGTCCCAACAAGTGAACCCCTTCATCTCTTCTGGGAACTTAAGCTCTGATTTTTTATCGCCTACAGCACACTTCCCTACCGCACCATCAATGGTACACATACGGATTTTTCTCATAGAATTACATCCAACAAGTAACAAAATCAGTAATAATCTGGTCATAATCGCTCTCCCAGCCACTTAGATATTTCTGTCATATCTTTCTTTTGTTTAGCTAGTTCAATAGCTGAGTCTAAGTCAGAGAGCGCCTTTCGACGCTCCTCTGTTGCTGTCTTAACAGTCTTGTCCAATATAAGCATAATGATCTTAAATGCCAAGGTTAAAACTGTTAAGATGTCAGCCATATTATACGATTTGAACTTTATCTTTTGTGATTAATCGCAGAACAACGTTAATCATTGCCCAGCCCATACCAGCAGCAGAAAGGTTAGCTTCTACAAATGCGTGGGTTGACGGAACCAATACAACAACTAGTCCTAGAACCTGTAACCAAAATGTCTTAGATTTAAAAAGTGATTTATCCATATATTCTCCCTTTGTACATAGTACACAGTATACCATATACTATTTGAATCGTTTAATCTCCCTGCCTGTTCCGAAGACGTACATTTTTAATATGGTGCTTCTAAGGATATTGTAGACCTCATTATTGTGGCTATTTGGTATTCCATCAGCACACTTCCAACAAGTTACCTCAAAATGTAGCTTAGTTGACTTAGTTAATTCTCCAATAACCTGACAAGTTATAACCCCTGTTTCAGCTCCGTTAGATTGTGCATGGTCATTGAATATTATTAAAACCGCCTTACCCATTATACTTTTCATACAACTCCTGGATAATAAGGAACCCAAATTGGACATCGTCCGTTATCTAAAATTACGCCAACACCCAAGCTAGGTTTCAATTTAGCTTGTTTGGCGTAATGAAAGCAATACTGTGAATGGTCAATTAAGCACCCTGCATTCATTGCCCAGAGATCCTGTGTATGAGTATTCATCCAAGTCACTGTAGCACCAGAATGCAGATGGCCAAACACTGTTGACATCCCAAAATGCATTATTTGACTTCTGCCAGTCTTATCGGAGAACCCTTCTCCGTGAAATGCTATAAAAGGCTTCTTTGTATTAACCACATAACATTCTTGAACATCCCAGAGGCTAGGATAGTTAAATAGCTCCCGATATGATCTAAGCACCTGGGTAGGAAGCTCACCACCAGCTGCCTTCCTAAAATATCTACTAGCATGATTAGAAGAACAAATATTAAGCATAGGAAACGCTTTTCCCATTTCTTTAATAAGTTTTCTGGCATGTTCTAGCTCCTGATCAGGTGTGTGGGGCATATCAGCCCCTTTAGGATAGGCTCCAAGGAAGAAGTTGTCTTCCATGTCTCCAGCTTGGAATACGTTCTCTGTAGGGATATTAAAGTCATCCTTGACCTTTATGCAGAACTTTATCGCATCATCAAGATGATAGGGAAAGTGGAGATCCGGTATGAACATGTAGTTCTTGTGGCTCTGATTGCCAATATACGGTTTTATAGGGTGCAAGTTCTCTCCTTACGGATTGAAGATTCTACGTCCACTTCTTGGCATAACGTCCTGCAAGTGAACCCATCCTTTCGTAAACTCAGGGTTTTCCATACATAGGCCAATATCAGCTAATAGTTGCACATTTAATTTGAAATAGTAACCTAAAGAGTTATCCACATCCTTGAAATCTCCCGCTCTGCATATAATGTGATTTGAGTGCTCAGAACCGCCTATTTTTAGATTGTAGTCTTTTGGTCTCCAACCGCTATTTAATATGAGTTTATATGGTAGTTTTTCTTCTAAACGATTGATTTTAGCAACGAACATAACAGCGTTGTTGTATTTATTATCGTCAAGTTCGTCTTTGTATTCTGGGTCATCGTCGTGGCCCATAAAGTACCGCTTAAGTGTGAGCAACTCGACCTTCTAAGTTACGTAGTTGTCCTTCGTGACGAATAAGTGTTTCTTTATGGCTTTCTAAATGGGAAACTATAACCGCCATTTTTACATTTAGTTCATTAATAGAATCAACCAAGGTTTTAACCTGATAAGATAAGTACCCACATATTCCAGTTAATGCGGCCATCATTACTAAGTCCTTAGCTTGATTGAAATCCATATCATCCTCGCTCGTTATTTATCTTATTTTTATTCTTATCTATCAAATCCCATGGGGATTGCTGTTGTTGTTGCATAGGAGGGAAATTATGATCCATAGGCTGAACTGGACCGCGCCCTTCTGGGAAGATCTGAGGGTATTTCAACATAGCGTCTTTAGCATCTAATCTATCTTGAATTTCTTTAACAATTAAAGCTCTCTTGGCTTCATTTATTATTCGTTCTCTGTCCTTGTCGGTCATGCGCCCCTCGCTTTATTCTTAGCCATCTTAAACGATTCTAAGCCCTTTTCCACAGAAGCAGCTTCTTGCTCTTCTACCATCTGATCTTCTGTCATATTATTGGCGCTACCGAGATTAATGGTGACAGAAACTTTAGCTTCTTCTTTCTCTTCAGGAACTTCATCGGATCCATCATCCTCTACAGGTTCAGATATATCGTTTAAGCGATTCTTAATATCCTGAATGGACTCAATAGCTGCTTTCTTCTTATTCAAGAGAGCAACCGCTTTCTTCATGAGAGGTTTATCAGCTCTGATTTCTTCAGCTCGCAGAAGAGTATCTGCAGCACATTGTGCGTCCATGTCGTTATTCATTCGGTATATCCTCCCAAGCGGAATTATCTTTCATAGTTTTAATTCTTTGTCTTTGCAAAAGCGGCATAAGGAAACGTGTTTGTGGATTATTCAAGTAGTTTACCCACATACTAGGGCCGAACAAACCACCTGCAGTTAAAGCACCAGCTCCTGCTCCAATAGCGGTTGACTGTTCTGCATCAGAATATCTTCCACCTATTGCACCAGCTATAGTGGAAGCGGTTCCTAAAGCAATTCCTGGATGTTCTCCGACTTTATCTAATATTTTTCTAAAAGAATTGTTTTTTCTAGAAGAACGAATTGCTTCATCGGAATCTTCTAGAGCACCAAATGTCTTTTTCAACGCTTGGAATCTTTTTAATTCTTCTGGAGAGTGAATCTGTCCAACTTTGCTTTCTGTTAGATCCATGATTCCTCTCATCTTAGCCCTATCGAATCTAGCTAAATTTCTAGCATCCTGAGTTTGTAATGGGCCATGAGGTAATTCTTTACTAATTAAAACCTTCTCTTTATACAGTTTTTCTATATCCAAAGGAGTAGTCACTGTTTCTTTTTTAACATCAGGTACAACTTGTTTCACAACATCTTTTTTTCTTCCAAAAATAGTAGGATCAACAGGTACTTCTTTTTCAATAACTTTAGTGGTAGGCACTTCTACTTCTACTTTATTTACTTTAATAAGATCTTTTTTTAATTTATCAAAGAATTTTCTTTTCCCTGTATAATCTGTTTCTGATTTTCTTAGATTTAGGTTATCTTCAATAAAATTATTTAAAGCCTGTGGATGTACATCTCCACCACCTTTTGCTTTAACTGTACTAACAACATTACCTATTTCTTTTCCTGCTTCATTTCTAGCTGAAGCTATATTTTCTTGAACACGACCTCGTGAACTAAAATTACCAAACACACCCTGATCTATTAATTCTCTACCGACAGGGTCACCAACTTTTTTATCATATGGAGCACTTCTTCCAGCAACTCTGGCTTCTTCAGAAAGAAGTTCATCTGAAGGTCTTGTGAATTTTCTAGCAGCTACTTCTGCTCCTTTTCTACCACCAAAGAATTGTCTTAATGCTTCTGGAGCATAAGACAGTCCCATAGTTAAAGGATCAGTTGCTGTCTGTTTCATCGCTTCAACTCTGTCCACACCTTCTGGCAAGTTAGAAGCTCCAACAATACCTGTTCCCATAGCAAGGTTTGCTGTACCAGATCCTATCATATCAGCTATGCGTGGATATTTAGAAAATAACTTAGATAAAGCCTGACCAGATTTTTCAGTGACTTTAGACATAGGGCCACCAATTCCATACATAGAAAGAAGATTTCCACCAACTTGGCCAGCCGCTTTAATTTTAGGAAATTCTTTACCTAATTTATTCTCAGGGTCTAACTTTTCAGACCAACCAAGTGTTAATGGATCCATCAATCCAGTTGCTCCAGCAGCCGTTGCTCTCATTAAATAATCAGAAATTTCTTTCTGTTCTTCAGCAGTCAGTGGCTTTCCAGAGCCTTCTCCCTTAAGAGAACCGAACAGTTTACCCATAGGATTGAATTGAGCACCTTGAGGAACATCTTCCCAACCTTCATCAACATCAATCCAACCTTCATCATGATTGCTCATTGAACAACCCATCCCCTTTCTGTCATTATTCTAACTTTACCGGTTGTAGGATGAACTTGTTTATCTCCTATTTTATATTCCTTTTTAACTGGAGCAGATTGGGTAACCTCAGGTTTTACATATCCTTCTCTTTCGAGTCTTTTATCCCATGCTTGTATTTGTTTATCTGTCCCACTTGCTCTCTTGGATCTTTCTCTATTCTTTAATACACTTAAGAGAATAGATGCACCTTTTCTCATGTTCTCTTCGATTCCGCTTTCAATTAATTGAATACCAGATTTTGCTCTATCGAAATCTTTATCAGTTGCTCTCATACCACTAAGTTCTTTATTAGCTATATTAACCACATTGGTTAAAGCATCTCGCATTTCTGTGGCTCCAGCGTCTAATAATCCTAATGACTCACCTGGAGCTACTAAAAATTTAGGAGTCTTTCCTTCTGCTGGGCCCACCCCTGGTAATTTACCAGTTGGGTATTTATTCATTAAGTTTTGAAGTGCAACAACAGCAGATTGTGCGTCCAACACTGGAGTTAGTAATTTTTCTAATTTCTCAGTGTTAGGTTCTTTTAATGAACTAGCTGAAGGGACAATATCTTGTTGAGTAAGAGTCCCCCCAGTTGGTTTAGATAAAAGATTAGCCAACCCCATTTGAGTAGAGAGATCGCTTCCACCGCCCTTTTTTTGTAAGAAGGTATCTTTAAGCAGTTTCATCCTATCATCTTGCTGTTCAGAATATGCTTTAGCTGTTCCACCTTTTAATTTAATAAGCATTTCTTGACGATCTTCTGGTGTCATAGGAGCAGATATATTTTTAGCTAAATCACCACCTGTCCATTGATCAAAGAAACCCGCCACTGGTTTTAAATTAAGACCGCCAGGCATTTTTTCTAGATTTTTTAAATTACCACGCATTCCTTCGATCAGTTCGGATTGGGCTTTTAAATTAGGATTTTCTTCAACTCTCTTTAGTCCAGCATTCCATACATCTTCTGGGATAGATTGAATATCGGGTTCTTCCCCTCTTCTAGCTACCTGTCTCAAAATATCTGTAACTATTTCATTAGATTTCTTTAAGTTTGCTTCATCATAAAGAGGTTTAACTAAAGTTGTTTTCCTTCCTTTAAATTGTGGTGCAGCCTCTACATCACCTTCATTAGTATCCATATTGGAAGGACTTCTACCCAGCTTAGCCATTTCTTCTGCCATCCAAGGGCTTAAATTAAATGCCATATTACTTACCTAACCATCCACCAAGTCGTGGGGAAGCAAATGAAGAAGATCCAGTTAAATCAGCAGGAGTTTCTTCACTACCCAAGATATCCCAAATAGATGGTTTCAATGCTTCATGACCAACAAGAGCACCTTGAGCACCACCTGCAATAGGGCCAGTTAAATAATCCCAAGGATTTGCTTTAGATGCTTTCCAATCTTTACCTGTCCAAGCGTCTGCAACAGCTTTAATATTGGCAACCTTGGCTTCTTGTTGTTTTCCCCTAGCATCTGTTAATCCTTTTAAAACTCCAGCACCTGCTAAAAGTGGTATTAATGGCAATGGCATATTAGATTCCTCCAGCTAAATACAATTCAACAAATAAATTATTTTGATTTCTTAACATAACGGTTCCTACAATCTTGTATCCGATATTTAAACACATCTTCAAAAATACAGTATTTTCATTATGAACTTTTGTATATATGTGTTTGTACTTTTGTTTCAAATAATCAATAATCTTAACCAATCCACGGTAAGCCAACGCGGATCCACGGAATTCAGGAAGTGCTCCACCGTATTGCAAATATGCAGTTTCTGAGTCGGTTTCTATAACCGTAGCATAACCTGCAGCTTCACCGTTTTTAACCATTAAAATGGCATAATCAATCCTGTCTTCACAAAGACGATTTTCATTAAAAACAAGAGAGTGGATCCCTCTTGAAATTAACTTCCAATCTATAGGATTGATTATTCTTAATTCCATTATTTACCTTGAGATGCAGCGTCTTCTGCTGCCTTTCCAGATATTAGTTTAGATAGGGCTTCATTGGTAAGACCGTATTTACCGAGTTCGTATCCCATTTTATTTTGCTGTCCAGCTGCGTTCTGCTGAAGAGTATTCCCAATATTGAACTTATCAGGAGCTTGATAAGCAGCTTCTTGTCCTGCCAGTCCAGAAAGGTCTTGGCGACGATTTTGCTCGTCTTGCATACTAAGAGACAGACGATCTTGAGCGCCTTGTCCACGGATGTTCTGAGTGCCCAAAGCCCCTTGATTAGCGCCTTGCATAGCCATACGAGTCGCAGCTCCACCACGGAGACCACCAGTGCTTGCCAGTTGAGAACGAGCACTTGCTAAACCAGAAGCATTCTGCTGAGCAGATTGCCCCAACTGGTTCTGTTCTCCCAATTTTTGTTGTTGAAGAGCCATTCCACCCCATGCAGATTGGGTGCCTGGAGCGCGAAGAGCGTCTGATCGTAATTGTTGTAAACCTCTTGGATCATAAGATCCGAGTTTAAGATCGGGTCTTAGTGATCCATTCTGCATACTTGGATTTTCTTGAAATCCAGGGATTCTACTTTCGTCTACAAGACGATTTTTAGCCTCTTGAGTTTGCTGATAAGAATTAGGTGTTAAAGATGGATTATTGGCTGAAAATTGATCTACTACTTGTCCATTAGTAGTATTTTTTTTAGTAACAGTTTGTCCTGATTCGGCCATATTATGTACTCTCCGTATAAATTGTGTTGTCTATCTCTATTTCATCATGCTGATCAGGTGTCATGTTAGCCAACGTGCCTTCCATGTCTTGTTGTAGTTCAGCTAGTTTTGCCTGTTCTGTTTGTAGTCTAGGATTGCCAACATCTTTTTTCAGACACTCAACAACCATATACTGTATAATATAACTAGAAAACTCAGGTATTTCAATAACGTCTGTATCTGAGAGTGGTTTGTTAACATTACGGATGTAGTAAAGCATAACATCTGGCTGAGTGATAGTAGAAGCCGTTCCTGTGTTAGTAGCTGTTGCCGCAGCAGATAGAAGCACAGACGTTCCAGTTATAACCTCAATTCTTGTTCCAGATGGGATATTAGCTGACGACACGAATTGTCCTCTTACTAACCCAGTGGCTGAAGAAACAGTAACAGTTGGGCTTCCGATGTTTGTATCCAAAGTTGGTGTATAGGTAGCTACCGTGATCGAAGGACGAGGAAAAACTCTCATTACAGGTTTTACCGAATGAGAGTTGTTAAATATCATGTATTTCAGAAGATCAGAATGAGAATACTGAGTGTAAAGAGCCATATCGCCATATCTATCTTTGTTAGTAAGACGACGAATTTCATAAATGTCGGTTCCTCGTTCATACATGATTTTCGTGATTTTATTTGCATAAATATTACTAGGAAGTTGATAATCCATTACTCCTGATACTAATGCCAACGGGGCGACTGTCTCGAAGTACCTGTCTGCAACTTGGAATGTATGTATCTTATTTTCGCAGAAATCAATTGCATCCTGACAATAACGTAGAAGCTCATTGGGTGAGATAAAGGTTTCTTCTTGAATATCAATGCGCTCTTGTGCTCTTTGTTTGATACTCGCATATGTAGGATAATCCATTATAATCCCTCGTCTAAATTGCCAATGAGTGCTCTTACTATAATTGTACCAGTAACACCGGCAGTTGTAATGTCTACGGTTGTTTTATCGAATAAATTATGGTTCCAAGTTAGCGTCCCCAATACACCAGTATCGGGGTTTGCCTTTTTATAGGCAGTTTGAATAATATCCTTGGGTATAAATCCCAAATTGTGAGCAAATTTCTGATTTGTTACGTTACCAGTGATTCTTATCTCAAATAGCTTGAGATTCCTGAATATATACTGCTCTGCGGCATAGCTCTTCAGCTTCCGAAAGTTTTCTCTCACAAACTGATCTGAAATCTCAACAATGTAAAGTCCATCAAGTGTCTGCACTTGATGCTCCTACTTCTCCAGTTGTGTTCTTAGCAAAACTATCCTGAGTACTACCGAAGACAATATACCCAATAGTGTATGCCAAAATATTGACGATCTCACCCTTAGGATATCCACGAATTACCCACTTGCTTGTAGCAGCTGTGGCGCTGCTATTGAGAAGATCTTCATAAACAATCTGATCAGCAGAAGCTCTCGAAGTAATCAAGTAATCCACAACATATCCATCGGACTCAAACGAAATATAATAATCAACCAGATCTGTAGGCCAATCAAGAGTAGCAGCATCCACTAAATCAACTGTTTTAGCGGAAGAATCTACGTTGCCTAACCCCAATGAATCTGAGTTATAAATAGCCACGTATGCGTTTGTTATCTCAATTTGCTTATAGGAGAATCTCAACGAAGTCTGAGGAAACGCTCTTACGTTCTCGATAATACCATCGAATGCCCAAACTATATCTGGATCTCCCCATTCAATATCAGGATCTCCCCAGCTTACATTGCCTCTGAACCTAATAGGTTTTAAATCCCTAATCTGCTTGTTATCATCATTGTTAGATTTAACCTGAACAGAAATATTTGATTTGTTCTTACAGGTTAGAATAAAACTAGTGGCATATTTTCTCTGCAGCAATACTCCGAAGTCCATAGCGGATCCCTTGTATTGGTATGGTATGTATTTAGTGTTCCAAGATGTCGAATACACCAACGTATCAATCTTAGCGTCTGTGGCATGATCTGGGCTATGGATTAGAAAATATCCACGCTTGTCGCCGTGATACATATTGTTTCCAGAAAACTCTATAGCTGTTGGATAAAAATTACCCTCACTTGACCACGTTGTAAAAGAAGAATTTTCGTTAATTCCACTTCTTAAATGCAAAACATAGCAAGTGTCATTTTCAGTGTCTTCTTTTTGAACAGTCCAAACGATTCTACGATTAAACGAATCGTACTTCCCTTGGATTTTTAATTTCTTAGCATCTGTATCAACCAATGTGGAATAAGTAGTTGCCCACTCTTCGTTGATCTTTATTACCTGATATCCGTTGGTGTAATAGAACGCATCTTTACCAGCCCAGAAAACACCATCCAAAGTTTGAACGACACTCTGAGAAGATACACAAGAACAAGTGTCAGAGATCTTAAATCTCTGAGGAGCGCCTCTTCCAAGCTCGTCATATGTCCCTTCGATACGATAGGCACTGTTTAAGCAAAGTGCTATTCCAAGAGCGTTTTTAGAAGAGAACCCAACTATTTCTTCATCGATCTCAATAGCATTGTCAGCAGGGAGTGAATCAATATCCGCTGCCTTCGCCTGAAGAATAGTACTTTTTAATACCTCTGTGCCATCCTTAACATGAACATAGTAAGCAACGTCAGTGTTAGTAACATGGACAATTTTAGCAGGTAGCGGAGCATCGTTATCAAGAACCCCTCCTTCGGTATATAAAAGAGAATTACCAACAAGTGTTGTATCAGTTACGGCATCATTAAACGCTAAGAATGTACCGAGAGCAGGATCGATAGCGATTGTACCTACCAAATAGAAAACCGTTCCATTACTAGTGGTTCTATATACACTTACTTTTATATTTTGAATGTCGTAATTTAAATTTGAACCGTTAGATAGAACTGGGGTTGCTCCAGCAGCTATGGTCATTCTATTTCCAGCTGCGGCAGGTGCCACACCATTTCCTGCTAGGGTCAATTGTCTTGTTGGCCCTAAATCTACGAATGTAACTGTGTCGTTAGTATAAGTATATTCGTATATGAATCTATATAAATAAGAAACAGCTGTACCTCCTGCCACTAACACACAAGTTGGATCACTTGCTAGTTGAGGTAAACCTGCTGTTCTTATCATTAATGTAACTGGTGTGAATGTATGCGTACCTGGATTGTTTGTTAATCCAATAGTTAGACCACCCTGTGTGAGTGATAATTTAAATTCAGTAGATGAAGCATTTAACACATAGTAATTGTTACCACTTGTTAAACCTGTAAATGGAGTGGACGATGTATAGGTGACAAGTTGCCCATTAACCAAACTGTGATCCGCTAAAGTAACTGTAGTACCTGCAGCTGTAGCAGCTCCAGATACGATTTTACCATTATATAGTTTAGAGGGAACACTGCTCAAATCATCATTGGTAATAAGCAAGTGCCTATTCCACTCTGACATAGAACATACATTAGAAGTGGTAGTCGTAGATGGGTACAATTGATTACTAGTTGGGCCTATTAGTTTTACCCAACCCACTGTAGCTACATATTGGTAAACAGAACGATTTATAAAATTTAAAATCTTTCCATCAAATACTTTAATAGCACCGACTCTATCGGCAATTGCCCTCTCGCCCGTTACAGAAGTGTCGTAAACTTCACTTCCTGATCGAGTTAATAGCTTAACCTTACCAGAGTGATATTCTAGATTAAAGTTATCTAAAACTTCAGCCTTTCTAACTGGAGCGCCGACATAATTATCGGTTATTCCTCCAGAGAAATCATCTACGGTAAGTTCAGCCATTATTTATAAACCGCCGTTAAAGTTAGAGTATTGTCATTGATATAAATATCATAAGAAGTAGCAGAAACTCTCTCGATTGTTAGGTTCAAACGAGCGCCAGTGGATGTATATACATAAACTGTATAATTATTCACTTCTGTAACCGCAGCAGGGACATTGACTGTTTGTTTATACAATCCTGTGTGTCCAGAAACGGCTGCCCATGACCCTGCCGCTATAGTAGATTTGAAGTTAGCCAATACAGCCGTTGTACTAAAAGCCGATGGAGAGATTAATGGAGAATTAGCTCCATCGTGGGTATGAGAATTTACTCTTGTAATATTGTCTTCTAGGGCAGGAAAGAAAGTAGCTCCCTTTTCACCTGTTACTGGAAGTTTGTAGCCGTAAGAAAGTGTAGTTGCCATAATATCTCCTTATAGCTCGTAGGCTACCAATCTAGCATTAGCTATACCTGCAGTGTGGCCAGCTCTTGCGGAAGTTACTCTAAATTCAACAGTGTATACATATGTCCCTGCTCCCACCACATCTAAAGTATGAAGTGAAGAGCCAGGCACCCACACTCTACCAACACCAACTGGGTCTGTATAAGGTGCATTCAATCCAGTTAAATATTTTTCTACCCCATCTCTTAATATTCTAAATTCAGCAGATGCCGCTGAAGCTGAAGTACAATCTGACTTTAAAAAACATGGTGTAGTAGTTGATCCATCACCTATTAATCCAACCCAGATAGGTCTACCAGTTGTTGTAATTGTTGCGGTTAGGTTTGTTATTCCAGTGCTGACAAATGTTGCGGAAGTAGTATTAACATCTCCAACAGAGGAGCTAACTTGTTGCCCAACAGATGGTAATGCGGTTCTAGCAATAGTTCCAAAACCTAAAGTAGTTCCAGATCTTCGTAGAACATGGCCATCTGTCCCTGCAGCTATATCAGCAGGATCTCCGCTAGAGTTTGCTGATCTACCAATAACAGTTAATGCTGCGCTATCTCTAATTTTAGCATCAGTTACCGCATTATCAGCAATCGTGATGGCTGATATCTCACCGATCTCTACCCATGCTGATCCGCTATAATAGTAAACACCTGGGGGGTTTCCACCATCGAGTGTTGTTAGGTAAACAATACGAGCTTTGACAAGCCCTGCCCCAGTGGGTAAAGTGGCAACCTGCTCTAGTTGTGCTCTCTCAAGCTCGCCAAAAACATTCATGTTTACTCCTTTTTAGCCAAGACTTTAATATCGAAATTAATCTTGCCGTCATCATTAATTATAGCAGAACATTTTAATTCACACTTGTGACTTTCTAGTGCCGCTATAATAATATTTGCGCATTCTCTCGTTCTATCGTTCTCAGACATTACATCTGCGATAGGCATTGCTTCTTCAACTTGAGGAATTGCTTCTTCTACTTGTGTTTCTACGTTAATTTCGCTCATATTTTCTTCACTTTCCGCACCGTGGTGCTCTGTTTAGGCTGTTTTGGAGCCTTTTCTGGTAGCTTACTATAATCTGTCTTAGATGCCCATTCTTTAGCCATTTCTGGCTTATTTTGGAACATCCACTCGGATTGCTTTTTAGACTTAAAAGGCATAAATTCCCCTTATCCTACGATTACTTAATCTCTTTTTCCTTAAGAAGTTTTTCTTTTCTCAGCGATAATTCTTCTTTTAAGATTTTCACATTAAGTGCGCTTTGTTGTAATCTCTCTAATTCTTGAGATAAAAATTCAGCTAATTCTAAATCAGTTAATTCCGATGGTTTCATTTATTCACCTAGCCCAAGATCATCTATTTGTTGTTGTGCCTGTGTTTTAGCTTGAGCAATAGCAGATAGTTGGACAAACCTATTGAATTTTTGTTTAACATCAAGTCTAACTTTCTGCATAATGAATTGCAAAGGACCTACTGCGTCTTCTACTTGTTCAGGGTCCCAGCCCATACTCATTGCATAGCCTTTTATTTTAATCATGTCTGAATCGAATAAAATCTTTGGCACGTATAAAGGAACATTTATTACTGACTCCGTAACCTTAGCAGGTTCAAAAACCACGGACGCTACAGCATTCTCTATATAAGTATCAAGTTCTTCGGGTGTTAATGTTCCGTCTTCATTAGGCATCTTATTCTCCTTATGCTATAATGGCGATCTTTTTAGACACGCCACCTATTTTTATTATTACGTATTCACTTAATGTTTCCGCTGTAACAGCACTAGCACTTTGATTAACTAAATCTATTGTTCCACTTCCAACCAATGCGCTACTTATTTTTAAATCGGTGCCATCATAATAAATTGAAGCATCATCCCCTGCCCCTAATATTAATGCTTTATTGTCTGCTCTAATAATCAAGTTAGAGTTTGTATACAGAGAAGCAACACCTGCTCTATGAAGATAACTATCGGGACCAGTACCCCCCCCAACCCCCCAGTATATAACTCCTGAATCCCCCACAGACCATTTAGGTTGTGTATCCACATTATAAAAAATTCCTAAAACTCTATAACCACCAGCAGAACTAGATAATCTTAAAACATCACTTGTACTTAATTGTTTTATGTGGGTTTGACCTGTTATATTAACTTTACCAGAACCAACTTCTCTAGGATTAATAACCATATCTGTTCCATTGTAAGTTATAGAAGCATCATCTGCTGCACCGAAGTAGAGTTTTGCATTATCGTTTGGCAATTTCATTGAGGTTCCTGTTAAACGCATAACCTCGATATTATTAGTTCCGAATATAATTGGTTTATTTAACGCTAATGTTCCAATCATTAAACCATTACCGACATTCGCCAAAACTTCAGAAAATCCACCTAATGCGGTTCCATAATGAGTTGATACCCTCCCCGAACCATGAGCGATTAAACTAGCTCTTGAAGCGTCACTATCAACCCTAGTAGAAGCAAAAGCACCAGTTCCCGTATTCTCGTTTTCAACTTCCAGATATGTTCCAGCATCTTGGTCACGTGTAATATTTAATCCAGAAAGATTATTTGAACCTGTACTAAAAATATTAAGATTACCACTACCAACTTCGGTTGGGTTTATAATTAAGTCTGTTCCATCGTAAGTTATTGAAGCATCATCTGCTGCACCGAAGTAGAGTTTAGAGCTGTCTGCTAAAATTCTTAAATCAGTACCATCAAAAGTAAGAAGCGAAGAGTAATCAAAATCATTTCCACCTGCATTAGTATATGGTATCTGCCCGACCGTTCCAAAACTTGTTGCTACTAATCCCTCAATCTTATCATATACAGCATTTTTAGTGGGGACCTGAAGAGACCCATTCCACCCTGCCCCATAGACTTCATCAACCACAGATAGATTGAATGTCCCTAGATCGACATTGGCTGTCGCGCCTGTATATGGTACGAAGTTAGTGGCATCAACCACAGGAGCAGGAAGATTAATTCTAGTATCGTCCGTTCCACCAACATAAATAGAAACTGTCCCTGAGGAACCACCGACAGACCCAACTGAATAAATTTTTGTTTTTATTCTTGATGAAGTTCCCGCAAGATTTTTTAATGTAGTTGATTGTGCCACTATATATTCAGAATTTGAACCAGTTAAATCTATACTTGGGCCACATGATGCAAGCATTTGAATATCTGCCCCTGATGCATTACATTCCCATATCTCAACTAATATTTGATATGTTCTTGAACCACCTGTAGTTGATGCATGAATATGAACAGCGTATTCACCTGCAGGAATAAAAGCTCTATTTGGATTACTTGGTTCAGTCACAAATGTTTGAAGCAATACAGTTCCACTCGCAACTGTTGGAGTTGATAAAGTAGTGGGCGTTACATATGGATCAACTAATTGTTTTAAAGCACTGCCAACATCGGAAGCAGTAGGCGTAGAATAATAAACCAAAACACCCTGCGCAGGGATTGGCTGAAAACTCGTAACACCACTAACGCTTGATAAAAATAACTGCGATGATAATGGATTAGCTGCTAATCTAATCGGAGAACCGCCAGTGTCAGCAATAATCAAATCGGAAAGAGTTGTCATAGGGTTTGACATACCTGTGCTTGGTCCTATCTTCTCTTCTGTGCCAGCGTCGTCAACGGTATATAACCCATCTGATTTTACATAGACTCTTTTTTCATCGGTAGAGGGTGTTGATGGCTGTGCTGCCTGTTCTTTTAGTTTAATTGTGCTCATAATATTACAAACTCCCCACCGTCTTCGACGCTTATTTCATAGCCATCCGTTATAGATGGGTTGAATCTTGAATAAGTATATCCTGAAGCAACGGTTTTGTTAAATTCGATATCATTTTTTGTATATGTTAAATCAGCATCAATAATAGTCCCTAAATTTATTTCTTTCGGAACACCATTTGGCCCTGCCTGTAAAACTTTAGCCATTATATCAACTCCATAGCTTGTTTGAGACTAACAAATATTTCTGTGGTGCTAACTGCAAATCCTATTTGCTGCACTATCCCTGCACCTGTAGGTACTGTCTGAGTCGTTGTGCCGTCTGCTTTTACAAACACAGGATCACCAACTGCTAACCCTGAATAACTTCCAACGATGCCGACGAAGATCACCTCTACTGTAATAGTAGTGGGTTTTGAATAAGCTACGCCGAATATCCCATTAGGGATTTCACTCGCCGCATTACTTGTTATCTCCTCAACAAAGTTGACTCCAGTTAGTTTAAGTAAATCACCAACCGCTGTACCAGAAACAGTATCCATTAACTGGATAAGTTTTGGTACAGATAATACTGTTTCGGCTATACCAAATTTTATACCAATTTTGGCCATTACTCATCCATTAGATACTCTACCCTCACATTTTGAGTAGCAGTACCTATCACATAAATTTTAGATAAATCAAATAATGTAAGTGTTCCTCTAGCCATTGGCCTTGATTCTTTTTCATTACTTTCTCCTGCCTGTATAAACATACCGGTAGTTGCACTTACAGTAGAATCTCCTGTATAAATATCGTCATTTCCTATTTCGTTTCTAACGGCAAATGCCTGTGTATAAATTTTAGAAGTAGACAATGGCTGAGCTGAACCAGTTAGAGTTAATCTAAATGTTTTCAGCAATGTTGCCATATTATAACCCCAGTACTTCTAAGATAGCCATAACAGCCGTTTTTACTTTAGCTATTTCTGGATTATGTTCCATCATCTTCATGAATCTGAAAGCGGCCTTTGATTTTACTGGCATTGTTTATTCCTTTATAATTCGTAAGCTATTAATTTGGTATTTTTAAAAGCCACAGTTCCACCTAAACCACCCTGTGCCCAAACCTCTACCTTATATGTATATGTACCAGCTGTAGGTATATCCATAGTATTAACTACGGATGTTGTGGTAGTTAGTATTTTTAGTGTCGATGTACTATCATTTGAATTTTCTCTAGCATAAAAGACTACCGTAGCATCTCTTAATATTCTTGACCAAAACTGGACTAATGCTGATGCTGATGTTTGGGTACTAGAGTAATCATTAAATGATGTTGTTCCATCATGAATACATTTAACAACTACAGGTCTTCCCGTTGTTGTAATTGTAACACTTAGATTTGTTACCTGTGTTCCTGATGCTGTTACTGTTGTTGTATAGCTACCAGAACTAGAACTTATTTGATAATTTAATGTTGGAGCTGCTGGTGTAGACCATGTAGGCGCACCTGCACCTCCACTAGTCAAATACTGACCACTTGTTCCTGCTGCCGACACTTCCATTGAATCAGCATCAGTATAAACAACGCCACCAGCCACAGCGGTAAGAGCCTTCGCTGTTCCACCGTTAGCTAATGCAACTATTCCTGTTACGTTAGCAGATGTGCCTGTAGTGTTCTGATTTAGAGTGGGAATAGCAGCCCAAGCTCCTGATCCATCTACGTTAGTTGATGTCCATACGTAACCAGGTGTTGCTGTAGATGCATCTTGTAATTTTATTTTACCTCTAGATACACCTGTGCCTGTATTTAAAACAATATTACCAGAAGTCCCAGATACTGAGTCTCCAGTGGTTAATTCTATAGGCCCAGATGTAATATTCTGAGTTGATCCGGTTATTAATCTTATTAATCCTGAATTACCACCAGTTGCAGATGCGGAGCCTGTAGATATAGTAACCCTACCTGTAAAAGTGTCTGTGGTATTTCCAGAACCCAAAACAACGTTACCTGTTCCACCTCCTGAGGAGGAAGCTCCCGACAAAATTGTTACAAGTCCTGTGGCTCCTGTGGTAGATGTTCCTGATTTTACGTTTACTGCACCTGATACACCGGCAGCGCCAGAAGCATCTCCTGAGCCTACGGTTACAACCCCAGATTGTCCTGTTGATACTGCTCCTGTTTGGAGGAATGAATTAGCACTTGTTCCTGATGTTTCTGAAGCCGTTGTAACGGTGTTGGTTGTTTTAGAGGTAGAGATTATAGAACCAACTGTTGAGGTAGAAGATATGCTGTGTGCATCTAAAGTTATTGATCCTCTAGTACCGCTACTTGTTCCTGTATTTAATATAATGTGACCTGAATCACCTAATGCGTTTCCTGTAATAATATCTATACGACCAGAAGCTCCTGACGACGAAGCTCCAGTTCTTAGTTGAGCTAACCCTGATCCACTATTAGCCGCTCCTGTGAATAAATCTAGTTCCCCGCTTCCGGTAGATCCGACTCCAGTTCCCACTTCAGTATTACCGGAAGATCCAGATGTTGCTTCACCTGAAGCTAAACTTACTACGCCAGTGTCTCCAGCTACCGTACTATTTCCACTCTTTATTGATACTTCACTAGAGGTAGATGTTGAATCACTTGTTTTAATAGTTGTTATTCCACTTGATTCTAACTCTAAACCGTTATCATAACTCGATAAGAATGTCTTTCCATCCGTTAGTAGATAACCTCCACCTCCGGTTAATCCGGTTATACCTAGTGGAGTAATATTTAAAGCTCCTCTAGCTAGAGTAGTAGTAGCTGTATTTCCAGTTTGTGGAGAACCATCAAATAATCCATAAACGTCCCCACCAACTGTAAACGTAGACCCGCCTGTGTCGTTAGGATTAGCTTTAATGTTATAAATATGAACTCTTGTTACTGAGAAAGTATTTCCAACACTAAATGTTGGAATAGAGAAACTATTTAAAAATGTAACAGTCCCTGCGCTAATAGTTTCTATTAATGTTTTTCTTCCGCTACAACCACCAGATGTGAATGTGATTGTATCACCGACCACACAACCTGCAGCAGTCAAATCAGTTGTTGCAATAAATTCAGTGGTGCTTGTTTTAGTTAAAATAGTATCGCTAGCTACAATAGTAGAATCAGCGTCTTCACCATATCCTACAAATAAATCACCTTTAATATTTGTTAAGCCAGCTGCTGTAGCGGGAGCCGACTTGAAGTTCATATTTTTCTGAACCCAGCAGTCCCCATTAACAGTTAAATCATGTCCTGCTGTATTTGTTAAAATACCATCAACCTTCAAATATCCATGAACCGTTACGTTAGCCCCTAAGGAAGCATCACCTTGAACTAAAACGTCTCCATCATATGTTCCAGAGAGTGCAGTGGCATCTGGTAGAATGGTTAATCCTTTGATTGTTTCAATCTTATTGTACAAAGCATTCTGTGATGGAGCCAACAAAGATCCGCTCCAACCTGCTCCGTAAACCGCGTCTGAAACTCCGGTGAATTCAACCCAGTCGGCTACAGTAGCGGTTCCTTTAGAAAACCATTGCTTGTTTGTCGCAGTATTAATCCAGTGTTGTCCTACAACTAATGGTGCCGCTGATGGATCTACTATCGCTTTTATAACGTGAATTGTACTCATACTGTAACCTCTGTAAGAACGTCACCGAGATCATCGGTTAGTTGTGTAAAAACAGCTCCATCTTGGAATAACAAATCATTGATTAATGGAACAACAGTTGAAACAACTCCAAATATTGTTTGAAAAATTGCTCTTCTAGTTCCAAAAAATCTCATATATTAATCCTGCATTATCCCTAATTGAATAACTAAATCTGAAGTTGTTCCATATGTTGGTGATCCACCAGCCAACACAACCATATAAATATTTCTCTTTAATGAAATATCTTTATTTGGTTCTTTATTATCCAATACCAATCCGTTTCCATTAATTGTAGCCACTGAATTATTTGCTAGGTCTACATAATCAGTTGTATCAACTGCGACTTTGCCTAAGCACTTATCCATTTCAACATCTGAAATATCTAATGGAGCATTGTCTGAACTTACTAGTGTAGGAAGAGCGGAGAAGAACAATAAAGTTAAGATAGAATTCTGTTTTGCTTTATCAACAATAGTAACATGAGAAAGAACTCCTGTTCCTCCGTTATCACATACAGCGTTTGCTATTGTATTCAATGATCCAACTTGATCGCCTGATGCATATATATTTGTATCAATTATTGGTGTGACTGTGAATGTACCACTAAGGGTTCTTGCTAACATTTATGCCTCCGAAAAGTAAAGGATTGATAGTTTCTCTCCGTTTACTGAAGAATCAATCCACATATCTTTTAAATTGAAGAAATCATCTCGGCCACCGATTTCAATGTCTCCTAAAACGAGAGGTGGTGCGCCTACTTTTAATTGTAAACCAACTGTGGACGAAACATTGGATGTTCCCAAGAATATATGTCCTGTGTTTGCAGCGTGACCTGCTATAATAACTTTTTTAACTAATAAATCAGTTGTAGAAACCTGTACACGCGTTCCTGCTGTCGTTACCGTTACGTTTAATGTGTGAAACGCTGCCATAATTCCTCCTAAAAAATAGTGGGGGTTTTATCCCCCACCACTAAACTAAGTAGCCGCTTTTAAAACTTGAACAACAACAACTGCACCAGCGCCTGGGTCAGCTGACCAAACACATGTCAATGCATTTGCGGCCAAAGTTGTATATCCAAGAAGGGGCAAGCTGTTTGCACCTTGTGTTTTTTGTGTAACAGAAAGAATGGTATCTGCAGCCGCTAGTCCTGTAAGAACCATAGCTTCTGTTGCAGCTCCACCAGCTCCTGCAGAAGATGTATAAACTTGAAGATTTAACTTATCTCCGAGTTTAACATCAGCGTGCAGTTTACCATCTAAGTGGTTTAGCTTGTAAACTTCATCTACTGAAATTGCCATATTTACTCCTTAAAAGTGGGAGGCTACCCGAAGGCAGCCCCCCTGTTAATTAGAATCCAGTGCTAGGAATGCTGTGAAGAATTCCGCAGTTGGCTGGTTTGGTGTACATCATTTCCCCGAAGAGAGAGAAGTCTACCAAATATTGGTATCCGGTTGTCGCTCTGATTTCGTAGAAAGATTTTCCATCTGGTGCTACTCGTTTACGGAACATACCGTTCGACATAAACTTCATTGCAGACCAATCGATGTAGGCAATGATATCATTGTCCCATTCTTGGATAGCTACAACTTTGAGTGAACCCTTGATGGAACCGATTTCGATCTCATCCCAGCCGTACTCAGAAGCGTTACGTTGACCAGCAGTTACTTTAAAACCACCCTTTTGTGTTTCGATCAGTTTCATGATCGCGCCAAGGTGACCAAAGGAACACATAATGGTTTTAGCATTACCGCGTGCTCGTTTTCGTACGTTGACATAACCATCGAACAGTTTATCGAGAATATTGGCAGGTGTGATTGAACTTCCGTCAATGTTAACTGCTTGCAAGTGGGGGTAAGCCAACTTGGTTTGGCCGTGTAGGGTAGCTGAACCACCGTTTGCTGAACTCAAGAGAGCAGAGCGAATGGAGGTAAAGGAAGTGGATTGTGAACCAGGGTGGAAGAACTTAGCCGCGTTTGCAATTGCATATGCAGACAAGTTGGCAGCAGCTCCGCCGAATCGGTCAGTAGCATCAATGGTAAGAGTTACCAAATCGTTACTAACGTCGATAGCAGTTACGAAGCAAGTTTGTGGAACAGAGTTATCGTCATCCAAAACTACTTCCATACCGAGTTCAAAACGGTCGATTTTGTCTACAGTGAAGATACCGGAAGCAGCAGAGGCTTCAGCGGTTACTGTAGCGAAATGAGGGCCAGATCCAAGGTTAACAGAAGTTGCGCACTTCATGTAATCCATGAAATCTTCCAATTGATCAGGAAGAACCTTCAAAAAGGAATCTTCGGTGATACGGCCAGAGTGATCATAAAGATCGCGTTGGTCGAACGCCATAGTTCCCCACAGTTCAACATAGTCCGTGATTTGACCACGAACGTATTTGTTCTTGTGGATACCTTGAGAAGCAGTGTGATCAGGAAGTGAACCAAAGCTGATTTGTGTAGCTTGGTTACCACGGAAAGGAACAGGAATAGTTCCGCCTTTCCAGCTGTCATCTTTTTCTACGTTCATGAGAATATAATCTCGTTTCAAAAGTTCTGTTTTTAGCATTTTATTAGTTACATACTCGTTTAGCATGTTACTAAAGTTGCGATTCGTTGCCATTTAGTTGTCCCCTTTTATCTTCTCGACTGAGCTAATTTCTTCAAGTCCGAGATAGAGTTAATTTGTTGTTTACCTGGTGCTGCTGCTCCTGCCCTGACATTAGGAATTACTTTAGGCTTAGGTTGGCTCGTTCCCGAACTCATTCCTTTTTCGTAAATAGGTTTTGCGCGATTAACTATCTGTTGTACTGCTTCCGCAGCCGATATATCGCGTTTATTTACGGCCCATTCATATTTCCCCAGTTTCACTATTTCATCCCTGAATGCACCAGTGCCATACAAGGAATCATACCTTTCGGAGATTTTTTTAACATCATCTTTCCCAAGCTGCTGTTCGAGTTGGAAGGATCTTGCTTGAACCTCACCTTTAAACTCTCTCTCCTGAAACTGCCGGTTCTGTTGCTCCATCTGGCTTATGCGAGCACGGTTGTCCCTATCTCTATTGTAAAGGTCTTGTTGCTCTTTTGGAAGATCCATAAATTTTAATTTTTGCTCAACGACCTTAAAAAGCTGCTCATCGGATATATTAACGGTCTTTAGAAAGCCCTCTAAGTCATTTTCTTTCTGTTGGGCTAGGTTTCCGACCTGTTGATTTAGTGTTTCATAAGCAGGTGCGACCTGTTCATAGCTCTTTTGTAGCTCAGAATATCGCTCTTTATACAAGGGTAGAGCCTCTGCTCTTTCCACGTAGTCTCTAACTGCCCTTTCTGATTCTTCAGATGTAATAAGTGATTTAAACATCTCAGGGATCTGTTTTTCTTCTCCCATAAATTTATAGGTAAGATTAGGAGAATATGGAACAATTTCTGATCCATCTTCCGCGTATTGCTTCTCTACTTCCTGCCCATCTTCATTTGTTTCATGTGAAACATTTTGTTCAGGTGAATCGGCTGTTTCCTCCGATTCATTGGTAGTTTCCTCAGTTTCCTGAGAATCCATTATATCTTCTTGTATTTCTTCTAAGGGTTCTTGTGTTTGTTCGTCCATATTGATTTCCTTTCTAGTTATTCAGCTTGCTTGCCAAAAAACGTAAATCCTATTGCTGCCCTTGATCTGGAGGAACCTGTTGTGGTTGAGCTTGACCGGCATTTGCCAGATTAGCTTGTTCTTCCTGACCCAATTGGCTTATTTGAGTCTTGTATGCACCTTGTTCTTGTAGTTTCGTATACAACCATTCCAATGCGGAGGCTGGAAACTCAGCTCGGCGCACCTTGGATGGATCCGCTGCATCGTAGTTTACATAATAATCGGCTCTAACTAATGATCCACTATCTGGGATAAACCCAGCTTGTGACCTTTGAATAGCTGCTGCGTTGGCTGCAATCACCTGATTATGCTCTGCAATTTTAGCATCGTAGTTCCCTTGTATGAAAGGATGCAAAAAGCGGAAATCGGCCTGTTTTTGACGATTTATGAGCTTTCCTACCAAATATTGGTGATTTTCAGAGGGGTAAGATTTAGGCATTTCACCCCTATCTAAAGCCAATATTTCGTTGTTTGCAGCCTCATAATCAGCCGTTAAATCATCAAAACTCTTATCTAATTTAGCATAAGGCATGTTTTTAATGATCTTTCCGATGTCAGACTTGTCCATTTGAGGCCCAACATACTGTAATATGTGATTCATGATGAGTTGTTGGCCCATAACTGACTCTATATCGTCATTTGAAGGCTCTACCTTGAGTTTATAGCCCAATTTGCCCTGAGATCTGAATTCTGCTAGGTTAACTTGCTCTTTCTTGCCTACCATCATTATAACCTCTTCATCACCAAGGTTATATCGGCACATATCAAGGTAAACCTCGACAAATTCAACTAAAAAGTCGCCAAATCGAGCAATCCACATCTGGTAGGCTCTTTTCTTGGCTGCAGCACGGAAAAGCATCGAATACGGGTCGTATTGACCTTCACTTGGCATGGTTGTCTCTTGAACCATACCAACTTGATACATTTCCGCTATCTGAGAGTTCATATACTCGAGATATTGTGCTCCAGAACGACCTTCCATAATGATAGGAGCCTGTCCTGTGACTGAAATGCCACGAACGCCAGGCACCTGACCCCCGGCAGACAACTTTGAACCGTTGGGGAGTATCAATTTGTCATCACCAAGGGTCATTTGGTGCTCGGCGATCTTTGATGCGCAGCGATTTATCTCAATTTGGTAAGGTCTAAGCTGCTTTAAAGGGCTTCTGCCACGCGGTGTGGTCTGAATACGGTCACAATATGCCGTAACGATAGGGAAAATACCATTTGGTAGCTCTCCCTCATCGAGAATTACCTCGTCAGTGTAGATATAATAGTATCCTTGTGGATATTCTGGACCTGGACGATAGAAGCATTCCTTTAAAAGAACCTCATCCTTATCAGATTTACGGAATCCCTCTCCACTATTGTCAAAAATAAGGAAAGTTTTATCTTCACTTGATTTAATTTTATCCTTGCTATCAGGAAACATCTTCTTAAGGGTGTTTACTTTAGACATTTTTCTTATAATTAAGTAGCAAGAGTCAGACATTGTCTTAGATTCTGGCTCTCTAAGTAGGTTAAATGCTGGAATATCTTCTACTCCAACAGCAGGAAGGTACTCAGGTGCTTCCATATCGGGCATCATCTCACCGTTTTCATCAACCTTTGGAGCACCTTGTTCGTCGGAAGCCTGTGCATAGCCCTTAAACTTACCACCAGTTGTGTTTACAAAGATCTTCGCGGCGATTTCACCGGATGTGAAGTAGTCTTCTGCCCAGTTTCTGACTCTTTCGTCCATTTTATGCTTATGTTTGGCATCTTTCCAAACAGATTTGTTCAAATCGGCTGCTTTTACGTCCTGAATCTCGGTAGAAAGCTGTGGTTCAATAGCAACACCAGGGGCGCAAGCTATCAAATTGTTAGTATATACCTTGTGAATTTTCTGAATGTGGTTCTTTGTTAAACGAACCTTCATTTCCCCCGATAATTCACGCGATGTGCGCACTCTATCGAAGAACTTCTGACCAGCTCGGGTGAAATGCTCACCGGCAACCAATAATGCATTGGATTTCATCTCAGCAAACACTTCTTTGTCTACTTCTTCAGCTTGTGTATAAAGACGATTTAGTTCTTCTAATGTTTTTTTCTTAGCCATATTAACTTAATATCTTCTCGGCCATTAAGGCTTCATATCTAGCTGGATCTTCAAGTAATAGCTGTGACATCTTTGCTTCCTCGAGCATTTCTAAGTCCTGCTCATCCACTTCTTTTAGTTCTTGATTTGGGTTGGTTTCAGGCCATGCAAATGAATTTTCATGAAAAGAAAACGATAAATCACCTTGTTTAAACTCTTTTATGCCGGCCTTTTTGCAAGCAGCCATAATCTTCAATATTGATTTATGATCCAAGAAAAATCCCTCCCCAGGGTACCCAGAATTAAACTAGTTATCTAATTGATCTTGCCAAAAGTCAAGTTCCCCTTCAGTATCCCACGCTTTTTCTGTTTCCGCATCCCCTTCGTCCCAAAACTTACGTCTTTGTTCACCTGGACTGAGTTTAATAACTTTAGCAAGCATCTTCGGTATATTTATCGTCTCCCAGTTCCATGGAATGGAACACACACAATAACGAGTGGAATCAACTCCATCATCTCTAGCCTTTTTCTTATCTGTTGAAGTTAATAGTGATGTAAATTCATTACTTAGCTTGTCGAACTCTGCTCCATAGGGGATGAAAAGCATTCTATTTCTAAATAAGCTGTTTAATAGGTTCTCTCCGGTTGCATGTCCCTTATCTGCTTTAACAATAGGAATACCGCCTGTTCTTTCTGCGATATTAAAGAAATCCTTAGAGGCCCAATCGTATGACAGTAGATTTACCTGATCTTCACCCTTCATCTCGAGATATTTAATCAACACGTCTTGTGCTGTTGTGTCTACGCCATCACCGCGCCAAAACTTATATACATAACCCAGTGTGTACTCGGGGTTTACAGCTACAAAGCAAATTGCTGATGGATGTCCCTTTTTACCACCAGATCCGATATCAACTCCAACAAACTTACTCCAATTCTTACCGATCTTCATATCTTCAAACTTGCATCGGTTATCTGTGGAATAAGTAGAGTATTTACGACCACTATCTACGATGAACTTACCCCATACTCGTTTTAATATTTCATTCTCGGTTCCGCATCGTCTTTTTACTCGTTCAATAGAATCATTTGTCCAATGGCTTGGAGTACCGTCTTCATAATATTGACAATCATATAAACTAATCTGCATGACCACGGCTTCTGTCCACATCGTTTTATCTTCTACGATCTGTCTCCATTCTTCTTGTCCCTTCGTTGCGGTAAAGGCCACAGAAAGCAATCCATCGGTTGCACTTTGTCTAACCATAATTTCAGGTACGATATCAAACTCTGGTTCTTCATCGATTCCGATAAAATAAACTGAGTTACCTTGTAATGAAGATACGTCCTGCGCGTATGTTTTAAATGAAATAGTAACACCGCTTTTAAATACAATATGACTGATTTGTTTATTGAACCAATGCTCTGACCAACCGTATTCTGGGTGGTTCTGATCTTTAGGCATAAATTGCTTCCACTTGAATTGCCACTCCGTGGAAGCTATATTCTTGTCAGGATAAAGATACCAAAATAGATTAGGAATTTGATTCGGCAGCATATTAGGCCATGCCACTTTCCAAAGATCCTTATTAATAGCTAATTCAATTGTCTTACGAATCTGAAATGATGATTTACCAGCTTGGTTGCCAGAGCAAATAATCTGAATCTTATCAGTGAAGTTATCAAAGTACTTTCTCGCCCATGGATAGAACTTATATAAATATCGATGAGGCAATGCCTCACGCTCAGCAATCGTTTGTTCTAATAGTTCTAGTTTTCTTAACTTTAAACTAACTAGATCTTCTGGAATAACTTCAATATCACTCATCGTCTTCAGCCGATTGAATTATCTTAGGAGCAGATCGCGCTTCTTCAATAACTCCCTTCATCTCCAGCTGCTTGATCTTCTCTTCAATTTCCTTCAGCTCCATAGAGGAACTCAACTTCTTGAAATCCTTTTGATAAAGATTCAAGTTCTCAGTTCGTTGAACTATTCCACCATTCTTTCTCATGTCTAGAAAGGCCACGCACTTAAGCAGCAAGTCGGCCTTCTTAACATCAACCAAGCCGTCTGGGCCGTGAATATCCATAGCGAGAATATCATTTCGCATTCTACGCAATCCATATGACAGAGCTTCATCCAAGAAGATGTCGTATGAAGCAGGTGGTGTGATGATCCAAATAATATGCTTTGGCATTCTCAAATGCGCCATAATACTAGCCGAAGGAACTCCCATCGCGATAGATAGCGCGTTCAGGTTCATCTTTCGTAGTTTACTCTGTGACTCTTCGTACTCACGCCAGAAGGCTAATCGTAGTCTGCAAACAAATGGATCTGGATTTAACTCAAATTCCAATTCCTTTTCAGTCTTTCCAATTAACTTAGGATTTATTTTAGATATAGATTGCTGAATGGCTGGAGGTAAGAGATTGTATAAGCTACGTGGTTCCGATTTCATTTCTTCGACTAATAATTGTGTTGCTGATACTTCTATTTCTGACTCTATTGCAGGGATAATTTTTAATTCTGTTTCTGTTGGCATAAGCTCAACCTTCCAGTCTTTCTATAATTAACCAATTTAAGTAGATCTTCCATATCGTAGTTCTTCAGCAAATCTAAAAGCATTCTGCAATCATTGTACGCTTCATGCCCTGGAAGTATTTGTAATCCATGTTCTGCGGCAAGATGTAGTAATTTACGAGTTGAGATGTGTTGAGGATACGGAATATCGGTTCTACTATCAGCCCAGGGTATATTTGGCGGTGTTATATTAGACTTCCTGTAGTGGTTCCACATGATTGGTTTATCAAATCCATTTCCGTTATGTGCAATAATAAAGTCAGATTTGTCCACAGTAGCAGTAAAATAACCAAGAGCGATATCAATTTCCACGCCATATGCTTCACATAACTCCTCTGTGATTCCATGAATCTTCGTTACAGCAGGTGGAATACTTAACTTAGGCCAGTAAACCAATTGGCTATACTGCTCTACAATTCTATGAGCTTCTGTATCGAATAATATACAAGCGACTTCTAGTATGCGGTCATTGAGTGTATCAAGTCCGGTGGTTTCGAGATCTACGATTGCGATTATCATTTGTTGTCTTTCTTTTCTTTAAAATATTTCCACGGGGAGTTGCCTTGCATTATTTCGTCATTTATTTTTTGAAGATCGAAGGATTTATAATTATATCCATCTGGTGTTTTTGGCATTAACCTGTACTTTAAAGAATTATATGTATCAGATGATATTTTTTTTAGTTCGTCACCCCTGGTTAAATCCAGCCAGGAACTATAATTCTTTAAAAACTCACCTGATCTTTTTTTATCTGGAATTAAAATACTAACATCTTGGCGCGCCTTATCCATTAGTATATTTTTATTGTTTATAAAATTTTCATCCTTAGTCATTCCAAAAGAGGTGTCTTCATCTAGAGTTCTCGGGAATTTATCTTCTCTGGAGTATTTATTTGCTCTATGGAAATAAAATGGAATATCCTCTGAATTTCGATTTCTATAGTTATACCTTGAATTTTTTTGGTAATCGTATTCTGGTATTTCTGAATATTCTCCAACTCTATTCATTTCTGAGTTGAGTTTGTTTCCTAGGTTAGAAATTGCCATCTTGGTTAGGTTATTCTCTATATCTTTTTCACCCATTGGTATTTCTATTCTTTTATCAACTGGTTTAGATTTGGTGTATTCTTCAAATATTTGTGGATATCTTTCACCATATCTTTCTTTCACCCAATCATATAGACCCACGTGTCCTTGTGTTCTTGCTGCATCTTCTGGAGATATTACACCAACATTATTGTATGTTTCTGGTTCTTCTGTTACTCGTTGTAAATAAGCCTCTATTGCTTTTTCCTCAGAATCTTTATCTACCTCTTTTGATTTCTGTATTTCAAATGCAACACTAGTACCGCCGTTTTGAGGTGTGGAATGTGATCTAACCCAAGATTGTACTCCTGGTTCTGAAAAATGTTTGTCTAAACTTTTTTTAATAGATGGATCAATAACAACCGTAGTCTCTATATTATCTGGGCTTGCTTTTTTCCCAAGTGGGTTTACACCCTTGAATCTATTAATATCCAAGGCTTTCCATATTGATGATGGGTTAAGTGCTTCCGGTCTCCCCATCTGCTCCTTTTCCTGCATGGCAATTTGCTTTTCCATACTCTCTGGCTCTTCTGCCAACTGCTCATGAGACATTGATCGAAGTCGCTTTATTCTCATTAACTTATTAGCATCATCCATCTCGGGGGTTCCGATAGCCTCTGGACTCTTCCCCTTCGCCGCCATCAACGTCCCAAGAGCTGTCCAAATAGCAGCAGGATCTACTCCTCCACTACCAGCTCCTCCGCCAGGGGCGTCGAATGTCGGTTGATTCTTTAGATCGAATCCCACGCATTCTCCTTAAGTAAATATCCATTGTTACCATTGGGGGGCAATTGATCTCGTTTGATATCGGCTTTCTTATCAGCGATGTACTCCTGTGGAGCGTTTTCAGCCGCGAAGATAGGCTCTTCATCAAGTGGTGTATTGGTTGACTCAGGAGAACCATAAACGGCAGTACCGTCTGGCTCTTTATACTCGCGCTCTTGCCGTTGGTTATCAGCGTTTAACCGCTCGATAGATGGGTCATACCTTGATTCCCTTGATTGAGTAAGCGGTGCTTTACTTACAGATTCCGTTAGTAAAGGCTCGTTTATATGAGGAGCGTGTAGTCGTTGAGGAATAGCTACCTCATGTGTTTGCATGGCTTCCCACGCGGATAGAAGTTGCCCTATGTCCATATATCAATCCCCTCTTCCCACTCTTCGATTATATCATCAATAATCCATTCATCAAAGTTTGCCGTTCTCAAGAAGTTCCGTATCTGCTGTCTCGTCTGCCAAATCTTAAACGGATCCCCAACATACGACTTAATCATACTGCGATACGCATTCATGTATCTTTCCAGGTTCTCGGCAGAGATGTCGTATTCTGAGGCTACGACAATCATGGACTTAGTCGCTTCGCTTCTTCGATTCTTCCAAGTACATCTTCTGTCCCATAGCACTCATAATATCAGCACCATTAGCCTCAACAATATCAGGGCCAGCATTGTAAACATGTATATACCCATTATCAATCATCGAGAATCGCTTCGACCACTTCGCCGGATTAGTCATCGCCTTCAGTGTCTTCGCCATAATAGTGACATCAGTGCAGAGTCTATCAACAGCAATACCAATCACGTCCAATTGGGTCTGAGCCTCTGCAACTTCGTTCTTATTCGTCTCAGCTGCTAAAGTTGATATCTTCCGACTCAACATCGCTATATTTGTACTCAACTCAGTTAACTTATCCATTTCATCACGTCCGTTTCTGATCCAGCTTAATAGGATCTCTTTTCCTTTTTAACAACAGCCGCCTTCAACGCCTGTAAATCAGCTATCGACTTTACCTTCTTCTTAGATGGCTTAGATCCCTTAGCCATAGACTTAGGTGGCACAGCATCTCCACGCTTACCAGTCTGCGCAGGTACTGCCTTACCCTTCAGCACGCTACCATCTGAATTAGGCCGCTTAGCCTTCTCTAGCTTCGCTTTACGTTGTTCAAGGAACATATTCTTGAAATTCTGTTTTGTACTCATATATCCAATCGTAGCGCGTCTGCGCGAGATTGTGAAGAGGTGTTCTTAGTTTTAAATGATATACGGGTCCGGTAAAACACTTTTTGTAAAACCATATAAAAACATATCATTTTATAGGTCTAATTGATAGATAAAATTGGTCTGCGAGGTAGGATTTGAACCTACGATCCCTTGGTTCCAAACCAAGTACGATACCGCTTCGCCACTCGCAGATAAGAAATAGTCGGCTGTATAGCCCAATTATCGGCGTAGAGGGTTAATCACGCCGTCACCTGCTCTATACAACCAAGCTACGGTTGGAGGTTACAGGTATAAGTTGTAACCGTAGTTGAGGATATCATAGTCGGCGGCGGAATTTCGGGGCGGCGGAAAAATTTGGAGTGAGTGATATTCCCCCCACCACCGATCGTGGCCCCCTATCCCCCCGTGTCTGTATAGTATTATCAATAGGTTAGCTATATATTGATAATGATACGCATTATCATATAACACGATATGTAATCTCTTAATGCAAGATATATGCCAAGTATATCAATGAGATACAATGGCGGTATGGCCTATGTATTGCTAGTAGCAAGATGGATGCCGCCGCTGTTTAGATGTATATAGCTATGCAAGTATCGTGCCATACTATGCTATTATGCTATAAACGAAAAATAGAGAAATAAAATAGCGAATAAATGATGCATAAAGACTGAGCGCCGCATCAATTTAACAATTATATACATTTTTTTAGAATTATATACATGGATTATATTGCCAAAAAGGGCTTTAAACATAGTCTTATATTAACGCAGACCTGAATAGCATTGATATTATTAATATATTAAGAATTATATATATAATTATACAGATATTTTCTGTTTTGTTTCTTTGCCCCTTAGGCCATGCTTGAATAATATAATTGTTAAATATTTAATAATATCAATTATTTACACAGAAAAACCGTATATATAATTTATATATAATTGTTAAATTATATTATCAATAAAATCACAAAAAAATAACGCAATTGCTAACAAAAACATATAAACGAAAAATAACGAAAAATAATCATTGACACTAATTTTCTAATCAGCGATAAAGTGATTAGCCTACTAGCTAGGCGTGAAAGCGAGTTAACTATGATCAATAAAAATAAACCCTATACCGTGATTAACCTTATTTCTGGGCCATATAAAACGCCGCCCAAGCTACGCAATGAGATTATCCAAGCATGGCTAGCAGACGCCTATGACTGTGGAGCGTGGATCATTATGGGGTTCTCCGTGGCATTGTGTGCTTGGTTAGTCTTGGCCGCGTTGGCAAGGGTTGGCGGTTAGTATGACCATTAAGGAACTATTATCCGCAGCGATATCCGCAGCGATAATCAAGGCAGCGAATCAATCTGATTTTTATAATCTAGGCAGATATCAGCAAATGGAAACTCAATTTAAACAAAACAAAAAACTAACCAAGGCAGAAATATTTGACTTGGAAACATATTTAAGAGGATGGCATTAATATGAGAAAACCAAATTATAAACAAAGAACAATTAATAACATAAAATCGGGAGTCTATAATTTCCAAGAATTAAAGAAACAACATGCGCAACTTGCCGAATTATCACTATTTGAAAGCGCCGCCGATAGAACAGTTTATTATATTAATCAAGAAATATTTGTTAATAATATAAATTTATTCCTAGAAAATAACAAGTCTTGGGCGCTTGACATGACCAAAGCTGATTTGCTGATTATGTTGTGCATATGTTCAAGTTTTCGGCCAATTCAGCCTTTTCAATTGTTAACCGACATTGCAATTCAATGCGCTAAAATAGAAATCGGCGTTAAACCTGATGACATTGTCGAAGTAGCCACAAAACAAGGCAAGCTTAAGATTATCGCAGTTAATGGCCTTGGCGCACAGGAAATGATTATGGTGAAGTCATGATTCAATCTAAGCGTAAATTATTACAAAAAGGAAATTCCAAATTATCCAAGGATGGAATTTATTCATGGAGTCTACCGGCTGTTAAGTCGTGTCCTATGGCGGGAACTTGTAAAATTGGTTGCTATGCCACGCAAGGGACATTTAATTTTCCTAACGTGAAAAAGGCCTATGCGCTTAATTTTGCGTTGGCGAAAAATCATGATCGATTTTATAATTCAATGCAAAAAGAAATAAGCAAATTAAAGCATAAATCAATCATTAGAATACACGCAAGCGGCGACTTTTTTAATAAGAGTTATTTTTATAATTGGTATTCACTAGCTAATGATTTCCCCAATGTTCAATTTTACGCTTATTCCAAGATGGTATTAATGATTAAAGAATTTAAACAAGATCTTATAATGCTAGGCAAACATTGGCCGGATAATCTAACAATAATATTCAGCGAGGGCGGCAAACAGGATAGCATGATATCGGAGAATAATGATAGACATGCGCGAGTTTTCAACTCAATAAGTGAATTGAAAAAAGCCGGCTATGCCAATGTAACGGAACACGATATCGGCGCAATGGGCAATAATCATAAAATCGGATTAGTCTATCATGGCGCGGAGTCTAAGAAGTGGAGCACACAATGAGTTTTTTTAATCAAAACGCGAAAGAACACTCAAACGATATTCTAGCAATGGTCAAACATCATTGCGAATTATCCGAGCGAGCACAAAAGCAATTGATTGAGTATTTTGAAATAAAAATTGACTTGATTGTCATGCAAGCCCAGATAAGAGAGTCAAACGAAAACCACAAACGCACAATGGCATTATTGAAAGGAAATAATTAACATGGAAAATAATAACATTACACCATCACAAATAAACTATTTTGAGCTATTCAATAATATTGTACGTGATCATATGGTCAACAATAAGCTAGCGCCGCTAGTGCAACCAAAGTCACTCGATGAATGGTTTCAGCGCGTGGGTGTGTTAGATGCTTGTCAATTGACTCATTTAACAGGCCTTGATTTTCATGAATTAGACATTGACGGTGACGGCGCGATTGATGCTAATGACGACGACCTGGAGTCATTGACAAAATTCTGTGAAGAGAATGAAATCTATCATATAGCGACGAGGTCATACGACGATGACGATAAGGACATTCTTTACACTAACGAAGTGCAAAATATTAACAGGTCAAAGTATTATCTGTGCAATGGCAGCAAATTAAGATTAACCTATGATAATTACGAAGAGTCATATGAACCCGACGAGGACTGCGAAAAGGAAAATTACCTTGAGCGCATGATGGAGACCATGGAATCACGGGAGGATAGATAATTATGGCAAACATAACAGATAAAATACAAGAATTAACAAAGAGGGAATATTTTATATCAATAATGATGCAGGGGTTAGCGGGATCAATTCCGGAATATAATAAAGAAGAAACTATTGAAAAAATAGTCAAGCAAGCTGTGGATTTAGCCGATGAATTAATTTATCAATTATATTTTTCAGATGAAAAATCAAAGTGATAAATTGCCCCCAACTTGGTCAGGTTCATCACGATAAAATTCTACGGCATAAAAACGCTTAGATGGTTTGCCTTTACCATCGGGGCGTTTTTTCTGAATTTCTATAATTTCTTCACCATCTAATAAATTTTGTATAACTCCAGCGCGTTGATTAGGTGTTAAATATTGCCAGTGGGGCTGCATTCCAGATAATAGTAAACCTTTGCTTTTTGTTTTTCTAATCTCTTTTAAGATTTTGTCATAATAGTATTTCATATTGAATCGTCCATTATTGAATGATTCCTGTTCTTTGAAAATTTGTTCAACGCATTTTAAATGATACTCAAACATATCATTTGCCCATTCCATGTTTTTCAATTCTACCAGCTGCTGGCCACAAAGAACGGAGTCGATGAGAGCAAGCTTTAGAATGATTTCTAAACGACGAGTTAGAAATTTAGTTGAAATATTATCACTCATAATATTTGAGCGTATTCTCTCGTGGTTTTCCATTCTTAACTGCAATCTGAAGTCTTCAGCGGCAAAGCTCAAGTGACGGCAACGCAAAGCCATTGGCCTGTCTGCTGTCAGATCACTTGATGCGTCGATGCGCTCAATAGGGAATTCTAGGATAAAGTCATTGATGAAGTTCTTAAAATAAGAATAATCAATCGGATTATGGTTATTATTCAATTCCAAATAGGGCTGATCAAAGAACAGGAAGCGCGGAAATAATCCCTTACTGATTAGTAGTTCCGATACGGAGTCGGTCAAACCTTCTGGAGTACATACGGATACTAACGACACGAACGGATTATTGAAGTCAATGCGCTGTTTTTCTTTCTTAGCGTTCATTGATGCTTGACCTAAGAATAGGCCAGTGGAGCTAGTAAATAGAGAGCACAGGGTTTCTACCATCTCGGTTTGAGAAGAACTTGAGCTGGTGGTCATTGTTTTGAAAATGGATGTGATCTCGTCGATAACGTCAAGTCTTTGACGCTGCATGAATAGGTCACAGACAACGGCTTGAGCGGAGCGATATCCACCGCGTCCGATTAGCTCATTGTCATGGAGAATCTTTTTGCAGAATTCTAGTAGCGAGTTCTTGCCTATTCCTGTGCGTCCAACGGCGCAGAGGTAAAGGTTTGGAGCTAATGTTTTATCGCTGTTCTCACCCATTGACTTTACTTCAAAGCGATTGCCTAAGAGAATGGATCCGATGCCAATTGCGCCAGCTATTGCTAACGCAGGGATGATTTTATCACTCTCGTTTTGAATAGCCTCGGCGCATTTGTTTAGAAAGATATTCTCTTTGCGGAACGGTGGAGGAAGTAACAAAACTTCTTCTTTGACTTCTTTTTTCTCAACTAGTTCTATGAATTGTTTAACGTCATCACGTGCTTTTTTATCGTAGAAGTCGTACATTCTTTGCGCGAATAGCATAGCTGCGCCGATGTCTGTCTTTGCTTTGATAAAATATTGCTCTGTTGGATCTCTGAACAATGGCGGTTTGTGCATTTTAAGATCGTATTCGAGTATTTTAGCGGCGCATTCTTCTACGCTCATAAAGGCATGGCGACAAATTGCTGCCTGTGTTTTCAGAGTATTGTTTCTTCCCTCTAGTCCTTCCATCTTAATGGATCCATCGTCCAATCGAGGTAGGAATAGTTTACATATCTCCTGTATATTATCCTGTATGATTGGCATAGCGGAGATATCAAGTTCCTCACTTGACAACCATTGATAGGGCTTTTTTGTATCCGCATGAAGGCTAGGTGGGATAATTGTTTGTCTACCAGTGGAGAGATAATCAATCTTTCCGATACTGAAAGATTGCACCTTTGGATTGTATTTGAAGAATCGTGACTCACCTTTTTTACCACGCTTAATGAATGGTGACTTCGGCAAGCGAGGATCTCTTATGTAGGAGTCATCGTCTATATCGAGTACCGATATACCCGAAGCTGGGCCACAAGCGATACCGATGTTAGCGCCAGGGTGTTGGATAATCCAACCTTCGACTTCTTCTTCAGTAGGAAGATGCTCACAGTAGTGCTGCCAACCATCGATCAATGGGCGCTTTTCGTTCCTGTGAATAGGAATGATGGAGAATCCCATCTCAAGATATCTCATTGCGTTTTCTACAAAAGGTTTATTTGCCATTTAGAAAGACTTCCAATCACCTGTACTAACAAGGCCGAACGTGAATTCTTGTACTCTTAATTTCATCTTAGGGTGCGGTGTAACCTTACCAGCTTCCCAACGGAAATAAGTTGTAGTGGAAACTTTAAATTTATTGGCCATCTGTGCCAGAGTTAACCCCTTGGTTTCACGGTACTTAATTAAGAGATAAGCTGCCGCATGTTTCTTGTTTGTTCTATATCTTTCAGTATGTTTAGTTTTTCGCATATTTACTCCTTGCGTTTTAAGTAAAGGTAGATTACACTTCAAAAGAAAGCAATAAGGCCTGAAAATAATTTAGGCGAGAGAAAGGAAATATGAAAATTAAAAACACAGATACGATTCATCAAGGGCCGCTTAAGGTTATCGTCTATGCACAGAGTGGAGTTGGTAAGACAAGTCTAGCTAAGACATTGCCACACGATAGAGTATTGGTATTAAGCGCGGAGAGTGGACTACTGCCATTATCTGGCACTAGCATTCGCTACATTGACTTATCAAAGAATGACGAAGAGCAAGTTCTTCCTACAGCAGAAGGACGCATTAAGAGATTAAACGAAGTGTTGACATACGTCACCAAGCCAGAGGTCACAAAAGATTTCGATTGGTTAGTATTCGATTCTGCAACAGAGATTGGTGAGTTATATGCCGACTACTGGAAAGCAAAGATCACTGATAAAGCTAAAGCGTTTGAAGTATGGGGAAACATTGCTAAGGATCAAATCACATTGTTAAAAACCCTGCGCGATATGGCCCACTACAACGTGGTGATCACCTGCTTGGAAGAATACGAGAAGGACGATGCGAGTCGTTTCTTTTATGGCCCCAAGATGCCAGGAAACCTCGGAAAAGAATTCATGGTGCCAGCATTCGACTTGGTGTTCAGAATGATATCAGACGATAAGGGAGTTCGTTACTTGCAAACCAATGCGATGGCTAACATGCGCTGCAAAGATAGGAGCGGAAAACTACAACCACAAGAGCCAGCAGACTTAGGAAAAATCGCCTCGAAGATTCGCGGCGTAGAAGGAGATAAGAATGAAAAAGAAAATAGTAAAAAAGAAAGTAAGTAAGAAAGCAACCAAGAAAACGGATAATTCATGGAAGGATAAAGGATTAGTATATTTTCATAATTCAATTGAAAAAAACTTTAAAACTTTACTGGGTTTAACATTCCAAGCTGATTTTACAGCAGATTATTTAACAAAAATGGTAATTATGGCTGGGAAACAAGCGTATGTGGATACTGTTAAATTTAACATAGGAGCAACAAAATGAGTGATTTAGATTTTACAAACGACAAGGTACAAGGACAATTGGATGACGGTACATATACAGTACGTATTAAAGCTGCTGAGTTGAAGGACAGTAAATCCGGTGGTGTTTACATCAACGCGGAATTCGCTGTGTTTGATAAGGACGCTGTTGTTGCTACTGAGCAACTGGGAACCGTATTCCATATGTTCAATATCAAGAACGCCAATGCTAAGGCCGAGCAAATTGGCCGTGGCCAGTTGAAGCAGATTCTCGAGATCTGTGAGCAGCCCACCAAGTTGGAAGATGTCAGCGCACTATGCGGATTGACTCTTCATGCAAGTGTTAAGAATAAGCTTGATGATTACACTGGTACCATGAAACCACGTATTTCAGGATTCAAGAAGTGATCGAGTTAAGACCATATCAGAGAGAGGCAGTTAATAGCTGCCTCTCTTCTATTGAAAGTGGGATTAACCCACTTGTTGTGCTGCCAACAGCGGCTGGCAAGACGGTTATCTTCATAGAGTTGATCAAGCAGCACCTGCTTCGCAATCCGAAGCATAGAGTGGCTGTTGTTTTAAATAAGGTTAATTTACAGTCACAGACATTGCTTAGAATAGAGGGTAATTTTCCATCGTCTATTGTGGGGAGCGTTTGTGGAACCAAAGGTGAGAGAGATGACAAGAAACAAATTGTCATCTCCACCGTTGGATCCTATCCAAAGGATGAAAAGTTCGATTTGATTATAATAGACGAAGCACACCGGTCTATTGAGAAAGAGGATTCACAGTATGCATCATTTATTTTTAATGATAATTCTATTATCTGCGGTTTTACTGCTACTCCTTGGCGCACTAATAGCGGATATATTTATGGTGACGATAAACTCTGGGAAAAAATAACATACAAAAAAGATATCAAGGAAATGATTAACGATGGCTGGCTATGTAAGCCTACAATGAAGTGCGGCCTTGAGGAGTTCGATACTGACAATGTCAAGGTAGTAGGTGGCGAGTACGCCATAGGTGAGCTTGCCAAGGTAGTGGAGAATAAGACCAAGATCGACAAGCAGATAGCAGACGCACTTCCAAGGCTTAAGGATAGAAATAAGATCGTTTGGGCGTGTGTCACCATCGAGCATGCCAATATGGTTTGTAATAGATTAAATGAGCTAAATGAATTAGCGGTTACGATTAATTCCAATCAAACACAGAAGGAGCAACAAGATGCTAAACGAGAATTTGAAGAAGGAAAAGCGAGACACTTTGTTTTTATTACCATCGTCTCAGAAGGTTACGACTTCGCTCCAATTGACTCCGTTGTCTTCATGCGCCCAACCAAAAGTTCTGTATTATGGGTCCAAACAGTTGGGCGAGGACTTAGAACAAGTGAAGATAAAAATGACTGTCTTATACTCGACTATGGAAGAGTTGCAGAGAATTGTGGATCGCTTGACAAACCGCTAGTTAAGAAGGGTCGTGAGACCGTATCTGAGAAGGAAGAGTTTAAAGTTTGTCCCAATTGTCAGGAGATTGTCCCAATATCATCGCGTAAATGTCCCGATTGTAATCATGAGTTCATGGCTGAGAAAACTGATCCCGTCAAGAATCTGACATCAAAGGCTAAGATATCAGATCTTCTAAGCGAGCCTACCAAGGTGCCAGAAGTTGTGAGAGAAGCCATACCGATTAGCAACAAGATCACCCTGGCCTATCATAAGGCGGCAAGTGGAAATGTTTGTCTCAAGGTAACGATATATCCAAAGGATTATCTACGACGGCCAATCATGCTGTTTAAACCAATAGGGAGCAAGTACTACAACCAATTGGTGACGATGCTGGTAAATGCCGGAGTCGGTAGTTATTCAGATATCAGCTCAGTTGTGAATGTTCCTAATCTACGGAAGGACTTCCCACTAACTGGTGATTACGTTATTCATACTGAGTTCAAGAATAATTTCTATGATCTCAAGAGAATAGAACGCGTTACTAAGGAAGAAGAATTAACATGGTAAAAGAAAAGAAGATGCGCGTTAGCCGCGCTATAAAAGCACTGCAGAGAAGAGCAGAGATGTTAACGATGAGACTGCAGTCATGTCCTGACCATAGCTACGATAAGGAAGAAAGAGCAGCAATAAATCGTATGATAGATATTTATTTTGCTTTAAAGTCTGAAAATGATTTGTTTAGATCCCTGTTGAAAATAGAGAATACATTTGAGGAGTCTATAGATGAACAAGACTAAAAGAGAAGTGCTGGAGAAATTTACAGAACAGCAAATAATTTTTGCGCTTAACAAATTAGAAAATACAAGATGTGTGAAGATAAATACTAAGGGTAGCTTTAATCAAGTTCTGCAGCAGAGAATGAAGATGCCAATTGGTTGTCTTAAGGGAACGCCGGATCTTTTAGTAATGTCCAGAGGTGTTCCTAGTTATTGGATAGAAGTTAAAAGAGCAGGTGTAGGAATTCAAAGCAGGGATCAAAAAGAATTTCAAGAAATTTGTAGACAGTGTGGAGTTAGTTATTATATATGTACATCGAAAGAAGAAGCTCTGAATACAATAGAGCAGGAAAGGATTAAACATGAACAACGATAGAAAGAAATCAATTGGCGGATCCGACATCGGAGTGATAATGGGAGTGTCTGAATACAAGACTCCGTATGTTCTATGGCAGGAGAAGACTGGTAGAGTAACTCCAGAAGATATTTCCATGCAACCACACGTTCTTAAGGGAACGATGTTTGAGGATGTTGCTCGTAAGGAAGTTGAGCGATTGTTGGGCAAGACCTTCCACTTCGGTTTCTATAAAGGAAAAGAAGATTGGATGAGTGCCAACGTGGACGGTATCAGCGAAGATGGATGCCTACTTGAAATTAAGACTACAGGTAAGGCTAAGTTTGAAGATGCAAAATGTGGGAAAATCCCACTTGATCATCAATACCAGGTTCAGTGGTATCTTATGATCACAGGAGCTAAAGAAGCACGCTATGTTAACTACAATACCGCTACTGAGGAAATGGCAGAAGTGCAGGTTGCTCACGATTTAGCTATGCAATCAGAGATCTTCAATACAGCTAAAGACTTCTGGTTCAATAATGTGATATCCGATACAGCTCCTGACTTCGTTAAAGGCGACTGCATTGAGATCGATGATCCATTCGCTGAGGAAGCGGCTGAGAAATATAAGAACCTTATGGCACAGATCGCCGCACTCGAGTCCGAGAAGGACGAGATGGAAACTATTCTAAAAACAGTGGCTAGTGACTATCCATCCATCAAGGTAGGTGGAGTGAAGGTTACTAAGGTTGAGCGCGTGGGGAATATAAACTACAAGAAGATCCCAGTACTAGAAGGATTGGATCTAGAACAATACCGTGGAGAGACGAGTCATTTCTATAAAATATCGGTGAGCAAATGAAATACTTATTATTGTTACTTATTTTAATATCAGGTTGTGCATCTAAAACAGAATTTGGAAACTGCGTTGGAATTATGGATGATAAAGACCCCAAGCTTGTTTATAAATATTCTGTTAGAAATATTGTTATTGGTTCTATATTTTCTGCAAGTATTTTTGTACCAGTATTGGTTGTTGTGAATGAATTACAATGCCCAGTTGGTGTAAAATGAGCACCTTCGGTCAGCGCCTACAGCAGTCGCGTACGCTTATGGATATGATGATCCGAAAGCAGGGCGGCGTAGTTAAGAAAAAAGATAAGCAAGATAAGAAAAGTTATGTTGAGGTAGATGGCAAGATGGTCTTAATTTCTGCTAACGAATTGAAGGAGAAAAAAGATGTCCAACCTTGAAGCTGTAGAGATGTTCTTCCTCGGTAGTGGATTAGTGGCTTGGGGAATTTGCGTATTGTTTTTTATCATGCATGTTCTGGAGAGCTTCAATGACTAGTAATGAAGCAGATTGTGCGATATCTGATTTACTAAAGCAGCACTTTATTAATAACCATTATGAGATGGCTGAGAGTGAAAAGCATTTGATAAGAGATATAATTAAAGAGCTTCATCTTAAGTCTAGTAAAATGCCGGTAGGTGACTGGCCCACCGCTTACGAAGTAGCCACAGCGGCAGAAGACACAATCAAGGAAATGGTACAGCGCACAGATATTAACTTATCAGCTTCTAATTTAAAGGGAGTTAGATTAGGGTTCATGGAATGTTACAACTGGATCAGGAGTAGAAAACACAGTAAAGAGAATTGCCATTTGAAGATCCGATGTAGAAAGAAAGAAGAAGTATGACCAAAAAAGCCTTCGATTCTATGTTGTTTATATATTTTGTTTTATTTCTAATGTTTAGATATTGTGAAAAACAATCGAGTGAAAAGGCTGCTGTATGGCCAGCAAGGGCAGCAAGGGCATTGGTGGATGAATATAATGGAAAATAAACTAATATTTATAATTTTATTATTATCTTCGTGTAGTGATCGCTTATGTTCAGACAAACCAGTTGTAACTGAATATGCAAAAATAAACAGTAAGTGCACAGTTTATAGAATAGAACATGATTGTATAAGAGACATTTATACAACTAATTGTGAAGGCTCAACTTCTTGGGAGAGACCCTCTGGGAAGTCGAAGGTTATAGAGGAAGTGGAGACAAAGTAATGGAAAATAAACTAACTCTTAACCCCAAGCGCAGATGGCCTGATTTATTTATGGGAAAAACAATGTCTGTGAATGCGTCTTCAGTCGAAGCACAATTTAAAGTATGGCTCGAAGCTAATCTCTCCAAAGAAGAGTTGGCAAGAATAGCACCAGTAATTTGTGACCATGAGAGAATACTTGTTGAAAGCTTTCCTAAAGATCTTCTAAATGTTAGATGCGCGGATTGTGGTGCTAGAGTAATTCCTACAGGATGGGAAGAAGTATGAAGCCAACCAAGCACGATGGGGTAAGATTTGAAGAGTCATGTTATATGACGGCTGTAAAAGATTTGGAAACACATAAGCTGATGTTAAATGGCCCTAAACTTAAATACGCCATAGATGATTTTATCAACGAGTCACTTCGGAAACGGTTGAAGTACGGCAGCCTTAGTGAAGCCCAACATAGGTTAGTGACGACTATTCGAGAAGAGCTGTTGGCAGCGATGGGGGATAATATATGAACCATAAACAGGCCAAAGCAACATCACAATCTATTCTAGAATACAATGGACTTATGACTGATGAAATTAAAACTCTCGCAGCTTGCTATCTCGACCTACTCGAAGCAGTGAGAGAGTACGTAAAAAATCATTCTATGATTTGTTATGATTCAGATTGTGGTTGTAGCGCAGGGAAAGCATGGGCACGAGTGGAGGCGATAATAAATGAGCAAGTTTGATGATTGGATAAAAGAGTTAAGTAAGACTCATGATGTTCCAAACGCTCCATTTGTTGTTGAGGCCATGAAGGCTGCTTTTATTGGTGGACGCGAGTCAGTCTTGGCGCAATGGCCGAA
>Ga0307379_10001099_pt1 | contig 43528 bp, 39 predicted proteins | sample UN2MG_FD_202237 | JGI IMG/M metagenome (GOLD analysis project Ga0307379, IMG submission 202237) | Soil microbial communities from Risofladan, Vaasa, Finland - UN-2 | ecosystem: Environmental > Terrestrial > Soil > Coastal area > Acid sulfate soil | place: Finland: Risofladan, Vaasa | collected...
TCGCGCCTTATGTGAAGAATTTGAAGCTGCTCGGGATCGATGCGCGCATTCGCCGGGTCGACCCCGCCCAGTACCAGCAGCGGCTCAAGAATTTCGACTTCGACGTCACCACGCAGCGTTATGTGATGCGCAACACGCCGGGCGTGGAACTGCGCAGCTATTTCGGATCCCAGTCGGCGGACCTCAACGGCTCGCTCAATCTCGCCGGCGTCAAGGACCCGGCGGTGGACGCGCTGATCGAAAAGGTCGTGGCCGCGAAATCCCGCGAGGACATGACCGTTGCGGCGCGGGTGCTGGACCGTGTGCTGCGTGCCGGCCACTACTGGGTGCCGCACTGGTACAAGGGCTCGCACACGGTCGCCTATTGGGACAAGTTCTCGCGCCCCGATACGAAGCCGAAATACGACCGCGGCATCCTCGACACTTGGTGGTTCGACGAAGCGAAGGCAAAGGATGTCGAAACCAACCAGACGACCGCCGCCGCGGCCACGGGCGATGACGCAGAAGAGGACGCCGGAGAAGAGGACGGTGGCGCGCGGCTTTGGCTGATCCTCGGCGGGCTCGTGACGCTCGGCCTCGTCGCGGCGATGATCCTGCGCCGGCGGCGCAAGCCCAGAAACTAGACAGAGACTAGACCAGACGCTCGAAACGCTCGATGTTGCGGAACACCGGCGCCGGATTGACGTCGAACGTGTCGCGGAACGCATGGCTGAAATGCGTGGAATCGGCGAAGCCGCTTTCCATGGCGGTCATGGTCATGTCGTCGCTGGCATGCAGACGCTCCGCGCTCAGCCATAACCGCTTCCACATGCGATAGCGCCTGTACCGCAACGCCGATCTGCTCGCTGAAAAGATGCAGCACGCGGGAGGCCGACTGCCGGAGGAACGCGATCTCTATGCCGATTAGCGGAGCGCATCGGCGGGCGATGCCCGGGAAGATCGTCAAGGTCTGGCTGATCTGCGTGACGATCTTCCAGCAGAGCAAGGCAAGTGGCAATTCGCCGATATCGCCGTACACACGGATTCCGGCACGATACCGGTCCTCTAGGACAAGGCGCGCTTGAGGGTGGCGCATGACGCCACCATCGGCAATGATCGAGGCTCTTTCTCCTTGCGGGGCGCGGGGGACCTCGACCATCGATGGGACACACTCGGCTTTGCCGTAATCGCCGCGGCCATCATCTTGTTTGCGCTGTTCGCGAAGCGGCTGGAAAACACGGTCATCACGCCGCCGCTGGTGTTTGCCGCTTTCGGCCTGATCATCGGTGAATCCGTCCTCGGATGGGCCGATCTCAAGTTCGAGAACAGCTTCGTGCATGGCCTCGCCGAGATCACGCTCATTCTTGTGCTGTTCTCAGATGCCGCGCGGATCGACCTGAGTCTCTTGCGGCAAGATCACAATCTTCCGGTCCGCATGCTTCTGATCGGCATGCCTCTGGTCATCGTGTTCGGCACGATCGCCGCGCTCGCCCTGCCACTGGGCTTCAGTTTCTGGGAGGCGGCCCTGCTTGCCGCTATTCTGGCGCCGACCGACGCCGCGCTTGGACAGTCCGTGGTGTCGAGCCGGTTCGTGCCCTTGCGGATTCGTCAAACCCTCAATGTCGAGAGCGGTCTGAACGACGGCATCGCCTTGCCTTTCGTCTTGATCTTCGCGTTTCTCGCGGGCGCCACGCGGCCGGCAGCGAGCATGGCTGGCTTCTGTTCGGCGCCAAGCAGGTCATTCTTGGACCGCTCGCGGGCGTGATCGTCGGCGGTGGCGGCGCCCGGCTCCTGGACACGGCCTCCAAGAAGGGCTGGACCACGGAAGCCTATGAAGGGCCGGCCATCCTCGGCCTCGCTTTCCTCGCTTATTCAGGGTCGGAGCTCATCGGCGGGAACGGCTTCATCGCCGCCTTCGTCAGCGGCTTGGTATTCGGGAACTTCGTGCGCGGCCGCTGCGGGTTCGTCTTCGAGTTCGCCGAGGCTGAAGGAAATTTCCTGGTGCTTGTCACCTTCCTCATCTTCGGCGCGGCGATCCTGCCAACCACTGTCGGCGCGATCGATTGGACCGTCTTGCTCTACGCCGTGTTGAGTCTCACCGCAATCCGCATGATCCCCATTGCCCTTTCTCTGATCGGCTCGGGCGTGCGGGGCTCGACCGTGGCCTTTCTCGGCTGGTTCGGACCGCGCGGGCTTGCGTCCATCCTGTTCGCCCTCTTCATCCTTGAGGAGGTTCCGGTTCCCGCCGGCGAGCATATCGCCGTCATCACCGTGGTGACCGTGGCCATGAGCATCGTTCTCCACGGGCTCACGGCAGCCCCCCTGTCCCGCCTGTACGGCGATCGGGTGGCCCGCATGGGCGGGGCCGAAGAGATGAAGCCGGTGAGCGAGATGCCTATGCGCGGCGGATCGGCGCATAAGGAGCCGCGAGCCCCCTAAGCCTTACCAGATTGCAATGATTCCAAGGCGCTGTGTCGGGTTCCACTCCCGGGCAGAATCCAGTAAGCATCAGGGCTCAGGTACGACGATCCGGACCGCCAAGGCGGGGCTGCGGCCGGCAATTAACGACAGGAAATCTAGCGACATTGGCCGCCTATATCCTTCGCCGCATTCTACTGATCATTCCCACCATGCTTGGCATCATGCTGGTGACGTTCGTCGTCGTGCAGTTCGCGCCAGGCGGGCCGGTGGAGCGCTTGATCGCCCAGCTCGCGGGCACGGATCCCGGCGCCACGGCCAAGTTCAGCGGCGGCGGCGGCGATTTCTCGGGGACCGGAGGCCAGCAAGGCATGCCCGGCGACGTCTCCTCGGCGCCTTCCAAATATCGCGGCGCGCAAGGCCTGGACCCCGAATTCATCGCCAGCCTCGAGAAGCAGTTCGGCTTCGACAAGCCGGCGCACGAGCGCTTCGGCCTCATGATCTGGAACTATCTACGCTTCGATTTCGGCGAGAGCTATTTCCGCGACACGAGCGTGCTCAAGCTGGTTGCCGAGCGCATGCCGGTATCGATCTCGCTCGGGCTTTGGATGACGCTCATTTCCTATGCCATCTCGATTCCGCTCGGCATCCGCAAAGCCGTGAGCGACGGCTCGCGCTTCGACGTGTGGACCTCCAGCGTGATCGTGATCGGCTACGCCATTCCCGGCTTCCTCGTCGCCGTGTTCCTGATCGTGCTGTTTGCCGGCGGCTCGTTCTTCCAGATCTTCCCGTTACGCGGGCTGGTGTCGGAAGATTTCTGGACGCTGCCTTGGTACGAAAAGATTCTCGATTATTTCTGGCACTTGGTGCTGCCGCTCACCGCCATGGCGCTGTCGGCCTTCGCCACCACGACCTTCCTCACCAAGAACTCGTTCCTCGAGGAGATCCGCAAGCAATATGTCATTACCGCGCGCGCCAAAGGCCTGACAGAGCATCAGGTGCTCTACGGGCACGTGTTCCGCAACGCCATGCTGATCGTCATCGCCGGCTTTCCCGGCGCGTTCATCGGCGCGTTCTTCGCGGGCTCCCTGCTCATCGAGACCATCTTCACGCTCGACGGGCTCGGGCTGCTTGGCTTCGAGTCGATCGTCAACCGCGACTACCCGGTTGTGTTCGCCACGGTCTACATCTTTTCGATGCTCGGCCTGTTCATCAACCTCGTCTCCGACCTCACCTATACCTGGATCGATCCGCGCATCGACTTCGAGACACGGGAGGTCTGACGCATGGACGCGCCGACCGATATCAGTGTCACCGAGGAAGTCGCGGCGGAGGGCATTCCGCGTCCCGTGCCGTGGCTGTCGTCGCTCAACCGGCGGCGCTGGGAGACCTTCAAAGCCAATCGGCGCGGCTATTGGTCTTTGTGGATTTTTCTTATTCTGTTCGGCTTGAGCCTGTGCGCGGAGTTCATCGCCAACGACAAGCCGATCCTGATCGAATATGACGGGCAGCTCTACTGGCCGATCTTCAAGGCCTATCCGGAGACGGACTTCGGCGGCATTTTCGAGACGGAAGCCGACTATCGCGACCCCTTCGTGAAGGAGCTGATCACCGAGAACGGCGGCTGGATGCTGTGGCCGCCGATCCGCTTCTCTTACAACACCCAGAATAAGAACCCGCCCATGGCCTTCCCCGTGAAGCCCACCTGGCTCCTCACCAAGAAGGACTGCGAACTCGCCGTCGAGCGCGGTTTCCACCCGTGTAATGCGAGCCTCGAATGGAACTGGCTCGGCACCGACGACCAGGGCCGCGACGTGGTCGCCCGCATCATCTATGGCTTCCGCATCTCCGTGCTGTTCGGCCTGGTGCTGACGCTGTTCTCCTCGGTGATCGGTGTGGCGGCCGGCGCCGTACAGGGCTATTTCGGCGGCTGGACCGATTTGCTGTTCCAGCGCTTCATCGAGATCTGGACCAGCGTGCCGCAGCTCTATCTGCTGATCATCGTAGCGGCGGTCATCGAGCCGAATTTCTGGATCCTGCTCGGCATCCTGCTCGCCTTCTCCTGGGTGGCGCTCGTGGGCGTGGTGCGCGCGGAGTTCCTGCGCGCGCGGAATTTCGAATATGTCACGGCGGCGCGGGCGCTCGGCCTGCCCAACATAAAGATCATCTTCAGGCATCTGCTCCCCAACGCCATGGTGGCGACGCTCACCTTCATGCCGTTCATCTTGAACGGTTCGATCACCACGCTCACCTCGCTCGACTTTCTAGGCTTCGGCCTGCCGCCGGGCTCGCCCTCGCTCGGCGAGCTTCTCGCGCAAGGCAAGGACAATCTGCAGGCGCCTTGGCTTGGCCTGACGGCGTTCTTCGTGATTGCCGTGATGCTGAGCCTGCTCATCTTCGTCGGCGAGGCGGTGCGCGATGCGCTCGATCCCCGCAAGACCATGACCTGAGGCGAAGCAGATGCACGGCTCACACGATCACGGTCCCGGCGACCTCGACGCCAAAAACGAAAAGCGCATGGGGCTTGCTGCGCTGCTCACCGGCAGTTTCATGTTCGTGGAGGTGGCGGGCGGCATCGTCGCCGGCTCGCTGGCGCTGATCGCCGATGCCGGTCATATGCTCACCGACTTCGCCTCGCTATCGCTCGCCTGGTTCGCTTTCCGTCTGGCGCGGCGCCCGGCGGATTGGAAGCGCACTTACGGCTTCGACCGCTTCCAGGTTTTGGTCGCCTTCACCAACGGCCTGGCGCTGTTCGCCATCGCCGGATGGATCGTCTACGAGGCGATCGAGCGGCTGATGGACACGCCGCATGTCTCCGGCGACATTATGGTGGGGGTTGCCACCGCCGGGCTTTTCGTGAACATCGCCGCGTTCTGGCTGCTGCTTGGGGCCGACCGCGAAAACCTTAACGTGCGCGGCGCCGCCATCCACGTGCTCGGCGATTTACTGGGCTCGGTGGCGGCGCTGGTCGCGGGCGCGGTGATCCTGCTCACCGGCTGGATGCCCATCGATCCGCTGCTCTCGATCCTGGTCGCGGCAATCATTGTCAGAAGCGGCTGGCACGTGGTCGCGGCCTCGGCGCATATTCTGCTCGAGGGTGCGCCGAAGGAGCTCGACACGCGGGAGATCGGCCCGGACCTGATCGCCAATGTGCACGGCGTCGAGGATGTGCACCACGTGCATGTGTGGTCGATCACCCAATCAAGACGCATGGTCACGCTGCACGCGCTGATCGGCGATGCCGCGGATTTCGACAGAATCGTCAAAGCCATCAAGGCGCGCCTGAAGAAAAAGTTCGGCCTCGATCATGCCACAGTCGAGATCGAGCGGTCGGACTGTGCCGACTCGGAACCCAAGAAAGCGAGCGCATGACCAAGGACGCACTCCTTTCCATCGACGATTTGAGCGTGGACTTCCGCGGCGGCGACAAGGCGACCCACGCGGTCAAGAATGTGTCCTTCGATATCAAGAAAGGCGAGACGCTGGCGCTGGTCGGCGAGTCCGGGTCGGGCAAGACTGTGACCGCGCTGTCGATCCTGCAACTCCTGCCCTACCCGTCCGCCTCCCACCCCTCGGGCGCCATCCGCTTCAAGGGCGAGAACCTCTTGGCGTTGCCGCCGGACGGCTTGCGCCATGTGCGCGGCAATCAGATTTCTATGATCTTCCAGGAGCCGATGACCTCGCTCAATCCGCTGCACACGATCGAGCAGCAGATCACCGAGGTCTTGCGCATCCACAAAGGCATGTCCGGCGCGCCGGCACGCGCGCGGACCATCGACCTTCTCACCAAGGTGGGCATCGAGGACCCGGAAGGCCGGCTCGGTTCTTATCCGCACCAGCTTTCCGGCGGGCAGCGCCAGCGCGTGATGATCGCCATGGCGCTCGCCAACGAGCCGGACCTGTTGATCGCCGACGAGCCGACGACCGCGCTCGACGTGACCATTCAGGCGCAGATCCTCGAGTTGCTGCTGGAGCTCAAGGCCGAGTTCAACATGGCGATGCTGCTCATCACCCACGATCTCGGCATCGTGCGCAAGATGGCCAACCATGTGTGCGTGATGCATAACGGCGAGATCGTCGAACGCGAGACAGCGCATGAGATCTTCGCGCATCCCAAGCACGCCTATACTAAGCACCTGATCGCCTCGGAGCCCAAGGGCTCCCCGCCACCGGAAAATGCCAAGGCGAAGACCATCCTCAAAACCGACGATCTGCGCGTGTGGTTTCCCATCAAGCGCGGCTTCCTGCGCCGCACGGTCGGGCATATCAAGGCCGTGGACGGCATCGACCTCCAAGTGAAAGAAGGCCAGACGCTCGGTGTCGTGGGCGAGTCCGGCTCCGGCAAGACGACGCTTGGGCTCGCAGTGCTGCGCCTGATCTCGAGCGAAGGACCGATCGTCTATCTCGGCAACCGCATCGACGGCTACGATTCCAAGCAGATGCGCCCGTTGCGGCGCGAGCTGCAGATCGTGTTCCAGGACCCTTACGGCTCGCTCTCGCCGCGCATGTCGATCGCCCAGATCATCGAGGAAGGACTGGTGATCCAAAACCCGGGGCTTTCGCGGGCCGAGCGGGAGGAACGCGTGTCCAACGCGCTCAAGGAGGTGGGGCTCGATCCCGGCGCCCGCGACCGCTATCCGCACGAGTTCTCCGGCGGGCAGCGCCAGCGCATCGCCATTGCGCGCGCCTTGGTGCTGGAACCGAAGCTGCTCATTCTCGACGAGCCGACCTCGGCGCTCGACGTCTCCGTCCAGGCGCAGATCGTGGATTTGCTGCGGGACCTGCAGAAGCGGCACAAGCTCGCCTATCTGTTCATCAGTCACGACCTGAAAGTCGTGCGGGCGCTGGCCAACTCCATAATCGTGCTGCGTCACGGCAAAGTGGTGGAGCAAGGCCCGGCGCAAACGGTGTTTGCCGATCCCAAGACCGATTACACCAAGGCGCTGCTTGCCGCCGCTTTCGAACTTGAAGCCGCGCCGGGCGAAGCCGTCTCAACGTAAGTCGGGGAAACCGGGCACGCTGTCCTCACGTTTGGCCGTCGGAAATTTGCGGCAACGGAGGACAAAACACTGTGCGGTATTCTCTTGTGGCTGATCGGCATACCGATCCCCATCATCATTCTGCTTTATCTTTTCGGCGTGATTTAACGGCGCGGCAGGTGCCGCACGCCGGTTATACGGTAGCCCGCAGCGCGCTTGATGCGGTCCTTGGCTTGCCGCAGCGGCTCGATCTCGACCGCCATGTGATGGGCGTTGGCATGAATGAACGCCTCGGCGCTTGCCATGATGCCCACATGGCCTTCCCAGAACACCAGATCGCCGCGCGCCAGCGCGCCGCCCTCATGCCACTCGACGGGTTCGCCCGCTTCCTTAGCCTGCATGTCGGCATCACGCGGTACGGCGTGACCGGCAGCAGCAGCGGCAAGCTGCACCAGGCCTGAACAGTCCAGCCCGACGCTGGTACGGCCGCCCCACAGATACGGCGTGCCGAGAAAGGACTCGGCGACCGCGACGAAGTCTGCCGCGTGCTGGCCGAGCGGCATCACATGGGCGGCATAGACATAGCCGCCGTTGGCGAGCCGCAGATAGCGGCCCGCCTTTTCGGCGACGGTGAGGCGTGCATTGAGACTGAGCATCGCCAATGGCGGCGTCTTGGAATCCGGTTCGGGAAAGATGTAGGTGCGCAGCACGGAGACCCGGTGGGTCGGCGATGTGGTGGCGACAGGAGCAAGACCCCCGGCCGGGATATAGCCGACATAGTTGTCGTGCTCGAGCTGGACCCAGGCCCAACCCTCTTGCTCCTCGTAGACGGTCACGGTCTCGCCATGCAGCGTCTCGGTGTCGAGGGGCGCATCGAAGCGCGGCTCCCGCCGCAAGGGCAGCGACGGGGCCGCCACCTGGCGGCGCTCGCCTGTGACGTAGCGCTCCGCTTCAACGGTGCCGCGCAAATGCTCGGCGGCCAAATCCGCGCGACAGACGTGGCGGCGCGGATCGAGCGGCTTGCTCACGACCCGAGCTCTTGTCGGAAGAATTGGAACAGGGCGCGGGCGGCTTGCGGCTCGCCGCCTTGCGGGCGGCCAGCTTGCGTGCGCGGGACCCAGCCATAAATGTCGAAATGTGCGAAACGCTTGGCATCGTGCACGAAGCGCTTGAGGAACAGCGCCGCCGTGACTGAACCGGCGAAGGCGCCTTCTGAAATGTGGTTGACGTCGGCCACGTTGCTCTTGAGCAGCTTGTCGTAAGGAGCCCAGAACGGCATGCGCCACACCGGATCGCCGACCGCATGCGCGGCTTCGAGCAGCTTACCGGCGAACACCTCGTCGTCGGCGTAGAACGGCGGCAGGTCGGGGCCGAGCGCAACCCGCGCAGCGCCGGTCAAGGTGGCGAAGGTGATGAGATAGTCCGGCGCCTCTTCGTCGGCGAGGCTGAGCGCGTCAGCCAGCACGAGGCGCCCTTCGGCGTCGGTATTGCCGATCTCGACCGTCATGCCGCTGCGGCTCGCCAGGATATCCCCGGGGCGAAACGCATTGCCGGCAACGGAATTGTCTGCAGCGGGGATCAGCACGCGCAAGCGCATGGGAAGCTTGGCACGCATGACCAGGAGCGCGAAGGCGAGCGCCGCCGCCGAGCCGCCCATGTCCTTTTTCATCAGCCCCATGCTGCCGCCAGGCTTCAGATTGAGACCGCCGGTATCGAAACAAATGCCCTTGCCGACGATCGTCACCTTGGGCGCGTGTTCGGAGCCCCAGTGCAAGTCGATGAGCCGGGGCGAGCGGTCGCTCGCACGGCCCACGGCGTGGATCATGGGAAAATTGTCGGACAGAAGGCTCGACCCTTCTGTCACCTTGACGGTCCCGTCGAAGGCCTTGGCGAGATCGCGGACGGCGGTCTCGAGCTCGGCGGGGCCCAGATCGCTCGCCGGCGTATTGATGAGATCGCGCCCGAAAGAGAGCGATTCCGCCAGCGCCAGAACCTGATCGCGGTGCGCGCCCTCGGGGCGTACTAAGCGCTTGGTCTTCTCGTCCTTGGCGCTCTTGTAGCGGGTGAAGCGGTAACAGCCGGCAAGGAAGCCAAGCGCGGCAAGCTCCGGATCGGGCATCGGGTCGGCGAAACAGTAATCGCCTTCCGGCAACGCCGCCGGCAGAGCACCGGTCAGCATCGGGGCGGTTTCGGACCAGTCCGTCCCGCCCGTGGCGAACAACACGGTACCGAGCCCCCCACCCTCTTCGGACATCAACAAAACCGCGCCTTGGGTCGGCTTCCAGCCACGCACCTCGATCCAGCGGCGCTCCGCCTCGTTCAAGCCCGCGAAATCGTCCTCGGAGGCAATCAGCTTTATCGGAACCGCCTCCGCACCGGGCTCAAGGAGCAGGTCTTCCAGATGGTGGCGCGTGGTGTCGAGCGTCGTCGCTTTGCTAGGCATGAAAAAATCCGGATGCGTCTTGAAGGGGCCGCGCATTAATGGCAGGGGAGCGGAAGCATGACAATGGTGGAAGGCGGTTCGATGGCAGGGACACGCTACGCGCTGGTAATCGGCGACAAGAATTACTCGTCGTGGAGCATGCGCCCGTGGCTTGCGCTGAAATCATGCAGCATCCCGTTCGAGGAGGAGCGTATCCGCCTGCGCCAGTCCGACAGCAAGGCCGAGATCTTCCGCCATTCGCCCTCAGGCAAGGTGCCGGCGCTCAAGACCGATATCGGTATCATCTGCGACAGCTTAGCCATCGTCGAATATCTCGCCGAGCAGCACCCGGACGCCGCACTGTGGCCCGAGGACCGCGAGGCACGCGCGGTGGCCCGCTCGATCTCCGCCGAGATGCATTCGGGCTTTCAGACGTTGCGCAACGACATGCCCATGGATCTTCTGTCGTCGTTGCCGCTTCCGGAGATGAGAGAAGTGCTGGAAAACAATATCCGCCGCGTGATCGCCATCTGGCAGGACACACGCGAGCGCTACGGCAAAGACGGCCCGTTCCTGCTTGGCGCCTTCACCAATGCCGATGCCATGTACGCCCCCGTCGCCACGCGGTTCCGCACCTATGGCGTGCCGCTCGATCAGTTCGGCGATGACGGCACCGCGGCCGCCTATGTGGAGACGATCTACGCCATGCCGGCCATGGCCGCGTGGACGGAAGGCGCCAAGGCCGAGATGGCGGCGCGCGCGAACAGCTGAGGCTGCTCGGCCCCAGGGCGCTTAAGCCCGGCGGCTATTGACGCCTGTCTCACATCATCGATGCTATCGATTAGCGCATTCAAGACGGTTGTCTTGACGTCGTAATACTCTTCGGAGCGCGCCCGCTCCACGGGCTTGCGTTCCGCTGAGACTTTGGGTGGGGGCGGTACCGCGTGCCAAACAGGCGCCGCTGAATCGGGACTTCCCGAGCGGTTCGTCCTCAGGTGTGTCTTCGGCACGCGCGGGCGCCTCCGCGTTTTTTGGCGATGGCGCGGGCGGGGCTGCTGGCGTACTACGTTTTCCGAACACGGTCCTTCTTTACGCGCGCGCTTTGGAGAGCCTCAAACGGCTGAGTAGGGGGCCGAGCAGCGAGGAGCCTTCATCCTTCTGGTCGGATCGATCGGTCAGTAGATTTGCCAGGCTGCGGAAGGAGTCGGCCGCCTTTGACTTCTCGGAGACCTCTTCGATCATCTGCCCGTTATTCGCCGCCGTACCAAACAGCTGAGCATCGAAGTGGATGACAATCGTCGGGTCCAACTCGATAGCGTGACCGAAGTCCTTCACGGAAATCTCGGGCCTTTTGGGCACACCGACCTGATTGAGCACCAACAGTGGCGGCCGGTCATCGGACCGCGCGGCCTTGAGCTGATCCACCAGATTCTTGGTGTTGCGCAGGTTGGCAAGGTCCGGCATCGCGGTCAGTACGACGTGATCCGCCTTGAACACCACTTCCTTGGCCCACCCGGTCCACAGATGTGGGACATCCACGGTGACCCAGGGCACGTTTTCGCGCACCACATCGAGCACGGTCTCGCAGGCATTCATGTCGACGTCGTAAGGGCGATCGAGCGCGATCGGCGCGGCGAACAGGCTCAAATGGTCGGAACACCGCGACAGCAGGCGATCAAGCAGGACTTCGTCGAGACGCTCAGGCGTTGCCAAGGCATCGGCGATGCCTTGCAGCGGATCCTGATTGAAGTCCAGACCCGCGGTTCCAAACGGCAAGTCGAGATCGGCGATGACCACGTCGGTCTTGAGGGCTCCGGCGATGGCGAAGGCCGTGTTGTGGCAGATCGTGCTCGAACCCGCGCCACCTTTGGCACCGACAAAGGCGATGACCTGGCCGACAGGGCCCGTCTCCGGATCGCTATAGATCGTCGCGATGCTTTCGATGATCTGCGGCACGGTCATTGGCGCCACGACATAGTCGCTGACGCCACGCCGCAGAAGCTCGCGGTAAAGCAGCACATCGTTGACGCGGCCGACGGCGATCACTTTGGTGCCGGCATCGCAGACCTCGGCGAGGCGCTCAAGGTCCGTGAGCATGTTGTCACGGTCCAGCACAGACTCGATGACGATCAGATTGGGCGTCGAGGCATTTCGGTAAAAGGCGACCGCTGCCTCCACTCCGCCCATCTGTACCGTGACATGCGCCTTGGTGAGACGCCGATCCTCCGATGCCTTCTGGATCACAGCCGCCGTATCCTGGTCCTCGCAGAAGGCCTTGATGTTGACGCGCGGAATCGGTCTCGCACGCGATTCGGTTCCACCTTGCTCGTGGTTTACCGGCTGAGGCGATTCCTCTGGCGGCGCGTTAAGCGCGTATGCTGCGTCGCTGCTCATACGCCCTAGCCTCCACTCGGGGCGAGGACATCGGTGGCGCCGACGGTCTTCTCGACCTGCTGCACCTCGGGGGTCTGCGAGACGATGGCCCGCGCGATCCAGGCGGCGCCGAGCGCCGCCGTGATGGCGATGGCGAGGACGATGCCTCTTGCTCTTTTCATCACAGTTTCTTTCTCTCGGACGCCCCACGTCTCGCGAACATGGGTTCAATCTGAACCACCAATTCTCAACGCGAAGTTAATAGCCGTGCCAAATTGGCCGTAAGCCGCCCCCTGTGGCCTAAAGGGCACAGCCTTTCCCGGAGCGCCCAGAGGACCGGGCGCCGGCGCGGCTTAATAAGAGAAAGTCGGAAAGGTTAGGCGCCGAGCGCCGCCATGAAGGCCGTATCCGGATAAACCAAGAGACCGGCCGCGGCCAGCGCGATGCCATAGGGCACGCCTTCCTTCGGGCTGTGCAGCCGCGCGAGCCAGCCTTGGGAGGACAATACGGCCGGGAGGGGCACGGAGCGTAAGCCCAGGATCAGGAGTATCAGCGCACCGCCGATCAAGGCAGCATAGACCGCATAGATCAGCATCTGCTCCGGGCCCAGCCATAGGCTGGTCGCGGCAAACAACTTCGCATCGCCGCCCCCGATCCAGTCAAAGGAAAACATGACAAAGGTAACGACGAGCGCCGCCGCCGCAAAGGCCACATGGAGGCCGACGTCAGTCCAGCCGAGCCCGACCACGGGCGCAAGCACCGCAAAACCCACGATCAGCAGCAGCAAAATCCAGTTTGGCACCGTCATGGAGAACAGATCGGTCGCCGCGGCAAGCGCCATCGCTGCCGGAAAAATCGTGATGATGAGGAGATCGGTGATCATATGCCTTTTGCCCCTGCCCGCCTGCCTTGCCGGTTCGAACTTGCCGGCTCGAATTGTTCGGCGAGTTTGGCGTTGAAGGCTGAAAACGGCGTTAACCGGGGCTTTCCGGAATATGGTGCTGCTGGCGCCGACATCGATGGAGGTGATGTTGGCGAGCCACATGAAGCTCGTGGGGACGGAGCCGGAGACTCCGACTTTGATGGGCGGAGCGCCAAAGTGGCGAAGAGCGGCAACAGCTGCTCAGGCCGGCGACGGTCGCTTCAGACTTTCTCAATCTCCGAGAAACACGTTGCCGTCAATCTCCGGCGTTGCAGTGGGAACGCTGGCGAGCGTGTTGCCACACCCTGTGATTGACGGTTATTTGCCGCCATGTGGGCACCGTTGGCCTGCTAGGGTGGACCGCGTTCTTAAGAAGGAGAGGAGGAGCAGGTGGCAGGGTTGAGAGCAGCCGGATTTGTTGGCAAGCGTGAGCTCGGGCTTGGCGTTGCGTTTGCTGCTGCGCTCGGACTTCTCCTTGGCGTCACCGCTTTCGCGCAATCGGGCGGCTCAAGCGCCGCCAAGAAGGCCGCGCCCCCGCCCGTCACACCTGCGCCCAAGGCCAAGGTCGCGGGCAGCTTCGGCAATTGGACCCTGCTTTGCGGCAAGGAAGAGGAGAAGGCGGAGGAACGCTGTTCGCTCGTCTTGCCGCTGGTCGAGAAAGAATCCCAGAAGCTGGTGTTCCGCGTGATCCTGACCTACGGCCCAAAAAACAATCTCGTGCTGCGCGTGGACGGTCCAACCGGGATAGCGTTGCAACGCGGCGTGGAATTCTCTCCCGACACGCGGAAAATCTACCGCATGCCGTTCCAGACCTGCTTGCCAATGGGCTGCAAGGCCCTCCTGCTAGTTCAGGACGACATGCGCAAAGAGCTTGCCGCCTCGAAGCAAGGCAGCATCACCGTCTATGCCCTGAACGGTAAGGCCGTGAAGACCATGACGGCGCTCGACGGCTTTGCCGCCGGGCTGGCGGCCCTCGACAAGCACAAGACTGGGAACTAGGCGGGCGTTCGCTGCGCCGTCAGCGCAGGATGTCTTCCAACTCAGGATCGATCGGATCCTCGGCGTCGCCTTGCCCAGAGTAGGCTCCCGCCGGCCCCAGCGTTTGCGGCCTCTTGCGTGGGCCGTTTCCGTTCCCACCAATCTGCACGCCGCCGAGGAAGCGCCCGATGGCCTCGCCGACCGGCCTGCCCTTGAACTTCTTTTGCAGCGCCTGGCCGATCTTATTCACGGCCTTGGACGCGCTCGTGGGATTGGCGAACACGCTGCCGATTTGCGGCTGGATGCGCGGATCCGCAAGCGGCCCCTCGACGCGCACCGGGACGGTGAGACCGGCGAGATCATTGGCCCCGCCACGACCTTCGGGCCCGGCGATGACCTCCGGATTGGCCAGGACATCGATATTGCCGCGCGCGATATCCACGGTGCCTTCCGCCGTCACTCTCAATAGCGGGCTTGTCATTTTCAGATTTTGTGTCTCGGCGATGCCGTCGGAAATGGTGAAGCTGCCGCCGAGCGCGCTAAACGCGGTCTTGGCGCCTGGACCTTGACGAAGATCGAAATTGCCTTCGCCCAGCGCACTGATAAAGGCGGTGATGTCGATACCTTCAATGACGCCGTCGCTGACCACGAAGCTGCCGTCACCTTTGAGAGAGGTCTTGATCGCTTGCGGGTCTTCGCCCTCGCCCGAGAGCGAAAGATTGAGCTTGGTCCGGCCGGCAATCATGTGGAACTGCGCGGCGTCGGTGAGAAGCGGCTGAGCCTGGACACCGTCGAGGCGAAAGTCGCCGTCGAAGGTTGGAACGGGGTTTGACGCATCGACGACGAGCGTACCGCTGGCGCGCCCGCCATAGAGTTCCATGCCGCCGAGCCTTGCATTCATCACCCCGTCGCGAAACGTCACCCCCAACGAGCTTGGACCGATGTCGAGATGACCGATACGGCTCTTGCGGACATTGAGATTGATGTCGGCGTCGAACTGGGCGGCGGGCGATGCCGCGGGAGCGGGGCGCGACGTGGCCGCGGGCGCGTTCCCTGCCGGTTGATCGGGTTGACGCAAGCTTGGCGGAGGCGGCGCAATGATCCGCTCGACTTCGGGGGAGGCCTCGGAAAACCAGTCTTCGGCGGGCGCCGGATCCTGCGAGGCGCGTCGCGGCACTGGGGTCCCGCGAGACGGTTCGGTTTCGGCGCGTTGGTTTGCACTTTCGATGAAGGGATTCAGATCGAGATGATCGATGGCGAGCGCGGCGCGCAGATGGGGCCGCGGACGTTTGAGCGTAATGACCGCCTGCCCCCCGCCGCTGGCATGCTCGAGCGCGAAGCGGGCATTGCTCACACTGATCTCGCTCTCCGTCCAGGATAGATCGCCGGCAAGCTCACCGTCTCCTATGGCGCTCGACACGTCCGGGGTTTCGCGCATCCACGCCAGAACAGAGGGGATCGAACTCGCCTTTGCCGAGAGCTTGCCCTGACCGGAAAGATGCGGCGCGGTGGCGAGGCTGCCGTCGAAACGCGCGGCGATCGCATTGGTGTCGACGGCGAGCTGCAGCTTGGCCGAGCGCTTGGCCCTGAGATCGGCCGGGGTCGTGACCTCGAAGCTAAACTCGACGGTCTGACCTTTCCAATCGAAGGTGCCGCCGCCGATCAGCGGAGCGGCGATGGTCGGCAGGCTCAGCCTGGCATTGATGTGCTCGATGCGCTTCTTGTTGCCCGCATCGTCGTCGTAGACGATGATGACGGTGCCGTTCTCCACACGCATGTCCTTCAAGTGCACATCGCGCGGGTGTGCCGGACTTGCGTCTCCCATCGCCGCCTTGGCAAAGCGCACGCTCTTCCGCGGCCGGTCCGCTTTGCTCCAACGCAGAGGTTTCCCGTCCGCATCGAGGCGGACGGTAAGCACGGGCCGCACCAGGACAATGCGCTCGGCATCGACCCGGCTGCTGAACAGATCGCTGAAATTGAGGTCGACCTTGATCTTGGCGACGGAAAGATCGGCGCCGCCGCCTTGCGCGTCGGGATCGGTGATCTTGACGTCGGAAATGACAATATGCGGTCCGGGCGTGAACAGGAGAAGCGACGAGCCGTTGACGGCAAGATCGCGGCCGGTCTGCTCCTTGATGCGGGCGGCGATGCGCGCCTCGATCCAGCCGGCGGAGACGATGAGATTGACCGCGACCAACAGAACGACGAAGGCGCCGACGACGGCCCCGCCGATCTTCAGTCCGCGCCCCCAAGGTCCGCGCGTCCATTCGCTCCGCCACCAGTCCCGCAGCCAACCACGCAGCCAAGTCAGGCGCGACAGAGGGCCGAGCGCGGTGCGCGGTGGCGCCGTCTGCTCCGGCGGTACGCGCGAGGGCAATTGCGGCTTATGGGGGTCTTGGCGATGCATTGAGGTCCCGGACAAGCCCGCGAATTAGCCCGACAATTGCGGTGAGAATACGAAGTGGGTGTGAAGCTTGGCAGCCTGACCGTCAAGGAGGGACGAACGGGGTCAGCGCACTAAAATTGCATGATTGTCCCAATGATAGCGGGACGGCCGCCGCGCCATGATCCCGCCCGCGTCGCCCGTGGCCAGCCAGCCTTCGCCGCTGGTCAACAGGAAGCTGGCGCTATGATGGGTGGGTGCCAGCCCGCAGCTGTCGCCGAGCGCGCAGGTGCCGAGGAAGGCCCGGGCGGCCACGTCCCAATAGGTAATGAGACCGCCTTTGGGCGCGGAGTCGGCGACAATGCCGCCGCTCGCATCGGCCGTCACCGACCCGATATAGTTACGCAAGCCCGGTTGCGTCGTCTTCGGGGCCGGCACGATGACGGGCGTTTCGCCGCGCCGGTGGAAGCCGATCAGGGGCGGCAGGTCCTCTTCCGGCCCGCGATATTGGCAGCCGAACACCACGGTGTCGTTCTGCGCCACGGTGAGATGACGGATGGAGAGCTGGTGAAGCTCCGGCGCGAGGGTGTGCTCTTCCAGCAGATCGCCGGTCTCGAGATCGACATAGACGAGCGAGGGCTGCATGTCGGCGAGGTTCAACTCCTCGCGCTTGGCATCGGGATGGGTCCGGATGCCGCCATTGGCGATGACCACGGTGCGCCCGTCGGACAGAAGCGCGAGATCGTGGGGACCCACGCCGTAGCCCGCGTGCTCGCCGATCTGCTTGTAGCCCGCGTCAGCATCCCGCACGCCGATGACGCCTTTGCCGTGCTCATAATCGTTCTCTGTGGTGTAGAGCAGCCGGCCGCCGGCGGAGAAAACCCCGTGGCCGAAGAAGTGACGCTCGGGCCTAGAGGAGAACCACGTAGGAGAGGCTGCCGAGACCGGTCATGATGGTGGTGAGGCCTTTTTCGCCGTCGCCCACACCTTTGCGGGCTTCTCCGCCCGACGCCCACTGGTCGGCCATCCAAGCGAGATCGTCGATCAGCAGGTCGGTCACGGTGCTCAGATATTCAGCGCGCCGTTCGCAATTGCCGTTGGTGCAGTTCTTGGCGTCATAGTCGCTGGCCGGACGGTTGCCGGCGCCGGCGTCGGTGCCGTTCAAGTCCTGACCCCAAAGCAGGAACTCCACCGCGTGATAACCCGTGGCTACGTTGGCCTCCACGCCGCCGGCCTCTTGCAGCTCGTCGGCGAGGACTTCCTTGGTCAGCTTCGATGTGTCGATCTTCTTGCCGCCCATGGTCAGCGAAACGTTCTTGATGACGTTGGCGACGTAGAGCTCGTTCTCCGGCGACTCGCTGCCGTAAACCTCGGCGACATAGTCGATCAGGCCTTCGTCGAGGGGCCAGGCATTCACTTTGCCCTCCCAATCGTCGACGATGGCGTTGCCGAATCGATAAGCCTCGGTCTGCATGTACGGGATCCGCGCGGCGATCCAAGCGGCGCGGGCTGCGCGCAAATTCGGCTCGGTCGGCTCGGAGAGAAAGGCATTGATCGCCAGCTTCATCATCGTGGCGGTCTCGAGAGAATCTTCGTACCCAGCCTGCGCAATGTCCGCATAGGTCTTCAGCACATCCTTGGTGCTGTCGGCCGCGGCCGCAGGGGTAAAGCAAAAGCCGAGCGCCAAAGCGGCAGCCGGCAGAACAGTCATCGGTCCTCGGAACATCAGCATCCCTTTACTTCATCGCTTGGCCTGGGCGCTTACGCCATGGCCCTATTCCCCGGTTCTCGCCCCCAAAACCACCCGAAGGTGGAAGAATGCGGCGGCCCGTGGGCCGGGACCTTTGGGCCGCCGCAAGGTTGAGATGAGGAAGTGCCCGGGCTCGGGCTCAGGCACTCCAGACATTCGGGCTGGGCGGCCGAACGTCTTGTCAAAACACTAGCCCAGGGCCTAACATGAGCGTACTGAACTCTTCTCAGCCGAATAGTTGAATGAAATGCATCTTAAAGAGGTCGACGCCAATCTGCTGGTGACGCTGGACGCCCTGCTCGTGGATGCGAGTGTCACCCGGGCCGCGGAAAGACTGGGGCGCAGCGCCTCGGCGATCAGCCATGCATTGGCCAAACTCCGCGAAATTTTCAACGATGAGCTGTTCGTTCGGGCCGGCCAGCGCCTGGTTCCGACGGCCAAGGCGCTGGAGCTTGCGCCCACGGTTCACGTGATCCTGGCCGGCATGGAAAGCCTGCTGCGGCCCAGCAAACCCTTCGATCCCTCGCTTTCCGTGCGCGAGTTTGCCGCAGCGTCGAGCGAGGCAGGCGAATTGATTCTCGTTGAGCCCTTGCGCAAGCGGCTCCAGACGCTGGCGCCGAGCGTCCACGTGAACTGGACACCGTCGCATCGCGACGAGAATATCGATGCGTTGCGCAATGCCCGCAGTCACTTTGTCATCGACAGCGAAGGCGATCCGGTCGCGGCCCCGGATGTGCGGGTGGCCAAGCTGTTCGACGACACGCTGGCAACGCTTGCCCGGCCGGGCCATCCCTTTGCCAAACGAAAGCCGACGGCCGCGACCTTCGCGGGCGCCGACCATGTGGCCGTCAGCTCGCTGCCGACGCTGCCGCTGCTCGACAGGTCGCTGGCCGACCAGGGGCTCGCCTGCAACGTCGCATCGCATGTTTCCTCGGCGCTGGTCGGCGTGCTTGTGGTCCAGACCGACGATGCGCTTCTGACGCTGCCCTCCTCGCTGGCGGCGATCCTGGAGAGGCAATTCGGGCTCGCGCGGATCGCTCAGCCCCTGCCGGAGGTGGACTTTCCTCTCAGGCTCATGTGGCACTCGAGCTACGACCGGGATGAGTGTCATCAGTGGCTGCGCGGCGAATTCGCCAATATCGCCCAGGAGATCGTCGGCGCCGCGTAACAGTCTCCATAGCCGCGATCATTTGAAGCCCTTTTGGCCCGCACCCCCCTTTTTTTTGGCCCGCGGCCGCCCTTTTGGCCCCCCTTTACGCTGCGGCCCCCTGGCTTCCGTCATGAGGCTCGATTACCATGGCCGCCATCGCCCGCCTGCCGCCGAGGGCTGGGCGCTCGGAGGACGTCCATGTTGACTTGGTTCCGCGCAGGCTTTGCGGCCGCGCTGCTCGTTTTCGTCTCCACTCCCGCACTCGCCGCCGACAAGACATTCCAAGACGAAGCGCTCGGCGAGGCGGCCATCACGCTCGCCGCAGACCTCAAGAATGAGTCCGGCACAATCGCGTTGCCGGTCGCAAAGCTGAAAGAGCAAGCCGCCGCCCAGCTCAGAAAACAGGAACTGGGTGCCGCCGCCTTCACCTACGGACAGATCGTCACCGTGTCGCCCGACTATTCGGCGGGTTGGCGCCGGCTTGCTGATATCTGGCTTGCGATCCCCCCCGATGGGAGCGACGACGGCAGCACCCGCTATCAGAATGCGCGCACGGCCGCTTATGTCGCCTATCAACGCGCCACGACTCCAAAGGAAGAAGCCGCGGCCCTCGCCTCGCTCGCCACCGCGTTCGGCAAAAGCGGCGATTGGCGGCCTGCGCTCAACGCTCTTCGTCTCGCGCTGACCCTGAACGACGATCAGGGTCTGCAAGCCACCTACAGCCAGCTTCGTGAGAAGTACGGCTTCCGCGCGTCAAATTTCAGCGTGGACTCCGACGCGGCGTCCCCGCGCGCCTGCTTCCAGTTCACCGAGCCGCTGCTGAAGCGGGCCGACTTCTCGCCGTTCGTCTCGGTCGTGGGCGAGGACAAGCCGGCGCTCTCCGTCGACGACAAGCAGCTTTGCGTCGAGGGGCTCCAGCACGGTGAGACCTACGACATCACCTTGCGTGAAGGCCTGCCGTCGGCGGTGCATGAGGACCTGCTCAAAGACGCGGACTTCACCATCTATGTGCGCGACCGCAAGCCATCGGTGCGTCTCGCGGGCAAGGCCTATGTGCTGCCGAGCACGGGCCAGCAAGGCATCCCGCTCGTCAGCGTCAACACCGCGCTGCTCAAGGTGACGATCTACCGGATCGGCGACCGCAACCTGATCAACAACGTGCTCGGCTACGATTTCGAGCGCAATCTCTACCAATACGATCTCGAAAACGTGGCCGACGAGAAGGGCCAAGAGGTCTGGAGCGGCGAGCTCAAGGTTACACAAGAGCGCAATAAAGAAGTCACCACCGCCTTCCCCATCGGCGAGGCCGTGCCGCAGATGGCGCCCGGCGTCTACCTGCTCGCAGCGCAGCCAGCCGACGTGCCGGGCGACGACTACGGTCAGCGCACAACGCAATGGTTCGTCGTCTCCGATTTCGGCCTTACGGCCTATTCCGGCTCCGACGGCATCCACGCGTTCGTCAACTCGCTCGCCAGCACGGCACCCTTGAGCGATGTCGAAGTCCGGCTGATCGCGCGTAATAACGAGGTGCTGGCGACAACACGGACGAACGACAAAGGCGCGGTGACCTTCGCCCCCGGCTTGGCCCGGGGCGAAGGCGGTCTGGCGCCGGCGCTGCTTGTCGCTTCGGGTCAGAGCGGCGACTACGCCTTCCTCAACCTCAAGCAATCCGGTTTCGATCTCACCGATCGGGGCGTCGCCGGGCGCGAGCCGCCCCAGGGTCTCGACGCCTTCGTGTTCACCGAGCGCGGCGTCTACCGCACCGGCGAGACCGTGCACGTCACCACACTTTTGAGAGACGCCGCCGGCATCGCCGTGCCAGGCGTGAGCCTGACACTCGTCGTCAAACGCCCGGACGGCATCGAGTACCGGCGTTCGGCGGTGCCAGATCAAGGTCTTGGCGGCCGTGCGCTCGACGTCCCGCTGATTTCCTCGGCGGCCACCGGCACCTATCGCGTGGCGGTCTATTCCGACCCCAAAGGATCGCCCGTCGGCGAGACGAGCTTCCTGGTCGAGGACTATGTGCCGGAGCGGCTCGAGTTCGATCTCACGACCGATGCCAAGAGCTTGTCACCCTCCGCGCCGGCGAAGATCACGCTCGACGGCCGCTTCCTTTACGGCGCGCCGGCCTCCGCGCTGCCCATAGACGGCACGCTGAAAATTACGGCGACCAGCGAACGCCCCGGCTTCCCGGGCTATGTGTTCGGCCTCAACGATGAGCAATCCGGCGAGAGCTTCAGCGCCGAGACCTTCCCGCTGGCCGACCTGCCGGAGACGGGCGCGGACGGCGCGGCGACATTCGAGGTTGCGTTCGACAAGCTACCGGTCTCGACCAGACCGCTTGAAGCCACGGTCGTCATGCAGTTGGCCGAGCCCGGTGGCCGCACCATCGAGCATGACCTCAAACTGCCGATAGTGCCTGCCTCCGACATGATCGGCGTGAAACCGCTGTTCAAAGGCTCCGCCCTCGGCGACCAGGACATTGCCAAGTTCGACGTGGTGATGGCCGCGCCCAACGGCATGCCGGTCGGCGCCAAGGGTCTGAAATGGCAGTTGCTGCGGATCGAATCCAAATATCAGTGGTACCGCCAATACGGCAGCTGGCAGTACGAGCCCATCAAGGTCACCCGCCGCGTGGCCGACGGCACGATCGATGTGGACACCAACAAGCCGGGCCACATCGAGGTGCCGGTGACCTGGGGCCGCTACCGGCTCAAAGTCGAGAGCGCCGATCCGCAAGGCCCGCTCACCACCTATGGCTTCGACTCCGGTTGGTATGCGGAAGCCTCCGCCGACACGCCCGACCTGCTCGAGATCGCGCTCGACAAGCCCGGCTACACGGCGGGCGACACCATGACGGTGGCCTTGACCGCGCGCTCGGCCGGCGCGGTGACGCTGTCGGTGATCGGCGACCGGCTGATCACCCAGACCACCACCGACGTGGAGCCGGGGCTCGTGAAAATCCCGCTCACCGTGGGGGACGATTGGGGCACCGGCGCTTATGTGCTGGCCACGCTCCGGCGTCCGCTCGATGTCGCCGAGAAGCGCATGCCGGGCCGCGCCATCGGCGCGCAATGGTTCAGTGTCGACAAGGCGCAGCACACGGTCGGTGTCGATCTCGATCTCCCGGACCTGATCCGCCCCCAAACCACGCTGCGAGTACCCGTCAAGCTCGCCGATCTCGCCGCCGGCGAGCAAGCGCGCGTCGTGGTCTCCGCGGTCGATGTCGGCATCCTCAATCTCACCGCCTACGAGCCGCCGAACCCCAACGAATACTATCTCGGCCAGCGCAAGCTCTCCGTGCAGGTGCGCGACCTCTACGGGCAGCTCATCGACGGCATGCAAGGCGTGCGCGGGCAGATCCGCACCGGCGGCGATTCAGGGGGCGGCGCGCTTCAGGGCAACCCGCCGACCCAGCCGCCGCTCGCGCTCTATTCCGGCATCGTCACCGTAGGCGCGGACGGCACGGCGGAAATCGCCTTCGAGATCCCGGCCTTTACCGGCACCGTCCGGGTCATGGCCGTCGCCTGGAGCGACACCCAAGTCGGTCATGCGTCCGGCGATGTCGTCGTGCGCGACCCCGTTGTGGTGAGCGCCACGCTGCCGCGCTTCCTGCTGACCGGTGACCAATCCACGCTGCGCCTCGATCTCGACAATGTGGAAGGCGCGGACGGCAGCTACCAGATCGCCGTCTCCGCCGCCGGGCCGCTCAGTGTCGCCAACCCCGACCGCGCCGTCACGCTCAAGGCCAAGACGCGGAGCGCCGCGACCTTCCCGGTCTCCGCGCTCGGTGTCGGCGACGGCTTGATCGACGTCACCGTCACGGGGCCGGATGACTTCAAAGTGGCGCGCCGCTACGCGCTGACCGTGAACCCGGCGACGCAGATCCTGTCACGGCGCACCGTAAGCCCGCTCGAGCCCGGCCAAAGCATCACGCTGTCGAATGACGTGTTCGCCGATCTCGTGCCGGGCACCGGGGGCTTGGCGCTGTCGGTCACGCCAACCGCGGCGCTCGACGTGGCGAGCCTGCTTGCCGCGCTCGACCGTTATCCACTCGGCTGCACGGAGCAGATCGTGAGCCGCGCTCTGCCCCTGCTCTATGTCAACGAGCTGGCGCTCGATGCGAAGCTCGCCGCCGATACCAATGTGAACAAGCGCATCACCAAGGCGATCGAGACCGTGCTGGCGCGCCAGGGCTATGAAGGCGCGTTCGGCCTGTGGTCTCCCGGCGGCAGCGACGCCTGGCTCGACTCTTATGTCACCGACTTTCTCACGCGCGCGCGGGCCAACGGTCACGCCGTTCCGGACGACCGTTTCAAGCTCGCGCTCAACCGCTTGCGGAACTATGTCAGCACCGCGCCCGACGTCTCCACGGACGGTGGGCTGGCGCTGTCTTACGCGCTCTACGTGCTGGCCCGGAACGGCATGGCGCCGGTGGGCGACCTCCGCTACATCGCCGACGTGAAGCTCGGCAAGCTCGGCACGCCGACGGCACAAGCCGAGATCGGCGCAGCTTTGGCAATGCTCGGCGACACGTTGCGCGCCGAGAAAGCCTTCCGCGTTGCGGCGGGTAGGCTGCCCCGGGAAACCTCGCCTCTGGTCGGCCGCGCCGATTTCGGCTCGCCTTTGCGGGACGCGGCCGCGGTGGTGACGCTGGCGGCGGAAGGTAATGCCGGAAAGCCAATTCTGGTGCGCGCGACGCGGCAGATCGGCGTGGCGCGCGAGGCCGTCAGCTACACCTCCACGCAAGAGGACGCATGGCTGGTGCTCGCCGCCCGCGCGCTCGGCAAGCAAGGCGTCAGCCTCGGTGTCGAAGAGGGAAGCAGAGCCGAAGGCACGCAAGTCGGGCCGCTCTATCGAAACTTCAGCGAAGAGGATCTCGGCATCAACCCGGTGACGGTGACCAATACCGGCGATAGCCCGGTGGACGCCGTGGTCTCGGTCTCAGGCGCGCCGACCACGCCGGAACCCGCCGCCGACCGTGGCTTTAGTCTGGAACGGACCTTCCACACGCTCGACGGCGAAAAGGTCGACATCGCCACGGCCCAACAGAACGCGCGCTACGTGGTGCTTCTGACCGTCACCGAGGCGCAGCCGCAATTGGCGCGCGTTGCACTCACCGACTACGTCCCGGCGGGGTTCGAGATCGACAATCCGCGGCTCGTTTCCTCGGCGGACACCGGCGGGCTCTCGTGGATCAGCCACGCGGCGAACCCGGTGCATACGGCTTTCCGCGACAATCGCTTCGTCGCGGCGTTCGACCGCAAGGCCGACAGTCCCGTGGTCTTCCGGGTCGCTTACATGGTGCGCGCTGTCTCGCCGGGCGACTACGTGCTGCCACAAGCGGTGGTCGAGGACATGTACCGGCCAGACCGCTTCGGCCGCACGGGAACCGGCGCGGTCAAGGTGATCGCGCGCAAATGAGCCGACACACATGAGCAAACTTGCACGACGCGCCAGCTATGCCGCCATCGGCGCGCTGTGGATCGCGGCCGCAACGGCGGGTGCGCTTTCCGGGCTCGTGCGGTCGCTGGGGCCGGCGCCGCTCGGCGATGATCTCGAAATGTCCACGACGGTGCTCGACCGCGACGGCAAGCTTCTGCGCGCCTATCTCACGCAAGAGGGCCGCTGGCGCCTGCCGGCTGCGCGCAAGGACGTGGACCCGCGCTTCCTCGATGCGCTGCTTGCCTATGAGGACAAGCGCTTCTTCTCTCATTCCGGCATCGACCCCCTCGCCATGACGCGCGCGGCCTATCAACTCGTAAGCCAAGGCGAGATCGTATCGGGCGGCTCCACCATCACCATGCAGGTGGCGCGTCTGCTGGAGCCGCGCCGGAAGCGCTCGCTCTACGCCAAGTTCCGCCAGGCTGTGCACGGTCTCCAGCTCGAGCGCGCGCTCGATTAGGACGAGATTCTGTCGCTCTACCTGACGCTTGCGCCTTATGGCGGCAACCTCGAAGGGATCCGCGCCGCATCGCTCGCCTATTTCGGCAAGGAGCCGCGCCGGCTCACCCTTGGCGAAACGGCGCTTCTCGTGGCGTTGCCGCAATCGCCGGAATACCGGCGCCCGGACCGGCATCCCGAGCATGCCCGTGCCGCGCGGGACCGAGTGCTCGACCGGATCGCCGGCAGCGGTCTCTTCAGTGCGGATGAGCTCGCCCGTGCCAAGCAAGAGCCCGTGCCCGATGCGCGAAGGCCGATGCCGCTCTCCGCGCCGCATGCGTCCGATGAGGCGCAGTCGGCTTCCAACGGGGCGCGGATCATTCGCCTCACCATCGATGGACGCTTGCAGCGCCGGCTCGAACGGCTGGCCCTTGAGCGGGCCGCGGCGCTCGGCGAGGCCATGTCGGGGGCCATCGTGGTCGTCGAGAACGCAACCGGCGAGATCCTGGCCCGTGTGGCCTCGCCCGACTATTTCGATGTGCGCCGCGCGGGCCAGGTGGATCTGACTCGCGCCTTGCGCTCGCCCGGCTCGGCGCTGAAGCCCTTTATCTACGGGCTCGGCTTCGAGGACGGGTTGGTGCACCCCGAAACGCTGATCGAGGATCGGCCAATTCGCTACGGCGACTATGCGCCGGAGAATTTCGATCTGACCTTCCAAGGCACGGTCACGGTGCGCCGCGCGCTGCAGATGTCGCTCAATGTGCCGGCGGTCGCCGTGCTCGATGCGGTGGGCCCGAGCCGGCTGTTGGCGCGGCTCGGCGAAGCCGGTGCATCGCTGCAACTCCCGAAACACGAGACGGCGGGACTGGCGCTGGGCTTGGGCGGCATCGGTGTGCGGTTGATCGATCTCACCGCGCTCTATTCCGGACTTGCCCGTCAAGGCACTGTCGCGCCGCTGCACGAGCGGAACGATGCGCCGGCCTCTCCCGAAAAACGTCTGATGGAGCCGGTCGCGGCTTGGTATGTGGGCGATGTGTTGCGCGGTGCGCCGCCGCCGCCGAACGCGCTTGGCGGGCGCATCGCCTTCAAGACCGGCACTTCTTATGGGTATCGCGATGCCTGGGCGGTCGGCTTCGACGGCAAATACACGATCGGGGTTTGGGTCGGGCGGCCTGACGGCGCACCGGTCACCGGTCTCGTGGGCCGTACGGCGGCCGCGCCGATCCTGTTCGATGCCTTTGCCCGTCTCGCGCAGACACCAAGGATGCTGCCGCCGCCCCCGAACGGCATCCTGTCGTCAAGAACGTCTCAGCTGCCGCCGCCGCTCCGGCGCTTTGCCGCGCGCGGCAATCAGGGCGAGGCGATGACGCCGAAAGTCCGCATCGTCTTTCCGCCGAACGGTGCGAGCCTCGCGCTCTCCTCGGACGGCGCCGCGCTCGACCCTATTGCCATCAAGATCACCGGCGGCACGCCGCCGCTCAATGTGTTGGTCAACGGCCTGCCCTTCGAGACCACCAATGCGCCACGCACCGTGCTCTTCGCCCCGGACGGACCGGGCTTCATGCGCCTCACGGTGACGGACTCGACCGGCGCGGCGGACAGCGTCACGGTGCGGCTGCAGTGAGCGTCAGCTCTTTTTCGATTTGTGCTCGGGCTTGCCTTTGCGTTTGGTGGACGCCATGTCGTCGAGCTCTTTCTCGCTCATCGAGTCGTACATGCTCTTCGAGGCGCCCTTGAGCTCGCTGACCTTTGTCTCACCACGCTTGGCAGCAAGGGCTGCGCCCGCCGCCTTTTGCTGGGCTGCTGATACTGCTGGCATGATTACTCTCCATCGTTTGAACCTCTACGCAAAACGCTTACCCGCCCGCCGTGTTCCAGCACGCAAACCCTTGACGAACCGAGGCCTCCTGCCCACAAACGGCCAATGACCGCGAGCCCCAAGAAGCTGCATATCAAGACCTTCGGCTGCCAGATGAATGCGTACGATTCCGAGCGCATGGCCGAAGCACTTGCGCCCGCCGGCTTCGAGCTGACCGAGGCGATGGGCGACGCCGACCTCGTAATTCTCAACACCTGCCATATCCGCGAAAAGGCGGCCGAGAAGGTCTATTCGGAGCTCGGCCGGGTGCGGAAAAGCAAGGACGCCCGCAAGGCGCAAGGCCGCGACACCATGGTGGCCGTGGCGGGCTGCGTCGCACAGGCCGAGGGCGAGGAGATCATCGCCCGGGCGCCCGTGGTCGACATCGTTGTCGGCCCCCAAAGCCTGCATCGCCTCGCCGATCTCGTGGCGGAGGCGGCATCGACCGGCAAGCGCTCGGTCGAGACGGAATTTCCGGCGGACGAAAAGTTCGCCGCGCTGCCTCAGCGCACGACCGGCAAACGGCAGACATCCGCCTTTGTCACGGTGCAGGAGGGCTGCGACAAATTTTGCACCTTCTGCGTCGTGCCCTATACGCGCGGCGCCGAGTATTCGCGCGGGCCGGACGAGATCGTGGCCGAGGTTGAGCGGCTCGCCGCGCGTGGCGTGCGCGAGGTGACCTTGCTCGGGCAGAACGTGAACGCGTATCACGGCGGGGCCGATGGCGGCTCGTGGCAGCTCGCGCGCCTATTGCAGCGGCTTGCGGAGATCCCTCAGATCGCGCGCCTGCGCTTCACCACCAGCCATCCGCGCGACATGGACGATGACTTGATCGCGCTGTTCGGCGATGAGCCGAAGCTGATGCCGTATCTTCATCTGCCCTATCAGTCGGGCTCCGACCGCATCCTGGCGGCGATGAACCGCAAGCACACGGCCGAAGAGTATGAGGCGCTAATCGCGCGCATTCGCGCCGCCCGGCCCGACCTCGCGCTGTCGACCGACATTATTGTCGGCTTTCCCGGCGAGACCGACGCGGACTTCGAAGACACGCTGGCGCTTGCGCGGCGGGTCGGTTTTGCCCAGGCTTTCTCCTTCAGATACAGCGCGCGGCCGGGCACGCCGGCGGCGAACCTCGAGGGCCAAGTGCCCGAGGCGGTCAAGAAAGAGCGGCTGGCCGTGCTCCAGGCCCTGCTGGAGGAGAGCCGCCATGCCTTCGACCGCGAGACGGTCGGCCGCAGGCTTCCCGTCCTGTTCGAGGCCAAAGGGCGGAAACCCGGGCAGATCACCGGGCGTTCACCCTATCTCCAGGCCGTGCATGTAGAGGGCCCAGAAGCGCTGATTGGCCACATCGCCGAGGTTGACATCTCGGCCGCCGGGCCGAACAGTCTTACCGGTGTCATGAAAACGGAATTTGAATGGCGCGAGCCAGTTCAGGCGGCCGTGTGAACAGCAAGGCCAGCGTTCGGAAAACATCTTTGACGCGCGGACGAGCAGCAGCAGCAAAGCGTCCTGATACGGCGCAAGCCAACGGTGGCGGAGAACCGCTCCTCGTCTATTTCGACGACATCCGGCTCGTGCGCGATCTTCTTGGCGACTATGACGCAAATCTTGCCGTACTCGAGGACCGTCTCGGCATCGAGGCGACAGTCAACGGCAATGCCGTCGCTTTGCGCGGGTCCGAGGAGGCCTGCGCCGCGGCGAAGTCGGTGCTCGAACAACTCTACAGCCGTTTGGCGCAAGGCGAGACGATCGGCGCGGGCGAAGTGGTGGGCGCGATCCGCCACGTGTCCGTGGAAGAGGCGGACGAAGATGGCGCGCCTAGCGTGTCCGTGCCGCCGGCATCGCAGATCCGTACCCGCAAACGGCTCATCACCGCGCGCACGCCGGCGCAAAGCGCCTATCTCGACTCGCTGCAACGCAACGACCTGGTGTTCGCGACCGGGCCCGCCGGCACCGGTAAGACCTATCTCGCGGTGGCTTTTGCCGCCGCCTGCCTGGAGGCCGGGCGCTGCGACCGGTTGATCCTGTCGCGGCCAGCCGTCGAGGCCGGAGAACGGCTGGGCTTCCTGCCCGGTGACATGCGCGAGAAGGTCGACCCCTATTTGCGCCCGCTTTATGATGCCCTCGATGACGTGCTTGCCCCCGAACGGGTCGAACGCGGGCTTGCCACGGGCGTGATTGAGATCGCGCCGCTGGCCTTCATGCGCGGACGCACCCTGTCCCACGCCATGGTCATTCTCGACGAGGCGCAGAATTGCACGGCCGTGCAGCTCAAGATGTTCCTCACGCGGATCGGCGAAGGGAGCAAGATGATCGTGACCGGTGATCCCACCCAGGTCGACCTGCCGCCCGGTAAGGATTCCGGCCTCCACGAGGCCATCGAGATCCTGCGCGGAATCGACGAGATCGACCATATCGCCTTCAACAAGGCTGACGTGGTGCGCCGCGAACTCGTCGGCCGGATCGTCGAGGCCTACGAGGCCGCCCCCAAGGAGCACGGCCCCAAGGAGCCCGCTCCGGAGACCGAGCGAAACCGATGAGCGAAGACGGCCCTAGTCGCAACATCCAGGAGCCTCCGCAGGCGGCGACGCTGGCGGTCGAGGTGGTGCGCCATGGCGATGCCTGGGCCGAGGGCCTCGTCAGCGATGCCGCGCTGGAGCTTGCCGCGCGGGCGGCCTTTGCCCAGGCCACACCGAAAGCACCACGTGCTTACGAAATTGCCATTCTCTTGACCGACGATGCGGAAATGCAGGAGCTCAATCAAACTTGGCGGGGCAAGGACGCGCCCACCAACGTGCTGTCGTTTTCGGCCGGCGATGGGGCTGGCGAGGACGGCGCGGTCGGCGATGTCGTTATTGCCTATGAAACGACGCAACGGGAAGCGGAAGAAACGGGTATCACGCTTTCCGATCACACCGGTCATCTCGTGGTCCACGGTGTCCTCCACCTCCTCGGCTTCGATCATCTCAACGACGTGGAAGCCGAGAAGATGGAAGACCTGGAAAGAAAAGCGCTGGCCTCACTTGGTATTGCCGACCCCTATGAACGCGGGGACGAGGCCGGCCTTGCGGAGGTGACTTGATGAGCAACCCCTCGCCCGAGCGCGCGCTCGACACCGAGCAAGCGCGCCGCGCCGACGAGGAGTCGAGTTGGTTCGATCGGTTGTTGCAGACATTTGGTCTTGGCGACGAGCCGGACCTGCGTGAACTGATCGAGGACGCGCTTGCCCGCAGCAAGAGCGATACTCTGAGCGCGCAAGAGCGCAACATGCTGCTCCGTATTTTGCGGTTCGGCGCACTCACGGTCGAAGACGTCATGGTACCACGCGCCGATATCGTTGCGGTGGACGACAGCGTGAGCATCGACGAGTTGTTGCGCGTGTTTCGCAAGGCGGAGCATTCGCGCCTGCCGGTTTATCGCGAGACGCTCGACGATCCGCGCGGCATGATCCACATCCGGGATCTCATGTCGTGGATCACCGAGGAGGCGAATGGCGGCGAAGATGACGGAATCGATCTGGGCAAGGTCGATCTCAAGCACAGCGTCGGCTCCATCAGAATCGCGCGCGAGCTCATTTACGTGCCCGCCTCCATGTCGGTGCTCGACCTGCTGTTAAAGATGCAGACTTCGCAACTCCATTTGGCGCTCGTGGTCGACGAATATGGCGGCACGGACGGGCTCGTCTCGATCGAGGATCTTGTGGAGGAGGTCGTTGGCGACATTGCGGACGAGCATGACGTGGAGGAAGAACCGCTGATCCGGATCGACCCCCGGCTCGGACTGATCTGCGATGCGCGCACGCCGGTGGAGGATCTCGAGGAGCATCTCGGCGTGGCGCTGGTGACCGACGAGCAGGAAGAGGACATCGATACGCTGGGCGGCGTGGTGTTCTCGATTACCGGCCGCATCCCGTCCCGCGGCGAGCTGGTGCATCACCCCACCGGCATCGAGTTCGAGGTTCTGGATGCCGACCCGCGCCGCATCAAGAAGCTGCGCATTCACGTCCCGAAAGAGCTGGAAGCAGCCAACGCCGAGACCAAGGCGGGACAGAGCGCCTCCTAGGTGTCTTTTCCAACCGCCAACTTGACCGTCATGTCCCGTGCTGCGGCCTGGGTTGGCGGGCTCAAGGGCGTGAAACGGGCCGGGCTTGCCGTCCTTCTCGGCGCCGTGGCCGTGCTTGCCTTCACGCCCGTGCATGTCTGGCCCGTCCTATTCGTCAGCTTCGGTAGCCTCGTCTGGCTGTTCGATGGCTGTTACGCGTCTCAGGAGACGCTGGGCCGACGCTTGAAATGCGCCGGGCTCACCGGCTTTTGCTTCGGCTTCGGATTCTTCCTCGCCGGGCTCTACTGGATCGCCGAGGCTTTCCTCGTCGAGCCCTGGCGGCATGGCTGGCTGATCCCCCTGGTCATGACGGCGATGCCTGGCGGCATGGCGCTGTTCTTCGCCGCGGCGAGCGTTCTCGCCATGGCCTTGTGGCGGCCCGGCCCGGCCCGCGTCTTCGCCCTGGCTATTGCCTTTGGCCTTGCCGAATACGCCCGCGGCCACGTCCTCACCGGACTCCCTTGGAACCTGATCGGCTACGGCCTTCTGCCCGAAGGTCCCATGATGCAGATGGCCGCGCTGCTCGGCGTCTACGCTCTGAGCCTCATGGCCGTCCTTCTGTTCGCGGCGCCAGCTGCGATCTGGGACGCCAAAGGCGGCCCAAGCCGGGGAACGGCGGCGCTCGCCGGGGTTCTCCTTATCGCGCTGGGGCTTGGCTATCTGTGGGGCGACCGGCGGCTCGCCGCTGCTTCGAAGGAGACCACGAATGTTCGCCTGCGCATCGTTCAGGCCAATATCGATCAAGCCGACAAGTGGCGTCCCGAGAACAGCGCCGAAATCTTCGCCGACTATCTGGATCTCACACAGGCCACGGGGCTCGAAGACATCGATTTGGTCATCTGGCCCGAGACGGCTTTGCCCTTCTACCTCGCCGATACGTCGGACGCGCTGGATGCGCTGGGTGAGGTCCTACCTTCGGGAAGTTCGTTGCTCGTCGGCGCGGCGCGCGTGGTGGCTGACAGAGACGCCTCCGGAACGCTCGCCGCGCGTCGCGTCTATAACAGCCTGCTTGTCGTCGATGACCGAGGTCTCGTGCGCGCCAGCTACGACAAGATTCACCTCGTGCCGTTCGGCGAGTATTTGCCGTTTCAGGATTTTCTCGAAAGCCTCGGCTTCATGCAGATGACCGGCGTGCGCGGCGGCTTTAGCGAGGGCACCGGCCCGCGCATTCTACAAATCCCTGGGGCGCCGCCGGTGCGTCCGCTGATTTGCTACGAGATCATTTTTCCCGATGAGGTCGTCCCCAAGGCTGAACGGCCGGGCTGGTTGCTCAACGTTACCAATGACGCCTGGTTCGGATCGAGTGCAGGGCCCTACCAGCATTTCCATCAAGCGCAGGTCCGCGCCGTCGAGCAGGGCCTGCCCGTAATACGCGCCGCCAACACGGGAATCTCGGCGGTGATCGATCCTTACGGCCGGATTCTCGCCGAGATCGGTCTCGGCGAGAAAGGACTCATCGACGCAGGCTTGCCCAAAGTGGGCCCGAGAACATCTTTTTCATCATTGGAAATCCGACCTGAATTCTTGCTGTTGTTACTCACGATCCTTGGCTGGATTGTTTGCCGCAGGAGGCGCAAGGTTGCAAACTTGACGGGTTCAGGAGCCGCCCCTATGAACCACCGCGGGAAGGGGAAGTCCCACCAAGACTCTGACCAAACTTACGTTTTTGGCGGCAAGGACCTAGAGACAGCGAATGGCAGGAAAGAAGCCTAACCCCGTTGACACGCACGTGGGGAGTAGAGTGCGGTTGCGTAGAATGCTGCTTGGCATGAGCCAAGAGCGCCTAGGTGAGGCCATGGGACTGACCTTTCAGCAGGTTCAGAAATACGAAAAGGGCGTGAATCGCATCGGCGCGAGCCGCCTGTTTCAAATCTCCAAGATCCTCGACGTCCCGATACAGTTCTTCTTTGAAGAAGCGCCCTATGTCGGCGAACCGGGGCAAGCGCCCGGAATGGCTGAGCCGGAGTCCGAGGGCTTCATCCTCGAGTTCCTGAACAGCCGGGAAGGTCTCGAACTCAACCGGGCGTTCGTCAAGATTGGCGACGCGAAGGTTCGCAAGAGCGTGGTCGAATTGGTCCGCTCTTTGGGTTCGAGCCAAGGAACCAAATAGATACCGCGCAAAAAGTTGCCGGGGGTTGACCTCAGGCGCAGCGGTTGTCAGAACCGGCCCGTTCGTGCGGTCGCCGGCCGTTATTTTTATTCTATTGGGGGTGACCAGTGTCCCGAGGAAATTACCTCTTCACCAGTGAATCCGTGTCGGAAGGCCATCCCGACAAGGTATGCGACCGCATTTCCGATGCCGTCGTCGATCTCTATCTGGCCGCCGACCCGCATTCGCGCGTGGCCTGCGAAACGCTCGTGACCACGAACCGCATCGTTCTTGCGGGTGAGGTACGCGGACCCGAGAGCGTCAGCTCCGACAGCATCGAGAAAGCAGCGCGGAACGCGGTCCGCGAGATTGGTTACGAGCAAGACGGCTTCCATTGGAAGAACGCCGAGTTCCAGAACTATCTGCACGAGCAGTCGGTCGACATCGCCCAGGGCGTGGATGCCGACGAGGCTAGCGACAAAGACGAGGGCGCCGGCGACCAGGGCATCATGTTCGGCTATGCCTGCCGCGAGACCGAGCCACTCATGCCGGCACCGATCTTCTATTCGCACCAAATCCTGCACGAGATGGCGAAGGCCAGGCATTCGGGCCGCTCGCCGGAACTCGGTCCCGACTCCAAGAGCCAGGTGACCCTGGTTTATGAGGACGGCAAGCCTTTGCGCGCCGACTCCATCGTGGTCTCGACCCAGCACAGCGAGGACGCGACCCAGGAGCGCATCAGAGAGATCGTCACGGGCTTGATCGACGAGGTGATGCCCAAGGGCTGGGTCGATGGCAGCACCCAGATCTACGTCAATCCGACCGGCCGATTTGTCATCGGCGGACCGGACGGCGACGCCGGGCTCACGGGCCGCAAGATCATCGTCGACACCTATGGCGGCGCGGCCCCTCATGGCGGCGGCGCCTTCTCCGGCAAGGATCCGACCAAGGTCGACCGTTCGGCCGCCTATGCGGCGCGTTACCTCGCCAAGAACGTGGTCGCCGCGGGCCTTGCCGACAAATGCACTCTGCAAGTCTCTTACGCGATCGGCGTGTCGCAGCCGCTGTCGCTTTATGCCGATCTGCACGGCTCTGGCAGCGTCCCGGAGGACAAGCTCGAGGCCGCGTTGCGGGAAGTGATGGATCTCAGCCCGCGCGGTATTCGCGAGCATCTGGGGCTCAGCCGTCCGATCTACGAGCGCACGGCCGCCTACGGTCATTTCGGCCGTCAGACCGACAATGACGGGGGCTTCTCCTGGGAGGGCCTCGACCTGGTCGAGCCGATCCGCGGCGCGTTGAGCTAGGCGCCTTCTTTCAGAACTGATCGCGGATGGCCGGGCTTGCCCGGCCATTTTGCGTTTTGGGTGGAAAAATGCGCTTAAGCCCGGCACAAGGCCGGACATGGCGATGGATGGCGAAGGCGAGTCTCGGCTGCTGAGGTCCTATGGGCGGCGCAAGGGCAAGCGCTTGAGCCCGCGCAAGGAGCGTCTCCTCGCCGAGTTGCTGCCTGAGCTCCGCCCTGATCTTGCGAGCCCCGCTCCGCAAGATCTCCGCACCCTCTTTGCCGTTCCGGTCGAGGCCGTGTGGCTCGAGATCGGCTTCGGGTCGGGCGAGCATCTGCTGTGGCAGGCGCAGCACAATCCCAAAGTCGGCATTATCGGGTGCGAGCCCTTCATCAACGGCGCCGCGAGTCTCCTCGGTGAGATCGAAACCAAAGGGCTCAAGAACATCCGCGTCCACGATGGGGATGCACGCGACGTGCTTGCCTGGTTGCCCCCAGGCTCGATCGCGCGCGCTTTCATCCTCTTCCCCGATCCTTGGCCGAAGAAGCGGCAAGCCAAGCGGCGGCTGGTCTCGCCGGAGCTGGCGGCGTCCCTCGCCTGGGTCATAAAGCCGGGCGGCGAGCTCCGCTTTGCCAGCGACGACGGGGACTATGCGGGTCAAGCCTTGCTCGCGATCAATGGCAGCGGCGCCTTTGAATGGCTCGCCCGAAAGGCCGTCGATTGGCGGGCGCGGCCCGCGGATTGGCCGGAAACCCGTTATGAGCGGAAGGCCTTGAGCGGGGGGAAGCCCGTTTATCTGAGCTGGCGGCGTTGCTAAGAAAGGAACCGGCCATGCGCGCACTCGCCCTCGCCTTCGCGATCCTCCTTTTGCCGGCCACGGCGGCCGCGGCCGACATCTCCGCGGCCTGCTACTCCGATTGCGAGTCGCGGACCACATCGAACCCCGAATATAAGGCCTGCCTGGCGCGTGCGGCGGACGCCCCCGACGTGGAGCTCAACCGGGCCTACACGGCGCTGAAAGCTGCCATCGGTCGGTTCGCAAAGGAGATGGGCCTATCGCGACGCCAACTGCACCTTCAAGGACCAGCTTGCCTTCGGGGGCACCTCGATCGGCGGCAACTATTCGGCCTGCCTGTGCGCTCTGAGCCTGGAACGGGCGCAAGACTTCGCCCGCATCACCAAGCACCTGATCCCAATCGATTAGAAACCACCGGAAAATGGACTCCCAAGCGGCCGAACGCCGCTTGAAACCTCTGAAAAAGTACGTATATTACGGCTCGAAACTCATGATGGATTTTGTCAGGAGTGGGCCGTGGCCCGCTCCTTTTTGTTATGGCCCACGCCTTTTTGGCTGTTCGGGGCCTTCGAGCCCTGCCGTTGATGCCGAGCACTGCGACACCTAAGGATCGCCGCTTTACCCAGGAGACGGGACAGGAGCGCGCCGTCGCCGATCTTGCAGAGCCCGTGCTCGAAGAGCTCGGCTTTCGCCTGGTGCGGATCAAGGTTTCAGGCCGCGATGGCGGCACGGTGCAGATCATGGCCGAGCGGCCGAACGGTGAAATGTCAGTGGACGATTGCGCGACCATCAGCCGGAGACTGTCTCCCGTGTTCGACGCCTACAACCCGATGCCGGGAACTTACCACTTGGAGGTTTCCTCGCCCGGCATTGACCGGCCACTGGTCAGGCCGAGCGACTTCGCATCATGCGTCGGTAGCAATGCCAAGGTCGAGTTGAGGGAGCCGGTCGACGGGCGCAAGCGTTTCAAGGGCAGAATCGCGGACGTGCTCGACGACGAGGTACATTTGAAGATCGAGCTGGAAGACACGGCCGAACCCGTAATCATCGGCCTCCCCTTCTCGCTCATCAGCGAGGCGAAGCTTATCGTCGACCCCGACGGCTTAAGGTCAGACCTTTCGGGCGAAAAGCCCGTGCATTGAATTTCACGCGAAGGGCATTTTGGCTCTCGCAATGAACACAACTTGAGTTGGAGGCTAGAGAATGTCTCAGGCAGGCGTCAGCGCCAATAGGCTGGAGCTCTTGCAGATCGCCGATGCGGTCGCACGCGAAAAAGCGATCGACCGCGAGGTGGTGATCACCGCCATGGAAGACGCCATCCAGAAGGCCGCGAAGTCCCGCTATGGCAGCGAGAACGAGATCAAGGCCGAGGTGGATCCCAAGACCGGCGAAATTTCGCTGGCGCGGCTCTTGGAGGTGGTCGAGGACGTGACCTTGGAGGCCACGCAAATCTCGCTCGCCGAAGCGCGCCGCAAGAACCCGGCCGCACAGGTGGGCGACTTCATCGCCGAGCCGTTGCCGCCGCTCGATTTCGGCCGCGTCGCGGCACAGAACGCGAAGCAGGTGATCGTGCAGAAGGTGCGCGAGGCCGAGCGCGAGCGCCAATACGACGAGTACAAGGACCGCGTCGGCGAGATCGTGAACGGCATCGTCAAGCGCGTCGAATATGGCAACGTGATCGTGGATCTCGGCCGGGCCGAGGCCATCGTGCGGCGCGACGAAACGCTGCCGCGCGAGAACTTCCGCTATGGCGACCGCGTCCGGGCCTATGTCTACGACGTGCGCCGCGAGCAGCGCGGGCCCCAGATCTTCCTGTCGCGCACGCATTCGGAATTCATGGCGAAGCTATTCGCTCAGGAAGTGCCCGAGGTCTACGAAGGCATCGTCACCATCAAGTCGGTGGCGCGCGATTCGGGCAGCCGCGCCAAAATCGCCGTGGTGTCGCGTGACGCCTCCATCGACCCCGTGGGCGCCTGCGTCGGCATGCGCGGCAGCCGCGTGCAGGCCGTGGTGAACGAGCTTCAGGGCGAGAAGATCGACATTATCTCGTGGTCGCCGGATGCCGCGACTTTCATCGTGAACGCACTGGCGCCGGCCGAAGTGGTCAAGGTGGTGCTCGACGAGGATGCGGAGCGCATTGAGGTCGTCGTGCCCGACCAGCAGCTATCTCTGGCTATCGGCCGCAAGGGCCAGAACGTGCGGCTTGCCTCCCAGCTCACCGGTTGGGACATCGATATCATGACGGAAGCCTCGGAGTCGGAGCGCCGCCAGGCGGAATTCGCCGAGCGTTCGGCGACATTCATGGAAGCGCTCGACGTGGACGAGGTGATCGCGCAGCTGCTCGCCTCGGAGGGGTTCTCTTCCGTGGACGAAGTGGCTTTCGTGGAGCCTACCGAAATCTCCTCGATCGAAGGCTTTGACGAAGAGACCGCCGGCGAGATCCAGACCCGCGCACGCGAGCACCTGGAGAAGTTGGAGGCCGAGCTCGACGCCAAGCGCAAGGAGCTGGGCGTCGCCGACGAGCTGATGGAGATTCCTGGCCTCAACACGGCGATGCTCGTGGCGCTCGGTGAGAACGAGGTGAAGACCGTCGAGGACCTGGCCGATTGCGCCACCGACGATCTCGCCGGCTGGAGCGAGCGCCAGGAGAAGGAGACCACCCGCCACGCGGGCTTCCTCGACGGATTTGGCGTCACCCGGCCGCAATGCGAGGACCTGATCCTTGCCGCACGGGTGAAAGCCGGCTGGATCGAAGAGGCCGACCTGCTCCATCCGGAGGAGGAGGCCGCGGGCGAAGGCGAAGGCGAGGCCGAGGCGGGTGCCGAGGCCGGGGCGGAGGCAGAAGCGGGCGAGGCGCCCGCGGCCGATGACGCGCCTGCGTCATGAGGCGGTTAGGAGACAGGGCGTTTGCTAGAGGCGGCGGAGCACAACGGGACGCGGGCGAAGCGAGCGGCGGAAACGTCGCGCCGCTGCGCCGTCTTGCGCGCCCAGCGTTCTAAGGACGACCTCATCCGCTTTGTGCTCGGGCCCGACGGCACGATCGTCCCCGACCTGAAAGAGAAGCTTCCCGGCCGGGGCGTGTGGCTCACGGCAGCCCACGAGACGGTGGCCGAAGCGGTCAAACGCAAGGCCTTTGGGCGAGCACTGAAGACTGACGCCAAAACGCCGGACACGCTTGCCGACCAGGTGGGGCAACTCCTCACCGAGGCCGCGCTGGGCGCGCTTTCGATGGCAAATAAGGCTGGCAGCGTGGTTTTCGGACATAGCAAGGTCGAGGAAGCCCTGAGCAAAGGGCGCGTCGTTGCCCTGATCCACGCTTCCGATGCGGCCGACGATGGTTGCCGGAAACTCGACGGAAAGGCGCTCAGCACCACCGGCGGACAGGGCATTCCAGCCATTCGCGCTTTCACCGCGGATGAATTGGGTTTGGCATCGGGCCGGGCAAATGTGATACATGCTGCCCTAATCCAGAGCGGAGCGGCTCGAAAGTTCCTCGCGGCAGCCTCGCGCGTCGAGCGCTACCGCACGGGTGTTTCCGCATTTGCGGATCAAAACGGATCGGATACGGACCAAGAATGAGTGAAACGAACGAGACCGACGGCAAGACTCGCGGGCGCAAGATGACGCTCAACGTGCGCCGAACCGTGGAATCCGGCCATGTGCGCCAGAGCTTTAGCCATGGACGCTCGAAGTCCGTCGTGGTCGAGAAGAAGAAGCGCCGGGTGGTCGGCTCTGGCGGCGCGACCGCGCAGCCCGCCGAGGAGCCGAAAGTCGAGCCGAAGGCCAAAGCCAAGGCCGCGCCCTCCCCGGCCGCGCCGAAGCCAGCCGAGGAGAAGCAGCGGCGCTCCGGCGTCGTCCTGAAACAGCTCTCCGACGAGGAGAAGGACGCCCGCGCCAAGGCGTTGGCCGAGTCGAAGGTCCGGCAGGCCGAAGAGAAGGTCCGCGCCAAGGAGACCGAGGCCCAGGAGGCCGAGCTCGCCGAGCAGCGCGCCGCGGAAGCCAAAACGGCCGAGGAGCTCAAGCGCCAGGAAGAAGAAAAGAAGGCCGCCGAGGAGAAGGCAAAGCCCAAGGCCGAGGAGCCGCCCCGCAAGCATCTCAAGCAGGAGATGGAGGAGCAGCCCCAGCGCACGCCCGACGCCCGTCACAAGAAGGGCACGCCCACGCCCCGCCGTGGCGATGAGCGGCGCGTCCGTGGCCGTCTCACCATCACCAACGCGCTCGACGAGGAGCAACGCCAGCGGAGCCTCGCCTCGCTGAAGCGTCACCGCGAGCGCCAGAAGAAGCAAGTCACCGGCCCGCAATCCACGCAGAAGATCGCGCGCGAGGTGGTGGTCCCCGAAGTCATCACCATCCAGGAACTCGCCAATCGCATGGCCGAGCGCGGCGTCGAAATCATCAAGTTCCTGATGAAGGACGGCGAGATGCACAAGATCACCGATGTGATCGATTCCGACACGGCGCAGCTCATAGCCGAGGAATTTGGGCACACCGTTCGCCGCGTGTCCGAGGCCGACGTCGAAGAGGGCTTTATCGGCGAGGCCGACAGCGCCGAGGATCTCGAGCCCCGCGCGCCGATCGTCACCATCATGGGCCATGTCGACCACGGCAAGACCTCGCTGCTCGACGCCATCCGCGCGGCGAATGTCGTCAGCCAAGAGGCCGGCGGGATCACCCAGCATATCGGCGCCTATCAGGTTAAGCTGCCGACGGGTCAGAAGGTGACCTTCATCGATACGCCGGGCCACGAGGCGTTCACCGCCATGCGCGCCCGCGGCGCCAAGGTCACCGACATCGTCATCCTCGTGGTGGCGGCGGACGACGGCGTGAAGCCGCAGACCATCGAGGCCATCAACCACGCCAAGGCCGCCGAGGTGCCGCTGATCGTCGCCATCAACAAGATCGACAAGCAGGGTGCCGACCCGCAACGCGTCCGCACGGAACTGCTCAGCCACGAAATCGTGGTGGAGAGCATGGGCGGCGACACGCTTGAGCTCGAGGTCTCGGCCTTGAAGAAGACCGGTCTCGACAAATTGCTCGAGGCGATCGTGCTGCAAGCCGAGGTTCTTGAGCTTACCGCCAATCCCGACCGTGCCGCCGATGGCGTTGTCGTCGAGGCAAAGCTGGAGCGCGGCCGCGGTCCGGTGGGCACCGCGCTCATTCAACGGGGCACGCTCAGGCTCGGCGACATCATCGTTGCAGGCTCCGCCTGGGGCCGCGTGCGGGCGCTGATCAACGATGTGGGCGAACAGGCGAAAGAGGCTGGACCCTCCGTGCCGGTCGAGGTGCTTGGCTTCGATTCCGCGCCGGAAGCGGGCGATCAGTTCGCCGTGGTGGAGAGCGAGGCGCGCGCCCGTGAAATCACCGATTACCGCGATCGCGAGCGGCGCAAGCGGCTGGCGGTGGCCGGCCAGCGCGGCAGCCTCGAACAGATGATGACCCAGCTCAAAGAGACCGGCATTCAAGAGTTCACGCTGGTCATCAAGGGCGACGTGCAAGGCTCGGTCGAGGCCATCTTGGCAGCGCTCGCCAAGCTCGGCACCGACGAGGTCCGGGCGCGCATCGTGCATGCGGGCGTCGGCGGTATCACCGAGTCGGACGTGTCGCTGGCATCGACATCGGGCGCCGTGCTGCTCGCCTTCAACGTGCGCGCCAATGCACAGGCCCGCGAGCATGCCGAGCGGGACGGCATCGAGATTCGCCAATACGCGGTCATCTACGATCTGGTCGACGACATCAAGCAAGCCATGTCCGGCCTGCTTGCGCCCACGGTGCGCGAGACCTTCCTCGGCAATGCCGAGATCCTGGAAGTGTTCAACATCTCCAAGGTCGGCAAGGTCGCCGGTTGCCGCGTGACCGAAGGCAAGGTCGAGCGCGGCGCCCATGTGCGGCTTATTCGCGACAATGTCGTGGTACACGAGGGCAAGCTCTCCACGCTCAAGCGCTTCAAGGACGAGGTGAAAGAGGTGGTGGTCGGCCAGGAATGCGGCATGGCGTTCGAAGGCTACCAGGACATGCGCCAGGGCGACGTCATCGAATGCTTCGACGTCGAGCACATCGAGCGCACGCTCTAGCATGACGCGTCATGGTGAGGTGCGCGGGCCGCCCTTCGAGGCTCGCCCCTCACGATGACGGCTGGGCCTCTAGCCACGCGGCCCTCAACCCGAGACTGAACCCATGACGCGAGACAAATGACACGAGACAAGGGCGCCAAGCCGCAAAGCCAACGCCAATTGAAGGTCGGTGAACTGGTCCGCCATGCGCTGGCGGAGATCTTCTCGCGTGGCGAGGTGGTGGACGAGGTGATCGTGCGGCACTCTCTCACCGTGCCCGAGGTCCGCATGTCGCCTGACCTCAAGCTCGCCACGGCCTACGTGATGCCGCTCGGTGGCGGCGAGGCCGACGAAGTGGTCGCACATCTCGAAAAGCACAAGCGCTTCTTGCGCGGCGAGGTGGCGAAACGCGTGAGCCTGAAATTCATGCCGGAGCTCCGCTTCAAGCAAGATACCTCCTTTGCGACATCGGCGCGCATCGACGAGCTCCTCGCCTCGCCCGCGGTCGCCCGCGACCTCGACGACGACTAGCGGCCGAGGGGCGACACCAATGGCGCGGCGGCGCAAGGGCCAAGCGGTAAGCGGCTGGCTGATCCTGGACAAGCCCGAAGGCATGACCTCGACCAGGGCGGTGGGCCGCGTGCGCTGGCTCTACGATGCGGTCAAGGCCGGCCACGCCGGAACGCTCGATCCGCTCGCTACCGGCATCCTGCCGATTGCCTTCGGGGAGGCCACCAAGACGGTGCCCTTCGCGGTCGAAGGCCGGAAGGCCTATCGCTTCACCGTGCGTTTCGGCGCCGAGACCGACACGGATGACACGGAGGGCAAGGTGACGGAGACCTCCGATCGCCGCCCGACAGCAGCCGAAATCGAGGCGGTGCTGCCCCAGTTCACCGGCGCCATTTCTCAAGTCCCGCCGCGCTACTCGGCCCTCAAGGTGGAAGGCGCGCGGGCCTACGATCTCGCCCGCAACGAGGAAGAGTTCGAGCTCGCGCCCCGGGTCGTGACCGTCGACCGGCTCAGGCTGGTGGACCTCCCCGACCCCGACCATGGCGTGCTGGAGGCCGAGTGCGGCAAGGGGACCTATGTCCGGGCGCTGGCCCGCGATCTCGGCCGCGCTCTTGGATGCCTGGGTCACGTATCGGCCTTGCGGCGGACCCGGGTTGGCAGCTTCACGGAGGCGGAGGCCGTCACACTCGAAGAGGTCGAGGCCGCCGCCCAAGAGAGCCGGGAGGCGGCCTTGCCCCTGCTCCGGCCGGTGGAGACGGCCCTCCAGGACCTGCCGGCGCTCAATCTGAGCAGCGCCGACGCGGCCAGGCTTCGGCAGGGCCAGGCCGTGCTGCTGCGGGGACGGGATGCGCCGATCATGACCGGGCCCGTTTATGCGGTTTCCAAGGGCGCTTTGGTGGCCTTGGGCGAGGTGGCCCAAGGGGAATTCAGGCCCCGGCGAATCTTTAACCCCAAAGGCTAAAAGGCCATAAATTCCGCTGGTCTAAAGCCCGATAATCCCTATAGTGCGGCGCAGCGTGCGGGCGCCGATTTACGGCCTTTTTCCGCGCGTCTTCAGAACCGACCGTGCTGGACGACATCCCGGCTCGGCCCTGTCAAAAACCCTCAAATAGCAAGGATATCCCGATGTCGGTTAGCGCTGAGCGCAAGCAAGAGCTCATCAAAGAGTACGCGACCAAGACAGACGATACCGGATCGCCAGAGGTCCAGGTCGCGATCCTGACGGAACGCATCACCAATCTTACCGAGCATTTCAAAACGCACGGCAAGGACAACCATTCGCGTCGCGGGCTGCTGAAAATGGTCAGCCAGCGTCGCCGTCTGCTCGATTACGTCAAGGCAGCCGATCAGGACAGATATCAGAAGCTCATCAGCCGGCTCGGTATTCGCCGTTAGCCGTCTGCCGCGGAACCGCGGCGGGCTTGAGCTTCCATGGATTATGAACGGGCAGCCCTTGCACCACCGGGTGTCAGGGCAACCTTACCTTTCCCCACACATTGGGACACGCACATGTTCGATAAACACACCGTAGAAATCGAGTGGGCCGGACGCCCGCTCAAACTCGAGACCGGGCGCATCGCCCGTCAGGCCGACGGCGCCGTGCT